>Ga0187872_10002257_pt1 | contig 17442 bp, 14 predicted proteins | sample June2016WEW_16_4_FD_132973 | JGI IMG/M metagenome (GOLD analysis project Ga0187872, IMG submission 132973) | Peatland microbial communities from SPRUCE experiment site at the Marcell Experimental Forest, Minnesota, USA - June2016WEW_16_40 | ecosystem: Environmental > Terrestrial > Soil >...
AGAGGAAACATCGAAGGCGAAAACCCGGCCGAAGTGGGTCGAGAAGCTCTGCGTCATGCGCCCGGCGCCACAGCCGAGCTCCAGCATCGTCTTGCCGTCAGCTGAGAATTTGAAGCGTTCCAAAACCGGAAGTACAAGCCGCTCGTAATCCTCGTCTCCGGATTGCAGGAAGCCGGCGAGGTCCCAGTCTTTTCGCCAGGAAGCGATGTAGTAAAACGCATCCTTTCTAGCTCGCTCGTCCCAATCCCGGCGCATGGATTCGGCCATGCCCATGGCGTTCCCCTTTCGCCCTACAAACTCTCCTAAACCTTTGGCATTGCTCGCGCAACAGATCCCATTAGGATCGTTCGAGCTTGTATTCTGTCTGATCCAGCAGGTCGAAACTTACGTCCAGGTTCAGAGCTCCCTTGAGATACCCATAGACGTCGGTGTCAGTCTTCGCGACCACGCTGAACTCAGGCACCTGCATATGGTCAAACCATTGATGACCGTCATGGACCCGGATCTCCCAGAAATAGACGCCCGGGTTCAACGGCAAGTTGGCAAAGGAGACATTGAGCTCCAGCGGTCCCGGCTTCATCTGCAGGTCGGGATACATGGCGGACCATAGAATCGCGTTCTCGTCGCTCCGAAGCGAAACGACGAGAATTCCTTTCGGAATCTCGGTTTTTACAACCGCTTGAAACTTCACGACTACCTTCCCTGGAATGTCATCCAAATCCAGTCGGTTCGATTGCGTATGTTCGATCAGCCACCGGCGGAATGCGACGGACCCCGGCATCTGCTCGATTTCGTTCCGTTCCATCCTGAGTGAAGCCGCTTCGTAGTCATTCACAACCTCCTTCGCCGGACCATCCAGCCGCCGGCGGCCGCCGTCCACCCAAATCGCTCTTTCGCACAGGCGGCGGATCTGGTTCATCTGATGGCTGACAAAGATGATCGTCCGGCCACTCTGGGAGACATCTTCCATTTTCCCCAGACACTTCTTTTGAAATTGAAGATCGCCGACGGCCAAGACTTCATCCACGAGCATAATCTCCGGCTCGAGATGGGCTGCGACGGCGAATGCGAGGCGCATCTGCATCCCTGTGCTGAAATGCTTCAGCGGAGTGTCGATGAACCGCTCGACTTCGGCAAAAGCAACGATCTCGTCAAACCGGTTTTGAATATCGTTCTTCTTCATTCCCAAAATGGCGCCGCTCAAGTACACATTCTCTCGCCCTGTGAGTTCAGGATGAAAACCCGTGCCGACCTCGATGAGGCTTCCCACGCGGCCATGGACTTCGGCAAATCCAACTGTCGGGCGCGTGATTCGAGAGAGAAGCTTCAGCAGCGTCGTCTTGCCAGCGCCATTTCTCCCGATAAGCCCAACGACCTCACCCTGCCGGATGTCGAATGAGACATCGCGCAGCGCCCAGAGATAGTCCTTTGGCCGGCGCTGACTGCGCCGGAATGGAGCCAGGAACGCGCGCGTCAGAACATCGCGCAGTGCGTAGTAGCGCTCCCGTTCGCCGACACGGTAGCGTTTGCCGAGCCCCTCGACGTGAATGGCGATTTCGCTCATCTTCCGAACGACGCTGATTTCATCCTGCCTGCGCGTCAAACCACATCGACAACAGTCGTTTCCATCTTCTGAAAATAAGCCACACCACTGAGGAGCACCCCGATCACAACTCCCACAGAAGCAAGAAGCAGTGGTCCCCGCGGACCGCCGCGTCCGGTGAGCGACCAGCGAAATCCCTCGATCACGCCCGCCATCGGATTCAGCCCATAAAGCCAGCGCCATTTCGTTGGAACGAGCGAACTTGGATAGACCACCGGGGAAGCAAACATCCAGAATTGCACTAGAAAAGGCAGGACGTAACGCACATCGCGATAGATGGCATTGAGTGCCGATAGCCACAGGCCGACGCCCAAAGCGGTTAGCACTGCCATAAGCAGAAAGGCAGGCAACCACAGCACGGCGACCGTGGGACGAATCCCGTAGTAGAGCAGCAAAACGAGAAACATCACGAATGAAATGCCGAAATCCACCAAGCCGGAGAGAACCGAAGACGCCGGCAGAATCAGCCGCGGAAAGTACACCTTGGTGATCACGCGCTGGTTATCGACGATCGTGTTCGTGGCGCCTTGCAGCGCCCCGGCGAAATAAGTCCAGGGCAGCAGCGCGCTGTAATAGAAGATCGGATAGGGCATGCCTTCGGACGGAATATGCGCCAGCCTGCCGAAGAAAAGACTGAATATAAGCATGGTGAGGAGCGGCTGCAGGACTGCCCATGCCGCGCCAATCGCCGTTTGTTTGTAGCGAATCTTGATATCCCGCCAGACGAAAAAGTACAACAGCTCGCGGGAATCCCATAGCTCGCTGAAAGGGAGCACCCACCAACGGCTCGGTGGGGTGATGCGGAACACCGGAGGCTTCGCGAGAAGCGGAGTTTCTGCGGTCACGCTCATTCGATTCACTCCGTCCCTTCCGGCCGTTGGGACTTGATCTGCTTGACGTCCTCTCGCTCGATACGGTCCATCAGTTTTCCCCGGCGCGTCAGATAGCTCTTCATTGTCGAAACCGCTTGCTCGGGAACAACAGCGACCTGGTTGTACGCCGCCGCCCGCCAGGAAATAGGACCGCGCGCAGGAATCAGATGCGTCCCCCACTGGTAGACGAGGCCCAGGTTCCAAACAATCGGAACCGCCACCATGGTCCATGCGGCCGCAGTGCTACGTCGTCCGTGCCACGCACGGCCGAGCCACTCGAAGAACGCCGCGAGGCCCAGAACGAACAGAGGCGTCAACGAGACAAAGAATCGACTGCCGTAAGACGATAAACCGTCCCAATCGGGATGGAGGGAAATCAGGACATAGAAAGCCACGAAGACGACAGTGAGATATGTTGCGAAACGCTGATCCACGCGGTGAAACCAAGCTAGGCCGACCAGGGCTAAAATCAAGATGGGAGTCCAGCTGAGTAATCCGTGGTCGGAAGAAAACAAGACACTCCAAAATGCCGGCGAATGCCAGGCCCAACCCCGGACGGGCGTATAACCGGTATTCGTCGGACTTCCGAAAATGATTTGCCGCGAAATTAGCGTGGGTAACAACGCGACGACAAATGTCCCTAAATAGATAAGGTGCCGAACAAACAGCCGCGGAATCGCCGGTCCACCATGCGCGGATGCATTCCATTCTTTCCAATACGAAGAGATCGCCTCCATGACGGGTACAAGAAGTACTACGCCATTCGGGTAGTAAACATTCACCATGAGCCCGGAGAGGACGCCAAGCAATATCCACTGCGGAAGTGTGCGCGCGGTGCGCGTCCGGTGCCAGTACCACAGAAATAGCGCCACGACGAAAGCCGAGTGCGCATGGGACCACGAAGGATTGAAATACATGTAAACAGGAAGCGAGCTTGCCCACCAGATCCCCAATGTCGCGAGAAACGCCCAACGTTCCTCAAAGTATTTCCGCGCGAGATAAAACGAAATCCACAAACTCAAGAAGCCGTAGAACGAGGTGGCAACGGCCATGGTGATCAGATAAGGAGCCGAAAAACCGTCCGCGGAAACGTGAGCGCCCATTTGGTCAACCAAAAGCACGCCCGCGTGCGTCACAACAAGAAAAGGCGCCCAAAGGAGCGAAGGACCGATGGACCAGATATTGGCGATATGTCCTGTTGAGGTATACTCGCTGGGAAGCACGCGACCATCCGGGCCCACCTGTCCCATCACGAAGCTCTCGTTTCCATGCTGCCAGTCTTTTTCAAAGTTGAGATGTCTTTCAATCAACAAGGAGCGCGCATAGGCGTAGTATCCCACTCCGTCGCCGCGCACCCAGGGATTCACAAGCGGGAGCGTGAAAACAAAAAGCCCGAGCAGGATTCTCTCCCACCGGGAAAATCTTCTTCGCGGCTGTTGCACCTGCGACATTAGGCGACTGCTTCTTGCGTCGTCCTTCCCGGGAATTGCCGTGATGATTCCAGTAAGCTGGTTGCGACGTATTCCAACTGCGCTGCGGTCAATTCCGCGTACATGGGCAGCGACAGAATCCGACCAGCAGCGATCTCTGTCACCGGGAAATCGCCGCGGCGGTAACCCAGCCCCGCGCACACCTCTTGCAAGTGGACCGGAATCGGATAATGAATTCCAGTTGCAATGCCGCGCGCGGACAAAAACTTCTGCACGTGGCTTCGGTTCTCCGTTTGCACAACGTATAGATGGAAAATGTGCGTTCGCTTCGCGGCGATCTGTGGCAGCTCAAACGGCCCATTGGCCAGCAATGAGTTATACGCGGCGGCGTGTTCGTGCCGGGCGGCGTTCCACCGGTCGAGATGGGGAAGCTTAACACGCAAGATAGTCGCTTGAATCGTATCGAGCCGGGAGTTCGTTCCGGCAATGACGTGTTCATACTTCGTACGCTGGCCGTAATTCCGAAGGTGGCGAATTTTTTCGGCAATGGCCGCGTCGTTCGTCACAACCATTCCACCGTCGCCGTACGCTCCGAGATTCTTCGCGGGATAGAAACTGAAGGCTGCTGCATTGCCGTAGCCGCCTGCGCGGCGTCCGGCGTATATCGCTCCGTGCGCCTGCGCGGCATCTTCGACAACGATGAGGTTGTGCTTCTGAGCGATTGCAAGAATCGGCTCCATATCGGCTGGTTGCCCGTAAAGATGGACGGGCATAATACCGCGCGTCCGAGAAGTAATCGCCGCTTCGATGGCGCCGGGATGGATGTTATACGTCGCTGGATCTACGTCCACGAGCACCGGCCGGGCACCTACGGCGATGATCGCAAGCACCGTTGCGATAAACGTGTTCGCAGCCGTGATCACCTCATCGCCCGCGCCAATGCCGTACGCGCGCAGTGCCAGTTCCAGAGCGTCCAGGCCAGAGCCGACGCCAACAGCATGAGTGGTCCCGATAAACTTCGCGAAGTCTTCCTCAAACAGGCGGACTTCTTCACCCAGGACGTAATCACTGCGTTCAAGAACACCCTGAATCGCCACGTTTATTTCCGGCGAGAGGGTCTTGTATTGAGCCTGCAAATCCACAAACGGTATCCTTAATTGGTCGCTCATTTTTTTGCGCCTAGACCCAGATACAGCACGGGCCGGAGAATGCTCCACCAACCCGTAATGGGTTTCATTTTTGTATAACCCTGCTGGCGAGGCGGGTACACTTTCGTGACCGGCACCTCGAAATGCCGATAACCCAGCCGGATCGCGTTGTAGAGGAGGTACGGTTCCAGCTCGTATTTGTCGAGCCATTCTTGCCGCCAGTTGATTCGCGCGTCGCGCAGAATCTCGGTGCGGAATGCCCGAAACCCATTCGTTGTTTCCGTGACGCGCTTGCCCACAAACATCGAAAACAGGAGTGGATGCACAAATCGCGTGGCGATCACGCGGTACGTGGGCGTATTCCCGTAGCCCCCGCCCGGTAGAAAACGAGATCCCTGCACAAAATCTGCGCGGCCCGAAAGAATAGGCTCCAGCAAGCGCGGAATCTCATTAGGATCATCCTTGTCATTTCCCGCCTGGATCGCGAGGATTTCGTATTTATTTTCGAGCGCGTAATCAAACACGCGCTTCATCGCCGCGCCAATTCCCTGGTTCGTGGCGCTTTTCAGGTGCGCCCACCCGTCTTTGGGAAGAGATTCCAGGACGCCGTCGGTCGAGCCGTCGTCCATCACAAGCAAATCGTACTCTCGTGCATGCGGGTGCCGGGCAATCGTGCGCCGAATTTTGTCACCCTCGTTATAAGCGAAAATGGCGGCGAGCACTTTCATTTTCTGCTTGGATCCGGGCGCACTACTGGCCGGGACAGCGGAGCGATCGTATTCCATTCCGAGCGGCGCCGCACATCAATCCCGTCCTGATATGGCTTCACAAGATCAAAGGCACATTTCAAGCCGTCTACGTCGCCAATCACGCGCGCCGGCGATCCAACGACGACGGCACGCGCAGGAACATCAGCGATGACAACGCTTCCCGCGCCCACCAGCGCATTCTCCCCGATGATCACGTGGGGAAGGATTGTGGCGTTGATTCCGATGCGCGCACCCGACTTGATCGTCGGTCCCTGCATGCACTTTGTGCACAGCGGATGGGGATCGTTTGCAAGCATTACACCCGGCGCGAGGAAGACATCGTCTTCTACGACGGTGTACTGACAAACGTACACGCTGCAATGAATCCGCACGCGATTGCCCAACACGCAGTCGTAATCGACCGTCGTGTGATTCCAGATGGCGCAGTCATGTCCAATCCGATTTCCTTCGCGAATGATGACGTTGTGGCCCGTCTCGAATCCGTTCCCGATTTCCACCGAGGCGTAGATCACGCTCCCAGAACGGACTTGAGCTCTGTCTCCAATGCGTACGGGGCTCCGCTCAATCGGCCGTCCCGGTGGATAGCCAAGGATCACTCCGGGATCAATCGAGCACCCCTGTCCTAGCTCGATTGGGACGCAACTTTGCACCTTGCCACCTCCACCGCTTTTCCCCGTTCCCGGATCGAGGCATCAATGGCTTTGAGGGTCTGAACGACGTGCGTGCCTGTGAGGACATCCGACACGGGCTTGCGTTTTCGGGAAATAGCCGCGACAAAATCGGTGACCTGGTTTTTCAGCGGTTCGCTGAATTCGATCTTGGGACTAATGATGTCACCGTCGCGGACGAGCAACTTAAACTCGCCAAACGATCCAGCGTCCATTTCGCCGACCGAGACGCCTTTCTCGAAGACACGAACCCGCTCGAGATCGTTCAAATCATCGAACACTACCCGTCGACGGCTTCCGACCACCACTACTTCGCGCACTTTATTGGGATCGGCCCAACTGACGTGAATGTTTCCGATCACGTTGTTCGCGTAACCCAGCGTGATGAACCCCACATCTTCGCGTGCGTTGCCCAAAGCCTGCGAGCCAATCGCGCTGGCCCAGAGTGGCTGCTGATCGAGCAGATAATTAAAAATGGAGATGTCATGTGGTGCCAGATCCCAGATCGCATTGACGTCGGGACGGATGGGGCCGAGGTTCGTGCGCGTCGAATGCAAATAATAAACCCGGCCAAAACGGTCCGATGCTACACACTGCCGCAGCTTCTGAATCCCCGGGTTGTAAAGAAACGTGTGTGCCACCATCAGCACGCGGCCCATCTTCTCCGCAAGCTCGCCGAGCGCTTCGCAATGGTCCACCTCAAGAGCGAGCGGTTTTTCGACGATCAGATGGCGGCCGGATTCCAGCGCCAGCCGGGCCAGGTGATAGTGCGTCGAAGCAGGGGTCGAGATCACGGCCGCATCCACGTCGTTTCGTCGCAGGACTTCTTGGACATCTGCACACACAGGAATCTGTGGAAATCGAGAGGCGGCTCGTGCCAACCGCTCCGGTTGCGAGTCGCAAATGACTGCGACGCTCGAGTTCGGCAGTTCATTTAGCGCGCGGGCGTAGTTCGGACCCCAGTAGCCATAACCGATGAGTGCAATGCGTATCTTGGAAGACAAGTCAGAGCTCCTTCCTCTCGTATTTAGGGACTTTTGGCAAGCTATCCCCGCGTCCTCGACCGGCGCACTTTGGTGCGGATCGCGCGCATTTCCTCCGCTGTGGCCGGACACGCTACGACACCGCGCTCGCATTGGGCCTGGGCGTGGCGGAGGATGCGACCCAGGCGCCCTCTTCCTTCCGCAGTATGGCGATGATCGAAAGCGGCGGCAGCGGAATCCACGAATCCACGACGCGAAATATCGGCGTTAACACGTTCAGCATTCGGATTTGCCCAAGCCCGAACGTCTTCCGGCGCAGTATGCGCCCATTCAGCCACCAGGCCACCACGCCCGGCCGGTTGAATTTCAAGACATGCTCGACACGAAATCCGGCTTGTTGTGCCACCGCGACAAGCTGTTCCTGTGTGTACCGACGGCAATGCCCTAGCACTTCGTCCAGGGTGCCGTATAGCGATGGCCCACAAGGAACCAAAACGATGGCTCGGCCCTCATCTTCAAGAACGTTCCAAACGTTTCGCAGTGCGCCGATGTCGTCCTGTACGTGCTCGACCACATTGAGGCAAACGACCGTGTCGAAGTGCTGCCCGCCGGGGAATGTCCGTGCGTCCGTCGCATCGGTATAACCGACCCGCATGTAAGGCCTCGTCGCGCGCAGCGTGACCAGATAGTCCAGATAGGACGGGTTGACGTCCGTGGCCCAGTAGATCGACCGCGGCATCAGATGAAGCGACATATTGCCAGTCCCGGCGCCGATTTCGAGCACACGATCGCCAACGTACGGCCGAACGACGTCTGCCATCCAACGCGTAAACCGCGGCGCGCGGCTTAGGCGGTCAAGGACTTCTCCGCCTTCTTGATCGGTGGCGTAGATTCGGCTGGATGCCGCGTAACGGACGATGGCCCACAGGGCACGGACGCCGTCCTTCCAACCAATCTTCTTCCCCTCGCGATAAGTCCGGCCCGAGTAGCTGATCGCCACCTCGAAAATACGGCCGCCGCGCTTGGCCAGCTTGATGGCGAGTTCAGGCTCGACGTCGAATGTGGAGCTCTCGATCGGGATGCTCTTGAGTAGGTCCGCCCGAACCATCTTGTAGCACGTCTCCATGTCAGTCAGGTTCAGGTCGCAAACGAGATCGCAAAAAAATGTCAGCAGCTTGTTTCCCAACGCGTGCCGGAAGAAGAGGGCGCGCTTGTACCCGCCGGCCATAAAGCGGGAGCCAAAGACGGCGTCGGCGTCCTCGACGAGAAACACTTCCACCATTTTCAATAGATCCTGCGGGTGATACTCGAGGTCGGCGTCGTGGATTACGACAAGCTCCGTATCAACGTGCGACAATCCGGTCCGAATCGCCGCGCCCTTGCCCTTGTTTTTGTCGTGGCGTTCCCACACCCAGCAAAGCTTGGAATCAACTTCTTGGGATTCAACTGACTCTCGAAAACGCTCGATGGCATCGGCCGTGCCATCGGACGAGCCGTCATCTACCACGATGACCTTGACCAACTCCAATAGCGGCGAATCGCCCAGCACGCGAAGCCTCGCCAGGCTCGTCTGGATCAGGTATCGCTCATTATAGGCGGGAACGATTACGGAAAGGGTTGTGCTGGCTCGCCTCTGCTGCGCGCGCTCTTCCGGGGAGAACAGTGCTCCCGTTACATGCCGCGCCGGAACCTGTTCCGCGCGTTTCGTTGTCGAGGTTGTACTCATCGTCTGTTGCAGAGTCACGGGTTAAAATGGCGTCATTATTCGCTAGTCCTGCGCGCGGTGCAACAACTCGGGGCAACGAGTGTGCCCCGATTCACCACCTCACTCCGGCGCCGCCACTGCAGAAACACGGCTGACAGAAGGCACCAACTCCGTGTCTGCCTTGTGCTGGAAGTACTCAATCACGCGATCGATGATCCCCGTAAGTGGCGTCGCCGGGCGAAAGCCCGTCAGGCGCTCGAGCTTCTCGAGCGACGGTACCCGCCGGGGCATGTCCTCGAAACCCGGCTCGTAAGCCTGGTCATAGGGTGTATACGTAATCGGCGAAGCGCTTTTCGTGCGCTGTTTCACAGCGTGCGCGAGTCCCTCCATCGAGATCTCCTCGTCGTTTCCGATGTTGACCACCTCGCCGATGGCCCGGCCGCCCGTGACAAGCCGGATGATCGCTTCCACCGTGTCACGCACGTCGCAGAAACAGCGAGACTGCTGGCCCGTTCCGAAGACGGTGATCGGCGAACCTTCCAGCGCCTGCCGGACGAAATTCGGGAGCACCATGCCGTATCGGCCGGTCTGTCTCGGCCCGACGGTATTGAAGAGCCTCGCAACGATGACCGGCTGCTTCTTCTCCTTCCAGTAGGAAAGCGCGAGGAATTCATCGAGCGCCTTCGAGGCGGCGTAACTCCATCGCCCTATCGTGGTTGGGCCGAGAACCAGGTCGGCGTCCTCATGAAACGGTATCTGATTGCTCTTGCCGTAAACCTCGGAAGTCGAGGCGGTGAACACGAGCTTTTTTTTCTTCGACGCCGCATCAAGCACGAGCTGCGTGCCGTAGACATTCGTTTCGAGCGTCCGCACCGGACTCTCGACGATCAGACGCACGCCGACGGCGGCGGCCAGGTGGAAGATGATGTCCGATTCGTCTACCAGTTCGGCCAGCAGATGTTTGTTCGTGATCGAATCGAAGAAATGATGGAATCGCTGATGGGTCTTCAGATGGCGGACATTTTCGACGCTGCCTGTGGAGAGGTCATCGAGGATGAACACCTCGTCACCACGTGCAAGCAGCGCTTCCGCCAAGTGCGATCCGATGAACCCTGCTCCGCCGGTTATCAGGTGACGCAAGATTGCCTCCTAGCGTGACGGGGTCGTCGTTTCGTCCGATCCAGCCGACAACGGCTGGCTCTTGCCCACATCTTCACCATAGCCGTGGCCGTACGCATACGGATAGTAGCGATACGAGTAGTAATAGTCGGGTGCGCTCGAATCCACCGCGTTCAACACGACGCCGAGCAGGCGGGCCTTCACTGCGGCAAGCAGGTCTCTTGCCCGCGTGAACGCCTCTTTCGGTGTTTCGCCGCTCCGCACGATCAGCAGGACTCCGTCGGTCAGGGCTGAAAGGATCACGGCATCGGTTGCCGCCATGATCGGCGGCGAATCGATTACGATGAACTTGAACTGGCGCCGCAATTCAGCAATGCCTTCGCGCATCCGGTGTGAAGACAGCAAGTCAGCCGGACTCGGCGGGACCGGGCCCGTCGGCAGAGCCGTTAGGTTGGGGATTGCCGGATGTAGGATCGTCGCTTCATCAAGGGTGCACACACCCGCCAGATACGAACTCAACCCCACGTCCTTCCCCGTCGTCATATTGAGTGCGCGACGAATGCCCGGCTTACGCATGTCCGAATCCACCAACAATGTGCGATCGCCAAGCTGCGCGAGCGTCACAGCCAGGTTGACTGCCGCAGTCGTCTTTCCTTCGCGCGGTAGCGCGCTTGTCACCAAGATCACCTGAGGCGGATGCTCGGCCTGCGAAAGCAGGAGCGATGTCCGCAGGGCTCGAAAGGCTTCTGAAATCTGGGATTTCGGCTGCACGTAGGAAAGCAGCTCCACGCGGGTATTCGCGCCAGTCTGCTCCGCAGTATCTCTCTTAAGCCGCGACAGCCGGCTGTGATGGCCGTCTAGCCCTGGCAGAGTAGGCACCACGGCGAGTGAAGGCAGCCCCGTCAGCGCCTCGATGTCGTCCGGTGACTTTACTGTGTTATCCAGGTACTCGCGGAAGATAGCGAGGCCAACTCCTCCTACGAGGCCGACAAGAAACGCCAGTAGGATATTGCGCGCCTTCTGCGGTCTTGAGGGGCTGGTCGGCACGAGCGCCGGGTCCACAACGCGGATATTGCTGGAACGCAGGCCGGCAGTGATGCCCGCCTCTTTCAATTTTTGGAGCAGGCCGTCGTAGAGTTGCTTGTTCGCTTCGGCGTCGTGCTGCAGGATGTGGTATTGCACCAGTTTTTCCGCAATGTCGTTCGCCTCGGCCTTCTGCTTGTCGAGCGCCTCCTCGAGAAGTTCTACGTGGCTTCGTGCGGTGTTGAAGTCCTCCCGGATCCCGTCCACCATGGTCTTCTGGGCACTCGCTAGGTCAGCTTCCAACTGCTTCCGCTGCTCGGCAAGGCGCTGTACCTTGGGAAAGTTTGGTCCGTACTGATTGACCGCCTCGGCGTACTGCTGATCGACATCGGACTTCCGCTTGAGCAGATCTTGAATAAACGCGCTATCGCGGGCCGCGGGTAGAGCATCCACGTTTCCGGCCATGGCCATGCGGTACAACGCTTCCTTTTGAGCCAGCTCAGCTTGTCCTTCCGTGACCGACTTACTGAGGTCCGCAAGCTGCTGGCTCGTGATGTCCTGCTTTTCGTCTATCTGCCAGATCTGGTTCGCGCGCTCGTAAGCAATACGCGCGTCTTCCGACTTTTCAACTTTGATGCGCAGCTCTTCCAGTTCCGCCGACAACCAGGTGGATGCCTGGGTCGTGGCGTCGTATTTGCTGCGGAAGTTCTGTTCGATGTAGTTCTGCAAGTGCGCGTTGACGATCTGAGCGGCGAGCTGGGGATCCTCGGCGGCGAATGTCACTTCGATCAGGCGGCTGTTGGGCACGCGCTTGACGGTGAGGCCTCCGAGAAATGCCCCGAGGATTGCGGGCCGCTTCGCCGCGGCGCCGCCCTGTCCGAATGCTGTCGCGGTGGCAGTCCCACCGAACTCGGGATACTTGGGCAGATCAAGGGACTTAATGGTCTGAAAAGCGAGCGTTTCGCTCTCCAATATCTTCGTCTGAGTTTCCAGGTAATTGTCCATGTCCACGTACTCGTCGTAGGCGTTCGCATCCTGGAACGGGAGCGTCGCCGCCTGGGACTCTTTGTCCACTTCCACGCGCGCGGCAGCTTCGTAAACAGGTTTCATCTTGAAGGAGGCAATCGTGACCACGGTTACGACAGTCAGGAGAAACGTCAGAATGAGCCATTGGTGCTTCCGAAGAATGACGACGTAGTCCAGAAGGTGCGGTTCCCGGGGCATTGCTTCCCAGGGAAGCACGGACGGAGCCGGGATCACGGCGAGCGATTCCGCCGCTTTGCGGTCACGAAGGGCGTATCTGTCTTCCATTGAAGCCATGATCCTCACAACCGAAACAACCGGTTCCTACTCGCTACGGAGCGCGATAAATCGCAATCCCGGTTCCGATGCCCAAGGCCGCCTCGCCGCCTCGGGCGAACACTTTTTTCCCGGTGCTGTCCGGAACGTACAGAATGTCGTTCGAGTTCATCGCGATGTCCGCGGCCTTGCGATTCTCGATCTGCTTGAGAGGAACGGGGATCTCATCCTTTTGTCCCGTTGCAGGATTCGTGCGCATGATCACGGCCGAATTCGCCTTGGCAAACGCGCTCAAACCATGCGCCAGCGCCACCGCCTTCAACGCGGTGATCTGTTCGCCGTGGCCCTGCAGGACGTACCCTCCCGGCTGGGCGACGCCTAGCCCCAAAACGTAGATGATCCCGGCGCGCGGGACGGACACCGTGTCCCCGCCATACACCTGGATGTCGTAGACGGAATCGCCTGATTCGAGCAGATCCTGCAAGCGAATGGTAATTTTTTGTTCGTCCTGGCTGGGGTCGCTCGTCACACTCGCTGGTTCCGTTCTCGCCGTGTCCGGGCCGGGTGGTCGGGTGACGATGACCACGCTTCCTGCATCATCCGAGATGCCACCAGCAGCCGACAGCACCTCGAGCAACGTCGTTGGCCGGATCACCTGGTAAACCATGGGTGTCTTTACGGCGCCCACGACCGTTACCGGCTGGCTGGTCTGTTCTTTGACGAACACAGAAACCTGGGGGTGCGAGACGAGCCCGTTCTCAACAAGCAGTTGCTCGAGCTTCGATTCCAATTGGAAAGGAGTCACGCCCGCCACGCTAATTTTCCCCGGGATCAACGGGTAGCTGATATCGCCGGTATCCGAAACCCGGACGTCGCGGGAAAGTTCCGGGACATCAAAGACATCAATATGAAGAAGATCGCCGCTGCCGATGGGTGTGTCCACCGGGCGAGCGCGCGCCAGAGTGGCGAGCTGCTGGATTTTTTCGTTTGTTTGCTGCGGGGTTTCGTCTTTTTGCTGGCCGGACGCCGCTTGCAAACTGCCCATGAACAAAAGGAAGGCAATCGACCAGAGGAGCTTCGCCCAAAGCCAGTCCGAGACCCCGCGGACTGTCAAAACCATCGGTAGAAATGACCCCGAGACACTATGGCTTAGCACACTGCTGATGTCAATCGGCGATTGCCCTGGTAACGACCCCGTTCGGAGGCTGCCACGAGTCCCAAAACGAGGGTTGGTGTTTTCATGCCGAAATTAGACGCACGGGACATGAATTCATATCATGGATATTTCGGAAATAGCTCTGTTGGCTACTTGGCCTTTGCCAAAGCATCGCAATCGTCGGCCTGTTCGTTCACCGAACATTCAATGGCAAAGTCTGGTGCCAGACCGACTGCCTTTTGCGACTTCAGACACCCTTGTGGAAGCAATTCACGCCTGGTTTTCGGGTGGAGTGCCCGTTCACGCTCTGCGTATCAAATGCCCTTGGGTGAACTGTGAAAATGGCAAAAGTGTCGGAAATTCGGGTGCTTCGAATGCTGAAAAAACTACCGAAGAAGGACCCACTGCATTGGCTTCAACGCTCGGTATCTCAACCCATGTCCGGTTTCCGCGTTTATCAGGACTTAGCCATTGCCTTATGCAATTTCGGCGGGATTCGTCAAGGCGAGGCGGGATTAATAAAAAGAGGGGCGTCTCGGTACACTCACAATTCGCCCCTCTCGTTTGCAGCCTTAAGATCTAATGTACCTCAGGGATCACCTCCTTTTCGGCAAGAACGCCGACTTACACAACGATTATAAACGATGACGATTTAATTTTCGAATTCTTAGGCGGCTTTTTGCAGCCCGGCCAATCCCTGCTTTAGCGCAATCCACCTTCCGCCATTCGTAAATACCCACCGGGTGCGAGAATACCTAGATGGCAGAGGTCGCTGGCCCTTGCTTGGATAGAGGTTCTATGCCGTATTCTCAACACCTAAAAAGCTCTCGAATGGAGCATACGAAAATCCCAGTTCCCAATGTCGAGCAGTGCTTGGTCACCCAAGCGCCATTCCTGGTTCAGCATCTCCTCGCGCACTGGACGCACCGTTGCGACCCAGGGATATTCGATGATGGCCTGAGGGAGAGATTTGAATCCGGCTGCCTCGAGAATACGGCGTTCTCTTTCAGTCAGCGTGGCCGACCATGTGACCAAAGTTTGGCCACATGTCAACTGAATCGCCGCTTGCAGCAGCTCCGCTTGGGCTTTCTCAGAGGTCGCACCCCAGTCAATCACACCGATGGGTTCCACCGAGGGAAAAGCTGTTGCCTGTAATACGACATACCCCTGCAAGTCGGCGTCATCCCAAAAAAGAAAGCGGTAGTTGCTGCGAGGGTTCTGTAGCCGCCACGCATAGTACCCCTCGTCTTGAACATGACGGATGCGTGAATCCTTATCGAGCCTGCTCCTGAGTCGCGCCATCTCTAGGTTCCGCGGAGTCTTTCCGATCGAGACGTGGTCGCCGAGCTTTCCATTTCGCTGATCATTGATGCGGTCAAGAAGATCGAATGGATTGGGCGGCGATTTCCAGATGGGATTACACAGCTTCCGATAAACAGACACGGCCAGCCGTGACTTCTTGAGGAGTGCACGCAGATGTGGAAATGATTCCCGCTGAGTTACCGTGCATCCCACGGGCCGCAGTGAGCCTACGCTCCGCCAGCCCGCTCTCATGCTGCTCATGAGTACTTTCGGGCGCGTGCCCATGCTCAAGACGTAGCTGTAACCTTTCTCAGCCAAATCCTTCAGGGCCGCCTTCCGGATCAGTGAGAGTAGGCCGCGGTTCCTGTGATCAGGGGCGATTACCACATCGGAGGCCAATGGCAACACCAGAGTTTGCCGCGGCGATCCGAATTCCCACTTGGCACCAACAAACGAGTACATGCCGACGGCCCGCTCCCCGTGCATGGCCAGATAAATGAGCGGTTCACTTACGTACGGATTGTGCACGTGCTTCCAGTCCAGATAGGCCGCGTTGAGTTCCGTGTGAGGGCCCCAGAGGTGGTTCTGGACCTCGAGGACCTGGGCTCTATGCTCGGGACGATACGTAACGACGCGGTACTGCGCTCGCTCCATGATCCCTCATTCACTCGCCTGCGATGCCGACAGAGGCCGGTCGTAGGGTAATACAGGCCTGTTTCTTTCGCGTGCAGCGCTCATTCATGCTCCACACATCGAATGCGCTTGGGTAAACTGTCAATTCGGCAAAATCGTCGGAAATTTCAAGCGCGATGGACCGCCGAACGGACTACCTATCGAGGTGGATCTTGGTGTCTGGGAGTTAGTGGCAGCGTGCCTGTGTTTCGACGCTCTGAGTGCGTGGCCAGGTCGCCAGCAATGCCACCGACCCATCTACCGGCGACACATAGACATAAAAAACGCACGTGTCGTCTTCAAGTTCGTAAAAATGCGGCCGCTTTAAGTCAGGACGCACACCCGTTCCGCTGGCAAGCAGCCTGCGCAGAGTTTCGACCGTCTCGGGCGAGTGGTTTCTCAAGTCCTTGACCTCGAAGCCATTTCCGACTGCCATTTCAGCCATTTCGCCCGCATTGTATTCGTAGCCCATTGTTTTGCCCTCACCAGCTAATACGGATGCCTATTCGCAAAAGTTCCAGGGGTGGCCGTTTTCATTCTTGGTTTTCATCTGTAAATTGGATGTCGCTGGGGTGAATATCGACTCAGAGAGTTTTGGTGAACGACAGATCAGAGATTACGGCTCATTTACGTCTTGGTTCTGCTCATAGGTCCAGCCCCGTCGCAAGGCAAGCTCCGCCTTAGCCAGCTCCCTCCCCAGATAGGCCGCGTGCCCCAGCACGGTCACCCATCCATTGCGAACAATGGTGGAATAGATCTCTAGCGCCGTTTTTCCGTGAAGGACACGCAACAACTTGAATGATGCATCGTAGTGCTCCACCAAGATCTCGCCTGCCGTACCATCGACCTGAATGACAAAGAACCCGGCCGCATCCGAATGATAGTCGAGGCTTTCACGGTGCCAGCAGGAGACCTCCTCAACGTCGCGGCGATGCGCCGTCAACTCTCCCTGAAATGCGGCAAAATTTCGGCGGTTCAGTTCCGCAACCTTCTCCATAATCGTCTCGACCCGCTGCTCTCCAATCAAGTCCACGATCTCTACCTGTACTCGGAACCGAGAAATCTGTTCGGGGTTGACGTTCTTGAGCACAGGAATCTTACCTTGTGACCCAACAATGCGCCCTTCAGAATCAACGCCCGCCTGTTTAAGCGCGATAAATGACTGGCCGACTTTGTGCGGGGACTCCTGACCGCAAAGGACGAGGAAGCGGATCGCCGGATTTGACACGATATTTTGAATGACTTTTTCGATGCCGATGTTTTCAGTGAACGTCTTCCCGACGATGGCGAATTCTTCTCGTCGACCGATGCGGTGCATCAACTCCAGGCTGCCAAGCGTTGAAATAGCCACACGTCGGTCTTTTCGACCAACGTAATACCGCCCCGCTGCAACAGGCCATTCGTTGGAGGCAACAAAGCAGCGCTGCCGCACCCAGTCAAGCGCCGCGACCATCCTCACCATGCCGCGGTCGATGTTGGTTCTCCCCATCACGTTGAGATGGTACCTCCGTCGCGGGAATGGGAAGGGATCTTCACAGATGGCGTGTAGAAATAATCGCACCCGCCAAAACTATTGAGTATCACATAATATAGTGACATTCTCAGGGTTCTGTGCTATCGTTCGTGCATGGGAAACCCTAAAGGAGTACGACGCGACTTTGCCGCATTAGAGCGGCGGCGTCTGCGGGCAGC
>Ga0187872_10002262_pt1 | contig 17406 bp, 18 predicted proteins | sample June2016WEW_16_4_FD_132973 | JGI IMG/M metagenome (GOLD analysis project Ga0187872, IMG submission 132973) | Peatland microbial communities from SPRUCE experiment site at the Marcell Experimental Forest, Minnesota, USA - June2016WEW_16_40 | ecosystem: Environmental > Terrestrial > Soil >...
CACGGATCTCGAACCCGTTGCCTTCGCGGATAATAACCCTCGCACTTGGGGAACAACGGCCGATGGACTTCCCGTGCTCTCCCCCCAGGACGCCGCCAACAGGCACTCGCAAGACGCTGCCTTCGTCGTTGCCGTCTGGCATCCGAGCCGTGAGCGACTCATGTCAGCGCTGCTTGATCAATTGCGGAATCTGGGTTGCCACGCCGTCTCCTTTCCCTTGCTTTTTTGGCGCCACTCCAGCACTTTCCTTCCTTACTACTTATGGGATCTGCCTGAGAACCTCCTTCGGCAGCGCCATGACATCGCTGCCGCCTTCGAACTACTCTACGACGACTTCTCGCGGCAGTCGTTTGTCGAACAAATCCAACTACGATTACACGCGGATTTTGATTGCATCGGCGCTCCGTTGCCGGGCGACCAATATTTTCCCGGATTGTTCTCCCTGACCGCCGACGAGTGCTTCGTCGATTGTGGCTCCTACACTGGAGACACGATCCAATCGTTTATTTCCCAGTCCAGTATTTCCCAGCCCGGCAGCGGCTTTCGCAAGGTGATCGCGTTCGAGGCCGACCCCGAGAATTTCGACCGTCTCACGAAGTGGGTCGGGACCCTCGAAGCGCCCGCCGCCTCCAGGATTAGCACGCTGAACGCAGCCGCAAGCGCCAAGCGCGGCAAACTGCGCTTTCGGGCGAACGGAGACGGCGGCGCCCGCCTAGCAGCCGATGGCAATGTAGTGGTGGAGTGCATTCCGATTGATGACCTACTATTTGAAGCCGCGCCAACCTTCATCAAGATGGATATCGAAGGGGCAGAACTCGACGCGCTGGAGGGTGCCCGCCGCTCGATCCGGACACACCGCCCGATTCTTTCCATCTGCGCTTACCACAAGCAAGACGATCTGTGGCGCATACCTCTGTTCATCAACTCACTAGTGGAAGACTACCGTTTGTTCCTGCGCCCGCATTACAGCGACGGATTTGATTTAGTATGCTATGCAGTTCCAGCGAATCGACTACAGCTGAAGATCGCGGCCTAAGCATGCTTATGGTTGTACAGCTTTCTGCGGTACAAGAGTTTTCCTTCCGGACGCCTGCATAATGCGCATACTCATCACCGGCGGGTCGGGGTTCATCGGCCGGCATCTGGCGGAGCAACTTGCCGGCACCTATGAGGTGTCGGCACCCTCCTCTGCTGAACTGGATCTGCTAAACGAGCAGGAGGTGCGCGAATACCTCGACGCGCGCCGTTTCGACGTGATCGTGCATACGGCAACCACGCGGTCGAATCGGCGACTGGCTGCTCCCCCGGACTTGCTCGACCGCAATTGCCGCATGTTTTTCAATCTCATCCGCAACCAGGGACGATTCGGAAAAATGATTCACTTCGGGTCCGGCGCCGAGTACGACAAGACCGGGCTGCCGGCGAGGGTGAAAGAAGACTATTTCGATACCCGGGTGCCTAGGGACGCGCTCGGCTTTTCCAAGTACATTTGCGCCAAGCATATCGAGCGGTCCGACCGAATCGTTAATTTGCGCTTGTTCGGAGTTTTCGGCGCCTACGAGGACTACACGGTGCGCTTCATTTCGAACGCCTGCTGCCGGGCGCTGAAAGGATTGCCGATTGTGCTTCGGCAGGATATCGTGTTTGACTACCTGTACGTCAAAGACCTGGTCAAGCTCACGATGTGGTTCATCGAGAACGACGCCCGCCGCAAGGCGTACAACGCCTGCACCGGACGGCCCGTGGCCATATCCGAATTGGCCCGAGTGATTGCCCGGGTCTCGGCCCAGGTCTCGGGGCGCAATCCCGGTGTGTCCGTCATGACCGAAGGCATTGGACCCGAATACTCGGCGGACAACTCTCGTATGCTGGCGGAAATGGGCGGATATCGGTTTTGGGATGTAGAGGACTCGATCAGAGACCTCTATTCTTGGTATGAGCGGAACGGAGAGATCGACGTCGAATCGCTCAGGTTCGACGAGAAGGCTGCAATCCATGCCTAAGACCCTGACCGTCCTCACACCCTGTTTTAACGAAGAGGCCAATGTGCGCGAGCTGTACCTCCGAGTGCGCGCCGCCGTCGCCACCGCTGGCAACTACCAATACGAACACATCTTTATCGACAACGCGTCAACCGACAACACCCTGAACGAACTGAAGGCGATAGCTGCCAAGGACAGGAACGTAAAGGTAATCCGCAATACGCGCAACTTTGGCCACATACGGTCCCCGATGCACGCGTTTTATCAAGCCTCGGGAGACGCGGTGATTTTCATTGTGGCTGACCTGCAGGACCCGCCGGAGATGATTGTGGACCTGATTCGCAAGTGGCAGGAAGGCTACGCGGTCGTCATTGGAATCAAGGCAGCCAGCGATGAACACTGGCTGATGTTTTGGATCCGCAGGCGGTACTACGAACTGGTGGACCGGCTGTCCGGCATCGAAACGATCCAGAATTTCACAGGCTTCGGCCTGTATGACCGCAAGGTAGTGGAAGCCATAAAGAGCTTCGATGATCCGTATCCGTACTTCCGAGGCATGATTTCGGAAATTGGAATGCCGCACTTCGAGATTCCTTATCACCAGCCGGCACGGAAGCGCGGGATCACGAAGAACAACCTTTATTCCCTGTATGACCTGGCGATGCTGGGAATCACGAACCTCTCCAAGGTTCCTTTGCGGCTGGTGACGTTCGCGGGATTTCTGTGTTCGTTTTTGTGCGTTCTGGTATCGCTGGCTTACCTGGTCTATAAGCTGATTTTCTGGAACCGGTTTTCCGCCGGCATGGCGCCCCTGGTGATCGGCGTCTTCCTCTTCATGTCGCTGCAGATGATTTTCATCGGGATTCTCGGCGAATATATCGGAACCATCCACACGCTGGTGCAAAGGCGGCCTCTCGTCATCGAGCAAGAGCGCGTTAATTTCGAGTATGGCCCCGGCGAGCCGCTGCAGGAGAGTGCATCGAATGCGAGCCCAGTGGGTCGGAGCTAAGATTGCAAGCGCCGAATCGTCGCCTCCGCTGCCTGCCAACGTTCGCCGGCAGAATTCCTCATACTCAATTTGCTCGGGCTGGCGAATTATTGTCTGGACTCACGCGGGCGATGTTAGATTACGTTCTGGAGTCGATCGATAGAATCGCTTTAAGGGGGGTACTTTCCCGATGCCGCACGAAAATAACAACCATTCCTCCGGCCAGCTTCCAGAGGTTGTCCCGGTTCGATTGGGGTCCAAGGCGATCGGACCTGGCAGACCTTGCTACGTGGTCGCTGAAATCGGAATCAACCACAACGGAGATATCGATATCGCTAGACGGCTGATCACGGTGGCTGCGGCCGCAGGATGCAACGCGGTCAAGTTTCAGAAGCGTACTCCGATCCGCTGTGTCCCGCCTCTTCAGCGCGACATTCAGCGGGAGACACCCTGGGGAATTTTGAGCTATCTCGAATATCGCGAAAAGGTGGAGTTCGGAGCTGAGGAGTACGCACGTGTCGATCTTCTCTGCAAGCAGCAGAATCTCGAGTGGTTTGTTTCTTGCTGGGACGAAGAATCGGTCGCGTTCATGGACCCGTTTGATCCGCCTTGTTACAAAATTGCTTCGGCCACGCTGACCGATGACGGCCTGCTTCGTTGTTTGCGTGAGCGGGGCAAGCCCCTGATTCTCTCGACCGGAATGAGCACCGTGGAAGAAATCGACCACGCTGTGGAAGTACTGGGCACGAACGACTTAATTCTTTTGCATGCTGTCAGCACCTACCCGGCCTATTACGACGAACTGAACCTCAGGGTGATTCCCTTCCTGAAAGAGCGATACGGAGTACCAGTCGGCTATTCGGGGCATGAGACGGGACTAGCTTCATCGGTTGCCGCGGTCGCACTTGGCGCATGTATCGTGGAGCGGCACATAACGCTCGACCGCGCGATGTGGGGATCGGATCAGGCAGCTTCGCTGGAACCAGGCGGTCTGACGCGTTTGGTAAGGGACATTCGCCTGGTCGAGGCGGCCATGGGCCGTGGCACTAAGAGCGTGCTCGCCCGGGAACTCCCGATCCGAGACCGCCTGCGAAGGGTCTTATAACAGTGGGATCTCCTGACACTTCCCGAGTTGAGCGAGAAGGCGGGCGCGGCACGCCGACGGTCGCTTTGGTCGATGCGTTTGCGGTCTCCCAGCAGACGCTGGATATGCTCATTACGCGAACATGCGGCGAGTACCTGTTTCTGCAGGTCGTATACGCAGCGGTCTCAGCTGCTTCGATAGGTCGCGTTCTATTGTTTAGCAACCGTGTGGAAATCTGTGAGATTGCGAGAAAACGAGAGATCCAAGACGTTGTCGCGATCCGGGCCGACTACACCGGTAACGGACACGTTGTGGACCGAATGTTCGCGATTTCCCCAGGTAACGAACGTTTGCAGGAACAGACGGTAGTATGCCTCTCCGCGCGCCGGCCACTGGTTACATCGGAGGATATCGACCAGTTTGTCGCAATGACATCTGCAGGTGCGGAGGACGGAGTATTTTCGGCCGCCGAAATCGATCTCTCGTCCATTCGAGAATGCGATGGGCGTACTCTCCCCCCGAGAAAGGGATTTGCGGAAACCGGGGCGCTTTACGCGTTCCGCAGAGCTTCACTTGAGCGGGCAGGAACATTCGCAAAGCTGAGTGTACGGCCGTGCCTGCTTCCTGGTTTACATTCCCTCGCAGTCGAGACTACGGAGGATCTGGAATTTCTGGCGCATCCTCAAAGACGGCAACCGATTGAGCAATCATTGCAGCACCATCCTGTTCGAGCGCTGGTACTCGATTTTGACGGCGTCTTCACGGACAACAAGGTGATTGTCGCGGCCGATGGCGCAGAGTCCGCCGTCTGTGACAGAAGCGACGGCTTTGCCATCCAGGCGCTGCAACGGCGCGGATTTCCGATACTTGTGCTCTCAACCGAAACGGTCCCGATTGTTAGAATGCGTTGCCAGAAGCTGGGACTGGAATGTATCCACTCCACTACCGGTAAACTCGCGGCTCTGCAATCTTGGCTGAGTGAAAGAAATATCGACCCGGAACATGCGATCTACGTAGGCAACGACGTGAACGATGTCGAATGCATGAAATTTGTCGGGCTGCCGTTCGCAGTCGCAGATGCCTTCCCAGAAGTCCGCGCCGTTGCCCGCCACGTTCTATCTTCGCGAGGAGGACACGGCGCAGTGCGCGAAATTGCGCTGGCCGTTACTTCTCTTCTCGATGGTAGGAGGTGGGAGGATACTTCTGGTTCACCGGAATCGACATAAGAAGCGGGGCGTAGTGGTTAGGGTGAAATCCAAATGAAAGTTTCCGACTACGTGGTACGGTTCGTCGCGGCCTTAGGGGTCAAGCATGTCTTCGTCGTTACCGGCGGCGGAGCTATGCACCTGAACGACTCTTTGGCGCGTTGCCGCGAATTGGAGTTTATCTGCAACCACCACGAACAGGCGAGCGCGATCGCCGCGGAAAACTATTCGAAGGCAACCAACAATTTAGGCGTCGCCCTGGTAACGACCGGTCCAGGCGGCACCAATGCGATCACTGGCGTGGTCGGCGCATGGCTTGATTCGACTCCCATGCTCGTCATTTCGGGGCAGGTGAAACGCGCCGATCGCATGTACCGCCCCGATGGCACTCCTCTCGGAGTGCGCCAGCGCGGCAGTCAGGAGGTCGATATTGTCTCCCTGGTCAAGCCGGTTACGAAGTACGCGCTGACCATCGAGGATCCTGAAAGCGTCCGCTACCATCTCGAAAAAGCGGCACACCTGGCTCGCACCGGAAGACCCGGTCCGGTTTGGATCGATATTCCCATCGACGTACAAGCTGCGCCGGTTGAGCCGGACTCCATGCGCCGGTTTGATCCTGCCGAGTCGTCGCAGCGCTCTTCAGACGACTTAGTCACGCAGGTACGCGATCTGATGGATCGGCTGAACCGGGCCGAGCGACCATTCATCTTCGCGGGGAATGGTGTTCGAGTTTCCGGTGCCGCTGCGGCGTTCGACAAACTTGTGCGTCTTTTGAATGTCCCCGTCGGCTTGACTTGGATGGCCATGGATTTGTTGGACGACGACGATCCGCTATTCGTCGGCCGGCCCGGCACGATTGCATCTCGTGCCGCAAACTTCGCCCTGCAGAATGCCGATTTCGTTCTCGTGATCGGAACTCGCCTTGACCCGCCCTTGATGGGTTGGGATCCTCATCAGTTCGCGCGCGGAGCCTACAAAACTGTGGTCGATATCGATCCGGCAGAGTTGCGCAAGCTGGAAGGCGCCATCGACAATCCGATCTGCGTCGACGCTAGGACCTTTCTTGACCACATGCTCCAGCAGGGCGCTTCTGCACTTAGCAAAGGCCAAGATCGCAGCCCGTGGATCCAGCGGTGCCAGGACTGGAAGGCCCGTTATCCCCTCGTTTTGCCCGAGCACCGCGCTCCGGGACTCGTCAGTGTCTATCATCTGGCGGAGATCATCGGGCAGGAAGCCGGACCTAACGACCGCGTCGTCTCCGGAAGCTCAGGAAGCGCCATTGAAACGTTCCTGCTGGCCTACCGGGCGCGAAAAGGGCACCGGGTGTTTCACACGGCAGGCCTGGGCGCGATGGGATATGGTATCCCCGCAAGTATCGGCGTGTGTCTCGGTAGCGGCAAAAGGAAGACGATCTGCGTTGACGGCGACGGCGGCCTTCAGCTCAACATCCAGGAGTTGGCCACCATCGCGCACCTCCAACTGCCGATCAAGCTTTTCGTACTCAACAACCAGGGATACGCATCGATTCGGGCAACTCAGAAGAACTACTTCGGGGGAGCCAACATCGGATGCGATTCGAACACTGGGGTGTCGATCCCCGATTATCGTAAGGTCGCTCGTGCCTACGGCTTGAAGACAGCGGTCATTGAAGGTCAATCGGGGGATCAATCGGACTTGCGCGCCGCCGTCCGCCAAGTTCTGCGCAGCCGTGGACCGGTGATTTGCGACGTACACGTAATTCCCGACGAGATCAGGGCTCCGCGCGTAACCTCGATTCAGCGTGCCGATGGATCATTCGTTTCCAAGCCCCTGGAGGATCTGTGGCCCTTCCTGGATCGCGACGAGTTCGCACAGAATATGATCGTGGAGCCGGTGAGCGAATGACAGCGAAAGACGAACACCTGGTCGAACTTGATCGCGTGCTCAGTGAGCCTCTAAGTCTTGTGCGCGATCGTGAGAATTCGGCCTTTGACAAGTTGCTAGCGGGCTGCGGGAACCGTTTAGTGCTTTTCGGGGCGGGGAACCTGGGGCGCACGGTTCTGCAATGCGTTCGTAGCATCGGCGTAGAGCCGCTGGCATTTGCCGACAACAGCCAGTCCAAGTGGCGATCGTACGTTGACGGGGTTCCGGTCCTGTCGCCCAAAGATGCGGCAGCGCAGTATGGAGCGTCGGCTTTGTTCCTGGTCGCCATATGGTCGCTGGGGCACTTTTACCCGGACAGCCGAGCGCAGCTCGAACGTCTAGGATGTACCCACGTCGAATCCACGGCATCATTACGCTGGAAGTTCGCCGACCGCTTGTTACCCGATTACTGCCAGGACCTCCCCCACAAGGTGTACGAACAAGCAGCCGAGGTACGAAAGGCAGCTTCCCTCTGGGCCGATGACTCCTCGCGCCGCGAATATCTGAACCACGTAAGATGGCGTGCGCTCGGCGATCAGAACGCCCTCGGACCGCCGGTTGACGAAAAACAGTATTTCCTTGACAGCCTGTATCGAATCGATGACCACGAAGTCTTTGTGGATTGCGGCGCCTACATTGGAGACACGGCTGAACAGCTAATCCGCAAAAATCCTGCCTTCTCCAGAATTATCGCGATCGAGGCGGACCCGCAGAATTTCGAGCGTCTTACGAAGTGGATCGGCACCCTCGAGGCGCCCGTCGCCTCCAGGATTTGCGCGCTGAACGTCGCCGTGGGCGCCAAACGCGACAAACTGCGCTTTCAGGCGAGCGGCAACGATGGCGCCCGGCTGGCAACCGACGGCAACGTCGTGGTGGAGTGCATTCCGATTGATGAGCTGGCCCCGGCAGCCGGGCCCACTTTCATCAAGATGGATATCGAAGGGGCCGAGCTCGACGCGCTCGAGGGCGCTCGCAGCTCGATCCAGACACACCGCCCGATTCTTTCCATCTGCGTTTACCACAAGCAAGACGATCTGTGGCGCATCCCTCTCTTCATTCGCACAATGGTGGAAGACTACCGGTTTTTCTTGCGCCCGCACGAGGTCGATGGAAAAGAGTTGGTATGCTATGCCGTTCCGGCGAATCGGCTTCGGCTGGGGAGCGCGGCTTAAGCATGCTCGCAATAATTCGTGGGCATTTTGCCCGTGTAAAAATGTAAAGAGATGAGCCTCTCAGATTTTGCCAGCAATTGGAGCACGACACTCACGCGGCACATGCCGCCCGGACAGTTCGGACGATACCTGCTGGTAGGTGCCTGGAATACCTTGGTCGGTTACGGCTCGTTCGCGTTTTTCACCGCAATTCTCAGCCCGATGATTCCGCACAGTTATATCGCCGCGGTGATTTCGAGTCTGCTGAACATCTCGGTCTCATACCTCGGCTACAAATGGTTCGTATTCAAAACCAAGGGCAACTATCTGCTGGAATGGATCCGTTGCGTCGGGATGTACAGCGGCGGCATTCTCTTCGGAGTACTCTTGTTACCTGTGCTGGTCTTGCTCATTCGGCCGAATACGCGCTTTGTCGCCCAAGTGCCCTACAGTGCCGGCGCTCTTCTGACGGTATTTATGGTTGTGTACAGCTTTCCGGGGCACAAGAAGTCTTCCTTCCGGACGCCTGCATAATGCGCATACTCATCACCGGCGGGTCGGGGTTCATTGGACGAAACCTTGCGGAGCAACTTGCTTCCACGTATGAGGTGTTGGCGCCCTCCTCGGCCGAACTGGATCTGCTGAAAGAGCAGGCGGTGCGCGAATACCTCAGCGCGCACAGTTGCGACGTCATCGTGCATGCGGCTACCACGCGGTCCAACCGCGGCTTGGGCGCTCCACCCGACATGCTGGACCGGAATTGCCGCATGTTCCTCAACCTGGCGCGCAATGACGGGCAGTTTGGAAAGATGATTCATTTCGGCTCCGGCGCCGAGTATCACAAGACCGGGCTGCCGGCGAGGGTGAAAGAAGAATATTTCGACACCCGCGTTCCCACCGATCCCTACGGGTTCTCGAAGTACATTTGCGCCAAGTATATAGAGCGCTCCGAGCGGCTGGTGGAGCTGCGGCTGTTTGCCGTTTTCGGCGCCTACGAGGACTACACCGTGCGTTTCATTTCGAACGCGTGTTGCCGGGCGGTCAAAGGATTGCCGATTGCGCTGCGGCAGGATATCGTGTTTGACTACCTGTACATCAAAGACCTGGTCAAGCTGACGATGTGGTTCATCGAGAATAACGCCCGCCACAAGGCGTACAACGTTTGCACCGGGCAGCCCGTGGCGCTGACCGAATTGGCCCGAATCGTCGCCCAGGTCTCGGGGCGCAATACCAATGTGTCGGTGATGACCGAAGGCATGGGGCCCGAGTACTCGGCCGACAACTCGCGTATGCTGACAGAAATGGGGGGATATCAGTTTTGGGATTTAGAGGGCGCGATCAGTGACCTCTATTCATGGTATGGGGCCAATACCAACTTGATCGACCCAGCGGATCTCCAGTTTGACGGGTAGCAAAACGTGAAACGAAGCCCGTGTACCAGCCAGGATGACACCTTACCACTTCAAAAGCATGGCGATGAAAACGATAAAAACCATGGATTGGAAATTTGTGGACTTGTGAGCCGATTAGGCACTGGAGATCGTTTATGAAGGTAGAGTCAACAGAATCTCTGGTAACGGCCAGAATTCGTGAGTGCACTGCGGTGATGTATGGCTTGCTAGAGTATCCCGACTACCTGCGCACAGTCGCCGCGGTCGCTACCGTGATGATGAATTCTCTGCGTTCCGGAAACAAGATTCTGTTCTTCGGAAACGGCGGCAGTGCCGCGGACGCACAGCACTTGGCCGCGGAACTGAGCGGACGGTTCCTGAGGGAACGCGCAAGCCTATCGGGCTGGGCGCTGACCACCAATTCTTCTGTCCTAACCGCCATCGGCAACGATTATTCCTTTGACGACGTGTTCGCGCGTCAAGTCCAAGGGATGGGCAGCCCCGATGACGTCGCCTTTGCCATCAGCACCAGCGGAAACTCCCCCCAACGTGCTGCGAGCCGTAAACGTGGCCCGCGAGAGGAGACTAGTCACGGTGGCTCTGACCGGACAAACCGGCGGGAGGTTGCGTAGCGCGGTTGATCACTGCATCTGCATTCCTAGCAATCAGACACCTCGTATCCAGGAAGCTCACATCTTAACTGGACACATTCTTTGCGAACTGGTCGAGGAAGCACTGTTTGAGCAGAATTGACGATGGATACTAACAGTGAGGGCGGCGAACGATTGGGCGATCTGGCATTAGTCTGCGGGGCCGGTGATTATTACGGCAGGCACATGGTGAAGGGACTCAAGTCTAAGAATTATTGGTTTCGCGGCGTAGACCTGAAAATTCCGCAGTTCAGATCTTCACGGAAAGGGTGCAGTCGTCACGGGACCGGATGGGGGAGCGCATGACACCTCGGCTGACCATCGTGATTCCCACTGTCAACCGTGCGGGACTCCTCGGTCGCGCGATCGAGAGTGCACTTGCTCAGACCTCCCCGGACATTGAGATCATCGTCTCCGATAATGGATCAACGGATGACACCCCGGCTGTCATCGAGCGCTACGCGGGACGGGGACTGCGGACCTTCCGCCATCCATCGACGATGCCTGTAGCAAAACACAGCCAATTCCTGCTCGAACAGATTCATAGTGAGTTCGCTGTACCCTTGTCGGACGATGACTTTCTGGAACCGGAGTTCGCCGCCGAGGTTCTCGCCCTGTTTGATCAGCACCCGGAAATGTCCTTTGTTTACACAGGATGCGCGGTGCATTACGAAGACTGCCAGGTACCGGCGGCCGTCGGCCCTTCTTTGGAAACGGGCGCAGCCTTTCTTGCGGCCCATTACGCCGATGCTCGGGAAGTTTGCTGGTGCGCCTGTGCGATTCGCGTTCGGGACTTGCGGGAGCTCGGGCCGCAACCGGAGGACCGCATCATTGGCGACATGTTCTATTGGACCAAGTTGGCGTTCCGGGGACCTGTCGGCTGCATACCACGCGTGCTGTCGCACTATATTCTTTTTCGCTCTCAGAACGACAACATATCCCACGGCACGCCGCCGGTCGCCTGGGCGCGCGAGTCGCGATTGTTGGTGGACGAGGTGATCGAGGCATCTCGCCGGGCAGGTGCGGATGCCGAGTATCTGTCTCGTTTGCAGAGTGACTGCCGTCGTCACATTGCCCGCTCGACGGCCAATCAGTTCGTCTGGAGCCGCCTCCGGGGGGCGAGTCGGGCACAAGCCTGGGACTGGATTGCCGACTGCCTTCCCTACTTATCTTGGAGCCCTGTTGTTTTGAACCGCCTGATTGCGGCGGTGGTCCTGCCTCGTGCAACCTTGCGGCACCTATTGCTTTCCGGTGCAGCCAGACTTGCCCGGGCACGTGGCACCAAGGAGGTTGAGAACTCCATTTTAACCTAGCCGTTGGTCCGATACTTGAACATTACGCGAGCGGGCAAAGCCCACGACTCGGCCTCCGCACGGCTGCTTTAGACTTTTTGGCGGACGCCACGCAACAAAGGGGAGCTGATGCAGGATTGCAGGAATTGCGGATCACGAAAACTGAAAGAACTGGGATTCATCGGAGAGGTCGCTCCTTTCTTTCTGAAGCGAGTCCTTAATATGGAAGTCAAAACTTCGCTATCTCGACATCCGATACGACTGCTGGCACGCCGATTATGCGCTTTTCCCCAGCGTCTGTTCGCTAGAGTCTATGGCTCCAGTGCTTATATAGAGATGCAGATTTGCCTCGATTGCTCCTTCATCCAGACAAAACACCCATTTTGTGACGACGACCTCGGGCGACTTTATTCTGACTACCGTTCTTCCACCTACAACGAAGAACGCATTAGCTACGAGCCCACATACGCGGCTCTAGCCAAAAATGTCGGCGCGTGCGACCAAGAGGTTCATACTCGCGTAGATGGCCTGACTGCATGGCTCGCGGACAAGATTGACAGTGAGAACGACTTTTCGATGTTGGACTTTGGTGGCTCCGATGGCCGCTTTCTTCCGAGACTCCAGGGGCGAAAATATGTATTTGAGATTTCTGATATTTCTCCAGTGGAAGGCATCGTCAGAATTCCCAATGAAGCTGATCTCGCGACCTATTCCTACGTTCAAATAGCTCACGTTCTTGAACACGTGCCCGAGCCGTTAGCTTTGCTGAAGCGTGTTTCCTCCTTTGTGAAACCGTCTGGATACCTTTATATCGAAGTACCACAGGAGCTCACTGATGCGGAATTTGCAGAATTGAAAAGTGGCACAGCTCCTCGCGGTTTGGCCATTCATGAACACATTAACCTTTTTTGCATCCCCGCAGTCACTTGCCTTGTGAAGGCTGCGCGGCTCAATCTTATCAGCATACAGTCCGCACAAGTTGACCTCGGATGGATTACCGGCACAATCATTCGCGTTCTCTGCCAACCTTCCAAATAGGTGAGGCGGAGCAGGCTGCAGTTTGGTTTGGTTACACGACGCGGGAGTTGACCCCGCGAAGGAAGACCCACGAGTGGTTGAGATGGTATCCCAACGACGTGCGGGAAAGTCTGGCCATCGAAGTGGGACAGAGGTTGCGAGGGGAAGACGTGGTGGGTGCTCTGAATCAGATCCGGCAGAAGAGAGGAACCCCGAAGCTGTTGTTCTGTGACAACGGGTCGGAGTTTGGCAGGTCACGTCCCCAATAAACGCAGTCAGTTCCCGCTGGTGTGCGCGAATCTCATGCCTGCCTCGGCTTGACTTATAAGGGAACCAGTTCTACTCGCACCCTTCTACGTCCTTAGAAACGGAATTCGTCCGAAGGTTTTTCCCCATGCGAGTTTCGCCACTACCAAGCGGGCGCTATCATCCGGCAAGATACGCTCTCGCGCACTACTGTGCAAGAGCCGATCCCTGGCCACGATCAGGCTGTTCATTGAAGAGCGGACCCAACTCCGTTCTTTGAGTTTGTATTCGTTGTCAAATGGTCTTTGACGCTTCAACTCTTGAAGAGAGCTCTTTAGACCTGTGCGGTACTTTTCGTACTCCGAATCCCTGAACGCAGTCGTGTAATCGACTGGCGTAAACCCAGTGAAGTTTTCCAGCAGGTACCACAATCGAGCCGCAAACGCGACAGTTTCATCCGGTATCTTCTTTTCCCCAAAAGGAAAATCCGGACATATCATAACCTTGTCGGGTTTTATGGCGAGCACCGCCATAATGAAGCTCCATAGGTCGTCTTCTGTTCTGTTGATATCGCAGATTATGTACTTCAGCCACAATCCGCTGGTTCCACTGTTTCTGTACCTGATCAGGTTCCCGATGACTTTGGAATAGGCATCGACACCTCGCAACTTCTTGTATGTGGACGCCAAGCCGGTGTCGAGAGATGTTGTCGGAATAACTTTGTTCTTCTTGAGGGCGTCATAGATACTCTGGCTATACTTAGAGGCATTAGAGTACACCACAACTGTTCCCAACTTGTTTTTAAGTAAATAGCTCAGAATCTCATCGAGATTCTTGAGCAGTGCCGGCTCTCCGCCACTGAAATCAATCCAGTTATTGCCTCTTAGTTTTCCTCTTTTTCTAAATTGCTCAAGATAGCCGAGTATGTCGTATTGTGGCTCGATGAACTTGTTTTCGCGTGCATAAGAACAATAGGCGCATCGTTCGTTGCACTTGGTGTAATGTTGTATGCCCATGCCGCCGGGCAGTGGCTCTCCTCCGAGGTATTCAAAGTTCACGTCTTTGAACTTCTTCTCTTTAAGGTGGTCGCAGGATAAGCAGGAACCTGTCGGTCCCTCACTCAAGCCATTGATGGCCGCAAAGAGATCTCGCCTTCTTTGGACCACCAGATCATAGATATCGGTGTTGTTTCTGATTTCATCCGCCGTGATTAGGACTGGAGACGCGATGTAGGCGTGAACACAGCAGCGCACTCCTTCCAGCGCAAAATACGTGCCCTTTTCAATATATTTGCAGGATCTCACCAAATCACTGGAGGTCAGGGCTTTGATGGGTGTGTTTCCTGAAGATTGTCCTGTCATTTCTGGTCTATTATTCCGGTAAGCTTCGGCGGCGGGCTACGAAAATGACACAACCCCACTCTCTTTAGTCATCACAAAACACATGTGACAACCCGCACAGACTTCGAACCGCCCATCGGCGACAATGGGATAGACCTGTATGCCAGGTCCGAAGTATGCCCAAGACGCCCCTCGAAACTGCCCCAGCCCCACTAGTCGGCGCTCTTTGACAACACGAAGTTAAGGCAGGCCAGCTGTCAAGCCCCCCGAAATCCTGCGAGGTGAGCCAAACAACCTCACTCCTTGTTTCGGAATATTTTGCATATAACTCCTTTGAACTCAAATATTTGAAAGGAATTTCCAGCCAGATCTATGATTCTAAAGGACAGGTATATTAAAATTTTTGTGGACGCCGGATAGGCAAGCCGCACCAAACTGGAGAAGTCAAGCTAAGTCCTTATTCCGGAAGGTAATTATCCCTTGACCTCACGTAAGTAATTTGGTATGCTGTCTCTATTATGAACCCCAGACAGACCATCCCGAAGCACTTACGCTATACGATTCAAGACTTTAAGAGCCAGTTTCCCGATGACGAAGCCTGCCTAGAGCACCTAAAAGAACAGCGCTTCGCCGGTGGGGTCACCTATTGCGAAAAGTGCCAACAGGACCGCAAGCACTACAAGATTACGGGGCGTCCCGTCTACTCTTGCGATCACTGCGGAACTCAGATTTCCCCGATGGCCGGGACGATCTTTGAGCACAGCAGCACGTCGCTGGTCCTCTGGTACTACGCCATGTACCTGATGGCTTCGACTCGTTGCGGCATATCGGCAAAGCAGATTCAGCGTGAAACCGGAGTGACCTACAAAACCGCTTGGCGGATGTTCCGCCAAATCCGCTCGTTGCTGTCCGAAACAGACATGCAACTGGAGGGATCGGCGGTGGAGATGGACGAAACGTACTACGGCGGGACGCGCAAGGGACAGCATGGGCGACCGATGCGCGGCGATAAAAAGAAATCTCCGGTGATCGGCATTGTCGAGCGCAGCACCGATAAGCGCGTCGGGAGAGTGAAGGCTCTCGCCACTCCCGACGTGACCGCAGAGCGCGTTCTCGGCATCGTGCATGAGCACATCCTGCCGAAGAGCACCGTGTTTACCGATGAATACAGAATCTATGATCGCCTCGGCGGACGCGTGAAAGAACACAAGCGCATCAATCACACTGCCAAGGTCTACGTGGTTGGCGACGTTCACACGAACACAATTGAAGGCTTTTGGTCGCTGGTGAAGCGTGGAATCGGTGGCGTGTATCATCAGGTCAGCCAGAAATATTTGCAAAGCTACTTGGATGAGTATTCGTTCAGGTACAACCGGAGGGACCAGGGCAACTTAATTTTCACTTCGCTTTTGAAGCGCGTCGCTGAACTGGCTGCGACGCGCGGCGCAGTAGATCGTGGAATGACGCCCGCGATACAGGAGCCATTTTAGCCGCGACCTCTGCGGACGGCTTCAAATCTCGACTCGAAACGGGTCGTTCGCTTCTACCTTGGCCGGATGAGCGTATGCCCGCCATAACTCCATCAGTTTAACACGATGGGGAAATGACGGGAGTGTGTCAGGGCTTGATGAATCCACCAAAAAGATCGACGACTGTTCCGACCTCGTTAAAGAGCTTCGCGAGTCCCGGAATAACAGGCTGGGAATCCCTCTTTCCAAATTGCCGGAACGATACGCTCGGGGTGACTTCGCCTTGATTTTTCAGTGCTCGGCTAGCCTCGATCAACTCGACTCCGTGAAGTTTTCCTTGCTTATACAGTTCAAACTTCTGGATCAGGTCGGGTCTATCGGGGGGCACTGTGACGAAGGCGGTGGAAATGACGATTGCCAGCTCCCGGTGCTTATCGAATCTATCCATGTTGTGGATGATGAGAAGCGGGTCATCGGCGACATCGGCCCCAGCACTGTACGGTTGCAAATCCTTGATAAGTTTTCTCACGTCTGGGCTTGTGATTCCCTTTATCTTTCGGTTGTAGTTTTTGATTTCGTTTTCCTCCAAGGGCTCCGCTTCAAACATAGGGAACTCAAGCCCGTTCGGTTTCTTCCTAGCGTCATCGCTGGAGAAATGCCAAACGATGTGGTCAAGGCTGGAACGCAAATGGTGAACGATTTCCCCGGCGAGAACGCTAAATCGCTTCGGAACGAGCTTGTTTCGATGGTAGTCAACCGCTTTCTGCCACATCTCACTATTTGGATGGGGGATAACTGGATACTCCCCACTACTGATGAAGGCGTCGATTTCGACTTTCAGGTTGACGATATTCTCATCGGCCCGTTTTAGCTTTTCAAAGATGCCATTGAACAGATGATCAGGAGATTCCATGGGGTGAGACATGCCACATGATAGTTTGAATGTACGTGATTTCAAGGGATAATTACCTTCCGGAATACTTTACATATAACTCCTTATTCTTGAATACTTTGCGTGAAAATCTTTTGGGGGGGGGTAGCATTACCCATTGTGGTAATACCTCATGGGTCAACAGAGGCTGGTGTTCCTTTAAAACGCCTTAAGACAAAAGATTGCCCAGAATCTCCTCGGCCCGATTCTCAGCCAGGTCTCCCGCAAGAGGAGTGGGATGCGCAGCCCATCGCAAAATTCGCCAGATGAAGGCTGGGATTCCGATAACCAGGACTGCAGCGCTTGTGCCCCACAGTATTCCTGCAACCCCTAAATACGGAGCCAATGCAAATTTCAACGCAAACGCGACCAATGTGACAACTGAGCAGACAGCAATCTGATAGCGAAGGATGGACAACCCGTTCAGCAGAAGATTCGGAATGCGAACTAGAGCCTGAGCAACCAGCCATGCCGCAATTGCCCATAGCAAACCAATGCCGATACCGAGGTCGGTGTGCAACCACAACCGCAACAGCCGTTCACCGTAGACCAGCAACAGAAATGATCCGACAACGGTAAGGCCAACCAGCAGGGCCGAGCCGCGGACCAGAGCCTTGCGAATCCATTTCCGATCACCTCTCTGAGCAGCCTCCGCGAACGCCGGCCAAAGCGGTTGCGACAAGACTACGAGACCGCCGATTGCCGTGACACAGATCCGCATAGCAATCGTCATCCGAGCCGAAGCCTCAGGACCAAGA
>Ga0187872_10002265_pt1 | contig 17384 bp, 13 predicted proteins | sample June2016WEW_16_4_FD_132973 | JGI IMG/M metagenome (GOLD analysis project Ga0187872, IMG submission 132973) | Peatland microbial communities from SPRUCE experiment site at the Marcell Experimental Forest, Minnesota, USA - June2016WEW_16_40 | ecosystem: Environmental > Terrestrial > Soil >...
CAACCAGTTTCGCGTCCTACTCACGGCCGCTGCGTACGTCTTAATGCAGGAGTTGCGCTTGCGAGCTGCCGGCACCGCCTGTGCTCGCGCTCAAGTTGGCATGCTGCGCGAACGACTGCTGAAGCTGGGGGCTCGGGTGTTGGTCTCGGTACGACGCGTCGTCGTCCACCTGCCGGCTTCCTTCCCGTTTCTACCCACCTTCCATCGTGTGGCTCTGGCGCTCGGTGCGGCAACCGGCTAAATCCCTTTTCGCAGTTTACGAACTCAATGGAAATCCACGCCGGCAACGGTCGCCGCACCCCTGTCTCCCCATCCTGCAAATTCCGCATCCAGGCATCGGAACTCTGTGATTCCTTCGCTTGACCAACCCAACTACCGGGATTCACAACACAACTTACCCCACTGACTGTCGTTCGTAACAAGTTCACGAATAAAGCGGGCTAATGAAGCCTCCGCCCAGGTTGACGTTGGAGAATGAATTGCACCCTCCGCCTGCACGAGTGATTGCACGACCTCGTCAATGGATAGGCCGGCCGCCCGGCAGGCCGCAGCCAGGGACTGGTGACGATCGCAGCAGTAATCAATCCCGAACCGCTCAAAGACCGGAACGGATGCGGGCATCCCTGCCACGATGGCGTCCAGCGTATGGTTCTCGTCGATGCTCATGTTCGTCTCCATTGAAAGTGTCAATGTAGCGGTTGTTGGTTGTTATCGGCGCTCTTTATTGGCAGAGCGGCTGGTTTGGGAGGCCGGCGATGGCGCGAGTCGAGAAACGCTATGAGTGACGACAACTGCTCCTGAGTCAGGTTACCCGTGTAGGAGGGCATATTGGGTGCGCCGCTGAAAATGCGCGTTGTGATCTGGGCAGGCGTCAAACGATCGGCAGCATAGGTGAGATCAGGCCCGCGGATTCCTCCGTTTCCCGCGACGGTGTGGCAGAACTCACAGCCTTTTTCGTAAAACACTCTCGCGCCGTCGGCGACCGGCCCACTGGAGGTTCCCACGACTTCCACTGGCAGTGGCTGGGCTTCCAGTCGTGGGGACCAGGGTGCAATATGGCCAACATTTCCGTAGTAAGCGATGATCACGACAATCGCGATCACGATCACAATCGACCATGGCCGGCGCACCGGACTGCGCTCGCCCCTGTCGGCCAGCAGAGGCAACAGGACCAGCGCCAGACCAAATACCAGCGGTCCCAACAGAATCACCCAGTCCTCTGTCCACTTCGGAATCACCGAAAGCAACGCGTAGTACCACAGGAAATACCAGTCTGGTCGCGGCGAAGCCTGAATGATAGTGGGGTCGGGAGGCTTGCCCAATGCCGGAGGGCCGATGAAGACTGCCAGGGACACGATTGTCGCCAGCATCAGAAACCCGGAAACCGCATCCCGCCAGGCGGCGTCCGGCCAAAAGGGACGTCCCTCGTGGGCGAGCATGTCGTGATACCAGCGACGGTATGTTCTAGGATCGACAGGCCTCCCCACCTTGGGAGGTTCGGAGATACCGTTATGAAGCACCAGATAGAGATGAAATCCCAGGAACAAGAAGATCAGAGCGGGAACAAAAAAAACGTGGGCCGCGAAAAATCGACTCAATGTGGCACCGCCGGCTGTATCACCGGCCAGAATGAAGTGTCCGAGCCAATTCCCGATCAATGGTGTTCGCCCAGCTTGCTCAGCAGCAATTACGGATGACCAGAAACCGGTCTGGTCCCAACGCAACAACTGGCCCGTGAAGACCATCAGCAGCGTGAACAGCAGAAGGCCGACGCCGGTGAGCCAATTCATCTGCCGGGGATATTTGTATGCCCCCATCAGATACACGCGAATGGCATGGACTCCGATCAGGATCACCATGGCGGAGGCACCATAGTAGTGGATGCCGCGCACGACACGCCCCAATGTGGTCCCATTGATGAACAGCAAGGTGTCGTAAGCACGTGCGGACGAGGCAACGTAAGCGCTGGATAGGGCAATTCCAGTGACCACCTGGGAAATGAATACAAACAAAGTCGCACTGCCGAGCACGTAGAACCATGCCGACTTTCGGGCTGGGGGAACGGGATGCCGAAGTATAGGAAGCAGCCAGTTTGAGACTCCCGTGATGTCGTCAAACCAACACCATAAACGATTCAGGAAGCGCACCGAATCTCCTAAACAGATTCCATCAGGTAATCGGAAGTGGGCTAGTAAGGATTTGCACTTGGCCGTCCTGCACCCGCACGGGATACTTCGTCAACGGCCTGGGAGGCGGCCCGGACGCTACGCGCCCATCAGCGTAGAAAACGCCACCATGACAGGGACACATGAACAAATCGGCAGTGGGTAACCAGCGCACTGGACACCCCAGGTGAGTACAGTCGACGGCGAACACCATGAATTGTTGTTCATCGAGACGCCGCAGCCATGCTGCTGTCTCGGCTGTAACGCCCGCCCAGGGCAAGGGAGAAGGATCCAGGAATGACACCTCCACGGTTGAACCGATCTTGAAATCATCGATCTTTCCAACGCTTCGCCATATCTTCGTGGGTTTCCGCAAGCCGAGGAGAAACCCAATGCTGGGAAAGGCCACGATGGCGGCTGCCAGCGAACCCATGGCAATGCTCAGGCGTGTTAGAAAACGCCGTCTCCCTATTTCGGCTGGACTGACTTCAACTAAGGTCTTTTCGGCCATGCTCTACGACTCCAGATAGCTCCTTTCGCCGCTTGGGCGCCGGTGCCAGATGACCACTTGATAAGGACGCCACAAGTACCAGATTGGAAACATCACCAGGTGTACTAGCCGGGTGAAAGGAAATAGAAGAATGACGGCGAATCCAAGGACGAAGTGGAATTTCACAAATGCCGGAAGAAACGCGACCGTGTTCATGTCGGGTCGTAGTTCAACCAGCGACCAAAACCAGGGTACGGCCGTCCGCAGGTACCAGAGGCTGCCCCAGCGATCAAAAAGGGCGATACTCAGGCCGGTGGCCACCTGCAGCAGGAGGAAGATCAAAAGTACCCCATCCATGCGAGAGGTGACTGCCCGTGCCAGAGAGTTGCTGGGCAGGCGCCGGATAATCAGCACCACGAGACCAAAGAGCGCAAAAATTGCCAGCGACATTCCCGTGAACTCCAGCACCAGCAGCCGGATGGGGCCACCGAGGATGTAAGCAGCCGCACGCGGAAACAGTCCCGCGAACAAGTGAGCAAGCAGGATGAAGGTTATGCCGTAATGCCAGGGCACCGAGCCCCAGAACAAACGCCGATTCTCGAGGAGCTGTGAGGAGAGGCTCGAATACGAATAACGCCGCTTGTGGAACCGGTAGATACCGCCTAGAACCGCCAGCACAATAGCCATATAGGGAAAGGCGATAAAGAGGAAGGCGTTCATGCCAATCGCTCCTCGGTTGCGGCGATGGCGACACGGGTGGCCCGGTCCTGATCACTGCTTTCGCAACCTGGTCCTCGTACTTCTCTCTTCTTTTGCAGCCATAACAACAGCGCCTTGAGAACCCAGCGGTATGAGCTCTCGCCGAGTTGAACACTGCCAGCCATCCGAGACAGAGCCGGGATCAGACAGTCATCAACTAGTTCTGAGGCTTCGTTGGTGCCGTCCCGAGCTGACAAAAAACGAAGGAGAATACAGAGGTGATCGGGCAGCTCACAACTGGTATCGAAGGCATTGGCTTGATAGATTTCCTTCAACTTGAACAGGAAGATGCTGCGGCGCCAGTCATCGCCGAACAGTTGGTATCCTAGATTTAGGGTGCACTCCGGCTGCATATCAAAAATACTGGTGTAAGCTTCCTGCAGTCGACCCAGACGGACACTCTCCTTGCTTGCTTGGAATCTTTGCAGGAGTTCGGCGGATTCGGGCGATTCCCGCGTGAGCCGCGCGTCACAGTCCTGGATGCAGGCGGCCTGCTGCGCACTGGGGTAATCCAGGATTTCCGCGAACAATTCATAGAGGTTCATTGCTTACCAGCCTCGCGTCGGCAGTTGTACGAACCCAGATCCTCGCTCTTCCTGAAATGCATGAGTGTCCCCGGTCATCTCGATCGCCACTTCCCGCAACATAGGAGGAATCACATATCGGTCCTCCACCGGCGCTATGGCCGAGAGGTAGTAAATATCTTCCAACTCTCGAGCAGTGGTCTGCGCCTCCTGCAGCACCTGGTCGACCTTCTCCTGTCCGATGTCACCCACTGTCTCTGCGCGCTTGTAGATGCGCAGAGCCATCAGCTTTCTATAGACGGCAATAACCTTTTCCTCGTCTCCGGCTGTGAAAAGATGTGCCATGTAGCGAATCGGTAAGCGAGCACTTTCGAGGGAGCTGAAGAAATCTGTGGCCAGCTCATAGTTGCCCTCGTTCAGAGAAGCCGTTACCGGCAACAACGGGGGAACGTAAAAGAGCATTGGAAGGGTTCGCCACTCGGGGTGATACGGCAGCCCCAGTCTCCAAGTCTTGACGTATTTATAAACCGGAGACCTCTGTGCTGATTCGATGACCTTATCGTCGACCCCGTTCGTTTTTGCTCGGCGGATCACTTCGGCGTCTAACGGGTCGAGGATGATCTCCCGTTGCGCTTCCACCAGTTCGTTGTCCGGTCGCGACGCAGATTCTTCGATCCGGTCTGCGTCATACAGCACGACACCCAGATAGCGAATTCGACCGGGACAAGAATGGAAGCATGCTGGGGCCTGTCCTGTTTCCAATCGGGGATAACACAATATGCACTTCTCGGCTTTGCCGGTTGACCAATTGAAATAGACCTTTTTATAGGGGCAGCCGGATACGCACATTCGCCATCCCTGGCATTTTTCCTGGCTGACCAACACAATACCGTCTTCGCCGCGTTTATAGATCGCTCCACTCGGACAGGCAGCGACACAACTCGGATTGAGACAGTGATTGCAGATGCGCGGCAGGTAGAAGTAGACCAAGTGTTGCAGCGCGAAGAACTGTTGCCGCTGTTCCTCGCTAAGAGCTTTCAGGTTAGGATCGTTCGCGGCGTAGATCGAGGAACCGCCCAGGTCGTCATCCCAGTTTGGTCCGGCTTCGATGTCCATTTCCTTGCCGGTGATCATCGAGATCGGACGAGCGACCGGTTGGTCATCCCCTAAAGGGGCGTTGATCAGATCGCCGTAGCGATAGGTCCAGGGCTCGTAATAGTCATCCAGGCTAGGAAGGCGGGGATTGAAACTGATGTTGACCAGTTCCGTCGGGCGGCTACCCAGTTTCAGACCGAGCTTGCCGTTCTTGAGTTCCCATCCGCCGCAGTATTCCTCCTGGTCTTCATAGAGTGTCGGATAACCTGTGCCGGGCTTGGTCTCCACATTGTTCCACCACATGTATTCGGTACCGGGCCGATCAGTCCAGAGATTCTTGCAGGCCAGACTGCAGGTATGACATCCGATGCACTTGTCCAGGTGAAAAACCATGGAAACCTGAGCGCGAACGTTCATGATCCCTCCTATCTCAATCCCACCGCGGCTTGCCTTCGAGCTTGTGGACAATCACATAGGTGTCGCGGTCAGAAGCCGCCGGGCCATAATCATTAAAGCGATAAGAATGCTGGGCATAGGCGCCCGCCATTAAGACCGGCTTCAACCGCATCCGGGTGATGCTGTTAGTGCCGCCGCCGCGCTTGTTGCCTCGTACGGGAGATTTGGGGAAATCGATGGTGCGCTCGGGAGCGTGGTAAAAGATGCAGAGTCCGTGTGGAATACGAGCACTGACTACCGCACGGGTCACGACAACTCCGTTGTCGTTGTATGCTTCGATCCAGTCATTGTCGAAAATGCCCATCTCGGCGGCGTCGTGGTCGTTTAGCCAGAAAGGCTCAACTCCCCGAGAGAGCGTGAGCATGCGGAGATCGTCGTAATACGTGGTGTGGATGTGCCATTTCCCGTGCGGAGTGATGCAAGCGAGGGTCAATGATTTGTTCGCAGCGGGGCTTCGCAGCAGGTTGCCGCTTGCCTCCAAGCTGATGCGCGGTTTGAAGGTAGGCAGCGCCTCGCCGAACGCGCGATAAGCCTCGTGATCCAGATAGAAATGCTGGCGTCCAGTCAGAGTCCGCCAGGGAATCAGCCGCTCGACATTCTGCACGTAAGCTGAATACGCTCTGCCCTTGTTCGTGATTCCCGACCAGCAAGGACTGGTCAGAACTCGCCGTGGCTGCTGCACCACGGCCAGGAAGTCGTATCGAACGTCGCGAGAACCCTCTGCCAGGTCTGCCAGCGGAAGTCCGACATCGAGTTCCCTTGCTTTGAACCCTCGGTACGCTACTTCGCCATTGGTTTCGGGTGCAAAGTAAAGCACGGCGTTAGCGGCTTCGACCGGATCGACCAAGGAGGGATATTTCTTGCCATCCCATTCGTAGGAAGGAACGTCCTTGGCGAACTGATCGTAGAGATCTCCCACCTCAATGTGAATGCCGCGGTCCTCCACTCCCTCTTCTTTCAATTTTGGACCGAGTGAATTAAAGCGGTGAAACAGATTCACATAGTCTCTTTCAGCTACCCACAAGTGGGGCATCGTGGATCCAGGCACAGGCTCGCATTCACCTTTGCTCCAGTCTTTGACTTCGGGTTGCGCAATTTCGTCTGGAGTGTCGTGTAGCAGAGGAGTGGCCACAAGCTCGCGAAATGGGCGGGGAAAATGGACCTTCGCCAGTTCGCTGACCTTTTCTGCAAGCGTACGAAAGATGTCCCAGTCGGTTTTCGATTCCCAGCAGGGCGGAACGGCCTCTCCCAGTGGATGGATGTAAGAGTGCAAATCAGTGGTATTCAAGTCGTTTTTTTCGTACCAACTAGCCGCGGGGAGAACGATGTCCGAATAGAGCGCTGAGGTGTCCATGCGGAAGTTAAGATCCAGAACCAGGTCCATCTTGCCCCGCGGCGCGACATCTCGCCAGACCACGTCTTGCAGGGTTCCGTTTGCCACCTCATCGGCAATCGCGTTGCTGTGCGTTCCGAGATAATGTCGCAGGAAGTACTCGTGGCCTTTCGCACTGGCGTGCAGGGCATTTCCGCGCCAGATGATCCACACCCTGGGCCAGTTCTCTGGCGAGTCGGCATCCTCGACGGCAAACCGCACTCGGCCGGTGCGTAACTGGTCCACTACCCAACGGGTAATTTCCTCGTCAGTTTTGGCGCCGGCCTGCTCCGCCTCGCTGACCAGATTGATCGGATTGCGATTGAATTGCGGATAAAACGGAAGCCAACCCATTCGCACGGCGGCTGCCTGCAACTCCATCACGTGATCCTTGGCGAATGGCCCGTCCGGCGGGTGATAATCAGGGAATCCTTTTTCGTAACGCCATTGATCACTGTGCACATAGTGGAACGAAGGCCCATTCATGAGTCGGGGTGGTGCAGTCCAATCGAGCGCCATCGCCAGCGTCGTCCAGGAGGCGGTAGGGGCCAGCTTCTCCTGACCCGTGTAGTGATTGAGTCCGCCACCGTTGACGCCGACGCACCCGCATAGGATCAGCGTCGTAATCCCTGTTCGATAGTTGAGATTGCTGTGGTACCAGTGATTGATTCCCGAGCCGACGATGATGGTGCATTTGCCGTTGGTCTTCTCGGCGGTAGTAGCGAATTCTCGTGCCAACTGCACGACAGTGTTGCGGCCAACTCCGGTGAACTTTTCCTGCCAGGCTGGTGTATAAGGACCGTCCTCATCGTCGTAGCCCTTGGGGTATTCGCCGGGCAAGCCCCGGGGCACGCCGAACTGGGCCATCAGCAGATCGAGAACAGTCGTGACTGGAAGGCGGCCGTCAATTGTGTCCACATAACGAATGGGAACGGCACGTTGAAGCTCGCGGTCCGTGCCAAAGTCCGTGAAGGTAATCGGCGGGGTCTCATCGTGGCTTTCCAGAAAGCTGAGCTGCGGATCGATCTCCGAGCCGTCCAGGCCGTCTTTCAACTGCAGGTTCCATTGTCCCTTTGTGTTCTGCCAACGAAAGCCGATTGTCCCTTGCGGCATTCGTGGCTCCTTCTTTGACTGGTCGAAAACCATGACTTTCCATTCACCGTTCTCGACACTCCGATATCGCTGCAATCGATTGGCCCGCAGGAACCGGCCAGGACGATAGCCATCGTTTGTCTTCTCGAGTTCGACTAGAAAGGGAGCATCCGAATAACGTTTCAAATAATCCGTGAAATACGGAATCGACCGGTCAACGTGAAACTCTTTCAAGACAACATGATTTACGGCCATCCAGAGCGCGGCGTCCATCCCGGCATTGACGGGAATCCACCAGTCGGCGAATTTTGATACTTGGCTGAAATCAGGGGACAAGACGACCAGCTTGGCTCCGTGACAGCGCGCTTCGGCGACAAAATGAACGTCGGGTGTGCGAGTCATGCTGAGGTTGCTTCCCTCAGTTACGATGTACTTGCTGTTGAACCAGTCGGCACTTTCCGCAACGTCAGTCTTTTCACCCCACGTCTCCGGAGAAGCAGGTGGGAAGTCAGCGTACAGGTCGTAGAAACTGAGCATGACTCCGCCCAACAACTGGAGGAATCGTGAACCAGCGGCATAGCTCAACATCGACATAGCTGGGATGGGAGAAAATCCAATGATGCGGTCGGGTCCATATTTCTTGGCGGTATAAAGCAGTGAAGCGGCAATGATTTCGACGCATTCCTCCCAGCGAGCGCGCCGGAACCCTCCTTTGCCACGGGCCGTTTGATAACTCTGCCGCCGCTCCTCGTTTTCCACAATGGACGCCCAAGCCGCGACCGGATCCTGGTACCTGGCGTGTGCTTCCTGCCAGAGATCGATCAGTACTCCTCTTACGTATGGGTACTTAATTCGGATCGGACTGTAGATGTACCAGGAGTACACAATTCCGCGCTGGCATCCGCGCGGCTCGTACAGCGGAAGGCTCGATTCAAGCTTGGGATAATCAAGAGCCTGCATTTCCCAGGTGACGATCCCGTTTTTTACATAGATCATCCAGGAGCAGCCACCCGTGCAGTTCACTCCGTGCGTACTGCGGACGACTCGGTCATGCTGCCAGCGATTGCGATAGAACTCCTCCCACTGCCGCATCTGCGGGTTGACGATATCTTTGATCCAACTCATGAATGAGCTCCCCCTCTCACGGCGGCTGAGTCGATCAGCTTTCTTCGTACGCCTTGTAGCCGGTTGCGCCAGATAGCCGACGTCAATCCCAGTAGAATGACGCAACCACCAATCGGGATCAGGACAATGATGGGGGTGATCCCTCGAGGAGGTGGCTTCGTGCCTGCTTGCTCTAGGAAGGCGCCCAGGTCGGATCGTTCCTCTCCCGTCAGGGCATGAGTGTCGTAGATTGGGGTCATTGCTGGAAAAAACAGAGTTTGGAGCGCAGTATCAATTCCCTCGGGACCAAGCTTGGCATACTCCCGGGTCAAATCCGGGGCGAGGGTGCCGCCGTTTGGAAATGGCAGGCCCGCAACACTGTGGCAGGTTACACAGGGCGGGCCACCGTTGCGAAGAGGAACTCTCCCAGCAAACAACTCCTCACCTTTCTGGATACTCTGAGTTTTTAGTTGTGACTCACGGAGTTGCGCAGAAGACGACTGCCCCAGGGTGTTCCCCGCCAGCACAAGAAAAAGAAGCGGCAGAGCCAAGAATCTGACAAAAGAGTTCACTTGCGATAACCGTTGAGGAGTACCGGGTGCCGACTGCGCTCATTCGAGGATAGGGTGGATCGGAGAGGCCAAACAACCGTACGTTTATCCCAATGAGCGTGACGTTTGTCATAGGAGAAGGACAAACGTCTCCCGAGCGATGACCTCGTCGAAGCCGTCTTGATCACGTGAGGAGAGGCGCTGAATAAACACCAAACCGAACCAGCAGGACGGCAGCGCCCGTCCCGTGGGCATGTTTGAAAGATCGCGACCGGTTGGAGGTGGAGTCCGCAACGCCCCACGCTCGATATCATCGTCTATTTTTTGCAGTCACCCGCTCGCCCAAGTTTCGGTAAACCTCGGCTGCTGTCAGACGTAGTTCCTCCGGCGGGACCTTGCAGAAATCACAAGTACGCTCCGACACTCGCAACTTCTGGGCCAACCCTGCCGCTAATTGCTCGGAGTGCGTTTCGATCAGGCGCACCGGTTTCAGCCCTAACATTTTGCCATCCTCCTTCACCCCAGGGAAGAAACAACCGTGGGCAACACGATAGTGGATGTGGCTCCAAACTGGATCAGCGATGCGTGCTTCAGAGGTGGTTCTTTCTACAGGAGGCAAACAGAAGGGTCCGCAAATGGCCACCCTACTTGAGGTGATAAGATTTCGATAACGTTCATTATATCGTTACACGATATAGTATACCCCATACGTCGAGCGCTAGACAACGTCAGTTACACATTCGGGCATCAGTATCTATATCAGTATCTACAGAGGGTGCAGACGACAGAGGGTGCAGACGACGCATAGAATCTCTGGCCACGAGAGCTTCTAACAGAACGGAGGAGAAAGCGTGTCAGTTGAGGCTACAACCTATCCGGCCATCCTGCCGGGAACTCGAGACGCCTTATGGGAGTGACCACGAGCTCGGTATTTGGGCTGCCCGCCGCTCAACCCAGCATTGAGTTCCTCGCCAATCTGCTGACCGGGTACCCCAGACGGGACTTTCAAGTTCGGCTGTGGGATGGAAGGACCTGGGGTTCAAGCCGGCAACCTCGTTTTACCCTGGTCCTGAAGCATCCCGGCGCCCTGCGCCGAATGTTCCACTCACCCAGTGAATTGACCCTCGGAGAGTCCTACATTTGCGACGACTTTGATATCGAGGGCGATATCGAAGCTATTTTTGACCTGGGCGACTACCTGCTTGCGCAAGGCGGCTATGGTTCAACGCGGGCGGTGCATCTTGCCGGCATGCTGCGAAGGTTATCCGCTGAGCGACAGACGCGAACAGGCCGTCAGCCCGCCGCCTTGCGCGGAACGCTTCATTCGAGCGATCGGGACCGGCAGGCCATCAGCTATCATTACGACCTCCCGGCGGAGTTTTTCGCGCTATGGCTGGACCCGCAAATGTTGTATTCCTGCGCCTATTTCGCGGATGGAAAAGATACCGACCTTGACACAGCACAGCGCTACAAGCTGGATTACATCTGCAGGAAACTACGGCTCCGTCGCGGCGACCGCCTGCTGGATATTGGCTGCGGGTGGGGAGGGCTGGCGGTTCATGCCGCCACTCACTATGGCGCGCAGGTTCTGGGAATCACCATGAGCGTCCCACAGTCGGAGGTAGCACGACGACGTATTCGCGACTCTGGTCTTAACGACCGCTGCCGCATCGAAGTCTGTGACTACCGCGATCTCGAACTCGACCAGCACTTCGACAAGATCGTCAGCGTTGGGATGTTTGAACACGTCGGGAAGGAACATCTGCCCGAGTACTTCTCGCGGACCTGCGGGTTGCTGCGCCCGGGCGGGGCGTTCGTGAACGCCGGGATTGCTGCGGCTGCTACCTACCACCGACAGGGACCATCCTTCATCGACCGCTACGTGTTCCCGGATGGCGAATTGGTCCCGCTCAACACCAGCCTCGGCGCGGCGGAAAGAAGCGGTTTCGAAGTAAGAGATGTCGAGAGCTTGCGCGAGCACTATGCTTTGACCCTTCATCACTGGGTGCGTCGGCTGGAAGCGCACGCGGAGGAAGCACGCCGTATCACCGACGACACTACGTTTCGTATCTGGCGCCTTTATATGGCTGCCTCAGCACATGCATTTCGGTTGAACCGGCTGAACCTATATCAGATTCTACTGGCCAAACCCCTGCACGGAGAGAGCGATATGCCTCTAACCCGAGCGGACTGGTACCGCGACTAAGAGTCCTCGCTAAACACCGCGGCCCGCACAGCCTAGCTCTTTCTGGAACTGTGATCTCGAAGTGCGCCAATCCGGAGTGCTCTGCGGGTTTCCGATATTTGCATGAAGGAAAGCTTTTCGAATTTGAAGTCAGAGCGCTCGGCAAGCTTTCCGAAGCGTCCAGTGCGGACCTTAACGGCAAACCCCCACGAGAATTCGAGTGTTTCTGGCTATGCGACTCATGTGCTTCGACGATGACTCTCGTTCGTGAACCAAACACCCCCAGAGTCGTCATTATGCCTTTTCGCCACGGTCCTCCGGATCGAAGCGCCAAGCGTAGCCTGACCGACCAACAATCCCATCAACGCTGACTCTTTCGAAGAGCTAGCGGGTCAAGGGCCTTGCAGTTCGGCGTGAGTTTGCAGGGAGCGGAGGGCATGACTGGGGGAGAAGACTCCCTCAAGCCGCCCATTGGAGACAACCGGCACCTGGTTAATGTCTTCACCTCCCGTCATCGCAAACGTTTGTCATAGGAGAGGCACAGGTGTATCCCGCGGCAATCACATCATCGACGCGACCTTGATTACCTTGATTACATTGAGGAGAGGTCCGGGGTTGACACCCAACCACACCAACAGAACCGTAAGGGCGATCAAGACGTAGCTGCCTGGATGGAAAGAAGTGGGTACCGGGACCTCTTCCGGCACACGCGCATACATGGTGACTAAAACGCGCAAGTAATAGAACAGGCCAATCACGCTGCTGATGACCAGAATAAGAATCAACGCCCAGATGGCGGCCGAGACGCCGGCGGCCACAACGTAGAATTTGGCTAAGAATCCTGCGGTCAGGGGAATTCCGGCAAGGGACAGCAACATGACCGTGAAAATGCTTGCCAGCACTGGTCTCCGCCAGAACAAGCCACTGTAGTCCGCCAACGTGTCAGCGTCTCGTTCCTCATCGGAAAGAACTGTGACCACTCCAAACGCACCTACTGTAGTTATGAAGTATGCCACCAGGTAGAAGGCGATCGCTTCAGAAGCCATGCTGCCGCCCGCCTCAAAGGCGGCCAGCAGGTAGCCCATGTGGGCAATGGAGGAGTAGGCCAGAATCCGCTTGACGTTGTTCTGCAGGAGCGCCAGCAGGTTGCCGACGAACATGGAAGCAACGGCAATGATGGCGAATACCACAAACACCGAGTGGACGTGTTGCGCTCCGGAAACGTAGAAGTAGCGCAGCAGAATGGCAAAAATCGCCCCCTTGGACACCGTAGCAATGAAGGCGGTAACGGGTGCGGGTGCACCCTCGTAAACATCCGGGGTCCAGAGATGGAACGGCACAACCCCGAGTTTGAAGCCGATGCCGGTAATGATGAGCATCAGGCCAACGAGTATTAGTGGGCTGCTCGGCGGGCCGGCGAGAAAAGCAGCCATCCGGGAAAGATCCATCGTGCCCGCCTGCGCATAGATGAGCGCCATCCCAAACAGCAGGAAAGCTGAGGAAGACCCAGCCAGAACCAGGTATTTGATTCCGGCTTCCAAGGGTCGACTGCGGGTATGCAGATAGGCGGACAGCGCGTATAGCGCTACGCTCAATATTTCCAGCCCAAGGAAGAAAGAAACGAAGTGCCTGCTCGCCACCAGAACCATCGAGCCGAGCGTTGCCACCAGTAGCAGAACGTAGAGTTCTTCGCGAGGCTCCGAGTGGCGCTCGAGATACCCGTAGCAGAGAATCGCGATAGCAAACGTGGCAGCAATGATCAGGCCGATATAGAACAGTGCGTACTGGTCCAGAATGAGGAGCGGCGTCACCTTGCGAGGCACGAGCGGCGCCACGAGCCACAAAGATCCGAATGCTGCCGCCAATCCAATGAGCGTCATGCACAGGCTTGGCCAGTGCCTGCGACACGCCGCGATCGCGAGCATGACGAAGACAGAGGTTCCCGCAATCAGCAGAAACGGCAAAAGAGCGAGCACGTCAGCAGGGTTCATCCCTATCTCCGCAGTGCGGGCATGGTCTGTCCTGCATGTTGTTGCAGCGTTTCCATTGCCGGATTGAAGGTGTTGAACACAGGCTGCGGATAAAGCCCAAGCCAAAGGAGAATAAGGATCATGGGAGTGAAGATGATGGCTTCGCGCACTCCAAGATCAGGCAGCGCCAAGTGGTGGTTGTTGGGCCCATGGAAGACGTACTGGACAAACTTCAGGGCGTAGAAGGTGGACGCTAAAATCCCGACCGCAGCCACCGCCGTCAAAATCCTGCTCTTTTGATAAACGCCAAGCAGGATCATGAACTCACCAACAAAGTCGCCCAAGCCGGGCAGTCCCATCGACGCCAGAGCGAAAAATAATCCGGTTCCGCCCAATCTCGGGAGTGTCTCCCACAGGCCGCTCATGCGAGCGAGGTCCCGGGTATGGAGCCGCTCCTGCAACGCTCCGACCAGGATGAACAATGCTCCAGTGCTGACACCGTGGCAAATGATGGTGATCAGCGCACCTTGGAGCGCAAGCTTGTTCCAGGCAAAGATTCCCAGCAGAACAAACCCAAGATGGCTCACGCTGGTGTACGCGACTAGCCGTTTCAGATCAGTTTGAGCAAATGCCAGGATCGCGCCGTACAAAATGCCGATCACTGCCAGCATCATAGCGATGGGTGCGAAGGCTTGTGCCGCTGCCGGGAAAAGCGGCATTACGAAACGAAGCAGGCCATAAGCACCGGTCTTCAATAAGAGTCCGGCCAGCACCACGCTGCCTGCGGTGGGCGCTTCGGTATGAGTGTCAGGAAGCCAGGTGTGAAGAGGAAACATCGGCAGCTTCACCGCAAAGGCCACGAAGAACCCCAGCATGATCCACACCGCCACGTGCGAGGAGAGCGGTGTGCCCAGCAAGTCGGCATATTCAAACGTGTAAATGCCAGTCGCAGTGTGATGGGCGAAATAGAGAGCCAGGATCGCGATGAGCATCAGCAGCCCGCTGAACTGAGTGAAGAGGAAGAACTTCACCGCCGCGTACAACCGCCGCTCATGTCCCCAGATAGCGATCAGGAAATACATGGGAACCAGCATCAGTTCCCATGCGAAGTAGAACAAGAACAAATCCATCGCCAGGAACACACCGGCGATTCCAGCCAAGACCCCGAGCAGATTGAGGTGGAAGAAACCTACCGCTTCCTGGATCTCGGTCCAGGATGCCAGCACTGACACTATGCCGAGGAGGAACGTGAGCATGAGCAGCAGCAGGCTCAGGCCGTCCAAGGCGAGGTGGAAATGGACACCGAATTGAGGAATCCAGTTCCAATTCAATTCCAGCAGCCAGGCTTGCTGCTGAAGAACATCGATGTGACCTGCGGAACGGATCCAGACAATAAAGCCGATGACAAAGTCCGTGCTCACGGCGATCAACGAAATCCAGCGGGAAGCCAATGCGCTCCAGCGCCCGGCGCCCCATGCCAGCAGCCCGCCAACCAACAGAATGACGATCATCGAAAGCAGGATCATAGGAATAACGCAATGGCTACAAATACGATAGTTCCAGCCGCAATTCCTGCGGCGTACCAGCGCACCTGGCCATTTTCCGTACGACTAAGACCGCGGTACATGAGTTCATTCAGATCAGCGACCCCGTTATAGAAGGCGTCTACCACATCGCCCTTATCGATCCGAGCAAACCACAGGACCGGTTGTACGAACAGCTTGTCGTAGCACCAGTCGAATCCCCAATCGGCAAACCAGAACTCGTGCAGCGCCTTTCCCACACGAGTTGCGGTCAAAGCGTCCGCCCACTCGCGGGTGCGAAGGTATAACAGATATGCGAGACCCAGCCCGATGAGGAACGCCAACGTCACAACCCCCTCGGAACGCATTTCCGTGAGCGGACCGAGGCGACGTTGCTCAACAGACGGCAAGGCCGTTTGCAACAGGCGCGTGAACAATGGCACATTTCCGAGCTGAGGAGGGAGATTAACCAATCCGCCTACTAGCGACAGGACGGTTAGAACCACGAGCGGAATCTGTATCTTGTACCCGGGACGTTTAGCCACGTGCGACTTTGCTTCACCAAAGAAGACGAGAAAAACAACCCTGAAAATATAAAGCGCCGTCAGCAGTACTCCAACCACGCTCGCAACCCACAGCACAGTGCCACCTTGTGGGGATGACCACGTCTCCCACACGATCAAACCTTTGCTGTAAAAGCCCGCAGTGATCAGCGGCAGTCCGGCAAGAGAACAACCCGCGATCAGGAAGGCACCAAACGCCAGCGGCAGTTCTTTGCGCAAACCGCCCATCTTGAAGATGCTGTGTTCTTCGTGCAGGGCTTGAATCACGACGCCCGCAGCCAGGAAAAGCAAAGATTTAAAGAACGCGTGCGTCATGAAGTGGAAAATACCCGCCGCCCAGGCGCCCACGCCCATGGCGAGGAACATGTATCCGATCTGGCTGATCGTGGAGTAGGCCAGTACCCGCTTGATATCCCACTGCGTAAGCGCGCTGAATCCCCCAAGCAACAATGTGGCTGCGCCGATCACTGCCACGGCAAACTGCACCGGAGGAGCCAACGTAAACAGCACGTGAGTACGCGCGATGAGATAAACGCCAGCAGTCACCATGGTCGCGGCGTGGATCAGAGCGCTGGTCGGCGTGGGGCCGGCCATGGCATCAGGAAGCCAGGTCTGCAACGGAAGTTGCGCGGATTTACCGACCGCGCCTCCCAGCAACAAAGCCGCAGCCGCGATCGGAAGCGCCGAGCCCGCGGGCCACTGCTCGGCCGCGCGGCGCATCAGTTCCTGGATGTGCAGCGTGCCCAGGTGCTGGAAGAGCAGAAACAGGCCGATGATCATCGCGGTGTCGCCAACGCGGGTCACGATGAATGCTTTGCGCGCCGCGAGTCCGTTTGCCGGGACCGTGTACCAGAAGCCGATCAACAGGTAGCTGCACAGCCCGACGCCCTCCCACCCGAGGTAGAGCAGCAGCAGGTTGTCCGCCAACAACAACGTCACCATGGAAGCGACGAACAGGTTCATATAAACGAAGAAACGGGAGTAGCCTTCGCTCTCAATCATGGATTCGGCGGAGTAGAGGTGAATGAGGAAGCTGACAAAAGTGACCACCAGCATCATGATCAGCGAGAGCGCATCGAGGTAGAACGCAATCTGCGGGTGAAAGCCTGCAACATCGATCCACGTCCACAGCACTTGAGTATAAGAGTCTCCTGGTGGCGAAGAGACCAGGAAGCTCCAGGTGATCAAGATGGAAATCACCGTGGAGGCGGCGATTGCGGCAACACCGATCGCCGCTGCCAGCTTTTTGGAAATCCGCGAGCCAACGAGGGCCAGCACAATGAAGCTGGCAAACGGGATCGCCGGGATCAGCCACAACAGTCTGAGCACGTTACCCTCTCATTTGGCTGGCTGCGTCAGCATCCAGGGACTTGTACTGGTGGTACAACTGCAGCAATAACGCCAGACCTACCGAGACCTCGGCCGCCGCGGTGGCCAGAATGAAAATGAACCTCACCTGGCCGTCCGGTTGCGCCCAGCGCGAGCCGGCTACGACAAAGGCCAGGCCCGCGGCATTGAGCATCACCTCAATCGAC
>Ga0187872_10002277_pt1 | contig 17285 bp, 15 predicted proteins | sample June2016WEW_16_4_FD_132973 | JGI IMG/M metagenome (GOLD analysis project Ga0187872, IMG submission 132973) | Peatland microbial communities from SPRUCE experiment site at the Marcell Experimental Forest, Minnesota, USA - June2016WEW_16_40 | ecosystem: Environmental > Terrestrial > Soil >...
CTGTCGCAAAGAGAGCGTTACCGCGGGCGATGTAGGGGCGGACGCATTCGTCCGCCCCGCCGAGCACAGCGAGGCGTACCCTCATGGCTCGCCGCTAACGCTTTCACTGCGACACCCCACTAGCTTATGTCAGCGAACTGGCGGCGTCCCGTGGTAGCGCAAATATCCCAATCCCACGCGCAGGTGGTGGTGGAGCGCGTCGGGCACGCAGACGGCAAAGCAGAGGCCGAGCAGTCCCTGGGCGAGGCCGAGCGCGTAGAGGTTGCGGTAGCGGCGGAACAGAAGGCAGGAAATCGCTCCCCAAACCAACGTGGCCAGGGTGAGCCAGGGACTGGGCAGGTGCGCGCCGGCGAACAAAATCGCGGTCGCGGCAACGGCGGACGACTCGCTGCCAAGGACACGATTGAGCCGAGGCAGGACGAAGTCGTTGAGCAGGAATTGCTGGTAGAGCGTCCAGAGGATGTAACCGGTGACGTGCTTTACGTTGCTGTCGGAGAGAGGATGGAAGGTTCCGAGCCGTTTTGCCAGAAGCACGCTCACGGTGGAGAGGACGACGGCTGCGGGAACGATCCAGAGCGAAGGCAGAAGGCCGCGGCGCCCGAAGCCGAGTTCGTCGCGGCTCGGACCGCGGGCCAGCACGACCGCGAGAGTCACGACCAGCACCACCGGCGAGAGGATGCGCTGCAGGTGGTCGGGCATCCAGATCACCAACATGATCAGCCCGTAGCCGAGAATCAGCTCAACTACATCACGGGCGCGGCCGGGCTGGGACATGGCAAGAGTATGGCATGGCCGCTCAATGCAGCGCTTGTCCGGGCGGACGAGGGCGTCCGCCCCTACACAAGTTCCGGTGTGGCCTCGAGCAGGCTGCGGGTGTAGGCGTGCTGCGGGCGTTCGGTGATCTGGGCTGTGTCTCCTACTTCGACGATTTTTCCCCGATACATGACGGCGATGCGAGTCGAGAGATAGCGGACGACTGGCATGGAGTGCGAGATGAAGAGATAGGTCAGGCCGAAGTCGCGCTGCAACTGGGCCAGCAGATTGACGATCTGCGCGCCCACGCTTACGTCAAGCGCGGAGACGGGCTCGTCGCACACGATGAATTTCGGGCGCAGGGCGAGAGCACGGGCGATCCCGATGCGCTGGCGCTGTCCGCCGGAAAATTCGTGGGGATAGCGGCGCAGCGCGGATTCGTCGAGGCCGACGGCGCGGAGGAGTTCAACGACGCGGGCGCGGATCGAGGTTTCCCTACTCCCACGTCTCGCAAAACCGGCGAGACCCTTCGGCGCGCTGCGCTCGCTCAGGGCAGGCTGTGGGGCACCCCCGGTTTGAAATGAAGCATCCACTGTTTCCTGGTTATCTCCATGAACGATCAGCGGCTCGGCGATGATCTGTTCCACGCGGAAGCGCGGATCCAGCGAGGCAAAGGGATCCTGAAAGATGATCTGCAGGTGGCGGCGCAAACGGCGCATCTCGCTGCCACTGGCGGCCAGCAGATCGCGTCCTTCGTGACGGATCGTGCCGGAGGTGGGCTCGATCAGGCGCAGAATCAACCGGCCGAGCGTACTCTTGCCCGAACCCGATTCGCCGACCAGTCCCAGCGTCTCGCCGGAATGAATGTCGAGCGAAACGTCGTCCACGGCGCGAACTTCTCTTCCCGACCCGCCGCCAGCCTTCCCGCCAAACGGGGATTCGGCGTGGGGAAAGATTTTCGTCAGGTTGCGGATTTCAAGTAGTGGCATCGCTTTCACCGCTCAATGTGATTATCTGACGGATTCGCCCGAGAATGAGGCTGAGTCGCTGCTGACTTGCCGAATCCGGCAGCAAGTGTCCGGGCAGTGCATCGCGAAATTCAGGATTGGACAACAACAACCGAAACTCGTCGCTGAGATATTGCCTAAGTTCAGAGTCAGAAACGGAGACTTCTTCTACGAGTTCTGGGCGCCCATCAATGATGGTTACGATGTCCTCCAGGTCGCGACTCATCCGGTAATCCCGATTGCCCCGGCCATGAAACGCCTCCAACTTCGTGGCAAGAAAGTATGGCGCCGTGATGAGCCGGATTTCGCAATCGTCAATTCTCACGCTCTGTGCGGCCTCTAGTGCGGGACGATACCAGCGATTGCTGAAGCCAAGAATCGAGGGATCGATTGGCATCAGATCAAGAATCAAATCTCCACTCAGCCAGCGGCAGACCGCGGCGCCTTCCATATGAGATTGGTGGAAGCCAAGTTCGCGCAGGCGGTTCTCCAGGGCCGTGAACTCGGCGTAAGACCCGGTCGCAACAATTGCGTCCACGTCGAGGGTGGGCCGAACCGGAGCGGCGGCGGGATCGGTCAGAAGCAGTCCAGTTACGCAGCCGCCGACGAATACGATCTGGTCGAGCAAAGGCGCGAGCTTCCTGGCGGCCGCCGCCAGGCGCGCAAGATTCGGGTTCGATAGAGGAATGTTCACCGGGAGTCAATTCTCAGGGTCAGCTCGCGGATCGCAATCTCGCGTTCGCGCGCCCGTCCTTCGCGAATGGCATCTACGAGGGCGAGGAGTTCATAGAGTTTGAGGTCTCGCAGGGCCGCTTGCGGAACATTCCTGTAAAGCGGGGAAAACGCAATGCCGCGAAACGGGCCTGCCGCGTGCGGCCAGACAGGAGGCAGCGGGAAATCCTGGGCAAAGTGTTCGTTGAGCGGGGGAGCCGCTTCCGCAGTCGGGATTCCGCGCGTGGGTCCGCCTCGTTGAACCGGAAAGGCATATTTCGCGCCGTGGATCAGGAACTCTTTAAGGTTGTTGTTGTTGGGCCACATCCATACCCGTGGTGGTTCCTCGCCAAGTTCGGGAGGAGGAGGAATCGTAGGAGCGCTTAGCAGATGCGCGGTTTCGGCGCGGTTAACCGATCGAAACACTTGTGAAGCACTCATGAACAGATCCTTGCCCAGTTCGGCATAAGTTCCCCGCTTGCCAGCACTGCGGTTGGCAATGAGCTTGAGTACCACGACCACATCTTGGGGATGAAGAGACATTGTTATTCTATATTCCAGAATATGGAATTAATAGTTATCATGTGTAAGTATAGCACCACAGGTCAATATGTTCCATATTCCAGAATAAGGAATATTGCAGAGTGGCGAGAACAGCTTATCCCGCAGCAATCAACGGCACGGCGGCCAGAGCGGCCAGCAGCCCGACGAACCTCCAGCGGCTGAAATGTTCTTTGAGGACCAGGCGCGCCAGCAGGACGGTCACCGCGGGATAAAGCGAAGTGATGACCACGGCTTCATCGAGGCGTCCGCGCTGGCTGGCGTAGATGAACAGAGCGCTGGCGGTGATGTCGAGAAATCCGGCAACCATGCCGAGAGCGACACGAGGACGATCGAGCGCGAGCGACGCGCGTGTGACGGCGACGGCCACGGCGGTGGTGGTGAACGAACCTACACGGGAGGCGACGGCGAGCCACGTTGCCGAGCCATGTGCCTGGTGAATGCAGAGGTAGAAGGCGGCGAATCCCACGCCAGCCAGGGCCGCCATGGCGACACCTTCGGGCCGGCCGGAGGCGTCGTTTTCACCGCGTGGCTCCGGGCGCGTGATCAGCCAGATAGCCACGATGGCCAGCACGAACCCGACGATGGTCCAACGGCGCGGTGCGCCTTCCATGGCGATGTCGGCCAGCGCGGGAATGGCCGCGCCCATCAAGGCGGCGATCGGAGCGGTCAGGCCCATCTGTCCGGAAGCCAGGGCGCGATAGAAGAGGGCGAGGGAGAATCCTCCGATCGCGCCCGCCAGTAATGCCCACAAAACGCTGGCCCGGGAAGGGAAAGTGCCGTGCTGTCCGAGGGCGATGGCCAGCATGAGGACGAAGGCGCAGATGTGGGAGAACGCGGTGAGCGTGAAGGCGTTGGCACGGCGCGAGCCGTATCCTCCGGCAAAGTCAGATGCGCCCCACAGAAAGAACGCGGCCACGGAGCCGGCCGCTGGCGCGAATTGGTCGAACCAGAGCACGCGGGACGAGGGTAACACGGGCCGAGCCGCGAAGGCAGACGGGACAGCCGACAAAGTCGTAGCTTACGAGCGGCCCGTAGGATACGCTGTTGTGATTGTGGAGGCTGTTATGAAACCAGTCCTGATCGCCCTGGCGTGTCTCGCCTTTGTCGTTCCTGCTTTTGCCCAAACCGCTGAAGAACCGGCCTCTAGAGACGATGTAATTCTGCTCCTCAGGACCATGGGATCCCACGACACGATGCGGAGGACGATGGAGGCCATGCTGAAGCCAATGCACCAGATGTACCACGAACAGTACGTGAAAGAAAAAGATAAGCTGCCGCCAGACTTCGAGTCGCGAATGGACAAAATGATGGATGAGATGATGAAAAACATGCCACTCGACGAGATCATGCAGGCGATGGTTCCGGCTTACCAGAAGCACTTCACCCACGGCGACATCGAGGCCCTGAATGCGTTTTATTCCTCGCCGGTCGGCCAGAAGTTCCTGGAGCAGTCGCCCGCGGTCACAGCCGAGGCCATGCAGGCGATGTTGCCTATCATGACCAAGTATGCGCAGCAGTGGCAGGGGCGGATGCAGCAGGAAGTCCAGGAAATGGAAAAGGAGCCGCCGAAAAAGACCGGCGCGGGGGCAGCTTCACAGAACTGATGGCTGGGCGTCGCGCACCGGGTTGAGACCGAGTTCAGGAGCATAGGAGCCTCGCGGGCAGAGCCTCCCCTGAGCGAGCGCAACGAGTCGAAGGGAGGTGCCTGCGCCAGACGCATGCCGCGTGTTAGAATTTCCGGAAGTGATTTCCTGCGTGAAATCTTCAGATCTTGAGGCCCAGGTTTCTGTGATCGAGGTTCTGTGATCGAACTGGCACCATCCATTCTGTCTGCGGATTTCTCCCGGCTGGGCGAAGAAGTGCGCGCCGCCGGTGAAGGCGGCGGGACGGTCATCCATGTGGACATCATGGATGGGCACTTTGTTCCCAATCTGACGATCGGGCCGCCGGTGGTGAAATCGCTGCGGCGGGCGACCAAGTTGCCGCTCGATTGCCACCTGATGATCGAGCATCCCGACGAGTTCATTCCGGTTTTTGCCGACGCCGGCGCGGACTGGATTTCCGTGCACCAGGAGGTCTGCCGGCACCTGAACCGCACGCTGCACCACATCAAGGATCACGGCTGCCTGGCCGGGGTGGTGATCAACCCGGCGACGCCGGTCGAGACGCTCGCGGAAGTGCTTGACGTTGTAGACTATGTGCTGGTCATGTCGGTGAATCCGGGCTTTGGCGCGCAGGAGTTTATTCCGTCCACGCTGCACAAAATGCGCCGGCTGGCCGAGATTCGCAGCCAACGCGGGCTGAATTACCGCATCGAAGTAGATGGCGGGGTGGCGCTCGAAACCGTGGCCGATGTGGTCCGCGCCGGGGCAGAAATTCTGGTGGCAGGCAACGCGGTGTTCGGCAACGGCGATCCAAGGAAGAATGCGGCGGCGCTGCTGAAGGCGGCGACGGAAGCGGCGCTGCAGAGAGTGTAGCGAGGTTTCAAAGTTTCAAGGTTGCAGAGTTTCAACGTATAAGAGCGGAAAAAGTCAGGACTTTGAAACCTTGAAACATTGAAACTTTGAAACGGCAGAAATCTTATGTCACGTCGATTTCCATGGATTGTGGTGCTGGGCATGCTGCTGGCGTTCACGGCGGCTTGCACCAACAAGAAATCAGCCAACCCGCTGGCCAACATCGGCACCAAGCAGCCGGACAAGGTCCTGTTCGACAAGGCCATGGACGCCATGAAGCACAACCGCTTTGACGTGGCGCGGTTGACGCTGCAGACCCTGATCAATACCTATCCCGACTCCGAGTTCGTGGCCCGCGCCAAGCTGGCGGTGGGCGACTCCTGGTATGCCGAGGGCGGCGCGACATCGTTAGCGCAGGCGGAGCAGGAGTACAGCGATTTCATCGTGTTCTTCCCCAACATGCCGGAAGCCGCGGAAGCGCAGCTGAAAATCGCCAACATTCATTATCAGCAGATGGAGAAATCCGACCGCGACTACACTCACGCCAAGCGCGCCGAAGACGAATACCGCAAGATGATTCTGCAGTTTCCCGACAGCAAGCTGGTGCCCGAGGCCAAGCAGCGCTTGCTGGAAGTGCAGGAAGTGCTGGCCGACCGCGAGTTCCAGATCGGGCGGTTCTACTATTTGCGGGAATCGTATGCGGCGTCGATCGCACGCCTGCAATCGCTGGTGGACAAGTATCCGCTGTACAGCCGGGTCGATGAGGCGCTGTATCTGCTGGGGCAGAATTATGAGGGACAGATGGCGCGCCTGCGCAACGCCCCGACTTGCGACGCGCATGGCCTGCCGCGAGGTTGCACAACCGAAGCGGTAAAGGCACGCTATGGCGAAGAGCTGACCAAACTCGCGGCCGAAAAGTACGACAGGATTCTGACGCGCTATCCCATCATGGATCGCGCCGACGACGCCAAGAAGCGCCTGGCGGCTTTGCACCAGCCGATCCCGCGCGCGACCAAAGCTGCGCTGGCGCTGAATAAGGCTGAGGACGCCAGCCGCCGCGAACCCACCACGGTGCAAAAGATGATGGGCTTCGTGAAAAGAGGGCCGGACGTGACGACGGCGGCCAAGGTAGGCGAACCGTCGCTGGTGGATCCGGAGCCGGTGAGCCCGAACAGGGTAGTCCAGAACGAGGCGCTCGGCGCGATGGCACCGCCGGGCAAGAATGACCTGGGGCTGACCATCGTGAAGCCGGAGCAACCGGCCGCGACCGAGCCGGCAGCCGGCACGACTCCGCCGGGCCAGCCGTTTGGGCAGCCTGCCGGAAGCACGCCGCCTGCCGCTGGCGACGACAATGAGTTGAAACCCAATGCGCCCGCCGATTCCAATTCCAACGAACTGAAGCCGGTCGACAATGCCGGGGATCAGGCGCTGCCTCCTCCGCCGCCGCAAATGAACGAAATTCAGCAGGGGCAGTCGGCTTCCGCCTCGGCCAGTGCCGACAACACGCCGGCCAGCGAGCAGGAGATCTCCAGCAGCAAGAAGAAGAAAAAGAAGGGCTTGAGGAAAATCGTTCCGTTTTAGCTGTCAGCTCTCAGCCATCAGCGATCAGCCATCCGGAGTTGGGATTCAGTCATCGCTTCAGTCCCCCTCGTGGTGCCCACCCTTCGAAAACCGTCCTTCGACTTCGCTCAGGACAGGCTCCGGGTGGGGCAGCCCGCGGAGAAGTATGTCCCGGTTGGACGCGTGGAAGATGGCAGAGGTTACATGAAAAAAGGCGTTTTGGTCGAGATTTGTCCGGATTTGCGGACCCCGTCTGCCCGGGAGAGGCTCTTTCCGGCCTTGGGCACCTCAGTCGGTGTTGACCAATAGTAACCTGTTACTTCCCTTCTGCGTCATTGACTTAGGCTGGCTATCGGGTTACCTTCGCGGTATCTCCCCTCATGCAGAGGAAAACCTTTGGCCCGGAAGATACTGCTCGCCGATGACAGCGTAACCGCCCAGAATATGGGGCGAAAGATCCTTGCCGATGCGGGCTACGAAGTGGTCACCGTCAATAACGGATCGGCGGCGCTGAAAAAGGTCAATGAAGCCAAGCCCGACATCATTATTCTGGATGTTTACATGCCCGGCTATAGCGGGCTGGAGGTCTGCCAGCGCCTCAAGGAAGTGAATGAGACGGCGCGCATTCCGATCCTGCTGACGGTGGGCAAACTGGAGCCCTTCAAGCCGGAAGAGGCAAAGCGGGCGCGCGCCGATGCCTTCATCGTGAAACCCTTTGAAGCCACCGAGTTACTGAGTGCGCTGAGCAAGCTGGAAGACAAGATTGTGCCCCGGCCGGAAGCCCCCAAACCGGGGCGTTTTGCGCGCGCCATCGCCGCCGTCGAGGAGGGCCGCTACGACAAGACGATGGATGCCGATCCGACTGAGGATTCCGGTTGGAAGAGCCGCATTGCGTTTCCTTCCAGGAAGAAAAAGGGGAAAGCCGCGGAAGAGGAAACCGTGGATGATCCCGGGTTCTATAACCCGGTCAACAAGGACCTGCGGACGACGGTCGAGCACCCGGTAGCGCACCAACCGGAACCGGCCAAGCAGGAGGCTCCTCGAGTCGATCTCGGAGCCCTGGCGCCGCACTTGCCCAAGGATGTTACTCCGGAAGAGATTGCGGCCCTGGCCGCAGCGGCGGCCCAGATCAAGGGCACGGCCGAAGTCAAGGAAGAGACAGAAAGCCGGGTGGCAGAAGTCCCGACCACAGACAGCCGCCAAGCGGAAGCTCGCCCGGCGGAAATTCCTCCGGCGGAGGTGGAAGTCGCGCCGCCCCTGGTCATCGAGCCGGCAACGCAAGCGGCGGCTCAAGCCGAAGTATCAGCCGAAGCCACGCCAGCCACTCCTGAGGCAAAGCCAGAGACGCCTGCCGTTGAGGTGGCGAAGGAAGCGGCAGCGCCGCCAGTTGAGGCGGCGGCCGAGAAAGAGGCAGAGCAAAAAGAAAAGGTCGAGACACCGGCGGACAAACCCAGCGAAGCCGCTCCCGATCACCGAACTCATGGTCTCCCTTATCCGGCTACCGCCGAACTGACCGGGGCAATTATGGCCCTTCCGCTGGGGACGACCTATGTGTCCCTGGCTCCAAGCTCAGGAAATGGTTCGAGCGCTCGTGCTGAAGACAACGAGCCGATGACCATGGCCGCTGCGGCCGGGGCGGAGTACGTGAGCGCAGCGTCCCGCTGGATGGCAGTTCCGGTCGCGCTTCTTCCCGAAGAAGCCGCGATTTCGCTCGAACAGGAGATGCAGAAAACATACGCGGCCCTGGCCGCGGCGGAGATGGCGCACACCGCTCCTCAAGAGGCGATTGCGGAGAGCCAGCCTGTCGCAGTGATGGCATCACCGGTTGAGACGCCAGCAGCCGAGCCGCCCGTACCGGAGCCGGCAGGTTTCTTACCGGAAGTAGCGCGGACCATAAGCAGTGTGGCCACTCAGGCCGCGGAAGCAATTAAAGCTGCAGTAAAGGAATTCGAGACAGTGGCGTCATCGGTGGTTGAGTCGAAGCCGCCCGTTGCCGCCGAACCGGAACCCGCCCCGGCACAAGCGGCGGAGCCGGTGGTTGAGCCGGTAGCCGAGCCGGTGGTTGAGGCTCCGCCAGCGGTTGAAGCGAAAGTCGAAGCGAAGGTCGAAGCCAAGACGGAAGAGAAGCCGGTTGCGGAAAACGTGGCAGCGGAACCGGAACTCGCTCCCGTGCCGGCAGCGGAGCCGGAAGCGGCCAGCCCGCCGATCGCAGAACCGGTTGCCCAGGAACAAAAGACAGAAGCAGAACAACCAGCGGAACCGAAACAGGAAGAGCCACAGCCCGCGATGGAGGCGGCTGTTGCCGCTCCCGCAGAAGTTTCTTCGAGTGTGCAAGAACCCGAAACGGTGGCGCCGGCTCCGGCAAGCGAAATCCCTGCCGAGCCGATTATGGCGCGCGAGGTTGCAGCGCAAATCACGGAGAGTTCGGAGCCAGCCGAACCTGCCGCAGGAGGCATTGAGGAAATGGCGAAAAAGGAACAGGAAATCGCGGCTACTACCGCCGCCGCTTGGGCCAGCTGGCGGCGAATCCGTGAGACCGGAGGGCCAAAGGGCCACTCCGCAGCAGAGGCTTCCAAGCAGGAAGCTGAAGAAGTGCCCGCTCCCAAAGAGAAGGATGAGGCTGCCATGGCCGTCGCTGCGGGCGCAGAAAAAGCTCCCGAAGAAGCTCCCGCCGAAGGCGGCGCCGAGTCGGCCGAAATCGCCAGCATCGTGGACAGCGTTCTGGCCGACCTGCGGCCCAAGATCGTAGAAGAAATCTCGAAGAAGCTGGGGAAGAAGAAGTAGAAACAGCCGTCAGCCCTCAGCCATCAGTAACAAACCACTCTCCCTTTCAGGTGGAGCGCGATTGCCCCGTCCTTGTGGTTTGAGGGTCACCACGACTGAGGGTGCCCCACCCTTGCGTTCTTGCAAGGGTGGGAACCACCGACCTCATAGATCTTGCGTCTCAAGGGTTGGAATTGAGTTCGTGCCTTCCCACCCTTTCGCACAGAAGGCGAAAGAGCCTGCCCTGAGCGTAGTCGAAGGGATGCGGCACCCCTCCTCGGAACCGTCTCAAGGAAAAAATCAGTCCCAGCCTAAGGTGGGCCACCCTCCTGAAGCCGTGCCCTTCCCAAAACCATTTATGGGATAGCCTTTAGTTCTTCGCAAACACCGGCCCAGCTCCGCGAGATGGGGGATCGGAGACAGCACGAATGTAGGCGATCAGCGCCTCGATATCCAACTTGCTGAGCGTGTTGCCCCATGCCGGCATGAGCGCTGATTTGTTAAGAGCCGGGCCACCGTGGCCAATGATGGCGGCGAGATCGGCGTCGCTCATCTTGTTCAGAGCGTCGCCTTCGGTGAAGGGGTGCGGCTTGACTTCCAGGTTGTCGTAGTTCGAGACGCGTTCGACGGTGGACTCGGGATTGTGGCAGCGCTCGCAGTATTGATCGTTGAGGTGACGGCCGAGTGTCTGCTGATAGCCGAGTGCAATCTCTTCGATCTTGAGCTCGACTTTCTTGTGTGACTTGTCGAAGGTGGAAGCAAGAATCTGGTAGCGTCCGGCCATGGCCCCGAGGGAAACGTTGGTGGTAACCTGGCCGCTGGAATCGGTAAGACCACTGGCGGGATCGAATGTTACCCCAGGGGCAGCCGTGAACTCGACGAGCGCACCCGTCACGGCGTTTCCCTGCTCATCGTTCACCTGGACGACCAGCGGCTGTGGCAGCAAGCTTCCGGTCTGCGCGATCTGTTTCCCACCGCTCGATTCGACGATGGCGCTGCCGTAGGCGGTCGGCTTGGGGACGATCAGCGTCACCGATGCCGTGCGCGAACAGCACGTCGCCAACAGTATTGCGAGCACAGCGACAGCCAGCGCAACCGCCGAGCTTCGCTCGGCCGGACAGCCGAGGGCGGCTGTCCCCACGTGATTCAGGGAGTAGCGGGTCATTTCTTTGCCACCTCCTGTTTGGCTCCGCCTTTCTGCGAAATCAGGAATGCGGTGAGAGCAGCGGCATCTTCGTCACTCATGGCGCGATTCGGCTCGATCGTGCCGGAACGCAGAGCCTGCGGATTTTTCATCCATTGGTAGATCCAGGCCGCAGTGAGGCGCGAGCCAACGTGCGTCAGGGTTGGACCGATGTAGCCCTTATCGGTTTTAGTGTCCACAATGTGGCAGCCCTGGCACGAGTACTTGCCATAGAACAGTTGCCGGCCCAGTTCAATCTGGCCTTGCGAGTAGCCGGTCAACGGCATGGAGTCACGGTCGACCGTGGGACTCTGGTAGACGGTCATGATGTAGTCGGTGAGCTCGTTGGTTTCGGCGTCGGTCAGGTTGAAGCGCGGCATGCGGCGAATCAGCGCGGGACGGAGCGTCCCCGGATTCTTCAGGAATTCGACCAGCCACTGGCGCTGCACCGAACTCCCTTCCCAGGTGAGGTCGGGCGCCATGTCGCCTCCGTGGCCGTTGATGCGATGACAACTGAGGCACGCTAAATCGTTCATCAGTTTTCCCGCTTTGCCTGCGGGCTGGTAGTCCGACTCGGGGGTCGCAGGCACGGCGAGCGACGGCGGCAGCGTAGTCGAGCGCTCGTTGAGCGCGAGCAATGCCGTGGTCAGCGAATCAATCTGCGGCGGCGTGAACGTGTACTGCGGCATCTTCAGGCCCGGCGAAAATGCCCGCGGCTGCCTGATCTTGCCGGCGATGTAGTCGGGCAGGGTGTGCGGCATCCCGGGCAGGAAAATAAGCTGGGTGACCGGCTTGCTGCCAATGCGGCTGAGCTCCGGCGCGAAGTTTTCCGGTTTCTTAATTCCAGCGATCTCGTGGCAGGAAGCGCAGCCGTAATCCGAAACCAGGCGCTTGCCGTGGGCGATTTGTTCGGGCGTGGCGGCGTCCAGATGGACATTCGTGAGCAGATCGGAATCCGCCTTGGCCAGAAGGAATCCGGAGAGGGTCGCGATCTGCGGATCGTTGAAACGATAATGCGGCATCGCCGTGCCCGCATCGTAGGCGCGCGGATTCCGCACCCAGGCCTGCAACCACTCCGGCTTAACCTTGTTGCCGATGCGAGTCAACTCGGGGCCAACGTCGCCGCCGACTATATTTCCCGCCGCATTCTGCACCGCGTGGCACGAGGCGCAGAACGATTCTCCATAAAGGCTGGCGCCGGCAGCAGGATCGGAGGATGGCTTCGCCGAGAGCGCAATGGTATCTCCCGCAACAGCAGTGGAGTTGGCCATCAGGAACGCCGACATGTCGCGGGCGTCGTCGTCGCTCAGCTTGAAATTCGGCATGGTCGCCGTGGCGGCGTAGGCCTGCGGATCTTTCAGCCAGGCATAAATCCACTCCCGTGTGGTCTTGTCCGCGATGTGCGAAAGCGACGGCGGATCGTCATCCGCCTTCATCGTGCTGCCATCGGGCAGTTTCACGGTATGGCAGTGCACGCAGCCGTAGCGCGAAAGCAGGCTGCGCCCCTGATTCAGAACCGGGGTTCCGGGCAGGGCGCCGCGGTGGCATTGCCCACATGACGACTCGATATATTTTGCCGGAAGAATCGGCTGCTCCCAGGCGAGCGTGCTGTTGTGCGCTTCGGCGACGGTGGTTGCGGCACCCTGTCCACGATGGCAAACGGTGCATCCGAATTGCTCGAGCTTATGTGGGATGACGGGGTGCGTGCGGAAAGGCTGGGTGGAAACATCGGCAAGGCCGGCTTCCTTCAGCCCGACGTGACAACTGGTGCAGCGGTCGACCACTCCGAGTTCGGGCAGCCAGATCTGCTGAATACCGCCGTGGAAGTGCCGCTGCAGCGTGTTGGCCTCGCTGCGATTGCGGATCATCCCGAGATACTCGTGCTGGTAGTGACGCCATTCGCTGAAATAATTCTTGGCCGGGGCGATCGCCAGCGAGACCAGGAAGATGAGGCTGACCACGCCAAAGGCGCGAACGGGATCTCCGAACAAATTTTGCCAAAGCGAAGTTAGCTTCTCTTTCATGAGCGCCGCATCCCAATCGTCATCCTGATCGACATCCTTATGAACCCTGCCACGGCCAGACCCACGACCAGCCCGGTCCGCGGAAAAATGTGCCGATGGCGGTGAGCACCACCAGTTCGAATAAGAACCACGTCATCACCCAATACGAGAGCGGCCTCGCCGCCAGATAGCGGCGGAAGGCTGAAGGCGATTGCGGAGAGCTATGCGCCGCCAGCAGCATCACCCCGGCCATGATCAGCGTCGGCACCAGAGCCGCGTAGACCTTGAATAAGAGCAGGAAAATCGAAAGAGCGATGGCGACGACATAGAAGATGCGCCGCCGCTTCTCGCCGTCCTTCAGGAACAGTCCATCCGCTTCGATGTTGACTCTGAAGTACGGAATCACGATGAGCGCCATCACGACCAGGCCGGGCACAAGAACCCCCGCAACCACGGGTGGGAAGTAATGCAGCATTTCCTGAAGACCCAGGAAGTACCACGGAGCTTTGGCAGGATTCGGGGTGTGCGAAGGATCGGCCAGTCCTTCCAGGGGCGCATTGAACATCAACGAGATCCACACCAGCGCGACGGAAAGAGTCATGATCGCGGCAGCCGCGCGGAACAGCACTTCCGGGAAGGTCTGGATTTGATCTTCCGTCTCGGCCTTCACCTGGGCCGAAGTACGCCGCGTAATGAAGACGATGCGGTGCGGAGACTTTTTCGCGTTGGAGTCGACGCCGGCGATGAAGTCTTTGGGGTCGGCCATGACTATTGGGCCTCCTTCGCGTCGGCGGGGATAACTCGCGTCTCGCCGCCTCTGCGAGGCGTGGGAATTTGGACCTCCGCAGCTTGTGCTTGCACTACCGCGGGTTCGCTGGAGTGCGCATACAGGCCGCCGTCCTTGCGGATGCGCCAGAAATGAATGGCAACGAAAATCATTGCAGTCAGAGGAAGAATCATGCAGTGCAGCACGTAAAAGCGCAGCAGCGCGTTGGCGTTGACGGCATTGCCGCCGAGCAGCAGGAAGTGAATCTTGTCGCCGACGAACGGTACAGCGGACGCAATGTTCGATCCCACCGTGATCGCCCAGTAGGCCAGCTGATCCCACGGCAGCAGGTAGCCGGTGTAGCTGAGCAGCAGGGTGATGAGAAGAAGAACGACCCCGATCACCCAGTTGAACTCGCGGGGCGTGCGGTATGCGCCGCGATAAAACACTTTGAACATGTGCGCGAATACGAGAAACACCATGGCGTGCGCCGACCAGCGATGCAGGTTGCGGAGAAATAATCCGGACGAGACCACGAATTGCAGGTCTTTGGTGTCGGCGTACGCCTGCGGCACCGAGGGGTGATAGTAGAACATCAGCGGTATGCCGGTCGCGACCAGGATCAGAAACGTGCCGAGCGTCAGCGTGCCCAGGTACCAGGTCGCGCTGAAGCTCAACATGCGGGTTCGGACTTTGGTCGAGAACAGGTGCAGAAACACGTTCTGCTGGATGGCAAGCGCGCGCTTCAGTGTGCTCGACCCGGCGCCGCTGCGGAAGATCGAGCGCCACACGCGAGTTTGGCGCAAATCGTCGAAGTGCTGGCCGATGGTCTTCGTTATGCCGGTTTTTGCCATGCTGATTTTCTCTAAGTCAGACCCTCACGAATGAATCCGGCGCCAGCGGCGGCACGTCGGTGGAGCGATCCACCAGCAGGTCGCCGTCGTCGTTGAGCCAGATGCGTTTCCACGGCAGGGGCCGGGGCGCGGGACCTTCGATCTTGTCGCCCGGCTTCACCTTGCCTTGCTCCGAAACTGCAAACTTGCTGCCGTGACAGGGGCAGGCAATGATGCCCAATTCCGGCTTCCACGCGGTCAGGCAGCCCAGATGCGTGCAGACTGCGCTCAGGGAGAAATAGCCCTCCTGCGAGTGGATGATGTAGATGCCTGAATTGACGTCGAGCGTAACCGAGTCCAGCGGATAGCGGTCCGGCTTGCCTTCATTGACCACGGGCGACGGCTCGTAAAGCACATTCGGCTCAAGATACTGATAGGAAAACGCAGCCGTGCCCACCGCCGCGATGCTTAACGACCCGAGTCCAAGCTTGGTAAAGAACTCCCGCCGGGTAACGTCGTCGGTCTTTCTGGTGTCGTCTGCCATCGGCTCCTCTAACTTATTTCTGCAGCCCCGCACCGATCGAGGCCACTGAGATCAAGCCCGTTGGCTCGGCGGCGAGCAGGTTGTACGACTCCATGGTGATGGTACCCACAGGACAACGCATGGCGCAAAGGCCGCAACGGATGCACCGGGTCTCGTCCTTCAACATGGCGGCGCCGGTGACAATTCCTAGTTCGTCGGCAGCCACTTCGTCGAGCTCCACACCAAAGCATTCCTGGTTGTCGCGGATGTGCTGCACGGTTTCCGGCTCAAACGAGATGCGGTCGAGCGAAACCAGTTCCAGACATTTTTCCGGGCAGACATCGACGCAGCCGCCACACAGAATGCACATGCTGCCATCTTCCGGCGCGCCTTCAAAGATCGTATTGACCCAGCAGTGCAGGCAACGCTGCGCTTCGGCCATGGCGGCCGGCGCGTCATAGCCCACCTCGACTTCGGTGACGCCGGTGCGGCGCTCTAGCGGAAGCATGGGGACCGACTGGCGGCTGATGTCAAGGTAGCCGAGCGTCATGGCGTGCCGCTTGAGGACTTCCACTTCGATAATCGGTTCGGGGTGCTTTCCGCCGCGGAGATATTCGTCGATGCCCACCGCGGCGCGTTTGCCGTCGCCGACGCTGTCAATAATCAGCCGCGGACCGAACACGCAGTCGCCGCCGGCGAAGATGCCGGGCGCGGAGGTCATCAGGGTTTGCGGATTGACCGCAATCAGGCCGCGGGGGGAAAGTTCAACTTTATCTTCCGGCGTAAAGAAGTCGAGGCGCGGAGCCTGCCCGATCGCCATGATGATCGTGTCACAATCGATCTGGCTCTCGCTATTGTCGTAAAAAGCGGGGTTGAAGCGCCGGTTCTGATCGAAGACCCACTTCGTTTTGAGTGTCTCGAGCGCGGTGACCTTACCGTCCTTGCCGAGAATCCGTTTCGGCCCGAGGCCGGGATGAATAATGATTCCTTCTTCTTCGGCTTCTTCGATCTCTTCGAGCGCGGCCGGCATTTCATTGCGCCGTTCCAGGCAAACCAGATCCACTTCGCGCGCACCCATGCGTAGAGCCGAGAGTGAGATGTCGACCATTTCCTTAGTGGCGACAGCAGAGACGCTTTCCTCGGAGGGTTCGACATCCTCGACGCCGGCGGCATGCTGCTTGACCACCTCACGAGCGGCGGAGCGCGCCACATCCATGGCGACGTTGCCGCCGCCGATCACGATCACTTTCTTCCCGATGGTGAACTTGTAGCCGAGATTCACATTGAGCAGGAAATCGATCCCTTTGTACACGCCATCGAGATCGACGCCGGGAATGCTTAGATCGCGGCTGCGGTGCGCGCCCACGGCGATCAGAACCGCGTCGAATCCCTGGCGGCGCAGATCGGAGATGGTGAAGTCGCGGCCGGCGGCGTGATTCAGCTTAAGCGTAATGTCGCCAGTCTCAAGAATCTCGCGCACCTGGGCTTCGACCACATCGCGCGGCAGGCGATATTCCGGAATTCCCAGATACAGCATTCCACCGGCGACCGGAGCGGCTTCGAAAATCGTGACTGCATAGCCCATCAGCGCGAGATCGTGGGCTGCGGAAAGTCCCACCGGACCTCCGCCCACCACCGCGACCCTATATGGCAACTTCTTCTGGCCGCGACCTTGGTTGACGTTGATGGGATGCTTCGACTCCGGCCCATGCTGCTCGGTCAGAAATCGCTTGAGCGCGCGAATGGAGATGGGCCGGTCGATTTCGCCGCGGCGGCAGGCGGTTTCGCAGGGATGCGCGCACACGCGTCCACAGATGCTGGCCAAAGGATTCGGATCGCGTGCGATGCGATAGGCGTCTTCGAAGCGACCCTCGGCAATCAAGCCCACATAACGGCCGGCGTTAGTGTGAGCCGGACAGGCCATCATGCAAGGGAAGTTCGTGTGCAGCCAGTCCGCATCGACCTTCTTGTTCTTGAATCGCTTCAGCATGGCGACAGTTTCAATTTTGGCAAGTGCGCACGGCCGAACGTTCTTCGCATTAGAGGCTATCTCATAAATGGTTTTGGGAAGGGCACGGCTTCAGCCGTGCCGCCCAGAGCCAACAAAGACGCGGGCTTTAGCCCCTGAGGGAGCCGACGGTTTATCCCTTTGGTTCATTATGA
>Ga0187872_10002284_pt1 | contig 17227 bp, 15 predicted proteins | sample June2016WEW_16_4_FD_132973 | JGI IMG/M metagenome (GOLD analysis project Ga0187872, IMG submission 132973) | Peatland microbial communities from SPRUCE experiment site at the Marcell Experimental Forest, Minnesota, USA - June2016WEW_16_40 | ecosystem: Environmental > Terrestrial > Soil >...
CAAAGCCACCTCCCGCGAAGGCTGGATCAAGCTGGAAGGCGAGTCCGACGCCATGGACCGCGCCAAGCACCTGTTTCTGCTCCTCGAAAACTCGCTCCAGGCCGGCGCCCCCGTTCGGAACCGCGAGTTCTCCCACGCCCTCAGCATTGTCAAGCACGAGGGCGTCCCGATGCTCAAGGACATCCTGAACGACCGCATTCAGACTTCCGAAAAGAAACCCAGCGTGACCGCAAAGACCGTCGGACAGAAGAAGTATCTCGATGCGATACGGTGTCACGACGTGACCATTGGCGTGGGCCCCGCCGGCACGGGCAAGACCTACCTGGCGGTGGCCATGGCGCTCGCCGCTCTGCGGGAAGGAAAAGTCTCGCGTATTATTTTGACCCGCCCCGCCGTCGAAGCCGGCGAAGCCCTCGGCTTCCTGCCAGGCGATCTGTACGAGAAGATCATGCCTTACCTGCGCCCGCTGCATGATGCGTTGCACGACATGCTTCCGGCTGAGGAAATCCAAAAGCACACCGAACGCGGCGTCATCGAGATTGCGCCGCTCGCCTACATGCGCGGCCGCACCCTTAATCACGCCTTCATCATTCTCGATGAGGCGCAGAACTCGACTACCGAGCAGATGTTCATGTTCCTGACACGGCTGGGCATCAACTCCAAGGCGGTGATTACCGGTGACGAAACGCAGATCGACCTTCCCCTGCACAAGCACTCCGGTTTGCTCGAGGCGCACCGCGCGCTGAAGCACATCGAAGGCATCGCCATTATCGAATTCTCCAAACGAGATGTCGTCCGGCATCCGCTGGTGCAGCGCATCATCGCCGCTTACGAAGACCACCGCAGCCAGGCCCGGCCTCACCCTCCAGCCGAAGCAGCGTGACGAGTCGGACCCTCACCCTCCGCAACCGCCAGCACACCCGCGCCGTGGACCTGCGCCGGTTGCGGCGGCTGGCGACCACGCTGCTGCAAAACCTGCTGGCGGCGAAACAGTTTGATCTGGGCATTTACCTCGTGAGCGCGACGGAGATGACCCGCCTCAACGAAACGTTCCTGCAGCACAAAGGCTCAACGGACGTGATCACCTTCAACTACGCGGAAACCGCCGCGCCGGCGTCTGGCCGATCTGGTTTCGGTGCGGCGGCAGGACGCTCCACAGATGAGCGAGACGCTTGTTCCACCCTGCTGCACGGGGAAATCTTCATCTGCATTGATGAGGCCGTCGCCCAAGCTCGCCGCTTTCGCACCTGCTGGCAGTCTGAACTGATCCGCTACCTCATCCATGGCCTGCTGCACCTGCGAGGATACGACGATCAGAATGCCTTGGCGCGGCGGCAAATGAAACGGGAGGAGGATCGCCTATTTCGCCGCCTGGCGGGTCATTAAAACTGCACCGAACCGATACCGATAGGAATTTGCTTGAGCGTCCCAAATCCGGCGGAAAGTTGCGTCGTCTTCACCTCACAGTTTGAGAATCTTCTTCCAGTCCATCGTGGATGCTTGCTTCTGACCGATGGCCAATAGGTCGGGAATGCTCGCCACGTCGGCCTCGTCCACGTTGGATGACAATTCAGGGTTGAACGCTTGCACCACTCCAGGCCATTGACGCTCCGCGGCTTGTTGCGCAAGGGTTTTGGCTGCCCCGATCAGCGAGTCCGTCACCCATTTAATGCGGTCGAGCAGGTTGCCGGGAGGAGAAGGCATCGGACTGGGCTGGAAGAAACCCGTCCCTAGCGAAACGACGATGGCTTCGGCTGGATTAAGGTCCCCGTAGCAACCGTTCCCGGAAAATGCCTCGGCGCAGGTCTCATACACTGGGTCCGCGAGGCTCACCGTTCCGCCATCGGCTGCGTATCCAAAGCCGGGGATCAGCCATGGATCATGGTATGTTGTGGCACACGAGCTTGCCGTGGCCGCGTCGGCGAGGAGATATTTCCCGGTCGTCCGCGCATTCGTCGGGGCATCCTTCACGAAATACCAGATCGAACCCGCCATGTCGGCGGCCGTGATCATGATCGGGATGGGACACTGGTTGATCGGCCACTCGGCGGCTGGCCCGAGGGTTTCCTTCACTACTTGGTTGAGGATTTTATTATCGAACTGCCGGCCTGTAAAGAACATCTTAAGGTCCCGCATGATCTTGTTCGTTGGGCTGAAGACCTCAGCGCCGCGCTTGGTGTAGACCTCCAGGGATTGAGCGGCAGATACTCGGGCAACGCAAGCGGCGGTGAGCAAAGCACCCGTGCTCGTTCCGCCGATAAAATCGAAGCATTCGAATGTGAGCTTGCCGGTTTGTTTTTCTAATTCCGCAAGAGCGGTGCAGGGGATAATGCCGCGGATTCCGCCCCCGCACAAACTTAGCGCTCTTGTCATGGCTTTATCCTTTTAGCTAGTTTCACCTTCAGGGAGAATTGCTTTTACGTCGTGTTTATTTGCGGTGACTTTACGCCTCCGCAGGCGGGCGTCAACCTTTGGCTGCGTTTTTTTCGCCGGGTTTGGGAAGCCCGCGTGCCTTTTGCCGAGCGGTCGCTGCCCGGAGCAAGGAAACGCTCGGCTACGACGATCAGGCCAGCCGGGCTCGCCACCAGATGCGCGCAGCCGAAAATGCCCAGGTCCGCCGCCTGGCCCGCCAGTTTGACTTCCAGCGGCTCGCTCGCAAGACCTAACTCCCCTTCTTCCCGCCTTCGCGGTTATTCGCCGCCGTCTCCCCCCACCCTCGTAAATCGTAAATCGTAAATCCCAAATCCCCACTACCGCTTTCCCTTGAGGTCGCTCCCGGCCTCGCCTAAGCTGGCGGGGTGAAGAAGAGTCTTTTCGCGCGCTGGCAGGCCAACTTTTGGGCGGGCCTTGCTATTGTCCTGCCCGGGGTCATTTCCCTCGCCGTCCTGCGGTGGCTGTTTGGGACGGTCGCAAATATCACCGACACGCTGCTGATTTTCCTGCCGACCAGGTTAACCCATCATGATCAGGGGAACGGGCCGATGTATTGGTACTGGAGCCTCGTGGCGCTGATACTGGCGATATTCCTGATCGGCACCGTCGGATTGCTGGCCCGGAATTACTTCGGCCGCAAAATCATCGAATGGGTGGATTCAGCCCTGCTGCGCATCCCCCTGCTGAACAAGATTTACGGCGCCACCAAACAGGTCAATGACGCGTTCTCCGCTACCAACAAGACCGCCTTTCGCACGGTCGTGCTGGTCGAGTTTCCGCACCCCGGTGTGTTCTCCATCGGTTTCATCACCACCGACCAGCAGGAAGAAGTGCAGGCCAAGACCGGGCAGAAGGTCGTCTGCGTATTTGTTCCGGCGACGCCGAATCCGACCTCGGGCTTCCTGCTCATGGTTCCCGAAGGCAAGGTGATCAAGCTGGAGATGTCGGTGCCCGACGCCATCAAATACATCATCAGCTTGGGGGCCATTCTGCCGGACTACACGCCGCCGGCGCGCCTGGCGGCCAACGGACCGGCGGCGGAAGGAGGCCCGCTGCCGAGTGTTGCGTTGAAATGATTGAAACCACCACGGGCCTGGTCTTCCGCACTCGACCGCTCACTGAGACCAGCCTCATTATCCATTGGCTCACGCCCAACCTCGGCCGCCTGGGAACGGTTGCCAAGGGCGCGCGCCGGGTCAAATCCCCGTTCCGCGGCAAGTTGGATTTGTTCTACCTGGCGGATTTCAGCTTTAGCCGCAGCTCGCGTTCCGAGCTTCATACCCTGCGCGAGGTCAGCCTGCGCGAGACCCACAGCCGCCTGCGCCAGGACCTCGGGCTGCTCCAGCAAGCCTCCTACTGCGCCGCGTTGATCGAGCGCGCGACCGAGACGGAAACGCCTCTGCCCCGAGTCTTTGACCTGATGATCGGCCTGTTGCGACACCTCCTTGCCCGGCCGCCTCAACCACAAACCGTCTTTTCCTTTGAACTCAAACTCCTGGCCGACCTCGGGCTGCAGCCGGACTTTGCAAGAAGCAAATTGAATCCCGGCACCCGCCAGCTCCTCAAGGCGCTCACCGAAAACGATTGGCCGGTCATGGCGCGGCTCAAGCCCAGCGATGAGCAGGTCAGAGAGCTGCGTCAATTCCTGCACGGGTTCTTGCAGTATCATCTAGGGAGCGTCCTCAAGGGGCGGGCCGGCGCTCTCGGGGCGTAGCTGCTTGGTCGGGAGGGCGAGCGTCCCCGCGAGCCTTAACTTCTTGGCACCTCTGCGTGAATCAGGGCTTGCGGGGACGCTCGCCCTCCCGGAACAGGATTTCCACGATCACTTTTGCCGCCCGCCGCGTCGCGCCCGGCCCCCCCAAAGAAGCCACGATTTCAGAAAGCCTGGCCTTAACTCCAGCCCGCCGGGGTTCGTCGCCCAGCAACGCCAGCGCCGCCCGGCCGACGTTCTCCGGCGTGGCGGCGTCCTGGATGAACTCCGGGAAGATCTCCTCGTTGGCCAGCAAGTTCGGCATGGCCGCATATTTCACTTTTACGAGGCGCCGGGCGATTTGCCAGGTGCTCCAGGACGTTCTGTAGAGCGCCACGGTCGGCACGCCGAAGTAAGCGCATTCCGTCGTCACCGTGCCGGTCGAGGCAATCGCTGCGTCCGCTTCCGCGAGGGAATCGGGCAAACCGCCGGCTTGCACTTCCAAATTGGCGGGAAGGCTCAAACCCTTCGCTTGCTGAACCAGACTCTCGTTGGGCAGCACCATGCGCGCGCGGAGATGGGGAACCTGGACGCGGATTAGGCCCAAGGCAGCGATCATCACCGGCAGATGGCGGCGCAATTCGTCCGGCCGGCTGCCGGGCAGCAGCAGCACCATCGGCGTCCCCTTTCGTCCCTCGCCCCTTGCCCCTCGCCCCTCCCCGTACCGGTCCACGATGGGATGGCCGACGAACTCCACGCGCAATTGCGGCACGCGCTTCGCATACCACTCTTTCTCGAACGGAAAAATGCTCAGCACCAAGTCGTAGTCGCGCGCCATCTGAAAAGCGCGGCCCTCGCGCGACGCCCAAACCTGGGGCGAGACGTACTGAATGATCTTGGGGTCCCAGTCGTGGAACCAATCGGCGCGCCCGCGGGTGTATTGCCTGATGGCATGGGCAAAGCGGCGGTTGAACCCCGAGAAATCCACGCAGATTATGGCGTCAGGCTGGCGTTCCAGCGCGAGTTGGAAGAGCTGGTGGAACAGCCGGCGGAATTGCCAGTAGCTCTTCAGCGCCTCGGTCAGGCCAATCACAGAATGCGCTGTCATGTCAAAGGCCAGGGCCACTCCCCGAGCGGCCATCTGTGGCCCGCCCGCGCCGAAAAACCGCGGCTCCAGGCTCGTGTGCAGCGGCTGGTAATCCGTGGTCGGAATTGCTTCAGCCTCGGTCAACTCCTGGCGCAACGCGCGCACGAGTTCCGCCGCCAGCATGTCGCCGCTGGCCTCGCCCGCAATCAGCATGAAGCTCTTGGGTTTCACCGACGCGCCGCCGCCTGGATCTGCCGAGTGATTTCAAACGCCAAATCCAGCGCCCGTTTCGCCGATTCCCCGCTGACGACCGGTGTGCGATGCGCCCGCGCGCACTGAACGAAATGCTGCAACTCCAGCTTAAGCGGCTCCTCCTTCGCAATCGGCACCGGCTCGCGGACGATTCGCTTGCCGCCGAATTCGCTCACAATGGTCGAGTCTTTGGCGCGCAGCAGTTTCTTCAGCAGCGAACTCTCCTCCTCCTCATCCCTGGCGATGCGATAGATGAATCCCTCCTGCGCGCGGTAATCGAGCGAGATATAGCTGTTCACGGCGCCGCCACTGAACACCCGAATCTTGCGCATCCGCTGCGGGGCGACCCGGCTCGCGGTCAGGCTGGCGACGCAGCCGTTGGCAAAGCGCAGGCGCGCGTTCGCGACGTCCTCCGACTTGCTCAACACCGGAATGCCCACCGCATCCACGCTCGTCACCGGCGATTTCACGAACGCCAGCACCACGTCCAAATCGTGGATCATCAGGTCCAGCACCACGCCGATGTCCGTGCTGCGCGCCGGGTAAGGCGAGAGACGGTGAGTCTCAATGAAACGCGGGTCGGTGGCCACGCTCTCGAGGTATTTGAAGACGGGATTGAACCGCTCGACGTGCCCCACCTGCAAAATACAGTTCTTCTGCTGCGCGAGTTGGACCAGTTCGGCTGCCTGGGCGGCGTTATCGCTCATGGGCTTCTCCAGCAGCACGTGCCGGCCCTGCTGGAGCAGCGTCCTGGCCAGATCGAAATGCGTCGTCGTGGGCGTCACGATGCTCACTGCGTCACTCGCCGCCACAGCCTCCGCCACCGACCCGAACGCGCGGACCCGGTATTTCTGGGCGAACCTCTGCGCGGTCTCGGCAATCGTGTCGTGAACCCCAACAAACTCGACCTCCCCCGCCGCCGCCAGTTCGGCATAAATCCGCACATGCTCCCTGCCCAGTGAGCCGACGCCCAGGACGGACACCTTGACCTTGTCCGCCCCCCGTCGTCCGTCAGAGCAGGACAGCGTGTCCTGCCTGGCCCCGTTCTTCACGTTGCCCGCGCCCCGCAGTCCATTTTCCATGCTCATCCCCTCCATTGTGCCATTGACCGCCGCCCACTGACAACTGGCAACTCGCACTTCGTGCGTAGATTAGGGATAACCGGGGCCTGCCCTTTCGGGGGGCAGTGTGGCGTGTGGGTCGAAAAGGCGATTGACACCAAATATTGCACCCTGTCACCACAGGAGGGCGCACCGTTGCTGCTCCCGGTCCACCGCCCCACTCAAGAGGATTCGCAGGGCCGGCTTTTCGGGTTCCTATTTTCCCCCTTTTTCGTGCTCGACGTTTACGACGGCGCCGGTGATCGCATCCACATTGACCTCGGTGATGTCTTTTGAATCCGGGCTGGTGAAACAAAAAGACCAGATCAGTTTGCCGTGTTCCCGTTCCAGTTCGCAATCCTTGATGGTTCCGTTCGGGACTTTGGCAAGGGCGGTGGTCTGGGCGTCGGCCTTGCTGATTTTAGCCTTTGCCTGAAGTTGAGATTCATTTTCCGTTGCGCAGCCGGCGAGGAAGCCGGCGACCAGGATCGAACAAAGCACTATTTGTATTTTCACTGTTTTCATTTTCCTAATTGTGTTCTGCGGACGGTATGCACCAATGGCCCCCTTGTCAAAGACTGTTCAACTTATTCACAGGGTTACTCACAACGCATTTTTCGCCTCTTTGTTATACTCAGAACGGGGCCAGAACAAAACATTCTCACTCCCCTCCCGGCGATGCACTCGCAATTGCCGGCGAGCTTCTCACGGCGGCGGCAGCGCAGCTTAAACCTTCCGCAGCCCTCCGCCGTGGGAATGGCTTTTCAACGCCATAAGATAAATCGGGCTAATAGCGGACACTTCTATAGCCTCTGACGACCCCCTGAAACCTTGATAGCAGGGCGGTAGCAGGGGGGCAGCAGGGGGGAGCAGGGGATAAAGGTGGCGGTACTCAGGCACAAATCAGGCGATGTGCCTTTATCTTGTTGATAATAAGCAACTTATGCAAGTAGCAGGGGGCCTGTCCGGGGGCTGGTTTGGGGTCTGGGTGGGGGATGTACATCTATCTTGTTGATAATAAGCAACTTATGCAAATAGCCAGGGGTAACAGTGGGTTTAGCTTGCAGTTGGGGTTGGCTGGGAATGAGGTGCGGATGGGGTGGCCATCCACCCGATCCTCGCCTGCTGTCCACTAACAGGACACTTGGACACTGCCACGTTGCATTATATCCGTTAATACACTCAAAACACCAGTCACCAATCACCAGTCACCACTTACCCATCATGCATTTTCCCGCTGATTTTCCTTCAAAAGCACCCCCGCCAATGCGCACCATAGCCGGAACTGATTAATTGAGCATGATGCAAGAATTCTCCGCGCTGGACGGCGCAATCCTGATTGACAAGCCCGCCGGGCCGACCTCGCACGACGTGGTGGATGCCATCCGCCGGCAGTTCGGCATCAAGAAGGTGGGCCACTGCGGCACACTCGACCCGAATGCCACCGGCTTGCTCATCATCGTGCTGGGCCGGGGCACCAAGCTGTCGGAGAAGCTGATGTCCGATGACAAGGTGTACGAGGGGGCGATTAAGTTCGGCGAGACGACCAACAGCTACGACGCCGACGGTGAGTTGGTGGCGTCGCTGCCGGTGCCGCCGCTGACGCTCGAGCAGCTCAATGAGGCGGCAGTGCCGTTCGTCGGTGATCTGATGCAGACGCCGCCGATGGTTTCGGCGGTGAAGAAGGACGGTGTGCCGCTCTACAAACTGGCGCGGAAAGGGATCGAGGTGCCGCGGGAGCCACGGCTGGTGCATGTGTACAACTTCCGCTTCAGCGCCTACCGGGAGCCGCTGGGCCAGTTCCGCCTGGCCTGCACGAAAGGAACCTACGTTCGCAGCATCGCGCACGAACTGGGGCAGAAGCTCGGCTGCGGCGCGCACCTGGCGACGCTGCGCCGGGTGGCCTCCGGCAAGTTCGATGTTGCGCAGGCCATCCCGCTGGCGGAAGTGCTCAAGCTCCCGCCGCGCGAGCTGGAAAAGCGCGTGATGCCGTTCTTGAAATTAGCGGGCGGCGGAGGAGGTTAATTGAGCTAAATGAGTTAAATGGTTGAATGGGTTAAATGGGTCAGGCCAGATGGCCGGCCTCATGCAACCACTGCAACTTTGCAACTCACGTAACCGATTTAACTCTTTTAACCCCTTTAACTCTTATGCGAATCATCCACGCTGCGAACGAGCTGAACCCAGGCGGGCGCAAAGTCTGCCTGGCCATCGGTTTCTTTGACGGCGTCCACCTCGGGCACCAGCAAATCATCCGGCAGACCCTCACGGACGCCGGGCAGCACGAGGCGATTGCGCTGGTCATTACCTTTGACCGCCACCCGAACACCGTGGTCGCCCCTGGCCGGTTGCCGCCCCTGATCTATCCCCTGCCCCGCAAGCTGCGCGCGATTGAATCACTGGGCGCCGACACCCTCCTGCTCATCCATTTCGACAAGGCCTTCAGCGAGCAGACCGGCGAGGCGTTCATCCGGGGCCTTACGCGCGACCTGGAGCACGTCCAAAGCCTCTGCGTCGGGGCGAATTTTGTCTTCGGCCACAAACGAGGCGGCAATGTCGAGTTATTGAGAACGCTGAGCGGCGAGCTGAAATTCATGCTGCACGGCCTGGCGGTGGTGTCGCTCGATGGCCGAGCCGTGAGCAGCACGCGCATTCGGGAGGCGATTCGGGCCGGCGACCTCGACCGCGCGAGCCAGATGCTCGGCCGCGCCTATTCGCTGGCGGGAACGGTCATTCGCGGGGACGGGCTGGGTCACCAGCTTGGCTTCCCGACCGCCAACCTGGACGTAACGGGCCTGGCCTTGCCGCCGCATGGCGTGTACGCCGTCCACGCTGAGGCGGGCGGCAAGACTTATCGCGCGGTATTGAATATCGGCCTCCGCCCGACCTTGCAGAATCCGAATCCGCAGTTGCGGGTCGAGGCGCACCTGATTGATTTCGCCGGCGAGCTTTACGGCCAGGCACTGGAAGTCGCCTTCGTGGACAAGCTGCGCGCCGAAGCCAAATTCCCCTCGCTGGCCGAGCTGCGCCAGCAAATCGCGCGGGACATCCTCGAAGCGCAGTTGCGGTTTTAGCCGGGAAGTTTCATAGCGTGTAGCCGCCGACGGCAGTCGGCGCTGATTCTCAGGCCCGAAAGATGGCGCCAACTGCCGTCGGCGATTACACCTTGCAGGCGATTTGTGCGAGGTATGAGAATTTCGGGTTAGCCTCCGCCTAAGGCGACTGCCGGGCGCGGTAGAAGCGCTTGCTGAGGCCGGTGGTGGAGTCGGTGAAGTTCGTCGTGCCGGTGTTGTTGGTCAGGGTGGCGTTCGTGGTCCAACTCAGCAGGTTGCTCGAAGCGAGGATTTGCAAGTGCTGGCCCGGCGTACTGAAAACAGTGAATTGGAATTGGCCCCCGGCCAGGCGATGGGGCGAGAGGAGCTGAAACGGCGTAATCACGTTGAAGGGAGTGCTCAACGCCGTGTGGCCGGCGCCATCGTCGGCCTTTAAGACAATGTTGGTCGTGCTTTGCGACACCGTAAGGTTCCCGCTCCAGACGCCATTCACAAAGCTGCCCGAGGAAGTCGGGCTGACGGCAATCGAGTTGGAGAAAGCAACCGAGTAGCGCAAATCAACCAATGGCCCCTCGCCGGTGCCATAGACCGTGGTGGGGAACACATCGCCGTAAGAATAGTAGAAGTTCTGCCCAACCGTGCCGTTGGCAAAGGTGGTTGGCCACGACGAGGGGAGGTAATAACCGTGCATGCCTGCCGGGAGATGAGAGGCGACGCGATAAGTCGTGCCGCCGGTTAGGGTGATCGGCGTCGCCAGCGCCGCCTCGACCCAGCTTCCGGAGGCCGACACGGCCTGGCTGGTAAGAAGCGTCCCGCTGCCTGTCCAAATCGAAACATTGTCAGTGCTATAACCGCGGACGGCGGTTACCTGGACGTTGGTGTTCGGCGTAAACGCATAACCGAGCGTCATCTCGGAACCGTACACATAGTAACCTGAACTCAAGCTCCCGATGACTGTACTGGAGGACCCGAGACCGGTCGCGTAAGCGCTTAAGGCCACCGGGCCGGTGAAACCGGCGACCGGCCCGTTGGTAAGATTCTGGGCCGTAATGGTCACGCCAAACGGCGTGTTGAGCGATTGGGTTGAGGCAAGCGCGCCCCACACAAGATGGTCAATGACCGTGGTCAGCATGTTCATCGTCAGGTTCACGCCCCACTGGTTGCCGCAGGTGGTGGTTTGATCCGAGGAGGTCCCGGTCGAGACATTGGTGCTGACCGAAGTGTAATTGGTCCTGGTGATGGTGATCGCGTAAGACGTAGCGGAGGGGATTCGGGCGAGGGCGTAAATCCCATTGGTGTCAGTAGTCGTCGTGTAAGTGCCGCCGCCGATGGCTTTGACCGTGGCGTTGGTCACTGGCCGGCCAATCTGGTCCAGCACCCGGCCGCTGATGATCTCGCCGCTGCCATTCGTGTAGGCGTTATAGACACAACCACTAATAATGGTGAAAGTGTAATCGGTAGTGTCGATCAGAGGCAGGTCATACCAGGCGGTGGACGCCCCTGACCAGCCCAGATTCAAGTGGGTGTAGAGGGTGGAAGCACTGTAGCCGTAACCATCCGCCACAACCGCATGTCCCACGTCGGAGCTTGTTTCTATGCCCAGCAGTACCGGGTAATGGGCGTCCAGGTTGGGATTGATCATGCCGACCAGATAGGCACTGATATCAGTACCATAGTTGTTGCGGCCCCGAATGGTGCTGCTGAAATGGAAAGTGCCGGTTAATGCGGTCCCGGCGTCGGTGAGGTCAGATTCGGAGCCGCCGGCGGCATACGACATATTCACCGTGGCGCCGGCATCAGCGGTCAGCGCGCCGATGGCCTCGCACTGGGTGGTGGTCGGGTTAGAGGGAGGGACCAGGGGCATGTTGCTCCACACGTAGGGGCCGCCTTGGCCATCGCCGCCGAGCAGGGTATACCACTGCGCAGAGCCATTGTTGTAAATCTCAAACTCTGCCGTCCCGACGCCCGTGGTTGGGAACTGATAGTACCGCAGGAGTTGGGCCATAGCCGTCGCCACACAGCCCGCCGGATAGTTGGTGGGGTTTCCGGCCCCGTAGGGCGGAGTGTAGTAGTTGTAACAGGCGGTGCCGGCATCGGCGGCGGTTTGCTGGTCCCAGGTCGTCTGCGTTAGGGGAGCGATCCTCACATCCGACACGCTAACAATTCCCTCAGGCGTTGGCCCGTTGGGCGCCGGCCCGCCATCCTCGCCGCCAAGCCGCCGCCACTTCGCCCGGGCCTGAAGAGCACCCTTGTCAGAGGACACCGCCCCCGACTGCCGCGCGTGGGCCACCCGCGCCGGCAGGTCCTTGCTTACCAATGCGCCCAAGGGATTGTCCTCCGACGGATCGAACTTGCCTGCGCGGGCAAAGCCCACAATCGGCTCCACCAAGTCATCTGCGGCGACAATGACAAAGCCAAACGGGTGCAGATACACGACATAATAAACGGGGTTGCCTCTCTGGTCGTTGAAAGTGTCCACTCGCTGGACAGTCCCGCCCAGGGTCTCCCCAAGGGGCGTTCGGTCCACACTCAGCCAGCCTGTCACCACCGCCGCCGCTTGCTTGGAGGAAACCGGCGCCGCCGTTGCCGCTGGCCAGGAGGCGCTCAGCAACGTCACGAGGATCAGGCCCGCGAATGCGGTGCCGAACCGTGAGACGCTAACGGATGGGATGGTTTGCATGAGGTTCTTTGTTTCTCTGGCTTATGGTTTGATCGGTGTTTGCTAATCAATATACACCCGCGCTGCTCTGCCGGCAAACGAATCGCGGCGTGCCCTCAAACCAAACGCCGACGCATTCCAACGTCCGGCAGACCAGGTCCGCGGCATACAAAACGACGCCATCCCTTGCCGCGACCCAGCGCTGTTATATCGGCTTCGGGGGAGCAATTCAAGTACCATTTCCCCCTTTTTCCCTTGAACGCATTTTCTGGTTTTCGTGTCCATCGAACAGTAATATTTCAGAACCAATGAATACCGGAATCAATGCCATCAATGAGGCAGTGCAGGAAGCCGGGGCGTTTGTGCGCCCGCTGTTCAACGAATTAGGCAAGGTGATCGTCGGCCAGACGTACCTGGTCGAACGGCTCGTCATCGGGTTGCTGGCCAACGGCCATGTGCTGCTGGAAGGCGTGCCCGGCCTGGCCAAGACGCTTTCGGTGAAGTCGCTGGCGAACTGCCTGAACGTCAAGTTCTCGCGGCTGCAATTCACGCCGGACATGCTCCCTGCCGATGTCATCGGCACGCAGATTTACAATCCGCAATCGGGGGCGTTCACGACGCGCAAGGGGCCGATCTTCGCGAACCTGGTGCTGGCGGACGAAATCAACCGCGCGCCGGCCAAGGTGCAAAGCGCGTTGCTCGAAGCGATGCAGGAGAAGCAGATCACCATTGGGGAGCAGACGTTCAAACTCGAGGAGCCGTTCCTCGTGCTGGCGACGCAAAACCCGATCGAGCAGGAGGGCACTTATCCGCTGCCCGAGGCGCAGGTTGATCGCTTCATGCTCAAGCTCAAGATCGGCTATCCGTCGCGGGGCGAGGAACGGCAGATCCTTGACCTGATGGCCCGCACCTCCGGCACGCCGACCACCAGCGCGGTGGTCGAGCCTAAGCAGATTCTCAACGCCCGCCAGGTCATCAATGACATTTACATGGATGACAAGGTGAAGGATTACATTGTTGATCTGGTCTGCGCGACGCGCGACCCGGACCAGTACAAGATCGCGGTGAAGGAGTTCATTCAACTGGGGGCCTCGCCGCGCGCGACGATCTACCTGACCCTGGCCGCCAAGGCTTATGCCTTTCTGAAGGGGCGCGGCTACGTCACGCCCCAAGACGTGAAGAGTATCGGCATGGACGTGCTGCGGCACCGGGTCGCGATCACTTACGAGGCCGAGGCCGAAGAGAAAACCAGCGAGATAGTGGTGCAGAAGATATTTGATGAATTGCCGGTGCCATGATCCCGCGCGAGATTCTCAAGAAGATTCGGCAGATTGAGATTCGGACCAACCGTTTGGTGAGCGAGACGCTGGCCGGCCAGTACCACAGCGTCTTCAAAGGCCAGGGGATGGACTTCGACGAAGTGCGCGAGTATCAGCCGGGCGATGAAGTCCGCACCATTGACTGGAATGTCACCGCGCGGATGAACCACCCGTTCGTCAAGAAGTTCGTGGAGGAGCGCGAGCTGACGCTGATGCTGGTCGTGGACGCCAGCGGCTCGGGTTTATTCGGCTCGCACGCGCAGTCCAAACGGGAGCTGGCGGCGGAGATTGCGTCGGTGCTGGCCTTCTCGGCCATCCGCAACAACGACAAGGTGGGGTTGATTCTTTTCACCGACGAGGTCGAGAAGTTCATTCCGCCCCGCAAAGGCCGGCGGCACGTCCTGCGCGTCATACGCGAGGTGCTGTTCTTTGAGCCGCGTCATCGCGGCACGGATTTGAACGGGGCGCTGGAGTTCCTGCTGCGGGTGACGCCGCATCGGGCCATCGCGGTGGTGATTTCCGACTTTATCGGCTCGCCGGCGGTGGCGGCGGGCACGCGCCGCGGCAAGCTGCGGCCCCAGATAATGCTGCTCGAATCGCTGGCCCAGGCCTCGTTCGCCCGGCTGCGCCAGGCTAACCGGCGGCACGACGTGGTGGCGGTCCAGATCGCTGACCGTTATGAGCTGGAATTGCCCGCCCTCGGCCGGCTGGTGCTGAACGACGCCGAGACGGGCGAGGTGGTTGAGATCAACACGGGCGACGAGCGCAAACGCGCCGCCTTCGCCGAGCGGCAGGCCCGCGCCCAAGCCGATCTGGCGCGCCTGTTCCGCTCCGCCGGGATTGACGCGATCCGCTTGCGCACGGACCAGCCTTACGCGACGGAGTTGGGCAAGTTCTTCGAGACCCGCGAGAAGCGGCGGCTGCACGGCTGAACATGAGTCTAAAGTCTAAAGTCTGAAGTCTAAAGTCCAAAGTCCACTTTGTGACACGCAACACGCAATACGTCTTTGAGTGATGGCCATCACCAACGTCCATCCTAAGTCTTTTATGGCCGGCGCGGGCACGAACGACCTGCGCGACATCAAGCCGCCGATCGAGATTCCGAGCGGGTGGGCTTGGGTCGGCTGGGTGTTGGGCGCGCTCGCGGTTGCGGCCTTGGCGTTTTGGGCCTGGCGTTACTGGCAAAAGCGGCGCGCGCAAGCCGCGGTCGTCCCGGTTATCCCGCCCCACATTCGGGCGAAACAAAAGCTGCGGGAAGCGCTGGCCATGATCGGCCAGCCGCGCGAGTTCTGCATCCTGGTCTCCGATACGGTCCGCTGGTATCTGGAGGAACGGTTCGATTTCCATGCGCCGGAGCGCACCACCGAGGAGTTCCTGTATGAGTTGCAGGGGACCAATCTGCTGACGCCGGACCAGAAGGAGAGCCTGGGCGAGTTCCTGCGCCGCTGCGACCTGGTCAAATTCGCCAAGTACGAACCCGGCCAACCCGAGCTTGAAGACCTGCACGCTGCGGCGCTGCGGTTGGTGGAAGAGACGGAACCGATAATGGCCGAACTGCAAGCGGTCAAGGCGGGTGAGCAGACATGAAATCCGGAATCCGAAATCCGAGGTCCGAAGGAAACCCGAAATCCGAAGTCCGAATCGGGCTTGGGGCTTCGAGCGTTGGCCGTGTTTCGGAGTTACGGCTGTGGACTGAAGCGTCATGACCTTTGGCCATCCATATTTCCTGCTGTTGCTGCTGTTGCTGCCGGTCTTGGGCTGGCTGAAAGGCAAGCAGGGCAAGCCGCCGGCCTTCGTCTATTCGTCGGTCCAACTGGTGCGCGGGATTCTCAATGTGACCCGCACGCGCTCCGGGGCCTTTCTGGCGGCGCTGCGCTGGCTTATCCTTGCGCTGCTGCTCATCGCGCTGGCGCAGCCGCGCCTGACGAAGAGCGAAACCAAGATTACCGCCAGTGGCGTGGATATCGCGGTGGTCATTGACATGTCCTACAGCATGGCGGACGAGGATTTTGAACTGCATGGCCAGCCCGCCGACCGGCTGACGATGGCGCGCGAGGTATTGAAGGGGTTTATTGACAAGCGGCCTAATGACCGCATCGGCCTGGTGGTCTTCGCCACCGATGCGTACACCGCCGCGCCCCTCACCCTGGACCATGATTTTGTCTTGCAGAACCTGGAGCGGCTGCACCTCGGGACGATTGATGGGGGCTCGACCGCGATCGGGGCGGGCCTGAGCACGGCGATCAACCGCCTGCGCGAGTTGAAGTCCAAGAGCAAGATCGTCATTCTGATGACCGATGGCCGGAACAATGCCGGCAAGGTCGCGCCGCGCACGGTCGCCGAGGCGGCCAAGGCCCTGGGCGTGAAGGTCTATACGATTGGCGTCGGCAAACGCGGCGTGTCGCGACGTCCGCGCATGGACCGGCAGGGCCGATACCTGAGGGACTACTTCGGCCGGAAGATCTACGACCCGGACCCCGAGGACCTGGATGAGGACGTTTTGCAGGAAATCGCCAATATGACCGGCGGGAAATACTACCGCGCCGACAACTCCCAAAAGTTCCAGTCCATCTATGCCGAGATTGACAAGCTGGAGAAGACCGAGGCGGAGGTGAAGAAGTTCGCGCATCATGAGGAGCTGTTTGCCTGGGCCATCACGCCCGGGCTGGGCCTGCTCCTGCTCGAAGTTCTCCTGCGCCATACGATATGGAGAAGACTGCCGTGACGCTAAGTCCGAAGTGCGAAGTGCGAAGTCCGAAGGAGCATTGCGACTTGCCTCCTTTATTGTCTAACCCTCCAAGTCGGCTTCCAACCTTGGACTTTGGACCTCGGACTTCGGACTTCGGGCCTCGCACTTCGCACTTCGCACTTCGCACTTCCTTCGCATGACCTTTGCCAATCCACATATACTCTGGCTGCTGCTGGCGATTCCCCCGGCGCTGCTGGCCTTCTTCTGGTGGGCCGGACGCACGCGGCAGCGGTTGCTGACCCAGTTTATCCAGGCGCGGCTGTTGCCGGCGTTGACCATCGGCATCTCGGCCACGCGGCAGAAAATCCGCGTCGGCTGTCTGGTTATGGCTGTGGTCTGCCTCATTCTGGCGCTGGCGCGGCCGCAATGGGGTTTTGACTGGGAGGAGATGAAGCTGCGCGGGCTGGACATCGTCGTCGCCATTGACACCTCGAAGAGCATGCTGGCGGAGGACATCGCGCCCAACCGGCTGGCGCGGGCGAAACTGGCCGCGCTCGAACTCATGCAGCGGGCCCGGTCCGACCGGCTGGGTCTGGTCGCGTTCGCCGGCAGCGCGTTCCTGCAATGTCCGCTGACCATTGACGACGCGGCCTTCCGCCAGAGCGTCGAGGCGCTCAACGTGAATATCATCCCCCTGGGCGGCACGGCCATCGCCGAAGCGATTGAGACGGCCCTGACCGCTTTCAAGGAAGGCGACAACTACAAAGTGTTGGTGCTGTTCACCGATGGGGAGGACCATGATTCCGGCGCGCTGGAGGCCGCGGAGAAGGCGGCCAAAGCCGGCCTGCGCATCTTTACGATTGGCATCGGCACCGCGGAGGGCGAATTGTTGCGCATCAAGGACGCGCAGGGCGGCAGCGATTATATTCGCGACGAGCAAGGCAA
>Ga0187872_10002289_pt1 | contig 17210 bp, 14 predicted proteins | sample June2016WEW_16_4_FD_132973 | JGI IMG/M metagenome (GOLD analysis project Ga0187872, IMG submission 132973) | Peatland microbial communities from SPRUCE experiment site at the Marcell Experimental Forest, Minnesota, USA - June2016WEW_16_40 | ecosystem: Environmental > Terrestrial > Soil >...
GAGGCGAGCCTTGGTCGGGATGAGCCGAAAACGAATCGCACAGGGGGAAAGGCGCGAGAAAAACCCAACCGCCACCCCCACGGAGAAGTTTTGCTTGACAACGCCGATGCCGTTATAGACGCGCTACGCCCCTCCAGCCGCGAGATCGCCGGCCCGCAGCGGGTCTGAGATGATAAGATTCAATTCCGGCATTCAGGAAGGAGAAGCAATGAAAGTTATCGACCCGGTTTGCAAAATGACGATTGATTCGGAGAAAGCTGCCGCCACAAGCGAATACAAAGGCCAGACCATCTACTTCTGCGCCAAGGGTTGCAAAGCCAAGTTCGACCAGGCGCCACAGAAGTACGTTGGCAAATGAATACGGGGGGCCAAGTTGAGAGGCGATGGCCCATTTCAGTTATACTTAATTACATTATCTGGAGGACCGGGGTCGCGCTGCGTGGAGGGCTGTAAGTCGCTATGACCGAAACAGTTCGCGTGGTGCGCCGGTGCCAATTCTGCGCGCGCTGCGGGCAATTGATGTTTGAATTCTATCGCTCACCCGACGGCCACTTTGGTCTGGTCGGTGACGTGGGGGCTAAAGCTTCGGCACTCGGACTCGAGGTGCGCTGCCCAACCTGCGATGCACATTACCGGCTGCTCGAACGCGTGGATGCCGCGGGGCAACCGGTGGAGAGGGTGTAAGTCATCAGTTGCACGTTGTCAGCCGTCAGTAATCAGTTATCAGTAAGAGCTTGCTTCTGAGCTGCCGGGCAGTTCCTGACGACTGATAACTGGCAACCGAAAACTCCATTATAGAGATTCGAATCTCAAAATCGGCTCAAAAGGGAGATCTGCATGCGACCAGGACAACCTCTGCCTTTTCTGAAAGCAGGACGCATTGCCATCGGCGGGCTGATGGTTCTATTCAGTCTCAGTTCCGCGGCGTGGGGCCAGATGGTACAGCCCTTGCCGGCACAGCAAACTGTGGTCGTGCACGGCCACAAGATCGCTTATTACGAGGCGGGGAGGGGAAACACGGTAATTCTCATCCACGGCCTCGGCGCGGACTCACGACACTGGGCCGCCAACATTGACGCCCTCTCCCAAAACTCACGGGTCATTGCCATGGACATGATCGGCTACGGCCAGTCGGACAAGCCGCTGATGCGCTACACGGCGGCGAACTTCGCCGATTACCTGCGTGGCTTTATGCAAGCCCTAAAGATCCCCAAGGCAAGCCTGGTGGGAAACTCGCTGGGTGGTTGGGTGGCGCTGGAACTTGCCATCCGGCACCCGCAGATGGTGGACAAGTTGGTGCTGGTGGATTCGGCGGGGCTACAACCGACCGAAGGTTTGAAGATGCCGGCGGGGGGCGGACTGAAGAGCCTCACTCCACTCAATACCCAGTGGTTTTTTGATCTTATGGAGGCGAATAAAGCCTGGGCGACCACTGACCTCGGACCCAATTCCTTCGAGCGTCACGTGCAGAACGGCGATAGCTACACCGTGGCGAGCACGGTGGCGGAAATTATCACGGGCCATGATTTTGAAGACAAGAAACTGGGGAAAGTGCGAGCTCCCACGCTGGTCGTCTGGGGGCGCGATGATCTGCTCATTCCCCTGCCCATCGGCGAGGCGCTCCACCAGGGCATTGCCGGATCGCAGATGGTTGTGATCGACGGCACCGGTCATATTCCCATGGTGGGCAAGCCTGCGGAGTTTAACGAGGCGGTGGGCAAGTTCCTTAATTCTCCTGCTCAATGAGAAGAGGGTTGTAGTGCGGGCGTCCCGCACGCCCTCGCGGGAGCGTCCCGCTCCCGCCTTTGCGGGCAGGATGCCCGCGGTCCAAGTCGCGGCATGGCCATCCTGGCCATGACTGTTCACGTGGAAGATGCCCGTGCCACGTCCCCTGGCAGCCTGACCAGCCACAGCCGCTCCTGAACCAGGAGAGGAGCGAAGTTTCCACTCTCATGACGGACAAAGACTTTGAGCTGAACTCGCATAACGTGCGCGATTACCTCGCCGAGCAAGGCTTCCTGCATGGCGAGGATGAAGTCTCCGTCTGCGCTCTGGGGGGTGGCGTTTCGAACAACGTGCTGCTGGTGGAATGGTCCGGGCCGCACGACCGGCGCTGGGTCATCAAGCAGTCGCTCGGGAAGTTGCGCGTCAAGGACGATTGGCGCTCCGAACGCTCGCGCATCTATCGCGAGGCAGAATCCATCCGGACGTTGCGCCCGGTGTTGGGTCCGGCGGCGCTGCCGGAAGTGATTCATATCGACTTTAAGAAATTCCTTTACATCATGACCGCCGCGCCACTGGGGTCGCAAGTATGGAAGGATTCGCTGCTGGCCCGCCGCGCTGATTCGCAAGTGGCTCGAAACGCGGGGTTGCTGTTGGCGAAGATGATCAACGCCTCGCGAGACGATGACTCTCTAACCACACAATTCTGGGACCGCACGGTTTTCGATCAACTCCGCATTGATCCCTACTATCGCACCACGGCTTCCCGCCATCCCGAATTGCGCCGGGAGTTCGACGACCTTATTCGGACGTCGCTCGAAATCCGCACCTCGCTGGTGCACGGTGACTACAGCCCCAAGAACATGCTGGTGCGCGGCGAGAATATCTTTCTGATCGATTTTGAAGTTGTGCATTGGGGTGATCCGTCGTTCGATGCGGCGTTCCTCGTGAACCATCTATACCTGAAAGCTTTTCACCAGCCGACCGCGAGCGAGGAGTTCATCGCCCTGGCGGACAGTTTTTGGAAATCACTCCTCGCTGGGCTGGGGCCGGAAGCCGCTACGGGGTTTGAGGCCATGACACTCCGCCACCTGGGAGGGCTGATGCTCGCCCGCATCGACGGAAAATCGCCGGTGGAATACATACAGGACGAACCGACCAAGGAGGCGGTTCGGAACGTGGCGAGGTGGATCCTTCGCGATGACCCTCAGCGCCTGGCGGAGGTAGGGGAGCGGGTGGGGCAGAGGTGTAAAGGGTAAAGTATGACGGGTAAGAGGCAAGCGGGAAACGTTTGGGCGGTCGAATTGGCGGAAAGATAAAGTGTAAAGGGTAAAGGATAAGAGGTAAAAGGGAGCGCTGGAGTGGGGAGGGCGGCATGACTGACGACATGGATCGACCTGTTAGGCCGATTCGAGGTGCTCCAGATATTCGGGAGCGGACTGTTCAGTATGCGGTTCGAGCGATTGAACTTTTTCGGTTTGTGCAGAGAGGGAAGGATGTAGCTGGCCGGGTTATTGCCAAACAGTATTTGCGGGCGGCCACATCCATTGGAGCGAACGTTGAGGAGGCTCACTCCGGCGAAAGTCGCGCGGACTTCGTTCACAAGTTCGGCATCGCCCAGAAGGAAGCCCGGGAATGCTCGTATTGGTTACGATTAATGATGGACTCGACGATCGTTTCTTCCCAACGCCTGGCTGCCATTCGACGGGAGACGGAAGAAATATACGGCGTGCTGACGGCAATCATCGTGAACGCTAAACGAAAGATGAAAAATCCGGCGGAACCCGCAGTCGGTTGATTTATCGTTTACATCTTATCATTTACATCTTCTTAGTCTTTTCGATCGGGAAACCAAATGCCCAGAATAAACACTATTTGCGCTCGCGAGATTCTTGACTCGCGTGGAAATCCTACCGTCGAGGTAGACGTATTTTTAGACGACGGGGCGCGGGGGCGAGGCATTGTTCCTTCGGGCGCTTCGACGGGGAAGGGCGAGGCGCTTGAGTTGCGCGATCACGACCCGAAGCGCTTTCACGGGCTCGGTGTGCGCAGGGCTTTGGAGAATATCGCGCAGGTGATCGCTCCAGCCGTCCGCGGCATGGAGGCGGGCGACCAGGAGTCGCTCGACCATCGCCTGTGTGAACTGGATGGCACCGAGAATAAGCGCCGCCTGGGAGCAAATGCCATCCTGGGAGTCTCGCTGGCGACGGCGCGCGCGGCTGCGGCGTCAAGTGGCATGCCGCTCTATCTCTATTTGGGAGGGCAGGAGGCGGTGGAGTTGCCCGTGCCCATGGTCAACATCGCCAGCGGAGGTTTGCACGGCGGCGGCAACATCGACTTCCAGGATTTCCAGGTGATCCCGCTGCGCGCCGAGCGTTACTCGGAAGCGCTGCACGACGTGGTGCTGATTTACAAAGCCATGAAGGACGTTCTGAAGGCGCGAGGCGTTTACTCCCCAGGTGTCGCTGATGAAGGCGGCTACGCTCCCCGGCTTGAGTCGAACGAAGCGGGATTCGAAGTGATGGTAGAAGCCATAGAACGTGCGGGATTCAGGCCCGGCAAGGACGCGGCCATCGCCGTGGATGTGGCGGCAAGCCATTTTTACCAAAACGGCCGCTACCAGCTTTCGACCGAACGCGAAGAATGGACTTCCCGCGACCTGGTGGACCGCCTGGCGGCCTGGTGCGACCGTTATCCCATTCTCTCGATCGAGGATGGCGTGGCGGAAGATGATGAAGCGGGTTGGAAGCTGCTCACCGAACGCCTGGGCAAGCGCTGCCAATTGATTGGTGATGACGTGTTCGTCACCAACCCGCGGCGGCTCGCGCAGGGAATTCGCGAAGGCGTTGCCAACGCCGTCCTGGTGAAGATGAATCAGATCGGTACGCTGAGCGAAACGCTGGAAGTCATAAGGCTCGCACAGCGCGCCGGTTATCACACTGTGGTCAGCGCGCGCTCCGGCGAGACGGAAGATGATTCCATGAGCGACTTGGCCGTAGGTACAGGGGCGGGGCAATTGAAGGTCGGCGCCATTACGCGCTCCGAACGCCTGGCGAAATACAACCGCCTGCTGCGGATCGAAGAACGGCTGGGCGAACGCGCCGTTTATCGCGGGCGAGAAGTGTTCAGGATTTATAATTCAGAATCCGCCGCACGCGGTCGCAGTTTTCCTTGATCTCATCCTTGAAGCGGGGAAACATTCCCACCACGACGCAATCCTGCGGCTTGATGCTGTCGAAGGCCAGCTTAAAAGCATTGTCGACTTCTTCCGGAGATCTCACCACGCGGCCGGCGGCGAGAATCTTGAATAGGAAGCAGGTTTTGGAAGTCTTTCGCGCCACTGCGTACGCGCGGGGCGGATCGGTTTCAAGATAGACGTCCGAAGCGGGCAACGGCAACACGCCGAGCATCTTGCGATATTCCTCCGGTGTGCGGGTGCGATTGTAGACGCAGAGCATGTAGAAATCCACGTCCCATCCGTGTTCTTCCACGTACTCCACCACTTCCGGCTTGTGGGTTCCAATGCCCACGCGGATACCTGCCTGACGCACTCTCTTTGTGTACTCGAGCGCCTCGTCCATCTTGCCCTCGCGGAAGAGAACGTCGGTCCGTTCCCCATGGAGGTAGAGCGCCATGGCGTTCGTGCGCCGCACCACGTCTTCTACCGGGCCCAGGGTTGGGTCGGTCGCGATCAAGTGCATTTTCCCCCCCTTGGAGCGGAAATTCTCCATGTCCTTCACGGGTTTGTCTCGGTGGGCGTACTGATAGGCATTGATGCCGTTTTGCTGGCACTGAAGCAAGGTTTCGCAGATTCGGTCGGGGGTGTTCCAATCCCGCATCAATTGGTCGAGCAGACCGTTGAAGTGGGAGTATCCATAAAACTGGTTGCAGCCCATCACCATGCGGCTGATTTCCGCGTCGCCAAAGCGGACCGTGGGAAGAGACGCGACGGGGCCCGTTTGCGTCCCCGCCAGTGGGCGCACCGCCAAGGATGCCGCCAAACCGGCGGAGGACTTGAGAAAGGTTCGTCTGCTACTCATGGATTCTGTACCTCGCGAAGGGTATCGACAACGCGCATTGTGGATATCCCAAGAATGCCCAATGCTCCCCACTACTCAGCAAGACGGGAGCCAAATGAGGAGTAGGCAATGGGCCGAGATTCTCGGACAAAATGTTAGTGCCTGGCAGAAGGGTTCTCGTCCGATGCCCACGACAACGACAAATTGGCCGACGAATTTCTACCACCGCTGCTCGTCTTGACCCAGCATTCGGGGTTGGCGAAAGGTGTAGAATGGTTTGTTTTCGCGTGGCACCTCTTACTGCCACTTAGAAAGGCCCAATCCCTATGATCCGACGTGAATTCCTAAAGCAATCATTTATAGGAGGTGCCGCGATGACCGCCGGCCTGTGCGCGCCATCCTTTTCTCAATTTGCCCTGGCGAAGGGGCGGACGGGCGATGACGAGGTCCCCGCGTGGGGATCCTCGCGTTGGCCGGCCACGGGTCCCTTACGGGCCAACCCTGCGAATCCCCGCTACTTCACCGACGGCAGCGGCCGCGCCATCTTCCTGACCGGTTCGCACACGTGGGCGAACTTTCAGGATCTCGGCCTTCCACCCGTTGCGCGTTTGGACTACCCCGCGTACATCGACATGATGGTGAAGCACAATCACAATTTCATGCGATTTTGGCACTGGATGGCGGCGGCCTACGCGCCCTGGACGGACGAAAAGATCCTGTTCGAGCCGTTGCCCTATCTCCGAACGGGTCCGGGGGTGGCGCTCGACGGGCTGCCCAAGTTTGATTTGTCGAAGTTCAATCCGGAGTACTTTGAGCGGATGCGCTCCCGCCTGGTTTACGCCCGCGACCATGGAATCTACGCCGCCGTGCAACTTTTCCAGAGCTTCAGTGAGAAAAAGGGGAATGACCCCTGCGACCCCTGGCCCGCGCATCCGTACAATTCCAAGAACAACATCAATGGTTTCAACGGCGAAGAGGGCGACACGGGAATGGTCAGCCTTCACCGGCCCGAGGTACGGGAGATGCAGGCCGCGTACCTGCGCAAGGTCATCGACACGGTGAATGACCTCGACAGCATCCTTTATGAAGTGATGAACGAGGGCGGCGACCGCGAGTGGGACTGGTGGGTCGTCAATTTTGTCCATGAATACGAAGACAAGAAGGGACGGCGGCATCCAATCGGGTTGACGGGATATAATTCCGAAGGCTTGAAGTCGATGCTGGAAAGCCCGTGCGATTGGGTCTCGCCCGGGTCCGATGATGGCGGTTACTTCAAGAATGACCCTCCCGAGTGGGACGGCAAGAAGGTGGGAGTGCTCGATACCGACCACCTCTGGGGCCATGGAGGAACCCCGTCGTGGGCCTGGAAGAGTTTGTGCCGAGGCTACAACACGCTGTTGATGGACTCCTGGGTCCCCATTCCCGGCCATCCCTGCGGAGAGGTCAATTGGGCCTCCCGCCCCGGCTATCCCACACGCGACTTGAACCGCGCCGATGCCTGGGTTTGGGAACCGGTGCGCAAGGCGATTGGCAACACCCGGGTTTACGCCAACAAGATGAAGTTGGTCGAGATGACGCCCCATAGCGATCTTGCGTCCACAAAATTCTGTCTGGCCAACCCTGGGCGTGAGTACCTCGTCTATGTTCCTGAGGGATATGAGGTGACCGTAGACCTGGGGGAGGCTGCGAAAACCTGGGAAGTCGAATGGATGCATCCCATCGAGGGCGACACTACAGCCGGAGGAAAGTTCAAGGGTGCGGGAAAAACGGAATTCATGGCTCCGTTTCCCGGTCCGGCATCTCTGTACTTGGTCACAGGTGGATGACAAAGGCGGGAGAAGAGTTCGGGTCAGGAGTCGATCATAAAAAAGCTCATCCAATTTGCCATCCTGATCGCCGTGGCCGCGGTGCCGTCGTTTGGCCAAGGCAACTACGAAATTCAGGTTTACGGCGCGGACACGATTGCCCCCGGCCGCACCATGGTGGAGTTGCACAGCAACTTCACCTTCGAGGGCTTCAAAACCGGCTACTTGAGTGTTCTTCCCGACGAGCATCAACTGCACGAAACGGTGGAGATCACTCAGGGCTGGACAAGTTGGTTTGAAACCGGACTCTACATTTTCACCAGCTACGGTCCCCACCAGGGCTACAAGTGGGTGGGAGACCACATCCGCCCGCGGGTGCGCGTGCCCGACAGTTGGCATTGGCCGGTGGGGGTGAGCGTTTCGACGGAAATCGGCTACCAGCGGCCCATCTTTTCCGCTGACACCTGGACCTGGGAAATCCGCCCCATCGTCGATAAGCAGTGGAAGTCGTGGTACGTGGCATTCAATCCCGCCCTCGAACGGTCGTTCCATGGACCCAGCGTGCCCCAGGGTGTGACCTTCTCTCCCAACTTCAAGGTGGCTTATTCCATCACGCGAAAACTCAGCGCGGGGCTGGAATACTATGGCTCGCTCGGTCCCATTACGGGCTTTGACCCCTTGTACCAGCAGGAACAACAAATCGTTCCTGCTATTGATTATGATTTCGGCCCCAATTGGGAGTTCAACCTTGGCGTGGGAGTGGGCGCCACGCGCAACACGGACCATCTGCTGGTGAAAATGATTATTGGCCACCGGTTTCGCTTCATCACGCCGCACGTGCCTCGCGTCTTGAAGCCCAATCCCGCGACTGGAGGGGATTGATTGAGATCGCCACCGATTCGCGCCCGGGTTGTGGTGCTCTTCCTGCTTTGCCTGGTGCCCGCATCGATGGCCCGGGATAAGGGGCCGCCCCCCGCGGGGCCGCCGGTTCCGCGGGGCCTTCCACCCGTTCCCTGGCCGGAGGACAATCCGTATTCACCGGCGCGCGCGGAATTGGGCAAGGTGCTCTTCTTCGATGGGAGGCTCTCGGCCAATGGGATGGTCTCGTGCGCCTTCTGCCACGACCCGGCCCACGCGTTTGCGGGCGCCGCAGCGCTTTCCGTCGGAGTGGATGGCAAGCTGGAACCCCGGCGCACGCCAACCCTCATCAACCGCGCCTGGGGGAAATCGCAATTCTGGGACGGCCGGTCGCCCACCCTGGAAGCGCAGATGGTTTTCCCCTTCACCAATCCCGATGAGATGGGCATGACCACGGACGGCGTGGTGCAAAAGGTTCGCAGCATTAAAGGATACGCGCCGCTTTTCGCCGCCGCATTCGGTGACAGCTCCGTTACCTACGATCGTATTACCAAGGCTATTGCCACCTTCGAACGTACCATCGTATCGGGAAACTCCGCCTACGACCGCTACCGTGCCGGAGACAAAACGGCGCTGACCAAGCAGCAGAAGGACGGCCTCGATTTCTTCAACAAGCAAGGCGAATGCGCCGAATGCCACAAGGGGCCGAACTTCTCCGACGAAAAATTCGCCAACCTGGGCGTGGGCATGGCCAGCGCCAATCCCGACCTTGGCCTCTTCGACTTCACCAAGAAACGCAGCGACATGGGGAAATTCAAAGCGCCCACTCTGCGCGACCTCGCCCATCGCGCTCCCTACATGCACGACGGCAGCGACAACACTCTCGCGGAAGTCTTGGATTTGTACGCGAAAGGTGGTCTGCCCAATCCGCACCTGGACACTCGTCTCGCGCCCTTTTATCTCGATGAGGAAACCAAGCGCGATCTCCTCGCTTTCCTCGATTCCCTCAACGGCGAAGGCTGGCAAAACATCACGCCGCCAACGGCGTTCCCGCAATAGCGCAGTGCCCGCCCTCCGGCCCTGCGGCTCTTCCAACGCGGCAGAGCCGTAACCAAACATGTAGGGGTGGGCTTGCCCTGCCTGAGGGCACCTCAATTACACGGAAGTATATACTTTACGTAAGGCGGGTCGGGCTTCCGTGCTCCGATGAGCCGAGGATCGTGACTTTAAGCCTATCCACCAACCATCTTTCCGTTTTAGGCAAGAATAGCTTCAATTCACCAAGAAACTCCTGACAATTTAATGGCATTTGGCTGAAACGCCATTCGTTGGCCCTAATATGCTGAGCGCCGAAATCTTGGAGCGCAGCAAGCAGTAAGCTTTCAGCTTTCCTTTCAAGATAATCAGGCAGGATGATTCTTATCGCCATCTTATCCTCCCTACTTCGGCCAGCCGTCCAGGCCCTTCTTCTTTGTGAGGGATTTCCTCATCAATCCTTGCCAATTCCCGTGAAGCTTCAAGTGATCCGTTTTGGGGCCTGGCTGGGCACCTGCTCTAGCGATTGGTTCCGATTTGCCTTTTTCTTCATTGTGGCAGGTCCTGTTTTATGATTTCGACCTTGCAATCCAGGCCCCCCACTCCGGCCCTCCGACTCTTCCCGCGCGCGGGTTCCAACTGGGCCGCAAGAGCGCGGACCTTTTTTTCGGCACGAATTGAGACCGGACAACTGCCGACCTTAAGGTCGCCGCTACTTTTGCTCATGTGAACCACATCGCCGCTAGAGCGACCGCAAGAAATTGATGAGATCCTGCTTGTCCTTCGGCTTCAGCCGATTATAGCGATCGATGACCCTATCTGCCTCGCTACCTGGACTCTTGTGCTCCTCGATCGCTTGTACCAGATCCGATGTGCGCCCGTCGTGCAGGAAGAAAACGCGTTGCCCAAGTCCCCAGAGCGGAGAGGTTCGAAACTCATCGGGGCCGGCGCTGCCTTGCGTGATGCCGTCGGCGAGACCTTTCCCCATGTGGTGGACGAGAAGGTCGGACCAGAGATGGGCCGTCTGATTAGAGAGGGCAGCACTGGGGATCTTCGAGGCGCCGCTTGCCATCCTGATGCCCGTGGTGAACGACGGCGTGTGGAAATGGGCGCAGCCCACGTTGATGAAGTTGGTGCGCCCGTTTACCGTGGAAGGCGTGTCGGGCGCGGGAGTGGGCGGAGCCAGCATGCGCATGTAGTCGGCGAAAGCCTCGATGTCGGAGACGACGGCCGTATAGGGGGCAGCGCCGCCTGTGGAAGTTGGGATGAAATTCAGTGCGTCGTTGGGAGAGGCGTTGTACAGACAGCCCGGAGTCTAGTCGCGTTCCTGAGGGAACAATTGGTTCGAGATTCCCATCTCGACGTTGTACGCCTCCGCCGCGAACATGAGCAGGGACTTGTTCTGGGCCTTCCAACCGAAGCGGGTAATGGTCCCATCGTTGGCGCTGAGGTTGGCATTGCCGCTCAAGTGCGCGTTCGGGTGTCCGGAGATGCCCAAGTCCGCCTTTGCGGACGTATCAGACTGCAAGTTCGCGAGGATCGCCGAGTCGGGGATCGCCTCGATGAGCCCCGCGCCAAAAACCGGAGTCGGGATACGGAAGACAAGGTTGGAATTCCCGCCCTGACCAGTGATCGGATTTCCCGCGGGCAGGAAATCGGGTTGAGAAATATTGCATCCTGGGGCGTCAGTTCGGCCAGAGATGACGAAAAGATTGTGCACGCCGCCATCGTTAGAACCGTTGGGATTCTTCTTAAAGCGGACCTCGCGAACCGGTCCGTTTGGCACGAGAAACCAGGGAACGGTGTTCCTTGCCCCATCGAGCGTGGCCACTTGAATCAGGGGGTTCTGCGCCAGGCTTGATCCTCCCGGGGCCGGCTGCGCGTGGCAAGAAAGGCATTGGTTGGAGTTGAATCGCGGACCCAGGCCATTGTTCGTGCCTCCCGCCACCACCTCGACTTCCGTGAACCGGTTGAACCCGTCCTGGAAATATGCGCTCTCGTCCGAAGTGAGGTTACTCAGGGGACCGCCAGCGGTCGCCGCGCCTCCGCGTACCCCGGGATCGACCGGCCCTTTTGCCGCTCCGCCCAATGAGCGAACGCCTGGTATGATTAAGGTTGCAGCAACCAAAGCAACCAGAACCTTTAGAGCCGTTTTCGGTCGAGTTTTCATGACCCTATCCTCCTCGAAATGGAATTCTTGCCCGGGGTCTATATCGACTTTGGCCTAATTTTTTGTTTATGGGACTCTATGGAATAACTATACATCCGTTTGCCGAATCAGGCTCCCATTTTTTCCGTTGGAAGTGAGCTTATGACCACAAATCCCAACAACGGAGACATGCCCGCAACTTCCGATGCCCGTAGCGCAGACCTCCGGTTTTGAGGTCTGCGGCCCTTCCCTACGCCCACACTGCCATCTGCTAGGGTCGACCTCCGTAGTGGAGATTTGTGGACATTGGGCAGGAAGAGCCGCAGACCTCAAAACCGGAGGTCTGCGCTACGATTGCACTCCCCCCCTACACTTCCTGCCGGGGATAGTGTATTGTTGCGGCGTGTCGCGACTGCGCCGCCCATAGCTTTCCGATCGATTCTTTTTCATCACGGTGCGCCTGCTCGAGCGGCGACGCAAACTCGATGATGCGGATTTCGAGCGCCTTGCGCTTGCCATCAATAGAGCACGCGCAATGCACCCATTCTTTTTTACCGCCTGGGTATTTCTTTCCAATCACTGGCATGCGATCTGCGGCCTGGATTATCCGCTCACAATTCCCGAGGTGTTGAAATCTATCAAGAATAGTTCAACGATACTCGTCAATGATGGGCGCGGTACGACGGGGGCGGTATGGCAGGAGCGCTATTTTGACCATGCGCTGCGAACCGTGAAGGAACATAGTGAGAAGGTGGAGTACATTCACCTGAATCCAGTAAAGGCGGGGCTTGCCACTCGACCGCGGGACTGGCGATGGTCGAGCGTGCACGAGTATTCCGGCATGACGGCGCCGGAGCAGATGCGCCGCTGCGGGTTAACGATTGACCGCATGAGTCTACCCACCGATCCGAAGACGCGAATTTGAACTCGTAGCGCGGACCCCCGGTTTTGGGGTCCGCGGCACTTCCCGAGGAATTGCGACGAATTTCAAAGATGCGCGTCCCCGTTCGAGTTTGGGAGTGTCCGTAGCGCGTCCCCCCGGTTTTGGGGTCCGCGGCACTTCCCGAGGAATTGCGACGAATTTCAAAGATGCGCGTCCCCGTTCGAGTTTGGGAGCGTGAGTCGAGCACTTCCCGAGGAATTGCCACGAATTTCCAAGACGCAGGCCCATCGTCGAGTTTGGCAGCGTGGGGCGAGAGAAAAGCCGCGGACCCCAAATTCGGGGGTCCGCGCTACGGCTGCGGGTCGATTTCCGTGAGACTCTTACCTATTTCTGCGCCGCATCCAGTCTGCCGCCGGTCCAGCGGATGGCGTCTTGCACCAGTGTGCGATAGGCAGGGTAGAGATGTGCGGTCTCACCGTGGCCGAGTTGAATGTAGACCACGCGCGACTTGGTGTAAGGGCTGATCCAGGCCACGGGACCGTCGCTGGTGGGAGCATCGGAGCGGAGAAGCACTTTCACGTCTGGTGAGATCCACATGCCCTTGTAGGTTTCGTCCCACAGGTGCATGGTACTGATATGGGCGGTGATGGGGTGTTGCATGACGGGCGTAACACACATCTCTTGACCATGGAGGTACGTCGAGGGGGGCATTGAGCCTAAAGGTTTGAGAAGGTATCTGCCTCCCACCACCTCCTTGTACCACCATTCCCAGTCGGGATAATCGATGATGGCGTGATGCAGCACCACAATCCCTTTGCCCGCTTCCGCGAAGTCGCGCAGGTTGGTCTTTTCTGTGTCGCTGATCTCGAGCGAATAGTCGTAGAGCACCAGAACGTCGTAGTCTTTGCGGAGGTCGTTTTTAAAGGCCTCATGGTTCGAAACGGCATGGTCCCAGTGCAGGTCGTCAGCGCCTTCAAAGACAGTGTAAAAGGTGGTGGGGTATTCGTGCCCGCCCGTGACCACCAGCGAGCGCAGGGGCGGCGGCGCCTGGCTCGCGAGTGCGCCGGCAGGCGTAAGCGTAACCGCGCCGGTGGCCGCCCATTCCACGCCGCGCGTAAACGTGCTCACATAACCGCTTTCCTGCTGGGCTGAGTTGTCGTGGCCCAGAGCCGAATAGAAGACGCGGCCCTGGCCGTAGTTCACTGTCCACATCAAGGGCTCATCTTTGCCCGTGCCGCCATTCGCCGGGTCATCCCAAGCGGTGGCCAGGATGTGCGCGGCAGGGGACATCTGGGGACTGTGGTAGAGCTCATCGGAAGTGCGGAAGGACTCTGGCAGACCATGGGTGATGGGATGCTCGCGGTCGACGAATTTCACCGTGAAGCAATGGCGCGGGGCGTGAGCGGTCTTGGGAGGGCCGAGCGTCCACCACCCGCCAATCATTTGCAAATACTCGGGCCAGGGGGGCTGCTTGAGGCCGGACGGCTTGTGGTTGTCGAGCAGGACCTCAACGCCACTGAAAGTGTAATTGGCGCCGTGGACCCCTACCAATCCTTTGCCCTGCTTGACGAAGTTCTCAACGGCCTTTTCCGTTACTTCTCCCCAGCGCGGGCCCTCGTAGTCGACCACCAGCACATCGTAGGCCGCGAGCGTCGCCGCCGTTATCCCGACGGCTTCTTCTTCCACCCGTACGTCAAACCGGCCGCTCGCCACCAGAATCTTGCGCAGGAATGGCGTGGTGGTGCGCCAGTCATGATTGTTGCGGCCGGAAAGAATCAGCACGCGAATTTTCCCCGGCTGGAAGAAGGGGATGGTCTCTTGGGCAAACATTGAGGAAAAGGCCAAGCCTAGGGCGAAGCAATAAGCAAAGAAAACGGACACATTGCGAATAATTCGATTCATGATTTTTCTCTCTTGGTTGCGAAGTTCCTCGAAGAGGAACAATATCATTAGCCGTGGGTGAAACCCACGGGTCGGGACCATCCACCAAGATGACTGTCGACCCCGGAGGGGTCGAACTTTTTTCCAGCCAACTCGGCGCCAAGCTACATTCAACCCCTTCGGGGTTGGGGAATCACTGGGGGAATGGTTCCCGTGGGTTTCACCCACGGGTCGGGACCATCCACCAAGATGACTGTCGACCCCGGAGGGGTCGAACCTTTTTCCAGCCAACTCGGCGCCAAGCTACATTCAACCCCTTCGGGGTTGGGGAATCATTGGGGGCATGGTCTCCGTGGGTTTCACCCACGGCTAATGACATTGGACCCCTTCGGGGTCCCAATTTCCAGTCCCCAGTCCCCAGCCCCCAGTCCCTCGAACCCAGCCCCTAACCCCTAATCCCTAGCCCCCAACAACCCGTTAAGGTGCACCAGACTCCTTGCGGCCTGCTGTTCGGTGCCGCACTCAACCGAAAGCACGCCATTGAAGTTTGCGCCGCGCAAGATCGCGATGACTCGCTGCCAATCGATAACGCCATCGCCGCAGGCGCATCCCACGGGCGTCCCGGTTACCTTGCCACGTTCCGCATCCGCATGCTCAACGGTTATATCCTTGGCGTGGACGTGAACCAGCAAGGGACAGACAGCCTTCAGCCCTTCGTAAGGGTCGCCGCCGGCCAGGTACACGTTTCCGGTATCGTAATTCACCCGCAGGAGCGGCGATTCCACGAGGCCGACGATTTTCAGCAATCCCTCCGTGGTGCGGGTAATGCTCTGGTGGGGTTCGATGCCGATGAAAACCCGGTAGCGCTCGGCGATTCGCATCACCGTCGAGAGCGTGTACTTCATGATCGGAAAGGCCTCATCCATGCTCACCCAACTGGGACGAATACCCTCGTCAGTATTGACGACGGGCGCGCCGATGGCGGCGGCGAGGTGGATGGCCTTCTGCAAATACGGCACGCTGATTTCCGGCCGCATCAGCGGGCAATGCGCGCTCAAGCCCGAGGGTTTTACGCCGTTTTGATCGAGGATATCTTTCATTTCTCCCGGATCGTCATCGAGCGAGAAGGAGTGAAAGTACCCCGCTTCACTCAGCAGCTCGCGCCCGTTGTGGACCATCGGCTCCACATACTTGTAACCCAATTTCGCGGCCACCTCTACTCCGGCGGCAAAGGACTTGTCTTGCGACCGGATGAATTCCATATTTACGCCAACATCGATGCTCATAGTTCCCACTCCTTCCGCCAGGTGGTCCGGGTTTTCTCGCGGTAGGCGATGTTGCCGATGTGGCAGGCCATCGCCGAATAGTGCCCCTGCACCACGTCGGCGTTGGGCTGCTTGCGGCTGCGCATGCAGTCCAGCCAATTGTTCATGTGCGTATCGTTCACCCCCGCCACAGTTGCCTCCGCCACTTGGGAGTTCTCTTTGCTGGGAATAAAGTGGTAGCCGTAGCGGAAAATCGAGAGCCGCCCGCCTGTGCCCAGAAAAACGATGTCCGCGTTTTCCCGATTGATCATATCGGTGATGGTGGCTTCAAACGTGACGTTGAGCTTCTCCGGGTATTCCACGATGAAGTTGACGTTGTCCGCCGTGTCGCGCCCGTCGTCGTAAAGATAAATGCCTCCGCCCGCCACGGCCGCCGTGGGATGGGTAAGGTTCATAAACCAATGAATCACGTCGACCATGTGGACGAACAGGCCGCCCGTCTGCCCGCCGGTGGAGAAATCCCAATCAGCAAAGCGATTGAAATACCGCCTGGGATTCCAGGGGGTCTTGGGCAGCCAGGCCAGGCATGCATCCCAATTGAGCCCCTCGGGTTTCTGCTCCATGCCGGGAGGGACGGGGGTCAAATAACCGCTGTTGCCATTCCAGATCGTTCGCACCATGTTGACCTTGCCGATCAATCCGGTATCGAAATACTTCTGCTTGGCTTCGGCAAAGTGGGCCGTTGTCCGCTGCTGCATTCCCACTTGCAGAATGCGATTAGATTCACGCACGGCGCGCACCAGCGGCGGCCCCTGCTCGGGCAGCGAGGTCATGGGCTTTTCCACGTAAACGTCCTTGCCGGCCTTGCATGCGTCGATGGAAATGAAAGAATGCGCGTGGTCGAATGTGGCCACAATGACGCCGTCAATGTCTTTGCGATCGAGTAATTGATGGTAATCGGGATACTTATCGACGCGGGCACCCGCCACTTTTTCGGCTTTGTCGCGCCGGGCGTCATAGATGTCGGAAATCGCCACCCATTCAATGCCGCCGGCTTCGTTTGCGCGGGTCATCAAGTATTGTCCGCGATCGCCCGACCCGATGATGCCGAGCCGAATGCGGTCATTTGCCCCCCAAACGCGGAGCGCCGCGGCCGCGGTGGCCGCGCCGACCATAAAAGTCCTTCGCGAGATATTGTTTGTCAATTTGGTACTCCTTCCGTGCGGAATATAAGGCTCTCCGTTTTTACAGAGGCGGGACGATGAGGGTCCTTTTTGCACTTCGAATTCTGGTGAAGAGTTTGCGAGAGCGGGGTCGAGTATGAAGCGCGCCGAGTGCCGTTCCGGCGCCTCAACCGGCTAGGTGGAAATGTAACATGCTTGCTCGCGCGATCCAGGCCTTCCTTTCAGGTCTTCGGGCGGGCATGAGTATACACCCCTATACGCGCAACGCAAGCCTGCCGTTGGATTGGCCTGCGATTCAGACAGTGGGGGAGGGCGCGAGGCTGGCGGGAGGCAGGAGCGGCGAGACGAGGGGAATTGGGCGCAGGAATGGGGGCGTGTTGAGACGGGTGGCGGCTGTGTCGTAGGGTGA
>Ga0187872_10002291_pt1 | contig 17207 bp, 17 predicted proteins | sample June2016WEW_16_4_FD_132973 | JGI IMG/M metagenome (GOLD analysis project Ga0187872, IMG submission 132973) | Peatland microbial communities from SPRUCE experiment site at the Marcell Experimental Forest, Minnesota, USA - June2016WEW_16_40 | ecosystem: Environmental > Terrestrial > Soil >...
CGCGGCATCGAAGAGTGCCAACGTCTCATCGGCGATGGGGATGACTTTGCGTTTCTCGGTCACCCAGGAATTCTATGCCCGCTTCATTCGTCCGCCGAGGTTATGGCTTGCGTGCTTACTGAGTCCCGCTTAATATAGAGTCACTCTGGCCACAAAGAAGCTTGCTGCCAGAAGGCGGTAATCAGACGCGGACGGCGGCGCATTCGACAAAGCGTTCGGCGCGCGGTTTCGGTCAATTGCCAGTAGTCCTGGGGACAGACGTTCGGCAACTCGTGCTGTTTCCAGTAAGCCCAGATGTACTCGACCGGGTTCAATTCAGGTGCGTAGGGCGGCAGATAGGCCGTGGCGATCCAGCCTTGCAAACTGGCAATGTAGTCTTGCACGAGTCGGCTGCGGTGCGCCCGGCAGGCGGTCCCACACCACCAGCAGCGGCAGGCGCAGGTGGCGCACCAAGGCCTGCAGAAAGTCCAGCACTTGCTCTTTCTTCACCGTACCCGCATAGACCCGAAAGTAGAAGTTCCACACCGTGAGCCCAGCCGCTACCGACAGACTCTTCCAATTAAAGTTGTACTGCAGGACGGGCGTTTGTCCTCGCGGCGCCCAGGTGCGACAACGATGCGGTCGCTGGCTCAGACCGCTTTCGTCGATGAAGATCAGGATGCGCCCTTCCCGGAGCGCTTTTTTTTAAGGGCCGGCCACCCCTTCTTCTTCCAGGATTGGACCTGCTCTTGATTGCGTTCCCGTGCTCGACCCACCGGCCGCTGCGGGCTCCAACCCAGGCGGACCAGGAGCTTCCAGACATGGCCCTCGTGATAGCGCACGCCGAACTGTTGCTCGATCAGGTGGGCTACACGCGGGCATGTCCACAGCGGGGTTTCATAGCCTAGTCGCTCGGGACCTGCCAGCAGAAGCTTTCTGAGCTGCTGCCGCTGCTTCTCGTTCAAGCGTGGCTTGCGGCCCGCACGTCCGGCTTTCTGGAGTGCCGACTTGCCTCGGGCACGATACTGCTGTACCCAGCGGGCTACGGTTTGACGAACCACTTTCACCTGGCGGGCGATCTCGGATTGATTCCGTCCTTGTTCGAACAGGCGAATGGCTTGGAAGCGGCGTTTCTCTAAGGCATCAAAATCGCGTCGTACTCCGGCAGGGTTTCCCATGCCAGATCGGATGCAGTAAATCCGGAAAAGTATCGCTATATTATGCGGGATTCAATAAGTTCACGTCCCAACCCCTTCGGGGTTTCTTCTACCTTCCGCCGTGATACGCTAACGGTTACCACCTCCGATGATCCACCTCATTGGCCTCACGCATCGCGTTCAGGCAGTCAAGATCGGCGAGGTTAAAACGGCGGGCCAAGCAGAATTCGATCAACTGTTGCGTAATGCCATTAAGGAAATTCGGCCAGCGTTCATAGCCGAAGAAGACAGCGAAGAAGCTCTCGCAGACCCGGACCGTAACTCAGTTTCTATAGCCCAAGCCGTTGCTAGGGATATGGGCGTCGAGCACCAGTTCTGCGATCCGATCCAGGAAGAGCGAAACGCGATTGGCTACGTTGATGGGCAGACGCTGCAAATTCAGATTTTCCTGCGGGACCAAACGGGGATGTCAGCCGACGAAATAAAGCTACGAGGCTTGGCAACCGAAATTGCCCGCTATTTTCCGCTCCGCGAGCGTTTCTGGTTCGACCATCTTCCGCCCCACAGAGATCGCGATGGAATCTTCATTTGCGGCGACGCTCATGTGGATACCTTCGGGTTCTTGCTAACACGGGAACGCGTTGAGGCCCGTGCGCTTGTTCGCGGCCTCGGTTTGGACGAACGGGATCGGGACCACTATCGTGCCCTCCAATATCTCGCCGACCATCCAGAACTGAAGAACGGCTAGGCCTGAGCTTTCGCAAGAGCGAAACAAGCATCCTTTCTCATCATGTCGTCATCACACGGGAACGTAACGACGACGGCTCCTTACCGGCTTCCGTACTCGGTGCTAGTAGAGTCGCCAGAGCGCATCACGGTATCCGCAGGCATCTGCTGCACTAGGGTTTTAAGCCTTTCTTCCACAAGCTTTGCCTTCTTTGAAAGCCGATCACTGCAAATCTCAATAAAGAAGCGGTCCATTCCGGCGAAGACCGCATCGCGGAGTCCGGTAATCGCAACAAGGACGTAATTCGGTAGCGTTGGATGAGATTTGATAGGGGGACGTGAGCGATCCATCCACAGAATGACGCGACACTGTCCTTCACGACTAAGTTTTGATCGTAACCCGTAGTTATGAAGCATTGCGCAACGTGCGCCATACAGATCCATCCCCGTCAACTGTTCTTTCCCTGAGAACCTGACGTATTTGTCGGCCCAACCCACGAAGTCGCTCCGTTGTACGTTATCTCGACCTTCCCGCATGGCCAGGAAAGTCATAGTGTCAATTGCACAAAGGATGAGAATTGTAGCGGAGCGGAAGCATTCGTTCTCTATAGCTATGTCGATGTCCCTTCGGATGCCCAAATTTATCGCATTATTTATTGGGTCCTGGTCGAATGCTGTCGTCATGATGTTTCGTACTAGTTGCAGGCCAATTCCCCGGCCGCTGCTCTGGAATTATAGACGCAGAATGCAGAGGGCACCATGGTGGGGGCTCTCCATGCTTTGCGAGGATGAGGACGGCGAGAAATTGCATCTGACTCACGCGACCCCCCGAAGAACTCGCTGACGAAACATTTTTGCAGGCGCCCCGCTCTAACCCTGTCATAACTGCCGCTATTTCATCAGGCTGCGATAACAAACCTGACAGACAGTACCGTGCAACTCCCGCCCTCGGCACCATTTCCATCCGAACGAACCCCGAGAATCTACTGCGGCGGAGTGGAATTGCTCTCGCTCTCCTCGTGCCAGATCACGAAAGCTGGCACGGCCACGGCGGCAGCCGCAACGATCATGAAGCCGATTCTGTGATGCACGTAGGGTTGCCGGTTCTGATTCGCAGCCTCGTCAACGCGGCAGGAGGGCACGGGTGCATCTTCGAACGTGATCTTGGCGGACTTTCCCTCGGATATCGTGCGAAACTCGCCGCCGTTGTCCAGCACGAGGTCGCCGCGAATCGCGGACACCGTCATTTCCTTCGGGCCCGTAAACGCGACCTCTCCAGCCGCCGCCTGGCCGTTCGCCGCGCGAATGAAGCCCGCCGGCGTCGTCAGCTCGATTCCGCTCGCGGCCGGTGCGGAAAAGCCCACCGTTCCGCGGTTCACGAACACTTGAGTCTCGTTGATGTCTTGTTCGAGCTGTGCAGAGCTCGACGCGGAAAGATAAACCTGACCCGAGCGGACCTGAAGGCGAAGCTCGCCTTTATCCGTCGTCTCGAGATTCTCGCAGTCGTAGACGTCGGCGCCCGTCACGGCATTGGCAGTGCCGAGGTAAGCCTGATTCGCCTGGGACACGACGCCAACCGGCTTTCCGTGTACTCCTTGCCCTCCCCGCACCGGCGAATGGAGCAGTGAAGCGGCAACGAGGATGGCACAGCACCGCGAGACAAAACGCATTCGACCCTCCGAGAGGTACTGCTCCAATGTGTTCTCGAAGGCTGGGAGCGTCAATTGGAAGGAGCAAATCGGTTGTTACAGTTGCAACAGGAAAAACCTGTCCGGAACGCAAGCGCCGCCTGAACGGAGCGCCAGGCTAAGCCAGCCGCCGCGGGCCGCTGACGAACCGATTCCCTCGCTCGTAAAAGCGAAGCTTGCGATCGACGGCGCGCGAAATCCCGATGCGCCTGCTGACGCCGATCGGCCGTGTTTGCGCGACCGCGGCGCCGAGCCAGAGCCGGCCTGCTCCCGCGCAGAGGTCGATGCCGTCGAATCGTTTGTCGAGCGCCATCGCCTCGGCCAGGCGCCCGGGCCCGCGAGCGATGTCGAGCAATCGCTCCACCCCGCGGTGCTGCTTCATTTTTTCGATTCCTTCGAGTGGCTCGATAGCGCGGATCAAGACTCCAGCGCCGATGCCGTGAACCTCACTCGATACATTCACGAGCCAGCACGAGCCGTACGTGAAGCGAATGTAAGCATGGCCACGCTTGAGGAAAAGTGAACCGTTGGCCAGCGTCAGGCCGTGGAAAGCGTGTCCTGCCGGGTCGCCGACGGGATAGGCTTCGGTCTCGACGATGCGGCCACTCAACCTTCCTGCCGGCAAATCGTGGACCAGCGTCTTTCCGATCAGGTAGCGAGCCAGTTTGACCGTATCGACCGGCAACTCCCCTCGGCGAAGACGGCGAATCTTTCGGGTTTGTTTGCTTGGCGTAAGCTCGGGCATGGGGTTAAATTGAGACCTCGCGCACAATCTGCGGCGTGAATGTTTTTACCACACGTTCGAGGAGCCGCTGCCATGTCCTCAACCTGCCGGCATCTGAAGGAAATCAGAAAGGTGACGCCCAGCGCGGACGGATGCGAGGAATGCCTCAAAACCGGCGATGAATGGGTGCATCTCAGGCTGTGTCTCACCTGCGGGCACGTCGGATGCTGCGACAGCTCCAAAAACAAGCACGCGACGAAGCACTTCCGTGCCGTCCACCACCCGATCATGCAGTCGTTCGAGCCGGGAGAGGACTGGAGATGGTGCTACGTCGACAACATGGAAGTCTAGGTGTACATCAGACCCGCGGCGCTCCGGAGCGCGGAGGGAGACCGTATGACAGGCAGGCCAGCGATTTCGGGGCCCTCAAAGGATGAAGCGTGGCCGGGGCTGCCGCTCGCCGAATGGAGCGACACGTGCGCGACGCTGCACATGTGGACGCAAATGGTGGGTAAACTGCGCCTCGCGCTCAGCCCGCATTTGAATCACTGGTGGGAAGTCCCGCTCTACGTGAGCGCCCGCGGCCTTGCGACTTCGCCGATCCCGTGCCGCTTGGGGATTCTCGAGGTCGAGTTCGATTTCATCGATCACGTACTCAGGATCATCACCAGCCGCGGTGAGACGAGAACCATTCAGCTCGCGCCACGAAGCGTCGCCGATTTCTACCGCGAGTTCATGGCGACTCTCGCGTCTCTGCAAGTTGCGGCGAAGATCTGGCCCATGCCGGTCGAGATTCCGGATCCAATCCGGTTCGACGAGGATACGCAGCATGGGTCCTATGATCCCGAATACGCGAATCGCTTCTGGCGGCTTCTCGTGACCGTGGACACGATCTGCAAGGAATTCCGTGCGCGCTTCATCGGCAAGGCCAGCCCCGTGCATTTTTTCTGGGGGAGCTTCGATCTCGCCGCGTCGCGCTTTTCCGGGCGGCGCGCCCCGGAGCGTCCCGGAGGCGTACTCGCACGAGGAAACCAGCGCGGGTTGGTGGCCGGGCGGCGGAGAGTTTACCGCGCCCATGTTTTATGCCTACGCCGCCCCGGAGCCTCCAGGATTTCGCGAGGCCACCGTGCGTCCGGCCCAAGCCTTTTACCACGCGCCATTGGGAGAGTTCCTGCTTTCCTACGACGACGTGCGAAATTCTCCCGATCCGAAGGCCGCGCTGATGGATTTCCTTCAGAGCACATATGAAGCCGGGGCAAATCTCGGGAATTGGGACCGCGCGGCGCTTGAAAGACAAACTTAGCTGTTGGAACCTGGCGCGGGAAGCCCCCGAACAAGAAACGGCGCGCGCAAGGACGCTCGGTTTTGCGCAACAGGCTGCGCAACCACGGAATAGTGCCGTTCGAGAAAATGCTTCTGTGCGCGGCGCCCCCACGACCGCACAAAGTAGTAGTTGATCGCGCCTGCGACGCCCGCGCCGAGCACCGGCACGACCCGCCCGGCCCATTTCTCCGCGACTTCCGTCCCGACCCTCACCGCGACCCGATCGATGATCCGAGGGACGAGCCGCTCCATCGCCTGCTTCTCCAGAAAATCGCGGCCCAGATCAACGCCCGCAGCGCTCGCTACCGCAATCCATAGCGCTACGGTCTCTTCCTCGGTCGCGTATTGAAAGCCATAGAGCAGGCTGAGCTTCTGAAGCATCCGCAGCGTAATCGTGGCAAGGATGCCCATATCCGGCACGGCGGTTAGAAAACCGCCGAGGCCCAAACCCATGCCCTCGAGCGCCGCCATTTTCGATGCGGCGGATATCGTGCTCTTGGCGATTGGATCGATTACCTGCGGTCCGAGGTCAAACATCTCCTGCCACGATTGGATCGGCAATCGGTGCGCTCTCTGTACGTGGCGGAGGTACTTGCCGTCGTCGACGCGGATTTGAGCGTAGGCCCGGCTGAATGCCGCGCGAGCGGAGCCGCTGAGCAATCGCGAAAGCCACGCCCTGTCTCGTTGTGTGCGCATTTCTTGGTTAGATGCGCGAACGCCGGATGAAGCTGCAATGCGAGTGCCGTCTTTCGTTCGCATCGCAAGCCTCATTCAATCGAGCGGCGCGCCCACCGCTTCCTCCAGTTGCGCGAATGCCGATTGTACCGCAAGCAAGCTCCCCAGGTAATCGCGCTCCACCTGCTGCACGTCGTGCTGCGCCCCGAGCACCGTCAGAATGTTCGCTTTGCCGGCGCGATAGCTCTCCTCCGCCATCTCCTCGAGTTGCCGCGACGCTGGCAACAGCGTATCGCGATAGAGCTGCACCTGCGTCCTCCGCGCTTCCAGATCGACATAGGCCGATTCCGCTCGCGCATCCGCCGCGCGTCGCGCCGCCGTCAACAGCCCTCCGAGCGCAATTTGGTTCGCCTCCGACTGCGCAATCTCACCCTGGTTGCGTCTGAAGATCGGCAGCTCCATCGATACCTGCCCGCGCGGCCCCACGCGAAAACCGTCCCGGCCCGGCGAGTTGAAATCCGTGCCGAACTCCAGGCCGAGGTTGGGGATCCGCTCCGCCTTCAGCAGCGCTGTCTGGCTCTCTTGTACTTTTTCCTCCTGGTGGATGCGCGCAATCTCTGCGTTCGAGGCCCCGGCGCGAGAGAGAAGATCGTCGAGCGCCAGCGGCGGCGGCAGGGTGACGAGCGCGTCGCCAAGGTCCCAAGGGGTTGCTGCAGGCTTATTCAGCAGGGCGTTCAAATCGCTCAGCGCGACTTTCTCTTCCTGCCGCGCGACTTCGACGTCGGCCCGAGCACGCGCTGCTTCGAGTTCTGCCTGGGTCACTTCCAGCTGCGGGATGTCGCCCGCATTGAAGCGCGCCTGAGCGATTTCGTGGAGCCGCTCGGCAAGCTTCAAGGCATCCGAGCGCTGTGCCGTTGTCGCCCGCGCATGCGCGAGCGCGAAATAGGCGTCCCGAACGCTGTGCCGCACCTGCCGCTCGAGCGCCGAAATGTCCGTCTCCGTCAAGGTCCCCTCCTGGCGCGCCAGCTCAATCCGATCTTTCCGCTTGGGGCCGATTTCTACAGGCTGATCGAAAAAGAGGCTCTCGTGCGGCGTATCTCGCAACGTTCCGAAGCTCGCCGTCGGATTCGGTCGTTCTCCGGCCACGCGCACTCCGGCCAGCGCCACGGCTCGTTGCGCCCGCGCCGCCGCCAGATCGAGATTCTGCCGCGAGGCAAGATCGAGCGCCGACGCGAGCGTCAGCCGCTGCGGCGTTCCCTGCGCACATGACGCGTGTGGTACGAGAGCCGCGAAAGACGTGGCGAAAATGACCGAATATAGAAGCTTCACGGGACTATCCTCCCCTCGAGCTGCGTGCGCATAAAGGGCCCGCCCGAGCCTCGAATGGCTCGCATTGTACCGGATGCGGACCCGCGCGAGGCCTCTCCTGTTCCGTCGCCGCGAGGAAGCGCAGGCGCGTGCGACATGGAATGAATTTGCAAAACGCAGCGGGATGCCGCATGATGTTTTGCTTCGATCCATCCGGCGCGTCGCTCCGGGTTATGCGAGCGCTAATTTCTGCCGAACGAATCACAGGGGGGAAACTGAATGCGCAGGCCCGTGAGTATCGCTCCGCCAAAAGGGAAACTGGGCGTCCTGACGCCTGGGATGGGAGCGGTCAGCACGACGCTGATGGCGGGAGTCGAACTCGTGCGCAGGGGCGAATCCATCCCCGTTGGCTCGCTCACGCAGTTGGCGACGATCCGCCTCGGGAAGCGGACCGAGGCCCGTACCCCAAAAATCAAGGATTTCGTGCCCCTCGCCGGCCTGAATGACCTTGTTTTCGGCGGATGGGACGTCTTCCCGGACGACGCGTACAAGGCCGCGACCAAGGCGGGCGTGCTCGATGCCAAGGACCTCGCGAAGGCGCAAAAATTCCTGAAGAAAATCCATCCCATGAAGGCCGCGTTCGACCAGAACTACGTCAAGAACTTACACGGAACAAACGTCAAGAAGGGCAAGACGAAATTCGATCTCGCCGAGCAGATCCGGGACGACATTCGTCAGTTCAAGAAGAAAAACAAGCTTGACCGGATGGTCATGGTCTGGTGTGGGTCCACCGAAGTGTTCATGAAGCCGGAAGCGGTGCACAAAGACCTGCAATCTTTCGAGAAGGCCATGAAGGCGAATCATCCGGCGATTGCTCCTTCGATGCTCTACGCCTATGCCGCCATCAGTGAGGGCATGCCCTACGCGAACGGCGCTCCCAATCTCTCGGTGGACATTCCGGCGCTCGAGCAGTACGCGAAGGACAGGAACGTGCCGGTTGGCGGGAAGGACTTCAAGACCGGGCAAACGCTCATGAAGACGGTCCTGTCACCCGGATTCAAGGCGCGCATGCTCGGGCTGAACGGGTGGTTTTCGACGAATATTCTCGGCAACCGCGACGGCGAAGTGCTCGAAGATCCCGGCTCGTTCAAGACAAAAGAGGAATCGAAGCTCGGCGCGCTCGAATACATTTTGCAGCCCAAGCTCTACCCTGAGCTGTACGGCAAATTCACGCACAAGGTCCGGATCAACTACTACCCGCCGCGAGGAGATAACAAAGAGGGCTGGGACAACATCGACATTTTCGGCTGGCTCGGCTATCCGATGCAGATCAAGGTCGATTTCCTCTGTCGCGACTCGATTCTTGCGGCGCCGATCGTCCTCGACCTCGTGCTGTTCCTCGATCTCGCCAAGCGTGCCGGGATGCGCGGCATCCAGGAGTGGCTCAGCTTCTACTTTAAGTCCCCGATGTGCGCGCCCGAGCTTTACCCCGAGCACGATCTTTTCATCCAGCTCATGAAGCTCAAGAACACGTTGCGCTGGATGATGGGTGAGGAGCTGATCACCCACCTCGGCGCCGAATACTACGACTGATTCGCTGGACAATCTCGGTTATTGGGCGGCGCGGAGGACACCACCGACGAAGTGGACAAGCCGCAACTCATCCAACGGCGCTGCATGCTTATCCGGATCGACGTGTGAAAAGGCGGTCGTGATCAGGACGGAGCGCAACTCGCCGGGTGGAACTTCCTTCTGCAGCCACAGCGTCTCCGCTGGCGGAATCACATTGTCCGCCGAGCCGTGCAGGATAAACACCGGCACGTGCAGCGAAGCAAGATGACCTCTCGGCGATAACGCCGCCAGCTCCACCTCGTCCGTGTGAATGGCGTTCAGAATTTGCGGCCGCACCTCATCGATGCGGCGAGCGAGCAGCGCGTCCATCGTCGCTCGGGACGCGGGACTCAGCTTCTCGATCCAAGGCTTCGCCTCCTCTGGATGCTCCCACAACCACGCGCGGAGCGCTTCGTGCGCCACTGCCAGATCGCCCGCTGGGAAAAACTGATTGAGGTGCGCGTACACGAAAACCGAAGCGCCATAATCGTGCGCGGCGTAGGGAATGCTGCGTCCGTCCGGCAACTCTTCCTGGCTCGTCGCCAGAAAACGCGACACTCGCGCCAGATCGTCGTACGCGCCCATCAGTACGAGCGCTCGAATGTGCGGTGCGTAGTGCGGATCGCAGGCCGCCAGCAACGAGAGCCCTCCCGCGAAGCTTATGCCGGTCACCGTCACCGGCCCGGTGCCTAATCTTTGCTCCAGCCACTCCGCCGACCCGCCGATCGCAGGGATCGAGGATGCATCGACGTGATAATCGGCCAGCGCGTCCATCTGGGGCGTCAGTACCGCGAGGCCGCTGCCCGCAACGGCGCGCGCGAAGCTCACCAGGCGCGGCTCGTCCATGCCAAGGTGATGGATGCCATGCACGGCTACCATTCCCCGCGGATGCGTGACTCCCACCGGCAGATACAGCCGCCCCGGCACAGGACCACCGGCGGTCGAAATGCTGACTTCTTCCATTGTCACGTCGCGCGTCTCAAAGCGCAGTAAGGGGCTCGAGGCTTGTGGGTCGGCGAAGTGAGTCAGCACTGCGTAGCTGCGCAGATCGCAACGAAGGCGGTCAATCGCAAACGCCAGCAGGATCAAAACGAGGAGCCATAGGAGCCAGCGCACGCTTGAACGCGTTGCGCTATGCGATGGCACAACTTGGCCGGCGGACCGGGCTGCACGGGAACCCACGGCGCGGGCAGTCTATCACTGCGCCATTAGTTTGATGAAGTACTCGTGGACAGCGGGATCGTCGGTCAGTTCCGGATGAAACGTGGACGCGAGAACGCGCCCCTGCCGCACGAGCACCGGGTGGCCGGCGTCTTCGGCCAGGACTTCAATTCCCTTCCCGACCGCTTCGATGATCGGCGCGCGGATGAAAACCATTTCGAACGGCTCTTTGCGGAGCTTTGTCCGGCCCATGTGGACATCGCTCGCAAGCTGCCGCCCATAGGCATTGCGCAGGACCGAAATGTCGAGCAACCCGAGCGAGGTTTGTCTCGGGCCATGAACATCCCGCGCCAGCAGGATTGCTCCCGCACAGGTGCCGAAAAACGCGCCGCCGTTCGCAGCGAACTGCTTTAGCACATCGAACAGGCCTTCCTCGGTCAGCACCTTCAAATGCGTACTGCTCTCACCGCCCGGAAGGATGATGCCATTCAGCCCGGCGAGATCGCCGGGTAGTCGCACGTAAACGTGTTCGACGCCTAGGCGGTCGAGCACCTTCGCGTGTGCCTCGTAGTCGCCTTGAATAGCAAGGATCCCGACCTTCATTGACGCACTCGGGTCGTCACCAGCCGCGGGTTTGCAGCAGGTCCTTTTCGTCGAGCTGGCGGACGTCCAGTCCCTTCATGGCTTCGCCCAGTTCTTCGGAAGCTTCGAGGACAATCTTCGGGTCTCTGTAGTGCGTAGTCGCCTTGACGATGGCGCGGGCTCGCTCGGCCGGATCGCTCGACTTGAAAATGCCGGACCCGACGAAAACCGCCTCGGCGCCGAGCTGCATCACCAGCGCCGCATCGGCGGGCGTGGCGATGCCGCCGGCCGAGAAATTCGGCACCGGCAGCTTCCCGTTCTTCGCGACCCACGCGACCAGCTCGAAAGGCGCCCCGAGCTCTTTGGCCTCGTGGACAAGCTCTTCTTCGCCGAGCGTCGTCACGCGCTTCACCTGCCCCACAATCGCGCGCATGTGACGCACCGCCTCGACGATGTTGCCCGAGCCCGCCTCGCCCTTCGTGCGAATCATAGCGGCGCCTTCGGCAATGCGTCGCAGGGCCTCGCCTAGATTCCGCGCGCCGCAGACGAATGGCACCTTGAACCCGTGTTTCCAAACATGGTGCTCTTCGTCGGCGGGAGTGAGGACTTCGCTCTCGTCGATGTAGTCCACTTCGAGCGCTTCAAGCACTTGCGCTTCCGCGAAATGTCCGATGCGGACTTTTGCCATCACCGGAATCGACACGGATTCCATGATCTCGCGAATCACGCGCGGAGCGGCCATGCGCGCCACGCCGCCCTCCTTGCGAATGTCCGACGGCACGCGCTCGAGTGCCATCACCGCGCACGCGCCCGCTTCCTCGGCAATCTTGGCCTGCGCGGCCGTCGTGACGTCCATGATCACGCCGCCCTTGAGCATCTCGGCCAGCCCGACTTTCACGCGCCAGAGATTGTTGTTCATCAGATCCATGATTCGTTCCCCTTTACCCTAAGGGTGATTAGGAAGCCCGAAGGGTTTCAATTCTCAGTGTGTGGCCTTCTCTCGAGCACCAAGTTTCTTCCGAAGCGCCTCCACGTCGACTTGCACGAAACGCCCTCTCCCGCGCGCGAGAATCGCGCCCGAAACATCCCGAATCTCGCCTTCGCGGTAGAGACTGCGCCCGTTTCTCTCCACTTCCCACCCGTCGATGATCAGATCTGCATCGACCGGCACCGGCTGCAAGTATTCGACCGTCAACTCGGCCGTCAGGGCGTGATCCTGGCGGAACCGGCTCACCTTCGCCATCACTTCGTCGAGAAGCGTTGCGACAATTCCTCCGTGGACGAATCCAACGCCTCCCTGATAGTCGGCGCTGATGCGAAATTTCCCTCGTATGCGCTTCGCGTCATCGTCCTGCTCGAACGTAAGCTGCATCCCGCGCGGGTTTGCGCCGCCGCAGCCGAAACAATGGTTCGTCGGATTGGGCTTGAGCAGCATCTGGATCGTCACACGAGCGCCACGCGCGCGGGCAATTCGCTCCTCGCGCCGCGCTCGCGCTTGCGCAGCTCGCTCTTCAGCAGGTCGCAAAATGTCTCGATGCCCCGCTCGATGCGCTTTTCATCCACGGCCGAAAAGCCCAGCCGGAGCGTGTTCGGCTGTGGATGCTGCGAATAAAAGTACCGGCCCGGCAAGAAGAGTATTCCGCGCTCGCGGGCGTGAATCAGCAATTCGCCTGCATCGAAACCAGCCGGCAGCGTCACCCAGAGACTCATGCCGCCCTCGGGATGCGTCCAGGAGGTGCCGTCGGGCATGTTCTTTGCGAGAGCTTCCTCCATCGCATCCAGGCGGCTCCGATAAACCTTCTTCATCTTCGCGAGATGCCGGACGAAGTAGCCGCGGCGCATGAACTCCGCCATCGTGGCCTGCGAAAACTGGTCCGTGTGCAAGTCTGTCGATTGTTTCACGAGGCGCAGCCGCTCGATGGCGCTCTCGGGACCGATGCACCAGCCGACGCGCAGTCCCGGAAATGCAGTCTTCGAGAAACTGTCGATGTGGATCACATTGCCCGCCGTGTCGAGCGCTTTGAGCGACGGGATTGGATTGCCGCGCAGCCGCAAGCGCGCGTAGATGCCGTCCTCAATCGCAGGCACCTGATAGTGCGCAGCGAGCTCCAGCAGCCGGCGCCGGCTGCTAAGCGGCAACGCGGTCCCCGTGGGATTGTGGAAATCGGGCGTGATCAGGATGAACTTCACGCGGTTTTGCATCAGCACGGTCTCGAGCGCGCCCACGTCGAGCCCGATCTGCCCGGTCCGCACCGCGTCCGTTTCCACCCCAACCGCAAGGGTCCGTACTCGCGCCCCTGCCAGGATAGCAATGGCGCCCGGATAGCCGGGGTTCTCCAGCGCCACAGAATCAGCCGGGCGCAAAAACGCTTTGCAGACTAGGTCGATTGCCTGCTGGCAGCCGTCCGTGATCAGCAGCTGCTCGCTCCGGACGTTCGTTCCTTCGCTTCGAAACAGGCCGATCAGCTCCCGTTTCAATAGCTCGTAGCCGTCCGTCGAACCGAGTTGCAGAATGCGGCGTCCTTCGCGGCGCAGGACCGCATTCGAGCAGCGGCGGAACTCTTCGAGCGGAAAAGACTCGTCTGGAGGCCGCGCAATCGTAAACGCGGTGGCGCCCGGCGGAACGTTTGGCATCATGCGGCTCAGGCTCTCTTCGCCGCGGTCGTCCGCAAAGAGGGCCTCCCAGCGCATGCCGCCCCCGTTGCCGTTCGAACGCGGTGGCGGTGAGAATTGTTTTGCGGCTGCCCCGCAGATGAATGTCCCTCGGCCGACGTGGCCCTGAATCAGGCCCTCCGACTCCAGCTCCGCATACGCGTTGGCAACCGTCGTCCGGTGCACGCCCAGTTGTCCGGCCAGCTCGCGGCTCGCCGGAATGCGATCGCCGGAGCGAAGCTCCCCCGAATGCACGAGCGCACGCAGTTGATCTCGCAACTGCACGTAAAGCGGGATATGGCTTTCGGGCTGTAAATGGAGCGGTAACATTGGTCCTGTCCTACAGGCCAATATAGGTTACAACGACAAGGAGTAAAGAGCCAATTTGGACTTAGGGATTTGGATCTGAGACGCCTAGGATTTGCAGCGATTGTAGGGGCGGGTTTCAAACCCGCCCTGCCGTCCGAGACTCTATTCGCCGAACAGTTTTGACTGCGCTTCAATGACCGCCCGGATCCCGCGTGTGGCCCGCGGCGACCTCCGCGCCACCCCCACGACGCCGAGCACCTTCATCTCGGCGAGAGCCGTTCGTGGGATGAACATGCGCACGGCATTCCCGTGCAGGTCGGGCGGGGTGAGCTGGACGCCGGTATCCAGCAGTTCCAGCAGGTTGTTCGTCACGATGCCTTCTATCACGTCCTCGTCTCGGAACCGCAGGCGGACCCACAGCCCGTCCAGTTTCGGCCGGCTGAGGAACGTCTTCCGCTCAGGCTCAAACGGATCCTTGAACTCCCGCACGAAATAGACGCACTTCACGTCCTTCAACTGGATCGCCTGGTGCTCGCCATCCAGCGTCAACAGATCGACCACCTCCCCTTGGCCAAGCATGGCCGGGTTCAAGTAGCCTTTTGCCGATGTGCGATCGAGGAGGACGATCACGACCTTCTTGTGGGTCGAGGCTGGAGTGCGGTTCTTCACGGAATCGAAGCCTTTTTCGGGTCTGCCTGTTGCTATGATGCCTCAGGTTATGTTATCTTGGTGTCGGTTTTTGTCAACTTATTGGTGCTTAAAGGGTTAGCATCGGAGTCTCCGCCGATTGACCACCAAAGGACAGATCCTGCGGTCGGCCTCCGTCATAACCCTCGTCACTGTCATCAGCCGGATTTGCGGATACTTACGCGATCAACGGGTAGCACTCCTCCTGGGGACATCACCCGCCGCCGACTCCTTCATCCTCGCTTTTCGCATCCCGAGCCTCATACGCCGGATGACCGGCGAAGGGTCGTTGGGTGCATCGTTCATTCCCGTTTTTACTGGCTATCTTCGCAACCGCTCCCAGAAAGAAACATGGGCCTTCGCTCAGAAGGTGTTTTGGGACATGGCCATCGCCCTGGCGGTCTTGGCCGCCCTGGCTGTCGTGTTCTCGAGGCAGGTAATCGACATCTACACCATCATTGGCGGCCACCAGAGCCACTGGGATCTTGCGGTCTTTCTGAACCGCTTTATTTTCCCGGCGGTCTTTTTTATCGGCCTGGCGGCGGTTGCAGCAGCCATCTTGAACAGCTTTGGGGTATTCGGCCTTCCCGCGGCGACTCCGATCTTCTTCAATCTGGTTTTCATCCTGTTTTCGCTCGGGATCGTGTATCGGCCGATCTTGCGCTGGACCCCGGCGGCCTTTCGCACCCCCGCCGTCGCCCTGGCTATCGGGGTTCTGGTCGGAGCGGCCGTGCAATTAGCGATGCTGCTCCCGGCACTCGTCCGGCGTGGCATGGGCCTCTCGCCGGAAGTCTCCATTTCCGACCCCGGGGTCCGCAAATTTGGCAAATTGATGGGCCCGGCCTTCTTCGGCATGGGCGTCTACCAGATCAATATGTGGGTCGACACGATTTTTGCGGCTTCGCCTCGCATGCCTTCGGGCAGCATTACGTCTCTCTACGTGGCCGACAGGCTGATGCAACTCGTTCTCGGCAGCTATGCCATCGCCATGTCCACCGCGATTCTTCCGGCCATGTCCCATCAGATCGCCGCGGGCAAATGGGACGAGATGAAGCACACCTTCGGCTTCTCCCTGCGGATCGTTTCGTTCATCACGATTCCCGCGGCCGTGGGGCTGATTCTGCTGCGCCGTCCGATCGTCCAGGTCCTCTTCCAGCACGGGCAGTTCGTGGCCGAATCCACGTCGCTCACGGCTCACGCCCTTTTCTTTTATTCGCTCGGCCTGCCGGCGTTTGCTGCGATCAAGCTCATCACGCCGATGTACTACTCCACGCAGGATACATGGACGCCGGCGCGCGTCGGCGCCTGGGCTCTGGCCATGAATGTGGCTCTCAACGCAATCTTTCTGCTGTTCTTTTACCGCTCGCTTTCGAACGGGAGTCCGGCGCTGGCGAGCTCTCTGGCGGCTTACTTCAATTTCGTCGCGCTGTTTCTTCTTTTCCGCAAGCGCTACGGCCCCCTCGGCGCCCGCGGACTGATGGGTTCGCTCGCCAAGATGGCCTTCTGTGCCGTGGCGATGGCCGCCGTGGCCTACGCTGGCTTGCGGGTATCACGTTTCTCGGCGGCGACCCACGTCGTGACGCAGGCCGGATTGCTCGCCGCGGTCATTCTTGCGTCGACGGCGGCTTATTTCGGCCTGGCATGGCTGCTTCGATGCAAGGAACTGCCGGAGTTTCTTCTTCTGCTCCGGCGTGCGGAGCCGGGCACGGCTCCACTCGCTCAAGGCGAGATCTAGTCGATGTACTCTGAGGATTCGCTGGGGACACTGACGTGGAAGCTCACATTCGCACGTTTCTGAACTGCCTGCGGGTCGAAAAAGGCCTTTCGGAGAATACGCTTCAGGCCTATCGCCGCGACATTCAAAAGTTCGCGGCCTTCGCGGCCGGTCGCCATCTCGACACGAAAGACGTGCGCCGCAGCGACGTAGTCGAATTCCTCGCCTCGCTCTATCGCAAGGGCCTCGACAGCCGTTCCGTCGCGCGACACCTCGTCACGATTCGCAATTTTTTCCGTTTTGCGCTGACGGAAGGCTACATCGACGACGATCCTGCGGCGACGGTCGAATCGCCGAGATTCCGGCAGAGCCTGCCGGAGTTCCTCAGCCTGGAGGAGGTGGACCGTCTGCTCCAGCAGCCGGACACCGACACGACGCTCGGATTGCGCGACCGGGCGCTCATCGAACTGATGTACTCGGCCGGGCTGCGCGTCTCCGAACTCTGCGGCCTGCGCGTCGACGACATGCAGATCGAGTCGGGTTGCCTTCGCTGCGTCGGCAAAGGCAACAAGGAGCGGATGGTTCCGGTGGGCCGGCAGGCGCTCGCCATCGTCCAGAAGTACCTCCGCACGGCGCGGCCCAAGCTGCTGCGCGAAGGTTCGTCACCTTATCTTTTTCTCAACCAACGGTGCCACAAGCTCGACCGCATCACGTTCTGGAAGTTGCTCGGCGCCTACGGCCGCAAAGCCGGGCTTCGCAAAGCGCTCACGCCGCATATGCTGCGCCACAGCTTCGCGACACACCTGCTCGATCGCGGCGCCGATCTTCGCTCCGTCCAGATCATGCTCGGTCACTCGGATATCTCGACCACGCAGATCTACACCCACGTGGTCGAGGAACGATTGAAGCAG
>Ga0187872_10002292_pt1 | contig 17182 bp, 26 predicted proteins | sample June2016WEW_16_4_FD_132973 | JGI IMG/M metagenome (GOLD analysis project Ga0187872, IMG submission 132973) | Peatland microbial communities from SPRUCE experiment site at the Marcell Experimental Forest, Minnesota, USA - June2016WEW_16_40 | ecosystem: Environmental > Terrestrial > Soil >...
GCCCCCTTCCTGTTTGCTTGGTATGTTGCCCAAACCACGATGACCGCTATCGTCCTGTTCCTCGTGTACCGCTATTGGGACTACCCGGACCCCCATAAAAGGCGACTTCCACAACCCTCTAATTAGGAGGACACCATGTCCATCAATTACCTAGCAGTCGCAAAGGACCTAGCCACTTGGTCTCATGCAGCCGTCGCCGTCATCGGAGCATTTGCCCACAAGCTGTATTCCGTATGGGTCGGCGCAGAGGCAAAGTTCAAGGCCGAGCTTGCAAAGTTGGAAGCTGACGCCAAGGCTGTAGAAAAGAAGCTGTAACCGTGGTATTATCACCTTGTGCCCACACAAGGAAAACTGAGGACGGGGGTTAGGGTCACTGGTGACCCCTCGATCCCCCTGATCCTCGAAAAATCCGCCCCAAAACAGCACAACATCCTTATTGGGGACGACCCCGCCCAAATTCGCTTTGCTGAACACTATCTGTCACACGCACACTTCTGTACGGACGCCTGCGACGAAGAAAACCACTATAGAATCAAGTGCGTCGAGGTTGAATCCATACAGGATGAGACGGTGCTGGGCAAGGATGAGCCTCTACTGCTGCGGGTAGGCCGTGCCCGCCAAATCGACCTGTCTTCCAAAGTGAAGGCGAATATAGGCATCTGGGCTCTCGCCCCCATTACACGGGGAAGCGACGGAGCCAACGCCATTGTCCGTTTCGCCGCCAGTCTGCTCGACCTTGAAAGACCGAACCGTGATTTGGTGGAGAAGTTCGGCGAAGCGATGGTCAAGCAGATGACCGATCTGAGTTTTCATAAAGAGGTGGAAGATGTTTTCGCGGCAATTTGGTCAGCCGCGTGGTTATTGACGGGTCCCGAGCCCCCACCGTTCAAGCCTTGGCCCCGCCCATGGCACAACCATTTGACATGGTTTCCCCGTGGCACAAACCCAAATTATCGCCTCAATGCCCTCTATAAAGAGCTGGTGGTCTACGTCTTTGCCCGGGAGGGGGATGAAGCTGCGGCTCGGAAGATAGGTAGGTTTAAGCCCAAGGAATTCAACATCTTAAAGAACCTCAGACTTCACTTGCAGCGCGTTTTCGACAGCATCATCGTGCTTTCCAAGTGGCGTATGCACAAAAGTAATCCATATATTTGTGCTTTGAAGCTTGCAAAAATTTGGGAGATGCAGTAGTATATTGAATGTGGGGATATATTCCCCCTTAAGGAGAAACAAAAATGAAGAGCAAGAGCATTATGCTGTTACTTGCGGTTGCAGTCCTGTTGATCGGTTCCGCCTTCGCGCAAGTCGAAGTGACTGGCGCGTACCAGTTCTCGCGTATCTATCAGAACGGTGCAGTGGTCAACGCTGCGCCCGGATGGAGCGGCAGCCTGTACGTTCCTTTCTTGGGCGGCCTCGGTGTCGTAGGCGAAGCGACTGGAACCTCAGTCAATTCGGCCCGTGTGAACACCTACGGCGCTGGTCTGGAATACAAGTTGAAGAGCCAGAAGCTTTTCAAGACCTTCCAGCCATACGTCCTGTCAACCGTCGTCGATGTCCGTTACTCTGTGAACGGCGTCATTGCCAACGTCCCGGGCGTTCAGTCTGGCGCTGGTATTGCCAACGTCCCGGGCGTTCAGTCTGGCGCTGGTGTGGACTGGAAACTCAGCAAGCACTTCGCGCTACGTACTGGCGGTGAGTACCTGTATGCGTCCAGCCTCAACGCTGTTCCGAGTCCCAACTCCATTCGCCCCATCGCGGGCATCACGTACCGTTTCTAAGGATCGTCTGATCCTGTAGTTTAGAGGGGCCGATTTCTCGGCCCCTTTTCTTTTTCCCAATAAAACCACAAAAATCTTGGTATTAAGGACATGTAGAGGAAAAATCTCATGTCCACAGGCAAATCGAAGGCTGGCCGTGACGAATTGACCGTCAGGGTACAGCAAGCGTTAAATCTTCCGACAAAGAAAGAAGCCGAACACATCATCAACGTGGTGGTCTCCGCTCTGGAGAACACGCTATTGCATAATCTTGCGACGAACGGGTTCCAACTGAAATTAAATTCTTTCGGAAAGTTCTCAGTTCGTCATAAAGCGGGTATTTATAGAAAGATGCCGCTGGTTAAACCCGTTCAGATGCGAATGACAAAAGCCAAGCGGAAGATCAAATTCGTAACACTCGGGGACCTGCGTAAGCAGGAAACCGTAAAGTAAAACAAATACCGACCTAAGTGAGGAACAAATGAATCAATTCCCAGAAGACGAACTGAACGATGTAAAGCCCACGCAGAAGCCTGTTGCCGCATCTGATGCCATTGCAAAAGCGAGAGCCGCAGCCGCAGCCGCCGCGAAAGCACTTGCAGATGCCGAAGCAGCCGCAGCACCACAAGCACAAACCGCAACCGCAACCGCTCCCGCGAAACAAGTTGAAGACGATCTCGACGAGCCCGCCCCGAAGACTGCCACTGGCGGTAGCCACGGTCATGCTGGTAAAGGCACAACCGCAGCCGACGAGGAAGACTTGGACGTAGATTTCGGCGACGAAAAGCTCGCCACTCGCCCAAACATGTTGAACCGCTGTCGTCCCGATAAGGGCAAGGCCGTGCGTTTCGCATTGCTACCCTTCATCAAGCCGAAGAGTGCCAAGAACCACTTCGTTGAGCTGCCGGGTAAGAAATTGACCGTCCGTTGCCTAACCCCCAACAACTCCCCCGACGCAGGCTATTGCTGTGCGAAGATGGGTGAGGATGGGGAACTGCACGTTGCGGCTCTTGTTATCCGTTACCTCAACGCCAACGATAAGACTGGCCGCTACGAAAAGGGCGCTACGATGGAGTGGGAAGTCCAGTATGTCGATCTCACCCGTTCCAACTATCGTGCGGTCTCGCACCTGATTGACGAAGTGATTGAGGACAATCCAAACATCACCGTGTACGATATCGACATCGTGATGCAACACGACCCGGATCGCGCATTTGGCTACAAGTTCTCGCGCATCTCCCAAAAGGCTCGTTGGACACAGAACCCCCAGTTGGTCGAAGAGGTCAAGTTGGCCGCTGAGAAGTTCGTCAAAGACGACGGCAAGATTCTCAAGGGGCGTCTTGGTAAGAAGATGAGTCTCCAAGAGTGGAAAGCCCTGCTCTCTGGCGTTGCGGCTGGTGCTGAAGAAGCCAAGCTCGACGACATAGAGGACTTATGATGGCTTACATTTTCCAGCTTTCTCAGTATTAGGTAGAGAGGTTGGAAAATGTTCATCTACCTGATCGTCAACCATATCACAGGAAAATATTACGTAGGTCAGCACAAGAGTGCTGACCTACAGCATTACCTTCAACAGAAGTTTTACGAGGCGGAACATCGCCTTAAAGCTCGTTCGTATCTTTACGCTTCCATGCGTAAGCATGGCCGAGAGGCATTCACCATTCACGCCCTTTTGTCTGATGTTCAAACCCGATCTGAGCTTGACACTTACGAACGGGACTTCATCGCTTTTCTTCGTTCCCAAGACCCCGAGTACGGCTACAACATTTGTCGAGGCGGCGAAGGATTTACAGGACCTCACACCGAGCAATGGAAGGAAAAGATGCGGGTTCGCATGAAGGGACGTACATTCAGTCCCGAAGCCATCGCCAGAATGAAAGCTTCGCCCAAGACTGAAATTCAACTAGCCAACCTCAAACGTGCGAGGTTGCCCGAGACTGTCGCTAGAATGACTTCCACCAAGAAATTGCGAGGTCAGACTGAAAAGCAGAAAATAGCTTGGGATATTGTTTTGAAAACAAAACACCACTCAGGCCACCCCGAAGGGTTTAGGCATTCCGAAGCCTCTAAAAAGAAAATGAGGACTGCTCACGCAAAGGCGGCAGTTGTATGAAAATTCTGGGCTGTGACTTTGAGACAACTGGCTTAGTACCCGAGACCCACTCAATCACAGAAGTAGGTATGGTGATGTGGGATACAGATTTGCGTATGCCCGTCAAGGAAATGGGCTACATCGTGAATCCCGGCCCCGACGCCGTGTGGGAACCCGAAGTCTTCAATGTCAACAAACTCACCCCTGAAATTTGCGCTCAATCCGGCTATGAGTATGGTCGTGCCGCTAAGCAGTTCTTCCTCTGGTATCAGGATGCGGACGCCGCCGTTGCTCATAATGGCACGCAGATGGAGAAGCCATTCGTCAAAGTTTGGGGCGATAAATTCAGCTATGACTTCCAGCCCGATAAACTTTGGATCGACACCAGCACCGACATTGAATTCCCCTCTAAAATGAGTCGGCGGCTGACGTATCTCGCCGCAGATCATAGATTCTTAAACCCCTTCCCTCACTCTGCTCTGGCCGACGTGCTCACCATGCTCGTTATTTTGGATCAGTACCCATTGGATGGAGTCATTCGTCTCGCGAAAAGTCCCTCCGTCAGCGTCAAAGCTGTGGTATCATACGATGATAGGGAGCTTGCAAAGGCCCGTGGATACAGGGCTGAGTACAGCGCACAGAACAAGTTCATGTACTGGAAACTCACCATCAAAGAGTGCTTTCTTGAACGAGAACGGGCTGAAGCTGGTTTTCCGATTGAAGTAATCGAATAAATAATGGCAAATTCGCTAACGATTTTGTTTGCGGACTTCCGCTAGCTTCAGTATTGTAGTGTAGTGACAGTTTTTGGGGGATCAATGAAGTTTCACAGAATTTTCACATTTGTAGCCTCCCTGCTTCTACTGGCTGGGGTCGCTTTTAGCCAAAATACACCAACCGAACAGCCCTTTTTCTTCCCGAAGGGCATCCAACAGACCACGGACCCGCTCAAACAGCGCATCGAGTACGAGCACATCTTCCAAGCAACATGGGTCTGTACTCAGGGCATGGGTTCGGGCACTCCGTTCAATCTTGTACCGGGTAGTGACAGCTATTCTGTCGTGACGGATGTGGTTAGCACCAGTAGCGTGACGGAAAATCCCGCCAAGTTGAAAGTTGTCATTGACCATCTCTACAAGATGCCCGATGGCCGCTACCGCTATACGTCCCTCTGCGACCAGTTCTTCGTCACCGAAGACCAAGTGAAGCTCCTTGTGGACACCCTTGTAAGGCTGACTGTCGCTGCCGCAAACCGCGACAACACCTTCTATATGGTGATCGCTGACCGTTCAGTTGAGGTTCGTGCCCAGAAGCTCGGCATCAAGAAGTCCGAACTCGTCGCCCAGCTTGACGAGACGGTTCCCGGCTACAATATCAAATTCCGTGAACTGCACCGCCTGCCGAAGCCGAGCAAGCCGAGTGACTTTATCCCCCGCGAGTTGCATCTTGGCTATAACCCGCCACTCGGCGGTATTCTCGGTGTGACATGGCTCAACACGGGTGTCATCTACTACAACCCCGAAGCGTGGATGACCGACTACGTTAGCACCGTACCGAAGATCATGCAGCACGAGATGGTGCACGGCAATATCAACTTCGAGAAGTTCCCCATGTCCGAGGCGTTCAACGTCGAGACAATGGCCGATATGCCTATCGTCCTCTACCCCGAAAACACCATCGATTTTCAGAACCACGGCTACGCCAAAGACCTGCGTGAGTTCTCCGAAATCTACTATGATTTCGATTGGGATCAGTACGAGCAGGATACGGTGAAGTTCAATTTCGAAGGCAACCTCGTTTTCGATGACTCAAACTACCTGTACTACTACAAGCAGATCGAGCAGATCAAGGCGGAAATGCTAAAGTTCTACATGAACGTCACTATCCCCGAGTTCTACTCCGATCCGATGTGGTGGTCTGCGGTCAATGATATTCGCGGCGATGACAACTCAGTGTTCCGCATGACGTTAGCCCTGCACTACAACCCGACGATTCTCGGCGGGGCGAAACCGACGATGGAATGGCTCAACGCCCACAGCGAAGAGATCAAGGAAATCGCCAAGGAAGCCTTCGCAGCGGGTCTCGCTGGTAAGAAGGGCGGGCCAATGATGATGGCTCCTCCGTACTTGGTGGATCAGTACAACCGCATGTTCACGGCTGACGAACGCAAGAACATCGAAGCCTATTTCACCGAGCATCCCGAGAAGTTGCAGGAGATCAAGAAGATGACTCCTGCTGAAATGTTCCAATTCCTCGGCACGTTCAAAACCACCAAGAAGGGGATAGCCCAATGAGATCACGTTTCATATCAATAGTCGCTCTGCTCGCAATGTTCGCCGCGTTGGTGGGTTGCGTTCCCACATATCGTCAAACTTTCGATAACGCGGGTAAAGAAAAGCATTGGACGAGGAAGCAAGTCCTCGCCGCCTTTGCTTATGCCGACCGCCTGTTTTGGGCACGTGAGTTGCAGGAAGGCAGCAACCAGTACGTCATCATTTACGGTAAGGTTCCGACCGCTAAGGTCGCCTCGCAGATTGAAACCGTGCTGAAGGACTTGGATGAATCCCTTAACCCAAACAATAAGGAAATGCGTCAGTACCTCGATACCTTCAAACTTCGTGCCGATTTGGAGCATGAGGAGGAGATCACCAAGGCACAGTATGCCCGCGTCCACGCTGCCGACCTCCAGAATCGGTTTCAGGAGAAGATGGGTGACAGCCCGTCCTATGGCCCGGAAGCGGAAATGGCTAGGGGGTACAGTCTCCGTAAGATTTTTGTCACCAAAGACCTATCCGAGGCGTTTCCGTTTACGTCCAGTCAGATTGAGGGCGCGAAGAAAGACGGTTCATTGAAAGAGATCGAGTCTCTGGAACTGGATTTCTCCAGCGTGTACGATCACAAGGCGTCCGATCCCAGCCACCCTAATGACGAAAACGAGTTCGTGTGGAAACCCGCAAAGATGTCCATTCGTTTGACGAACTATAAGATCGTCAACGAAGACAAGCCGCAGGACAACAAGGGTAATTACATCGAAGGTTATCGCGTCATTGACGGTAAGCAAGAGTCTAAGCCAGCCCTGAAAATCTTTTTCCCGTCTGGTGGCGAAGGCGCTGTGGTCCTGATTGATACTAACCGCGAGGGACAGGACGCTGGTTTTGGTGTCCCCGACATTCTCGAATCTATCTATGATCTAGGGAATGTGCGGGATGTCATCGCTAATGGCAACCTGTTGGCAACCCTCTTTCAGGAGAAGAAGAACGAGAAGCGTGTTCTCCCACCGCATAGTCTGTTCAAGATTGAAATTGCCCGCGTGGATCAGCCGATTGAGCCTTGGGAAAAGTCCCCCGATGCTGGCGGCTGGATTGTGCCGATTAAGTACGTAACCACGATGGGCGATAACTACAACGTTCGCGTCAAGTTCAGAAAGCCAAAACTTAGCGGCGACGATGCGTCCGAGGCACATGTTCACAGTGAATTCTTGGAAGTTGAATACATCGCTAAAGAATACACCAAAGCAGGGGACCGCTACACGGCTTCTCCGGGGCAGGTGATTGAATACTACCGTCCCAAGGGTGAGTTCGCGAAGAAGGTACAGGCCAAGGTGCTGTACAACGACAACACCAAGAAGCTTTCTTTCGGGTTCGCAAATGGTGACGAAATCAATGGCGTCGTGACCGTGGGCTCAAACAAGTTCATCGAAGACAAACCCTATGCCATTTCTTATACTGAGGGCTCCAAACGGTTCTGGATTGAGTCGTCTGCCAGTGATGGTAAGTTTGACAAGCGTAAACGGGTCTCCCCGCCCAAGGAACGCACGGGCGAGTATAGTGATGACTTCAACGAGGATCGTGCTCAGCAGGCGTCCTCGGATGATGACGCGCCTCCGATGGACATGAAAGGCAAGGCCCCACAAAAATAGCTCTTCCAAAGCACGCATAAAAACCCTCAGTGTTAAGCTGAGGGTTTCTTTTTTGCGGTATTAAGTAGTATGTGTATCGGAACCGAATTCACCAATCTCTGCAAGTGCGGTTGTACGGAAGTTGAGCACGATGAGCCCTCCATCCAAGAAACCATGCTAGCTGAGGTTATGTTGGCTGAGTCATGTGGGTTTTCCGCACCCGTGCGTGGTAAATGCCGTGGTAAGAGATTGAGCTACGGGGGACTCTCGGCGTGCGACCCCGCCTTTAAGCCCGAGTGGGTCGAATGCGACTGCCTTAAGTATGAGCCTATCTTTAAGCCTATGTGCACGGGGTTTGGCGGCGGGACTGAGGACGACTTCCTCGGAAAGAAGTTCTAATGCCGAAAAAAGAAATTCCTCTCATCATCCCGCCGAAGATCGAGGGCATCGACCGTTGGATTATTCTTGGTCTTGATCCCTCCCTGAGTCGCACGGGGTACGCCCTGATGGAGATTCTTCCTTCATCGGATTGTAGCACCGCCACTGTCGCCCGTTGGCTGGCGGCAGGGAGCGTTAAATCGGACGAGATCGAAAATGGGATGCACACCCGCAACACGGTCTGGCTCAGATCGAAGTTGATGATGCTTCACGTTCGCACCCTGCTCGAAAGCCGTATCTGGGATTCCCACATTCCGGGTATGCACCTTCCCCGCACGGGGCTCGTTATCAGCACGGAATTTCCGACGCCAAGGAACGATTTCCTCGTTGCTTTGAATCGAATTCTCTGGTTGATCTTTTTCGAAAAGCCGATGCCTTGGTTTGACCACATTCAGGTCATGCAGACGAACGCTGCCACCATGCGGTCGCTCATGGGGCTTACGGCAAAGGGTGCTAAGAACAAGGCCGAGAACATCATGAGAGCCTACGATTTTATCGGCAGAGGGGACTACCCCGAGCTGGATACGGATTCCTGCGACGGCGTTCTGTTGGGCATGATGGCTCGCCATGCAGTTTCGATTGTGATGGGGTGTGTAGACGAAGTTCCTCAGAACATCGTGAAATCGTTCTGTAATGCGACCCAAGAAGTTAAGGGCGGGGGACGACAGGCTCATGTCGTGACCAAAGGACTTTTGCACCGAATTGAGTATTGGTATAAGTACGAGCGGCAAAAGTATGACGCCTGCGTCAAGGACGCGGCCAACCCCAAGAAATCTCTCACCCGCATCGAATTCGAATTGTAACGGAGGAAACGTGACAAAGAAACTATTACCCGAGAAGGCTAAAGGCGCTGATTTCCAAACGATACGGGCACTAGATGCAAAGGCACGGCAAGCCTTGTTCGCTAAAGCTCGTGCAGGCAACAAGAAGGACTATCGAGTCGTTGACCCCAACGTGGCGGAAGAACGCATTCCGTATGGGTTCGTCACCCTCGACGACGTATGCGGCCTGAACGGTATGCCCCGCCGTGGCCGCGTAGTTGAGATTCACGGGAATGAGCACAGCGGCAAGTCCACCCTGACCTATGGCATTGTCGCCGCCTATCAGAGATTCACTGGTGAGCCTGCGGTTATCTACGACTTTGAGCGCACGAGCGATTGGAACTACCTCCACAAGATCGGTGTCAATGACGCGGGTTGCGAACTCATCATGCCCGATAGTATTCAGGATGCGGAAAAGCGCACTATTGAATTCATGGAAAGCGGCGTCCGCCTGTTTGTATTCGACTCCATTGTCCGTATGCGAGAAGAAGTGGAACGCAAGATCGTCATGGATGTCAAAAAGTCCCATAAGACTACGCCGGGTGAACACGCCCGTGCGATGGAACGTTTCTTCAATAATATGTTGACCCCAGCGGCCCGCTACGATTGCGTATTCCTGATGGTCAACCAGCCCCGTGCTCGTATTGAAGCTACGAAGGATGCCCAGTACGCCATCAAGTATCCATCCTTCACTAACCTACCTTACATCCTCCCGGGCGGCAAGACCTGCCGCTTCACGCCTAGCGTGATGATCGAGACGATGGTCCACAAAGCGATTCGTGCGGGCGCGGAAAAGGAAGATGTGTTCTTGGTTGAACCCGGAACGGGCGTGAAGGGTGAGACGCAGGACTTCGCCGCCACTCGAATCAAGCTTCGCATCCTGAAGAACAAGACTAACGACGGTGGTTATCGCGAGGGTTCGATGTACCTGCGTAAGGGCATCGGCTTCGACGACAACGTTACCGTCCGTGAACTTGCTCGTGATTATGGCTTTATTAGCAACGTAGGTAAGAAGTGGTTCGTTGGCAAGTCCGCTGATGATGCCATCGCGGGCTACCCCGATCAGGAAGCGGCCATTGACGATCTCGTTATCAAGCAGAACCCAGATGTACTTGCCAAGCTGCGGGTACTGGTCAAGGAAGCTGTCCGTAACGACGATACGGGACGCCATTTCACGGAAGTCGATGAGGGCACCGAACGTTACATGACGGGTCTGGACGATGATGTGGAACTGCCTGCTCGGGCGGCATTCGAAGTCGAGGATGACATCTAATGGCGATTCAACACGACCCATCGAAATGCCCGTTTTGCGGAGATTTGAAAGAGGTTGCTAGTGGGGGTTCGGGTTGGCTTTTGGGACCAATCGAACTGCACCTGCTCGCGAAAGTTGCCGAGCTTGAAAATCGGCTTCAGCAAATGGAATGGCGAAATATGACCATCAACCTTGGCTCAGGCACCAATGTTCACTTTGACGATCCCGATGATGTGATTGGCAAGATTGCTCAAAGATTTACCGAGTGTCAGCAGGAACTCGATCAAAAGAAGAAGCCTTGGGAGCCAAAGGGCAAGGTTGAGTGCGAGATTTGTTGGTCCGAAGAGGGCAGTGAAGCTTGCCTCCGCTTTGCCCACCAAGCATGGAAGAATCGGATTTACGACGGTTCCAGCCCCGCCAAAAACCCATTGACGGTGCACAAACACGATTTCCAAGCTTGCGGTTCCGACGAGCAGCAATGCGATAGCGCGTGCCGTGCCACTCACCGTTGCTCCGCCTGCGGCAAGAGTCGTTCGGAATTGGCAAAAGATGTTGCAGGTGTCCGCCAACACGTCCTTACTTCCACTAAGAACATCGTTCAGCAGCTTGAAAAGGTTGAGAACCTTAGAATCTTAACGGACATTGTGGACGTTCTTGCGACCTATTCCAAGGAACTTGATTGGCTATCGCGGGAACAACTCGTTGAAATGGCGGTCTGGGAAGAAAAGCGTGAAACTCTCAGGTAAGAATTTCCAGCCGTGGGCGGACTTCGAGCTTGAAATTAACGGGCTCACTGTTCTCACAGGTCCCTCCAATAAAGGTAAAAGTTCTATCTCCCGTGCCCTCATGGGCATCCTTCGTAATGAACTTGATGCCGCCTACATTCGAGACCCCAAAAATGAACCTCTGGAGCTTACGCTTGAGATCGATGGGATCAAGATTAAGGCGACCCGCAACAAGAAGGGTAAGGTCAAGTACGTCATCAACGGTGATGAGAAGAACGCATACACCAGTCTAGACGGCAACATCCCGCCCGTGGTCAAGGACCTACTTTGCGGGGAGATCACAGTGGGGGACTTTGACTTCGACCCCATCTTCGGGGTGCAAAATGACCCCCAATTCCTGTTGGACAAACGAGCCTATAAGCCTGCCGACCTGAACGCCATCCTCGGTGCTTTCGGTGGTACGGAGAGGTTGGAAGCTGGCAAGAAAGAGGCAGGTTCGCGGGTAAGCGACAGAAACACCGAAGCCAAGACTATTGCCGGGGAAATTCGCGAGGCTGAAGAGCGAAAGGGTAAGCTTATGGTCCTGAGCGCCGATGGCGACTGCCTCCTGAGCACTCTCTACGAGCTTGAGCTTCGCATACGGCTGCTGGATGCCAAGTCTGTGTGGGTCAGGGAGGCTACGACCCGCCGTGCCCGCCTAGAGCCCCTAGAAACGCTCCAGCGAGCCCTTGTGCTGCCTGATTCCGCCAAGGCCGAGCTATTGAACCAACAGATCACATATCTCACGCAGGCGGCTGAGTCGCGGGTGCTGTCAAAATGGTTGGGTAAGGTTGTTAAGACCATTGACGAATGCTCGAATACGGGGGCAACCCTTCTGGCTATCCGACAGAAACAGGATTCAGTAGCCCTACTTCTTGATTTGCTGGTGCATCGTCGTGAGTTTCCCGATATCAGCGACACGAGTCCTCAATTTTCGGCGCTAGTCGGTCTCTATTCAAGTATTAAGTTCATAGGGCAAGTGATTGAGCTTCGCCATATCCTGAAAGCCAAGTCAGCCGAGCTGACTCAAATTGACTCAGAGTTGACCGAAGCTCAAGAAGAGTTGAAGAAGGGGCTTTGCCCGAAATGTGGCTTCGACGGGATATGTCCCAATTGCGGAAAACAACTATCAAACCCCTAATAGAGGTTTGAGCCATGCCGTACAAAAGTGTTGATGAAAAGAACGCTAACCAGAGGAAGAATGCTCGGCTCCGACGAGCACGAAAAATTAAGGCTGGCGAGTGCATTCGTTGCCCAAGACTCGCACGACGAGGGAAAACGCTATGTGCTAAACACGCAAAAAACGCTCACAATGTATATCGGCGTGATTATACCAGTGATCCGTTAAAGCATAGTGAGCGGGGCAAGCGAAGTCTCGCTAATCTTCGACGAGAAGTGATTTTTCACTACGGTGGTAAATGTGCTTGTTGCGGAGAAACCCAATTTGAGTTCCTGACCATGGATCACGTCAACGGGGAAGGGTCCATACAACGAACCAGAACAGGTAAAGACCCATCTGGTTCTAGACTTTATCGATACTTGAAAAGAAACGGATTCCCTGAGGGGTATAGAGTGCTTTGTGCTAATTGTAATATGGCAATGAGTATTCACGGTCAATGTCCTCATGGGACACTACCACCTCAAATGACAAATCACCCAGCAAATCCGTACAGAGAGCAATGGAAGGAAAAATTTAATGGAACTTAAGGGACTTGATGGTTTAGGAAACACACAGGAACGATTGAGGCAAACCAAAGCCCGCGTGATCGCCCTTCAGAGCGGTCGCGATAAGATCAACCAACAGAAGGGCCTCGAACAAGGCAAGCTGGACGAAGCTTATAGGAAATTGCGAGAACTGGGGTTTCAATGCCCCGAAACTATGAATGGCAAGGAGCTTCAGACTCTCGCCGATAGCTTGGAAGTTCAACTTCAAGAACAACTTACTACTCTTGAAGCTCAGCTAGAGCAGGGTGAGTCCCTGATGGCACAATATCGCGACATTCAACAGGGATAGTCCGAGAAACTCAGTATTGTACAAGGATGAGTGACTTCTTCGGAAAGATGGTGTACCTAGCCAGCCCCTATTCCCACGCTGATAAAGCCGTGGAAGCGGAGCGGTTCACTGCCGCTGTGAAAGCCTGCGGGTGGTTGATGAATAACTGTCCCGACATTCAATGTTTTTTCTCCCCTATCGCCCATTCGCACGCTATCTCTCTGGTCTGCATCCTTCCCGGCGCGTGGCAATTTTGGGCCGCCGCCGATGAAGCCCTTCTTTCCCGTTGCTCGGAAATCTGGGTACTCTGCATCCCGGGCTGGAGAACGTCCACGGGCATCAATGCGGAGATTAAGATTGCCGTAAAATATGGGCTGGGTGTAAAATATGTCATACCGCAAGAAGACGGTACATATCAGATCACCGAGATTGAACCCAATGACGAGCCTTAGTTCTTTTCCGTATGGCAGTTCGGCACCGTTGCGATTCGGCTATGCTCAATGTCCTATTTGTGGTTGCCGCCTGAGGGATTGGGAACATGATTATATTTCCGAAGGTATCCTCTGTGAGAGCGTAGCAACGTGTCCAAATGGTTGCTGGGATTATCAGTTTGCCTATGGTGTTACTGAATACACGGTCAACATTCGAGGACACCATATACACATGGGTCATTGTTGGTCGATGACTCCACAGGAAGGAATCAACAACAGTAACGCTCTCGATCTCATCATCGCCGCCGCTCAGCAATGCCTGCTTGAAGACTATTGGAAGGGTGTTCCCGCTATGTCCACGCTGGATAGTCCCTTTCCTCCGAACGGCCTGCGTGTGCAACGTTGGAGTAAATCTTGATCCGAGTTCAACTCCCACACGATAAGATCAACCTCGTCTGGTTTACCGATCCTCATTTTAGTGAAATCCCTCCCGGTCGTCGCGGCGATGACTACAAAGGCGCTATTTTTTCAAAGTTGAGTTTTGTGTCCGATCTCACAGCAAGACTCAAAGGCGTGGGTCTTTGTGGGGGAGACGTTTTTAATGAAAAGAAGCCGAAGCACCCCGCCAACAGCTTTAGCCTCATCGTCGGCCTCCTCCTCGCGTTTCGCGGCTTTCCCACGGGCTGCATCTATGGCAGCGTAGGCAATCACGACCTCACCTACGACCGTATGGATTCCCTCCCCTCCCAACCATTGGGGCTGCTGATCGCCGCAGGCGTCTACCGTGACCTAAACCGCGAGCCCGTCCTATTCTCAAATGCCGATGGCAGCGTTACGGTGAGCGTAGAGACCTTCCCCTACACTGGGGGTCAGGAAACCCTCAAGAACCTGCTGGCAGCCCCGCCACGACACCCTGAGGCTAAATACAGGGTGGGTATCGTCCATGCCTACGGCGAGCCCGGTAACGGCGGTACCCTGTTTGGGGAGCCCAAAATTGGCTACAACCAAGTGAGCCACTTGGACTTCGATTTCCTGCTCTGGGGGCACGACCACAGCCGCAAAGAGACGGAAACCGTTGGTAACGTTACCCACGTAAACCTTGGCTCCATGGCTCGGGCGGCATTCTCCTACGATGAACGGGAACGGCCAGTGGTCGCCACAGTCCTTTCCTTCGCTGAGGACGGTATTCGCTACAAAGAAAAGCCCATTCCCGTAAAGCCGCTGGAAGCCATCTTCGTGCACGCCGACAAAGGCGTCGAGAGAGCCGCAAAGTCTGGCAACGTTCTGGATTTCTTCTCACAGTTGGACGAGGCGGTTGATGGGATCGAAGTTTCCGAGGCTCGCGACATCGCGAAACAACTTTGTGGCGACGATCTAAAATTGTTACAACTATTTCTTGAACTTTGCAATTGCTCATGATAGAGTCAGTTTATGCACATCGCTTTTTATGACGTGGCGATAGTGACACTGGGGACCGTTTCAATCATTGGGGCTGCTTGGGCTGGTTACAAGATGTCGAGGCACTCCCGAGAGGTTCGGGTCTATCAGCAGGTGCGGTTGGAGTATCCGTTGGGCGTGTGGCCTCATCTACCCAAGTGGAACGAACCGAAAAAGTTTCCCGCGTGGCTCGTAAAGTTGGCAAATTACTTCTTGCCAATTCCGAAGAGAGAGAAATGATCTCCGAACCCGAGAGCTACCGTGAACGTGCTATCAAGTCGCTCTGGCACGTCATGATCGCTACCGTGGGCGTCTACGAGCTTCGGAACCACAAGACCAAATTCTCCAAGTTTCTCGCTTGCGGGCTGATCGCCTTCCATGCGGACGCGGCGATATGCGATGCGCTCGATAAACCTACCACCTTTCAGCGTATACTCCATCGCGTAAGCGGACGTAAGTAAAATCCCACAAACAATGGTATTATAGGGTAAGGAGACTCCCATGGGAGAATCAATCTATTCCGAAAAGGAACTGAAGCTGATTGAACATTTCGGCTTCGAAAATGCCGTAGGTCACGTGCTGCCTGCTCTGCTCTACCCAATGATGGCGAGCAAGGCGTTCATGGTGAACGATCAGACTCCGTTCGCCTCAGCCCTACGGCGGTGCCTCTTGGCGTTTGAGAAGGGTGCTTATCGGGGCACTCCCGAGTGGGATGCCCTCATCGGGGACTGCGAATAATGGCAAAAGAAATGAAGTTGCTGTTCAGCCTGACCAAGAAGGATTTTGAGGTTCAAACCTTCTGTACGGGGGGACCGGGCGGGCAGCACAAAAACGCGAAACAGAACGGCGTCCGAATCATCCATACGGCTTCGGGTGCCAGATCAGAGCATCGCGACGGGCGGGATCAAGCGGCGAACAAGAAGAAGGCGTTCGAGAAACTCGCCAAGAACGACGTGTTTTTGAAGTGGCACAGGGCTGAGGTAGCCCGCCGTCTGGGGCAGCTTGCCGACATTGACCGCCGCGTGGATGAGCAGATGCGGGCACATCATCTGAAGGTTGAGGAATTCTAATGCGAGACTTTGAACTGTTCTGTGCGGGTTGCGCTGGGCCGATGTCGTACCAAAGGGCATGGCGGGAGCCCCTTAGCAAGGCGTTGGTCTGCGGTAAGGAGTGCCTTGACAAGGTGCAGATCGACTACTGTACAATGATCGTGGTAAAAGTTGCGGACAAGGAATGCCAAAAATGAATCCGCTGGTTTGGTCGTACCCAAACTACGTTCAGGAGAACGGTTTGACCGTAGATTGGGCAAAGGGATTCCCGACCCACGTGGTCACGATTGGGTGCAAGCTGGTCTTCTCAGGTTCATGGGAAGAGTGCTGTGAGTGGGCAGAGAAGTACGTAAAAGAACATGGCAAACATTAACACAATCTCGGACATTTTCTTCACGTCGGACTACCACATCAACCACGGCAAAATCCTGTGGCTCGGGAAGGGACGACCGTTTGGTCCGCAAGCCCAACTCATGGAATTGGGTAGGAAGTGGATCGCCGCCGAGAACTACCTGAATGTCGCCAAGGGCCTCCTGAAGGAGGGTAAGGTCAGCGAAGAGTCCGTAAAGGTTTTCGCAGGCGATGAAGCAGCCCTGAAGCACGAACTGAAGGCGTTGGAAGCTATCGGGCTCGCCGAGATGAACGAGGCGATCATCGAGCGGCGTAACTCCGTGGTCAAAAGGAGTTCCCGCGTCTACAATCTGGGTGACGTTTTCCTGAACTGCACGCTAGAACAGGCTTTGGCTTGGCAGAAGCGCCTCATCGGACAGAACTTCCTGCTCGAAGGCAACCATGACAGCATCGCCGTGGAGATGGCGAAGCACGGGGCGTGGATTTGGGTCAAGGACAGGAAGCGCATTGATGTCGTGATTCCGCCCGGGATTGTCGCCCCAGATCAGACTAAGCACAAGATCATGCTGAGCCACTATGCCCACCTTACGTGGCACGGCTCCAACAAGGGCGTGTGGCACCTGTACGGGCACTCCCACAGCCAGCTAGAGGGTTGGAAGGATAGGGTGCTATCCAACATGCTCTCTTTCGACGTTGGCGTGGATTGTTGGGACTTCTATCCTGTTTCTTTAGAGCAGGTAATTGAGAAGATGAAGCCCAAGATCGCACTCTGGCAGGAATGGCGTGCGGGTCTCAAAGAGGAGATGGATTTCTAATGTACTACCACGTCACACCGACCGAGAACGTGCCCCGCATTATGGCTGAGGGTCTCGTCCCCCAACGCGGCCCTCGATCCGTCC
>Ga0187872_10002295_pt1 | contig 17176 bp, 17 predicted proteins | sample June2016WEW_16_4_FD_132973 | JGI IMG/M metagenome (GOLD analysis project Ga0187872, IMG submission 132973) | Peatland microbial communities from SPRUCE experiment site at the Marcell Experimental Forest, Minnesota, USA - June2016WEW_16_40 | ecosystem: Environmental > Terrestrial > Soil >...
ATCACCGCGACCACCTTGGTCTTGCCCAGCCCATGCGGCAGCACCACCGTCCCGCGCACCATCTGGTCGGCGTGCTTGGGGTCAACGCCCAGACGGATATTCAGGTCGACGGTCTCGTCGAACTTGGCGTACTTGGCCTTTTGGATGAGTGGGACCGCATCGATCAGGGTGTAGGGCCGCCGCTCCACCAGCGCGCGCGCCTTCACCATATTCCTGGACAGCTTTCTTGCCATACTTCCCTCGTCTCCCACCGCGCGAACCCCGCAGCGCAATTTCACGCTGAACCCATCCGGAGATGCTGTTCTTCAACTGCGGGCTGGATGAGCCGTTCGGCCGTGGTGCATCTGACTGGCCCCCGCACACGGCGGAGACACTCTTTCCAGTATGCCGGAACGCAAGATTCCCGTCAAATAGGAGCGGGGACCCTGTCGCTTATTTGTTTTGGGGGGCGTCAGGAAAATCATCTGAGCCAGATGTCAGATTCACTTGATCGAACCGACTCATCAGCACCTTTGGATCAAGACAGCGATTAAACGCGAGATCGAGCCCTCTCTGAAATGCAATGATCTGATTGTGTCGTTTGACCAAGAGATTAAATTGGTCAACGTAGCGATCATGCTCTGCGGCGAGAGTCTTTTCAGATTGAGAATCACCAGTTGCCTGAGCTTGCTCAAAGGCCTGGTGCGTTGTATCAATTGTCCTCTTAAGTGAGCCGAGTTCTTCGTCAGTCGGCTTCTGCGAAGGGTTGGACTCATAATACCGTGAAACAACTCTTAGCTTCGCTTTCAGAATTTGGTACGGTTTCAAGTATTGGCTTGAGTCTAACCAGGGAATCAGCGGAGGGTCTTCACTTAATGAATCGAACTCGAAGATCGCAGGCTGGACATTCTCTCCTGTGTCGATACCGTTCTCTATTTCTATACTAAGCTCCATAATCTTTGCGTTGAAAAATGCACTGGAGGCAAACCCGTCACGATTGGCAGCAGCGTCTGTAAGATACGGCTCGATTTGTACTGCGATTCGCTCAAAATCTTTGTAGTCGTATTTTTCACGATCCAGAACGTAATCGGTTATTGTAGTGGTGCCCTCTTGGTGTGTACCACTTACAGTTGCATTCTGATGCACGGCGTCAGCCAGTGATCCAATAAGTTCATTTACATTGTCACGACTGGAGGCTGAGGCCTTATTTGTTATAGGAGGTGGTGCTGTGTTAATTGGAGGTTCATACCGTGTCTCATACCCTGTGGGCCGGTTCAGCGTAACGTAAATTCCGAAAATTATTGCGATGCAGATCGCAATACTTGGAAGTGCAGTCAGCAATCGAAATGTATCACGAGGTGTCGCTGGTGATTGAGGACACATTGCTCTGAGGGAATTTGCGAAGTCTTCAGTTGCTTTATCTTGCTCAAGTTTCAGGCTTGAAACTATTGTTTCAAGGGATTGTTTGATCTCCCCTTTCTGATAAAGCTGGTAGGCAACCAATCGTAGAAGTGCCGCATTTTGTGCGCGATCCTGCTTGCCGCCAAGTGCGTTGTGATAGAGCGCTTGGACTGTATAAATCGGCCCCCACGGCACACCCCACCAACCTACAATACCTGTAACGGAAGACCAGACCGCAGCTTGCTTCGCTCTACATCGCTCGCACCATATACCAGATTTTCCACCTCTTCTAGTCACGACGAGAAGGGAGTAGACCCAATACATCTGAGATATTCGCAGACTAGAGTTCTGCGCACCACAGAACTGGCAGACGACTAAAGGCGGGGGCGAGGGTGAGGGAGGGGGAGGCGACGGTTCAGCGTGCTTGCTAGATTCTTTCGATGCTTGTGAATGTTCCTGAGGATGCAAGTAGGAGTCATACTTAGCACGAGATACGGGGTCACTGAGAACAGTGAAAGCCTCGATCAACTCAGAAGTCTTCGCACTAGCTAATGGGTCTTTGTTGTGGTCTGGATGGTAGATCTGGAGCAGTCTGAGGTAAGTCGATCTAATCGTCGCGCTATCGGCTCTTTCGGAAACGCCAAGAACGTCGTAATGTGTACGCATCGGCTTTGCCTTTTGGGGACTGGGCCAAATTCTAGCCGATAGCCAACACAAATTCTAATTGTTTCGTACGGGCTGGAATATGCCCGCGCAGAAGCATCAGGCCCAAATCCTCGCCAGCACCAGTTCAAACCCGGCGATGGGGCCGGTACCCTGGACGGAGGTGGGCTGCGCGAGGACCTCCGGCTGCTCGCCCGGGCGGTAGATGCTGACGGCCTTCTCCAGCGGATCGATGAGCCACGCGACCTCAGCCCCATTGGCGATCCACATCTCCATCTTGGCCTGCAAGTCGGGCAGGCGGTCCGTCTCCGAGCGCACCTCAATGACGAACTCCGGGCAGATTGGCGCAAACCGCTTCTGGTCCTCGCGGCTCAGCGCATTCCATCGCCGCAACGAGACCCAGGCCGCGTCGGGAGCGCGCATCGATCCGTCCGGCAGCGTAAATCCGCCATTGGAATCGAAGACCTTGCCCCGCCCATCCTGTCGCGCCCACAGGTTCAGGTCCGTGATGATCTCCGAGTTCCAACCGCTGCCTTCGCTTCCCGTCGGCGACATCACGATAAGCTCTCCCTTGGCGTCGCGCTCCACGCGGGCCGTCTCATTTTCAGCGCAGAAGCGCATCAACTCCTCGTCCGTCATGGGACGGTCGAAGCGCAGGCGGACTGGCAGACCCGTATCTGTGAGCGCGAGATTCATGGAGTTAGTCTACTCCCACGACTTGTCAATCGGATCAATAGAAGGTGAGTCTTACGGCTGCGTCATGCGCACGCTCACACCATACCCTTGCAGCGGAATGGTGGTGTCCACGGTGTCCGTATCGGTCTCGATCACCGTCATCACCTGCGAGTCCTTGCACACCACATACACCTTGCCCGTTGGCGTCGCGTTCGCCGTGGCAATCCACACCGGATGCCCGTTGATCGGGATGGTCGCCGTCACCGTCTCCGTGGTCAGGTTCACCACCGACACCGTGCAGGTCGTCGAAACGTTCGGCACCGCCACCGCCGCGCAGGGCAGTCCCGCAACCCCGGCGTTGGCCACATACGCCCGCGAATAGTCGCTCAGCACCGACACCATGATCGGGTTGACGCCCACCGGAATCGTCGTCACCACCTGCCCGAAGGTCGTTGCGTCCACCGGGTTGGTTGGATCGCAGTTCGGGTTGGTCGGCAGCGCCGTCGCCATGCACAACGGAATGTTGATCAGCGTCACCGAGCCATTCGACGTGCCCGTCCCCTCGTTGACCACCACCAGCTCATCCAGGCCCGACGCCAGGTCCGCCCACACCGGACGCACCCCCACCGGGATCGTGTTCAACGGCGTGTCCAGCGCGTTGGTCTGCGCGTTGATCACCGACACCGTCCCGTCCGTCTGGTTCAGGATGAAGGCGCGCCGGGTGTCGATCGTCATCACCCCATACACCGGCCCGCGTCCCACCGGAAGCGTGGCCGAGATCGTCGGCATGGAGGTCAAGCTGGTTGCGTTCTCGATCGCCTCCACCTGTCCCGGCCCGCCGCTGGCCGACTGGCTGATGCCATAGAACCGCGTCGATCCCGCCTGGCCCACCACATACACCGGCGTGAAACCGGTCGCAACCGGCAGCTCCTGCTTCAGCGCCGGCGGCGTTCCCAGCAGTTGATCGATCCCGTTCACCCCGGGGTCTGCGATGTAGGCCGTATTCGACGTCGTGAAGAGGCTCGCCGGGTTTGCCCCCGCCAGCAGTGTCGTCTGCAACACCTGGCTCGTGATCAGCGAGGTGTTGATGTCGAACGAGGTCACCGTCTTGTCGCTGTTCAGCGTATAGCCGTTGGTTCCGTTCGCGTTCAACGCCAGGTAGTACGGATTCACCCCCAACTCCGCCGTTACCAGCACGGTGTCGCCGGAAAAATCCACCATTGTCATCAGTCCGTTCGATGTGGCGCTCGGGCTCGACACCGCAATCGCATACTTGGTCGGTTGCGCCGCCGGCCCCACCACGCCGATCGCGCTTACCACCGGCCGATACGCGTTCCCGCACCCGGCCATCATTGCCAGCGATGCGGTCAGCCCCGCTGCCGCCGCCGCGCGCCCAAATGACGCCGCTCCGCGCACCGCCCTCTGAATCCCGCTCCGTTTCCCAATCTCTGCCGACTGCGCTTCCGCTCGATGCAAACCTGCTCCCACATTCCCGCCGATGCTGACTGCGCTCAAGCCTCGATTGTAAATCAACCCGGCCCCCTGCGCTCCCGCCCCCTTCAAAACCACTCCCGCCGCGCCTCAAACTCACAACTCAGAACTTACAACTTACAACTGTCTTTAAGCGTCCGCCCTCCCGTGCAGCCAGCCGATGTTCACATGCAGCCGCAGCAGCGTATAGCTCAGCATCTCGTGGAAGTAGCGCAACGCCAGGTCGTAGTCGTCGATGTTTCCCAGCGTCCCGCGCGGCGAGGTGTAGACGATCAGCCCTGCGTCATGGCACAGCTTGCGCACGCGGAACAGGTGCGTCCCGTCGCTCACCACCACAATGCTGTTCAGATGCCTCTGCCGCGCGATCTCCGCCAGCCGCCGCACCTGCTGCTCGGTGTCCACCGAGTGGGTCTCCGCCACAATCCGGTCATACGGAACGCCGTTCGCCAGCAGGTAGTCGCGCCCCACGCCGCCCTCGGTCTTCCCTTTGTCAAGATCGCTGCCGCCGCCCAGCGTAATCACAAGCGGGGCCATCTGCTCGCGGTAGAGCTCCACCGCGTGGTCCAGCCGCGCATGCAGCACCGGCGACGGCCGTCCGCCGTACTCCGCCGCCCCGAAGACCGCGATCGCGTCCGCCGGCCGCGCCTCGTCCCTCCCCGCAACCGCGTTGATCTCGACCGTGAGCCAGCCAAACCACCCCAGCGCCGCCAGCAGCACAACGCCCAGCAGGCGCCGCAGCAACAGTCGCGCCGTCGTCTCCCTCCGCTTCGGCGAAGTGGAGCGGCGCTTCGGCAGACTGAAGCGGCGCTTCGGCGAACTGGTGGACGTGGAACCCATAGGGCAGGAATTCTCGACGGCAAGGCTGCAGCGCTTCCGGCCCGCCGCTGAAGCTGCCAGTGTAACTGCAAGAGGAACTGCAATGTCCGGCGCAGCCCCAGTATCCATCTTCCCGCCTCGCCCGACAAACATCCTTCCGCAACTTAACCTCCGTCGGAGTTATGCTATGTTCTTGCGCTGTTCTCCATTGCATCCCAGCTCCAGATTGCATCCCAGCTCCAGCCCCTCGCACAGGAGAATCCTTTGACGGCCGAGATACTCCGCATCCACCCGGATGAGCCAGAGCCCGAGTTGATCGCTCTGGTGGTCCGCTCGCTCTCCGCAGGCCGCGTCGTCGCGCTGCCCACCGACACCTTCTACGGCCTCGCCGTCGATCCCATCAACCTGCGCGCCGTCGACCGCATCTACGAGCTCAAGAGCCGCGCCCGCCACAAGCCGCTCTCCCTGCTCATCGGCGACACCGCTCAGGCCTACGGCCTCGCCCGCCAGATCGACACCGCATTCGACCGCCTCGCCGAGCGCTTCTGGCCCGGCCCGCTCACCCTCGTCGTCAAGGCCGGCACCCGCCTTCCCCTGCGCGTCACCGCCAACACCGGCAACGTCGCCCTGCGCGTCCCCGAGGCAGCCATCGCACGCGCCGTCGTCGACCTCCTCGGCCTGCCCATCACCGCAACCTCCGCCAACCTGCGCGGAATGCCCGAGTGTACCGACGCCGCCAGCGTCAGCGAGCAGCTTGGCAACCAGATTCCCCTCATCGTCGATGGTGGCCCCACTCTCCGCTCCACCCCCACCACCATCGTCGACCTCTCCGGCGGCGGAAACTCCTGGATGATCCTCCGCGAGGGGGCCATCCCCACCCACGAGATCGCCCTCGCCCTGCAGCACTAATCGCCTTCTTCACGGAGAACCCTCGTTCTCCCTGCCAACTTCACGTCAAATTAAGCTGGCGGTTCTACCATTTCTCTGATTGCGTTCGGCGCACATGGCAGCAACAGCCATCGCGGCCCGAAGCAAACGTAACCGCTCACCCAAAGTTGCCACACCAAAGGAGAACTGATTTGCCATCCATTCGGAACATCATGAAGCCTCTTGCCACGCTGCTGGTTCTCGCAGCCATGCCCTGCCTCGCCCAGTCCAACTGGGCAGTTGTACAAACCTTCCACATCGGCGGAGAGGGTAGCTGGGACTACGTCACCATCGACGCACCCAACCATCGCCTCTTCGTCACCCGCTCCACCCATACCCAGGCCATCGACACCGACTCCGGCAAGGTGCTGGGCGACATTCCCGGCCAGGTACGTTCTCACGGCGTGGCCATCGTGCCCAAGCTCAACCGCGGATTCATCACCGACGGCGGCGGCCCAGGAGCCATCCTCGTCTTCGACCTGAAGACCTACGCCACCCTCGGCAAGCTCGCCGCCATGCCCGATGCAGACGGCATCATCTACGACGCCAAGCTCGACCGCGTCCTCGCCGTCTCCGGCGACGGCGGCGCCCTCATGACCTTCGCCCCGGACATCGATCCGGCAAACGGCAAAGTCACCTCCATCGACCTGGGCGGCAAGCCGGAGTTCCTCGCCTCCGACGGCAGCGGTAAGGTCTTCGTCAACCTTGAAGACAAGGATGTCGTCGCCGTCGTCGACCTCAAGTCGCGCTCTGTCGTCTCGCGCTGGCCGGTCGCGCCCGCCGGCCACCCAGTCGGCATGGCGATCGATCCAGCCGCCCACCGGCTCTTCATCGGCTGCCGCAATCCGCAGAAACTGGTCGTAATGAACGATGAGACCGGAAAGATCGAGGCCGCGCTTCCCATCGGCGCGGGCGTGGACGCCACCGCCGCCGCCGCGGGCGTTGCCTTCGCCAGCGCAGGAGACGGCACCCTGACCGTCGCCGCCGAGAAGTCCGGTGCATTCGCAGTCGTGCAGACGGTGAAGACGCCCACCGGAGCGCGCACCATGGGCATGAACGCCGTGACCCACCGCCTCTTCCTGCCCACTGCAGAGATGGAGCCCGCCACCACGGGTCGCCCCCGTCCCAAGCCCGACACCTTCATGATCGTCGTGGTCGGTCAACAGTAACAACCTCAAGCCGGAGGGAGCGCCGCACCACCTTCGGCGCTCCTCGGTACTTTCCTCTGTCGTTGTCTGTTCCTGCCGTCATCCTGAGCGCAGCCTTATTTATTTGTCATTCCGCAGCGCAGCGGAGGAATCTGCTTCTGCCGTTATTTGTTTCTGCCGTCATCCTGAGCGAGCGCAGCGAGTCGTAGGGCCCTCCGCATTTGTCTTTATCTGCTGCTCGTCATTCTGGCGTAGCCAGAATCTCGGTATTCGTCTTGCTTAGGGCCCCGGCTCACCCGTGCGAAGAAGCCGCAGCACGACTCCCATCCCGCGCACGCGCTATCCTGATCAGCGGAGAACCGATCATGCGCCGCACCAGACTTCTCGCCGCAGCCTTCGCCCTGCTCACCCTCACCGGCCCCGCCTTTACCGGTTCAGCGCAAACCGCGCAGCCCAAGCCCGAACTGCTCCTATTCCATCCCTCCGGCCCGCCGCTCTCCTACGAAGTCGCAACCATCAAGCCGGTCGATTCCAAGACCGCCGACCAGATGGTCATGCTCCCGCCCGGCGCTACTCTCAAGCCGCTCAGCATCCGCCGCTACATCATGGACGCCTACGGCGCCACATACCAGGCCCAGGTTGTCGGTGGCCCCGACTGGCTCAACAAGGACCCCTACAACATCAAGGGCAAGGTTCCCGACGACCTTGAAGCCGCATACCAGAAGATGACCTCCGACGCCCGCCACGACCAGGACCGCAGTATGCAGCAGTCTCTGCTCGCCGACCGCTTCCATCTCAAGGCGCACTTCGAGACCCGCGTTCTGCCCGTCTATGAAATCGTGCCTGCCAAAGGCGGCCTCAAGATCACCGAGGTCCCTGCGCCGCCCGAGCGCAAACCCGGCGATCCTCCCATTCCCATCGGTTTCCACATCGGCGACCAGGTCCCTCCCGGCACGATAGTGACCACGATGAACAGCAACGGCCTCTTCGTCTACAACGCCCGCGCCATCAAAATGCAGTGGCTGGCTCGCGCTATCAGTTTCTCCGGCGCCGCCGAAATCGGCGATCGTCCCATCGTCGATCACACCGGCTTCACCGGCTGCTTCGACATCAAGGACCTTGCCTGGGCAGCACTCAACGCCAACACCGCCGACGCTCCCGACGCCCCCTCGCTCATCGTAGCTCTCCAGGAAAAGCTCGGCCTCAAGCTCGTCCGCGCCAAGGACCCCATCAAGGTCCTCGTCATCGACTCCATCGACCGCCCCTCGCCCAACTGATCGCCCTCGCCCTCCAGCACTAAAGAATCAGCGCATCAGTCTTGCTTAAGGGCACGGGTTTACCCGTGCCGTAAACCTTATCTCGACACCGGCTTCAGCCGCTGAGGTCACTCCACGCCAAGCCACGACTTCCCTGCCGCGCAGGCGGTATCATGATCAGCGGAGAACGATCATGCGCCTGACCAAGCGAATCGCCGCAATATTCATCCTCTGCTTCACCCCTTGCGCCCTCGCCCAACTCGCAACACCAAAGCCCGACGCGCCGGCCACCCCCCTGCCCACCCCCGCCCAACAGATGGCCGCAACCGTCCTCCTCCAGCGCCCGGCCACCACCCCCGCCTCCTGCACCTGGGGCTACGAAGACGGAGTCCGTCTGGACGGCATGGCCGCCATCTGGCACAACACCGCCGACCCCGCGCTCTTCAACTACATCAAGGCAGCCGTCGATCCATGCATCGCCGCCGACGGCTCCATCGTCGGCTACAAGCCCGAAACCCACACCCTCGACAACATCGAGATGGGCCGCGCCGTCCTCTTCCTCTACCGCGTCACCCAGGACGCCAAGTACGCCCGCGCCGCCAAGTTCGTCCACGACCAGCTCGACCTTCAGCCGCGCACCCCCAGCGGCGGCTACTGGCACAAGCAGATCTATCCCAACCAGATGTGGCTCGATGGCGCCTACATGGCCGAACCCTTCCGCGCCGAGTACGCCGCCACCTTCCAGCAGCCCGCCGACTTCGACGACATCGCCCACCAGCTCCTCCTCATGGACCAACACATGCGCGATCCGGACTCCGGCCTGCTCAAACATGGCTGGGACGAGTCCAAGCAGATGCCCTGGGCCGACAAGACCACCGGCCTCAGCCCCGAAGTCTGGGGACGTGCAATGGGCTGGTACTCGATGGCCCTCGTCGACACGCTCGACTGGTATCCAATCAATCATCCGCAGCGCGCCGCGCTTATCGCCGCGCTGAACCGCACCATGGCCGCAGTCGTCAAGGCTCAGGACGCAAAGACCGGCCTCTGGTGGCAGGTCATGACTCACGACAGCGAACCGGGCAACTATTTCGAGGCCTCCGCAAGCTGCATGTTGCCCTACGCGCTGGCCAAGGGCGTCCGCCTTGGCCTTCTTCCGCAGGCTGATGAAGAGAACGCCAAGCGCGCGTGGGCGGGCATCCAGAAGCAGTTCATTGTCACCGGTCCCGACGGCACACTCATCCTGCAAAGCACGGTCAAGGTCGGTGGCCTCGGCGGCACGCCCTATCGCGCAGGCGACTTCGATTACTACATCCACGAGCCGGTCGTCGATCAGGACAAGAAAGGCGTGGGCGCATTCCTGCTGGCCGGCTCCGAGATGGAGCAGTCCTCCACCGAAGCCCTCGGCCAGGGCAAGATCGCGCTGATGGACGCCTGGTTCAACTCGCAGACGCGCACCAACGCTCTCGGCCAGACCGAGCTCTACCACTACAAGTGGGAAGACGACTCAGCCAGCGGCTACTCGCTCTTCGGTCGCGCCTTCCAGAGTTACGGCGTCTCGCTCGCCACGCTCGCGGCCGCGCCCACCGCCGCCGCGCTCGCCAAGGCCCAGATCTACATCATCGCCTCGCCCGACATCCCCATCAAGAACCCCACGCCGCACTATATGGACCAGCCCAGCGGCGACGCCATCGAAGCCTGGGTCAAATCCGGCGGCGTCCTCCTGCTCTTCTACAACGACCGCGACAACACCGAGTTCGACCACTTCAACACATTGAGCGACCGCTTCGGCATCCACTTCAACCCCGTCCTCTCGCACCACGTCGTCGGCGACGACCACCCCTCCGGCGAGGTCGTCATTCCCCCCAACACCGGCATCTTCGGCGCGGGATTTACCGCCTACATGAAGGACACCTGCTCGATCACCGTTCACAACCCGGCCAAGGCCGTCGTCACAGACCACGGCGACATCATGATCGCCATCTCGCATGTCGGCAAGGGAGTTGTTCTCGCGGTCGTCGATCCCTGGGTCTACAACGAGTACGCCGACGGCCTCAAGATGCGCCAGTACGACGGCTTCGAGGCCGCACAGGACCTCGCCGCCTGGGCCACGCGCCAGGCAAAGTAAGCCTGAGGCTCTCTGAATCGTTGACCTTTGAAGAATCGTTGAGTTTTGAAAGGGCGGGACTTCAGTCCCGCCGTAATCGACGCATCTTCATTGAGACTTTACTGGCTGCGGGGAAAGAGTGTTCTGCTTAAGGGCACGGCTTCAGCCGTGCCGAATAAGCCGCGGAATCAATAGGGCTTTAGCCCCTGAGGTACGGTTTTCGTTCGCGCCACGGCTTTTTCCGCAGCCTGTTTAAACTACAGTTGTAGATCGCAAATTCCGGAGGGAGCCGGGGGCTTCAGCCCCCGGAAAGAGAGCGTATTTGCGGGGCCTTCAGGCCCGGGCTCTTGATGTTTTTCGAGGGCCTAAAGGAAATACAACTGTAGCGTTTAGCCCCCGAGGGAATCTTCACGCCCCCGGAAAGACCGCCCTCCTCAGCTTCCCGACCATATTGCCAAGCCGCGCCGCGTCGGGCGTTGCCTCGGCGGCCAGCAGCACTTCGATCTCCCGCGCAATGCGCGTTCCCTCGTCGTAGCCATACATGCCCAGCGAACCCGCCAGCTTGTGCGCGGTATGGCTGGCCTCCTCGCGCAGCTCTTCGCTGAACGTGCCCTCTGCGGCAGCCGTCGCCGCCCGTTCCAGCAGGGCGAGGCGCCCCTCCACCAGTGGGCGGTTGCGCAGCCAGATCGCCGCCAGCAGCGATGTGGTCTTCTCGTCGGTTTCGGCCTCTGTCATATCGCTCCTCGAAGAGGTTCGACCGCCCGCGCCGTCGGCGCAAGCCCTTCCACATAATCCTGCGCCGTCACTCCTTCCATCCCAGCTTCTCGCAGATCTGCTCCGCCAGGGTGAGCGGGTTGAAGGGTTTGAACAGCACAGCCGCGACTCCCAGATCGGCAAACCGCCGCTGGTCCACGCCCTGCACCTTGGCGGTCAGCAGCAGCACCGGAATGCCGGCCAGGTCGGGGTTCTGTTGCATCAGGCGGAATGTGGTGGGGCCATCCATATCGGGCATCATCACATCCATCAGGATGGCGTCGGGAAAGGGTCTGCTGTTGGCCGCGGCGCGCAGTCCGTCGGCCCCGTTGCAGGCGGTCACGATCTCCCAGCCGGCCGTCGCCTCCAGTGAGAGGGCCGCGACCTCGCGAATGTCTTCTTCGTCGTCGATGATCAGGATCCGGCGCATGGCTCTGCTACTCTCTCATACCGTCAAGCGGCTGGCGCGCACGTTGTGTTGTCTGCCCTGCACCGTGCCCGCCTTGCTCTTCAGCACGCGTCCCAGCTCGGCCAGCAGAAGGCTCTCGTTGTACGGCTTCTGCACCCAGCCCTGGGCCTCGCCCACCAGCATCGGCCGCTCGCTGGGCGAACTGACGCTGAGGATCACCACCGGAATCGCTGCCGTCGCCGCCGAACTCTTCAGTTGCCGCAGTGTCTCCCAGCCGCTCAGGCCCGGCAGGTAGTGGTCCAGCAGGATCGCCGAGATGGAGGGCGACGGTGCGTCTCGCATGGCCTGCTCATGGGCCAGCGCAATCACCTCTTCGCCGCTGCCTGCCTCGATCACGTCGTAGCCGCGCCGCTGAAGCTGTTCGCACACCACCGTGCGGATGCCCGGGTCGTCGTCGCACACCAGGATCAGCCCCTCGCCGCGTTCCACCACCGGTGCCGACGCCGTGGGCAGAACGCTGTCGCCGACCCGCACCGACCGCAGGAACTGCACGCAGAACGTGGTGCCGCTGTTGCCCTGGCTCGGCTGCGCCCAGCTTTCGTTGGGCTGCGCCCAGATCAGCCCGCCGTGCTGCTGAATGATGCTGCGGCAGATCGCCAGCCCAAGCCCCGTGCCCCCCTTCTTGCTGGAGTCCGTGGACTCAACCTGCTGGAAGCGGTCGAAGATGCTCTCCAGCTTGTCCACCGGAATGCCCCGCCCGCGATCGATCACCTTCAGCGACAGTGCGTCGGCGTTGGCGTCGATCTCGACCGAGACCGTCGAGCCCTCCGGCGAAAACTTGATCGCGTTCGACAGCAGGTTGGTCAGCACCTGCAGAATCCGGTCCGGATCGGCGTCAAAGTAGATCGAGTCGTGCGCCGCGTAGCTGTTCAGTTCCAGGCGGATCTGCGCGGCTTCGGCCAACGCGCTCATCATCTCGACGGCCTCCCGCGCCAGATCGTATAACGAGCAGCGGCGCAGGGTGATGGGGGCCCGGCCAGACTCCATCCGCTCCAGGTCCAGAATGTCGTTGATCAGCCGAATCAGCCGTTCCGTGTTGGTCGAGGCGATGCGCAGCAGGTTTTGCGCCCTGGAGCCGACATTGCCCAGCAGTCCCGACGACAGCAGCCCCAACGCCCCGCGAATGCTGGTCAACGGCGTGCGCAGTTCGTGCGATACCGTCGAGATGAACTCGTCCTTCGCGCGGTCCAGATCCGACCGCTCGGCCAGCCTGTGTTTCTGCTCCTCGGCGTTTTCGCGGCTGCGCTGCAGCAGTTCGCTCAGCCCGCCCAGATCGCGCTGTTGCTGGCGCACCTTCCTGGCGAGCCGCAGCGCCAGAACGCCAAGCAGACCCATGCACGTCAGAAATAGAATGCTGAAGATAGTCAGTGAAAAACTCATCGCCGATGGCCTCATGGTACCCGTGATTCGACGCTGAGAGATGAAATCCACAGGTGGGGCATCTACCGTTATACCCCTCTATTGCCCTAAGCGGTATACGTTTCTGGCTTAAGCGCTGACCGTTGCCCCCATCCGCTCCAGCACCCGGCCCCACTGCTTGCCCTTGCGCTCCGCCGCCGCACCCTTGTGCAGCGCGTAGCCCGCCACCAAAGGCAGCGCCAGCGTGGCCTCGGCGAACACCATCTGCTCAAATGTGGTGTCCACCTTGCCCCAGCTGCTCGCCTCCTTCAGCGTCGATCCCGAGAGCGCGCCGTCGCGCACATCCGCCACCGTAATCTGCACCGCATACTTGTGCATCGGCGCGTCCACCCCCAGAACCTCTGCCGCCACCACAATGTCCTGCGCAAAGTTCTTCGGCACCCCGCCGCCAATCATCAGCAGCCCGGTCGTCGGATTGGCGATCTTCAACTGCGTCAGCTCATAAAAGTCCTTCGCCGAGTCGATCGACACCGCCGCCTTGCCCCGCCGCGCGTGCCGGTGCGCCACAAACCCGAACCCAGCCGAGCAGTCCGAGAACGCCGGGCAGAAGATCGGCACCTCCTTCTCGTACGCCGCCAGGATAATCGAGTCGCTGTTCCCCTCCGCCGGGGTCCGCCCGTTGGCCTTCAAATAAGCGCCAAACTCGCGCAGGATCTCCCGCGAGCTGTAGGGCCGCGGCTCCAGCGAGTTGATGATCTTCTGCGTCGTCTCATCGCAGGTCCGCAGCTCTTCTTCGTCGATGAACGTGTCGTAGATGCGGTCGATCCTCAGCTCGCGCAACTCCGCGTCGCGGCTGCCGTACCTGTACTCGTCGCCCGCAATGTAGTGCCGGAATCCCAGCGCCTCGAAGAAGTCCTGGTCCACAATGTTCGCGCCCGAAGAAACAATCGCGTCCACCATATTCGAGCGCACCAGCTCGACAAACACCTTCTGCAAGCCGGCCGAGATCAGCGACCCGGCAAGGCACAGGATCACGCCGCACTCCGGGTCGCGCAGCATCCGCTCGTAGATCGCCGCCGCCCGAGCCGTGTCCCGCGAGCTGTATGCCATCGAGGCCATCGCGTCCACCAGCGCCACCACGTTGTGCTGCGTGATGTCGATGTGCTGAACGGGCGTCCTGAGCAGTTCTTTTTTCGTCGCCATAAGTCAGCTACCAGTCTATCGCGACGGCGCAATCGAGACGCGCTGGGTGCCCCTGTTCTTCGGAGGGAGCGTGGAACTTCAGAGGGTGCTGAAAAACTCTCGTTTTGCTTAAGGGCACGGGTTCACCCGTGCCATAAAATGCTTTATTTGCAATACGGCTTTAGCCGCTGAGGGCGGGTTAAAGGCGACACACCGACTTTTCAGCACCCTCTTCAGCCCCCTGAATAAGCTCAATCGAATCAAAGAGATTTAGCCCTGGGCCTTTCCCCCCGTCATTCTGGCCTAAGCGAAGTCGAAGGGAGAGGAATCCGAGTTTCGCCCGATCTACTGTGCCGCAGCCAGTACGGTAATGCGCCGCAGGCGAATCTTCCCCTCGCGCTTCCGCGTCTGGGCAATGTCGTAGGAAGACTGCATCCGCATCAGCGTCTCCATCCTCACCCCGAAGGCCTTCTCAATCCGCAGCGCCATCTCGCCGGAGAGGCTGGCCTTCCCGTTCAGCAGGCTGGAGAGTGCTGGCCGCGAGACATTCAGCGCCGCTGCAGCCGCGGTCACCGTCAACCCCGCAGGCTCGAGTATCTCCGTCCGAATAAAATCTCCGGGATGCGGTGGGTTCTTCATCGCCATCGGTCTTTCCTCCTGTCCTAGTGGTAGTCCTCTAAATTCAGATCGAAAATCTCGCGCTCGACAGCATCAATGCGAAACGTCAAGCGTCGGTTTCCGGTAACGCTGAGACTCCATGTGCCCTTGCGGTCGCCGGTCAAACGATGGGCCTTCCACGATGGGAGCGAATGCAACTCGTCCGGATCGTCCATGTCGTCCAGAAAGGCAAACATCTTGCGCAGCTTGTCCGCCGTATCGTAGGAGACACCCTTCGCGCTGTCTTCTTCGTAGAGATTTCGCAGGCCCTTGTGAACGAAGTTGCGAATCTTCATTGACAGTTAGTGTAGCCTGTCACGCAACACTTGTCAATCCGCGTCCGTGAAGATCGCCTCGATGCTGCTCTCGAACAGCCGAGCAATGCGGAAGGCCAGTGGCAGCGAAGGATCGTACTTACCGGTCTCGATCGCGTTCACCGACTGGCGCGAGACCTCCAGCCGGTCGGCCAGGTCGGCCTGCGACCACTCCCGCTCCGCCCTCAGCACTCGCAGCCGGTTCTTCATCGGTACCTCCAGCGCAGAGCGGCCGTTGCAATCCCCTGGAAGCACCAGAAGAGCGGGAACGTCATGTACGGCTGGAAGGGATGAACGTGCGCGTACAACTGGAGAAATCCCCATACCGACGTTAGCGACAGGATCGCGCCCAGTCCCCACAGCATCGACTGGATCAGCAGGTTGCGTTGAAACTCGTCCTTCTCCTCCGCCAGGTACAGCCCCACCACGACGATGACTCCAATGATCGGGACCGCCGGCAATGTTGCCAGTCCATAGAGCAGCGCGCCGGTGGGATGAAGCCGGTGAATACACCACTCCGCAAAGAGAAGCGCCACGGCATACGCGGCTATCGTGGACACAAACCGAATCAGGTAACGGCGAGTCGCGGGATTCTGTTGCATGCAGTTCATGATTGGCTCCTATTCTTTACCGGTACTTCCGTTGCAGAAACGGCACTCCAATGCCGACAAAGATCCAGAAGACTGTGTAGGTGTAGGTGGGGTTGAAGTGCCGGATGTGGGTGAACGTCTCCAACAATCCCCACGCCGACGTGAACACCAGCACCCCGCCCAGCCCCCATAGCAGCAGCTCAACCATCACGCTGCGCTGGACCTCGTCCTTGTCCTCGATCAGATACAGCCCGATCGCGATGATGTTTCCCAGAATCGCAACCGCGGGCAGAACGGCCAGCACAGTTGCCAACGGCCCATGCGGACGAAATTTGTAGAAGGTCAAAGCAATCGAGATGGTCAGCACAATGTAAGCAGACGATGCGGCAAGGGTCCGGAAGATAAATCGCCGCACCGCAGGATTCTTGGTCATACATCCCATGACTTGTTTCCTTTCCTTTATGACAAGCTAACTTTACACAACCGGCCATATAATGTCAAGCCCCCTTGTCATTTTTTTTACATGGATTGTCGTCATTCTGGCCTGAGCGAAGTCGAAGGCCAGAATCTCCGTAGTTCGCTCGACCGGCCGCCTACTCTTCCCGCTGCTGCTTGGCCGCGATCTGCTCCAGTTGCCGCCGCCAGTCCAGCTCCTCCACAAAGCCGCGGCTGGATCGCCACTCCTCCTGCACCTTGACGAACAGTTCCAGAAAGACGCGCGTCCCCAGCAGGCCCTCGATCTCCTTGCGCGCCGCCGTCCCGATGGCCTTCAGCATCGCGCCCTGCTTGCCGATCAGGATCGCCTTCTGCCCCCTCCGCTCGCAGTAGATCGCCGCCGCAATCTTCGTCACCGGGAGCTTCGCGCTCGGCGAACGCTTTTTTGCAGCCTGTGCTGGTTCAATAAATTGCTCGATCACCACCGCCGTCGCGTACGGAACCTCTTCGCCGGTCAGCATCAATATCTTCTCGCGAATCAGCTCGGCCACCAGAAACCGCTCCGGCTGGTCCGTCACCTGGTCGCGCGGAAAGTATCGCTGGCCCTCGGGCAGTACCGCGACGATCTTCTCCAGCAGCAGCGGCAAGCCCTCCTTCTTGCGCGCGGAGATCGGCACCACCTCGGCGAAGCTGTGCTGCGCGCTCCAGTGCGCCATCAGCGGCAGCAGCTCCTCCTTGCGCACCGCGTCGATCTTGTTCAGCACCAGCACCACGGGGCAGTCCAGCCGCCTCACCAGCCCGAGCGCAAAGTCGTCCTCCGCCGCGCTCATCGCCATCCGCCCTGTAATCTTCGACCCTTCACGAATCGGGTGCCCCACATCTCGATGTTGAGATGTGGGAGTCTCATCACCGCTCTTGATAGGAAGCCGGTGCGTCACGTCCACGATAAACAGCACA
>Ga0187872_10002297_pt1 | contig 17157 bp, 8 predicted proteins | sample June2016WEW_16_4_FD_132973 | JGI IMG/M metagenome (GOLD analysis project Ga0187872, IMG submission 132973) | Peatland microbial communities from SPRUCE experiment site at the Marcell Experimental Forest, Minnesota, USA - June2016WEW_16_40 | ecosystem: Environmental > Terrestrial > Soil >...
AGCTCGGGTGGTAATCTACGCCTATAATCACCATGTTCGGCTCCTTTCTCCCGAGCCTATGGTCTTCGACAAACCACAGTCTACTCAGGTCTAAGGAGCCGACATTGTTATGCAATCAAGTTCCCCTGCCTTCAAACTGGCGCATTACCGAAGGTACCCATACCTTGACGCAGCATCTGATACGGGCGTATACTTTATAGGGATTTTTAGAAGGCGTAAGATAGTGATGCCCAAGGACATGAGCGATTCTCAGCGTCTGCGGAGCGTTGCGGCCCCCTTCCCGGGACGTAAGGAAGCGCCAGGAATCATGGCCGGCATTGCCGCGCACGCTAGCGATTCTGCCCCGTCTCCCGACCGCCGCCTCTATTCGCGCCAGCCGATCCAATCGCTCGCCTACGTGGAGCTTGATGAAGGCAATGGCGGAATCGTTCTGAACGCCAGTGAGGGCGGACTGTGCGTTCACGCGGCCATGATCCTGATGGAAGACAAATTCCCCCACCTCCGTTTTCAATTAGCAGAATCGAAGGATTGGATCGAAACGAGCGCGCGAATCGCATGGACGAATGAATCCAAAAAGGTGGCCGGCTTGGAGTTCCTGGATGTGCCGGAGCCGACTCGCGCTCGTCTCCGAGAGTGCCTGTCCTTAGAGATCTGGTCGGCAAAGGTCGCGGAAGCATGGCAACAAGAGGAAAGCACTCCTTCTGAGCTAAGCCAGAGCCCCTTGCCGCCAACAGTTTCTCCCAGTACGGCTCGTCCAGCGGACGAGCCGTTCCCAACCCCGCGGCCCCCTGCGGCACGTGAGCGCCTCAAGAATGCGCCCGCAAGTTCGGAAACCGCAGTTGTTCGTCCGCCGGCGGTCGCCGCGCCCCTGGTAGAGCCGGGTCCCCCCGCTCCAGTCTACATGTTTGGCCGAATATTGAGTGACGTGCATAACTCAGGCGGCTGGCTGGCAAGGAACTCCCGGCCCATGTGGATTCTGGCCGGTTTTCTTCTGTCTCTCGCTGTCGTTTCTGTGGCAGCGGGACGAGGAACCTTCGGCGGGTTCTTTTCGGCGATTCCTGAGACCACGCCGAGCAGCGACGGCCAGCAAGAGAATGTCACGTTGCCTTCGGTTCGTCCAGCCCCGCCCATCTCCGAGATCGAGATCGTGGACGCTAACAATGAGCGGTGGGTGATTCCCTTTATTCCTCCTGGCACTGGCATCGAAGAGAAGCCGCACGAGCAGACGCCCATCAAGACACCTGAGCGCACGCCTGTGCGAACCCCTGCTCGACGGACCGTCAAGCCTCCGGCACCGGCTCCCGGGTTCCGTCCGAGCCCGAGCGGAGAAAACACCGCGCTTGAGGAGAAGAGCCCGGCGGTCTCGCCAGCGCCTCTGAGCGATTTCCAGAACGTTTCGCCCTCGCCCGCGTCAACCAAATCTCACATGGAGGTTCCCCAGCCATTGCCCGTACCTGATGTCCCGCAGGCGGGCGTCCTGCAGCCGGGCGAGATCGTCCACCGGGCCGATCCTATTTATCCGGAGTACGCGCAGACGGAGAGAATCGAAGGGACCGTCAAGTTGCGTGTGAGCATCGGAGCGGACGGGACCGTCCGTGATGTGACGGTGATCAGCGGACCCGGACCACTCGTTGAAGCTGCCATAGCCGCCGTTCGTCAGTGGCTCTATACTCCGACTCTGCTTGACGGAAAACCTGTCGAAGCCGAAGAGTACGTTTCCATCGTGTTTCAGCTCCCACCGGCCTCCAAGTGACCCCACCCGTCAGGCCACCTCAACTGGAATCGAAAGCGTATTAACTAGACGGCGCTAGCTGTTCGTGTGCGGCAGCGGTTTCGGGGGAGAAAATTCATATAATTCAAGAAGGGGTGCCGGTTGGGAAATAGCCAGCACTCAGAGTGGATTCCGCAAGCGACTGTCTCGGTGGGCTCAACAGCACCTGTGAGAACTTATATCGACAATAGACAATTTGGATTGGACTCGACGGGTGCCTCACATCTAGAGTCCTGCACAGACGGGCGAAGCCTGCACGCATGGAAGCTAGGGTGGAACAACGCGATGGGCGCGACAGCGCGAAAGAACACAGACCGGACTGAAATGGCGGTAGGAAACGTGGCATGACCCCGAGCACTCAAGAGAGGGACGCGAGTCACGTCCTGACGTTAGAGGAAATTGGCCATCTCGCGGCGGAAGGCGGCAAGCCTGCCGAGACGCTGATGAACGTGGTCGCGCTTATTGCCAAGCGATTCGAGACAGATGTCTGTTCGGCCTACTTGCTGGAACCCGATCGAAACAACCTCGTGCTGGCGGCCACGGTCGGGTTGCGCCCTCAGTGTATCGGAACTCTCCGGATGACACTGCACGAAGGGCTTGCAGGGCTCGTCGCGGAGGAGGTGCGTCCCGTGGCGGTCGAGCGGGCGCAGAGCCATCCGCGCTTCAAGTATTTCAAAGAAGCCAACGAAGATCGTTACCAATCGTTCCTCGGAGTTCCCTTGGTCGATCGCGGCGTCTTGCAGGGCGTTCTCGTCGTGCAGACTGTTGAGCCGCGCGTCTTCCACGAAGACGAGATTCGGATGCTGGTAGAGGCGGCCGCCCAGGTGACGCCCGTGGTGAGCGAGGCCCGCACTCTTGACCGCTTCATTGCGCCGACACAGGAGCGGCTCTGGTCGCTGGCCCGGAATTTGTGGTGGAGCTGGGACCACGATTCCACGAACTTGTTCTTCGACCTCGATCCCGCGCGTTGGGTCGAGCTCAATCACAATCCGATCTCGCTCCTCGGGGAAATTCCCCTAGCGAAGCTCGAGCAGCGCGCCACGGACTTGGTGCTGCACGGCCGGATCAACTACGCCTATCGCCGCGAGCGGGAGTATCTGGAGAAGGACCGAACCTGGGGCGCGAGGCATGCGGGCGTCCTAAGGCCCCATCCCGTGGCGTATTTCTCGGCCGAATTCGGGTTGCACGAGTCGATTCCTATCTATTCAGGTGGATTGGGCGTACTCGCTGGCGACCACATCAAAAGCGCGTCCGATTTGGGCATTCCGCTTGTGGGCATCGGCCTGTTCTACGGGCAGGGGTATTTCCGGCAGCACCTCGATCAGAACGGCTGGCAGCAAGAAGAGTACCTCGAGACCGACATCAACCAGTTGCCCATGGAACGGGCCATTGGAACCAATGGCGAGCCCTTGATGGTGCAGATCGAAACCCGCACGGGATCGATCTACGCAAAAGTCTGGCGGCTAAAAGTCGGCCGCTGCGATCTATTTCTCCTCGACTCGAACGTCGAAGGAAACGCCCCCGAGGACCGAGAACTGACGTCACGACTGTACGGAGGAGACGGCCGCATTCGAATACGCCAGGAATTGCTGCTGGGCATAGGAGGCTTTCGCGCGTTGAAAGCGATGGGGATCACGCCCGGTGTTCTTCACCTGAACGAGGGACACAGCGGGTTTGCACTGCTTGAGGCAATTCGCAGCCGAATGCAGGACGAGGGCTTGCCCTTTGACCACGCCGCGCCGCGCGTTTCGCGACAAGTCATCTTCACCACCCACACGCCGGTGCCTGCGGGCCACGACCGATTCAACGCTGGTTTGATTGAAGAGCATCTGGGACCGCTCATGGAGTCGTTGGGTCTGTCGGTTGAGCGGTTCATGGGCATTGGACGCGAGAATCCCTACAATCAGGACGAAGATTTCTGTATGACCGTGCTGGGCCTGAATCTCTCGCGGCGCGCGAATGCAGTTTCGGCTCTGCACGGCGAGGTGTCCCGAGCGATGTGGACGGGACTATATCCGGGCAAGTCGGAAGACGCGGTCCCAATCGGGCACATCACGAATGGCGTCCACGTTCCATCGTGGCTCGCGCCCCAGATGTTTCGTCTGTACGACCGGCATCTGGGCACCGGGTGGCACGAACACAGCAGCGAGGCGCGCATCTGGGAAGGAATTGAAAACGTAGACGACGGCGAACTCTGGGAGACGCATCTCAGCCTGAAGTCCCAGCTCCTGCAATTCGTGCGCCGCCGCGCCGTCCAGCAGGCGGAGCGCCGGGGAGAACCGAAAAAAGCTCTGCAAGCGCTTTCGCGTGCGCTCAGTCCCGACGCACTGACCATCGGATTCGCGCGCCGCTTCGCCACCTATAAGAGGGCCAATTTGATTTTGGCCGACATTGAAAAACTGGCGTCCATGGTCAACGACCCGAAACGGCCGGTGCAGTTCGTTTTCGCCGGCAAGGCGCATCCGCTCGATGAGCCGGGCAAGCGCGTCTTGCAGCAGATTGCGGAGCTGATGCGCAACCCGCGCTTTGCCGATAGATTCGTGTTCGTCGAAGACTACGACATCAACGTCGGGCGCCATTTTGTTCAGGGTGTCGATGTCTGGCTGAACAACCCGCGGCGCCCGCTTGAGGCGTCAGGCACCAGCGGACAGAAGGTCGTACTCAACGGCGGCTTGAATCTTTCCGTGCTGGATGGCTGGTGGGCCGAAGCATACGACGGGCTCAACGGCTTCGCCATTGGGACGGGCCGGACCCACTCGAACATGGACGTTCACGACACGCGCGACGGAGAGGATTTGTACCGCACCCTTCGCGAAGAAGTGATTCCGCTCTACTACCAGCGCGACCGCGACGGCCTGCCACGGGGCTGGATCAAGCGCATGAAGAGGACGATTCGGACGCTCGGCTGGCGGTTCAACGCCGACCGCATGGTGATGGACTACACGCTGAAGTGCTACGTCCCCGCGGCGGGCGGCACCTCGGCCGATATGCGCACAAGACTGTGAGCCACGGGCCGCACACGTTCCTTTGCCGGGCACTCTTGGTAGCGGAGTCCTGGGCGGCGCAGCCACGATCCGCACTTGCCGCCAACTGATCACGGCTTCACCCCCCAACGCCATACTGGGCGTAGTCATTCCGAAACCGCGCATGTAGAATCGCATCAGATAAACGAGACACTCGACGGTGACGACGTTCAAAGCCCTTCTCGTGGTGCAGGACAATGGCCGGTCCGCGGCTTCGCTTCGGCAAATCGAGCGCGATGCGCTTCCTCAGGGCGAAGTGCTCGTGCGAGTCGCTTACTCAAGTCTGAACTACAAGGACGGCCTGGCGGTCACCGGTAAGCCCGGCGTGATTCGCAACTATCCCATGGTGCCCGGGATCGATTTGGCCGGAGTGGTCGAGGAGTCGAGTTCACGCCAATTCAAGCCCGGCGACGAAGTAGCGGTCACCGGCTGCGGCACTTCGGAAACCTTCTGGGGCGGCTACGCGCAGTTCGCACGGCTCAATGCGGAATTCATTGTTCCCCTCCCGAAGGGCATGACGCTCAAGCAGGCCATGGGCGTTGGCACCGCGGGATTCACGGCGATGCAAAGCGTAATGGCGCTCGAACAGCACGGCCTGAAGCCGGGCGGGCGCGAAGTGGTGGTCACCGGCGCCGCCGGCGGCGTGGGCAGCGTCGCTGTGACGATCCTCGCACATCTCGGCTACAGAGTGGCAGCGTCTACCGGCCGTGTTGAGCTCCACGAGTATCTCGGCGAACTCGGAGCGAGCGCTATTCTGGATCGTGCCACACTCGGCACACCGTCGAAGCGCCCGCTCGAATCTGAACGCTGGGCCGGCGCGATCGAAAATGTCGGCGGCGATACGCTGGCCGGCGTACTGCGCTCGATGGCGTTTGGCGGAAGCGTCGCATCGTGCGGTCTCGCCGGGGATGCGTCGTTCACCTCGACGGCGTTCCCGTTTATTCTGCGAGGCGTGAATCTGCTCGGAATCGATTCCCTCCACCTTTCGAACGCGCGACGCCGCGAGATCTGGCAGCGGATCGCGCGCGACCTTCCAATGCGATTGCTCGACATGATGATCCAGGTGGAACCCCTCGAAAAGGTCCTGGAACTCGGCGAACGGATCCTGGCCGGAAAGATTCGAGGGCGCACAGTGATTGACGTGAACGCACAGGGATGACGGCCTTCCGGCCAACGCGGTTCGGCGGTGGATCCTCCGAGCGGGCTCGCTCGAGTAGACTCGGTTCGGGTGGAAGCGAAGCCAGTCTTCAATCCAAACGGCCCAGTCCGGTGCAGGCGTGGAAGCTCCTGCCCGATGTGTTGGCGCTGATTAAGCCGCGAGGCGGGGTTCTCGCCGTCGGTTTCGTACTCATGGTGATCAATCGCGTTGCCGGGCTGGTGGCCCCTGGCTCGCTCAAGTATCTGTTTGACAACGTGATCGGGAAGCACCAAGTGCGGCTCCTGACGCCACTCGTAGCGGCGGTAGTGGGCGCGACAATCGTCCAGGGACTGACCTCGTACACGCTGACCCAGCTCCTCTCGAAATCGTCTCAGCGCATGATCACCGAACTGCGCATCAAGGTGCAGGCGCACATCGGGCGCCTCCCGGTGGCGTATTACGACGCGAACAAGACAGGAGTGCTTGTGTCGCGGATCATGAGCGACGTGGAAGGCATTCGGAATCTGATTGGCACGGGACTCGTCGACTTTGCCGGCGGGATCATGACGGCGCTCTTCGCGCTCGTGATTCTCCTGCGGGTGAGCGTCTCGATGACGTCCGCAGCGTTCGTGGCCGTGCTGATTTTCGGCGTCGGTCTGAGCCAGGCGCTCAAGAAAATTCGCCCGATGTATCGCGCGCGGCCGAAGATCAATGCCGAGGTCACCGGCAGGCTCACCGAGTCGCTCGGCGGCGTGCGCGTGGTGAAGGGCTACCGTGCAGAGGAGCGCGAGGAGAAGGTGTTTCAGGCCGGCGTGCAACGGTTGCTCGACAACGTGCTGCAGACGCTGACCGCGACATCTCTGATGAGCTTCTCCGCCACGGCGCTGATGGGCATCGTTACGGCGCTCATGATGTTTCTCGGCGCCCGAAATATCCTTGCCGGAACGATGACGAATGGGCTCTTCATAATGTACATGGCTTTTCTCGCGATGCTGGTTGCGCCGGTCGCTCAGATTGCGACGATTGGACCACAGATGACAGAAGCACTGGCGGGGCTTGAGCGCACGCGAGAAGTGCTGAACGAAGGCATCGAGGATGCCGATCCCGCGCGGACCCTGCGGCTAGATCGCATCGACGGACGCGTGGCTTTCGACAATGTCAGTTTTGCTTACGATGCCGGCAAGCAAGTGCTTTACGACGTTTCGTTCGAATCTGCTCCGGATACGGTGTCGGCATTCGTAGGCCCTTCGGGCGCCGGAAAATCGACGGTCATCGGGTTGATCGCTGCTTTCTACGTGCCGACCGGCGGTCGCGTGCTGGTCGACGGGGTCGACCTTGCGCACGTGCGACTCGATTCGTACCGCACGCAGCTCGGCGTCGTGCTGCAAGAAACGTTTCTATTCGACGGCACCATTCGCGAAAATGTCGCCTTCGCCCGCCCTGACGCACGCGAGGAAGAGATACTGGCGGCATGCAGAATCGCGCGGGTCGATGAGTTCGCCGAGACATTCGAGAAAAAGTACGACACCGTGGTCGGCGAGCGTGGCGTGAAACTGTCCGGCGGCCAAAAGCAACGGGTCTCCATCGCCCGCGCGATTCTGGCCGACCCACGAATTTTGATCCTGGATGAAGCCACCTCGAGTCTCGATTCCGAATCGGAGGCGCTGATCCAGGAGGGGCTGCGCTACCTGATGCGCGGGCGAACCACTTTCGTCATCGCGCACCGTCTTTCCACGATCCGCCGCGCCGATCAGATTCTAGTAGTCGAAGCGGGAAGAATCATCGAGCGTGGAACTCACGCATCTCTGTACGCCGCGGGCGGCCGCTACTACGATCTCTACACGAAGCAGCATGGCCTGGAAGCGAATCTTTTCCTCGCTCCCGGCGAGGGAGATACGGAGCTGGAAGACCTTCCTTCCGCGGATTCCGACCTCGGTTCGGGATCAAGAGACTCGATGTTGCCCGACGCAATCCGGCTGATTCGCGAGCGCGGAACTTGAGCACGCGGCGCGCTATCCGAAGACATCAAATGAACGCAAAACCGGCTCGGCGCGAGCCTTTGGTGAAGCTGCGAAATGTCTGAAGCGGAAATAACTGGCGAGATTTTCGGCGGAATGTCCGCCACGGACGGCCTGCCCACGGCTCAGCGCCGGTGGGCCATGCTCACCTTTTCGATCGGCCTTGCCATGTCGGTTCTCGACGGCAACATCGCGAATACGGCCCTGCCAAACATCGCGAAACAGCTTCATGCGAACCCGGACGTATCGATCTGGGTGGTAAACGCATTTCTGTTGACCGTCGCGATCTGCGTTGTCCCGCTTTCCTCGCTGGCCGACATCATCGGTTACAAGCGCGTGTATCAAGCGGGTCTGGCACTGTTCACTCTTGCGTCGGTGGGCTGTTCTCTTCCCCGCTCGCTCGAAACGCTGGTTCTCGCGCGAATCTTCCAGGGCGTCGGAGCCGCTTGCATGTGGAGCGTGTCCGCTGCTGTGATGCGGTACACGTATCCGCGCGCGCTGCTCGGCCGTGGAGTCGGATTGAGCGGGATCGTCGTATTCACGTCCGCGGCCGCGGGGCCGAGTATCGCCTCGGGGATACTGGCGGTTGCTTCCTGGCACTGGCTCTTCGCGATCAACATTCCTTTCGGACTCCTGGCCCTGAGCATGTCCGAAAAATTCCTGGCACCGGCCGAGGGGACGCGCCATCGATGGGATCTCTGGAGCGCCGTTTTGAATGCGGTGACGGTGACCCTGCTGGTTACCGGCATCGACGGCGTCGGAGAACGTGCCCATCGGGGTATCGCCGTGCTGGAGCTTCTCGGCGCGGCGACTCTCGGCACGTTGATGGTGCGCCGCCAAATCTCGCTTCGCGTTCCGATGCTGGCCATCGACTTGTTTGAGAGGCCGATCTTCGCGCTGGCATCGGTCGCATCGCTGTGCGCCTTCATGGCGCAGGGACTGGCGTTTGTGGTTCTGCCGTTTTACTTCGTCGACGTTCTGGGCGTTTCGCAGGTCAGGGCTGGGTTGCTGCTGACCCCATGGCCGATGGCCGCCGGGGCGATGTCGCACATAGCAGGCCGGCTAGCGGACCGGCACTCCATCCGTATCCTCGGCACTACTGGAATGTTGGTGATGAGCGCCGGACTCTTCCTGCTGGCCTTGGCGCCGCCTCATCCCACGACCTTCGACATCGTCTGGCGAGCTGCGCTTGGCGGCGCTGGTTTTGGTTTCTTTGGAGCGCCCAACAACCGGGCGATGGTCGCGAGCGCGCCTCGAGAACGAAGCGGCGGTGCGGGTGGAATCGCCACTATGTCCCGGCTACTGGGACAGTCGATTGGCATTTCCGTCGTGGCGGTTACCTTCGGAGTGATCGCGCAGGGCGGCGTGACCCTTCGCGGAGTCAGCATCGCCCTGCTATTTGGCGCGGGCTTTGCGCTGGTTTCGGCTGCCATCAACACGGCCCGCGTCCCGCACATCCATCCGGACTAGTGCCGTTCCAACTTTTTGAGCCAAACAGCTGAGGGCCTTGAGGAGCTACTAATCCTTCGCTTCGCGGCTCTCCGAAATTCGGGGTTACAAGCTGGAACGGCAGGAGACATCTACTTCTCAATCACTCCACAGGCGATTCTGACGCCCGCATTTCCCGTCGGGTCGGTCACGTAGTCGTCCGCTTTCTCGTGGATGACGAGCGCCGTGCCACCTTCGTGGAAGAGCGAGTGATCCCCATCTTTGAGCGTCACATGCGCCGCCAGGATGCTGACCTTTGCTTTCCCGTCTGCGCCGACGACGAAGTTCGGCAGGTCGCCGGCGTGCATTCCGTCGGGATTGTTCATGCCGTGCTTCTTCATGTCCGGGTTAAAGTGCCCGCCCGCGGTCGTGAAGCCGGGCGGATCGCACTTGCCTACGGTGTGAATGTGGATTGCATGCGTGCCAGGCGGCAGATTGGACAGGGTCGCCTTGATTTGCACGCCGCCGGAGGTCTCTTTGAACGTGGCCTTCCCAACGCTCTTGCCCGACGCATCGGTGAGATCGGCATGTGCAGTAATGGTGGCCGGTTGCGCGCAGAGCGCAGACGAAAACAACAGGGCCGGGACGAAAGCTAGAAACCGAATTTTCATCTTGTTTCCTCCTCAGGTGAATCGCTGCAAGGTTGCTCGGGGCCATACTCCATCAAGGGTCTAAGGACCGAAGCGGGCGATAGGAATCTACCATAGGTCCCGGCGCGGCGGCATGTAAAAGCCTTCGGCCGTGGAGCATCATAGTTTTTTCCCCAGCATCTCGACGGGGCGCTCAAGTACCTGACGTTCTTTCCAGAAACTTGCCCATAAGTCTCCGACCTTCTTGATGCGGCCTGTCATGGACCTGATATTCCACGTGTCCTCGCGCAGTTGTGAATTGAGTTCGCGCTGAGACATAGGCGCTGATACGGGAGCATGCGCGAAGGCGCGCACCGAATAAACCGCGGCGAGAGACTGCCCGCGAGAATTCTGGTGCGCGTCGATGTAGATGCTACCTTGTGGTCGCTTGCTCAGGCTTCGCTCGGTGGTAACCAGATGCGGATAATCCCGCGCGGTCCACGTCGCAACCAGCTCCACAAACTGGCGGACCTGTTCGTACGAGTACCGCGGCTGGATCGGGATGAAGATGTGCAACCCCGTGGCTCCCGACGTCTTGATGAAGGCTTTCAACTGCAAAGTATCGAGCCGCTCGGCCAACCCGGCAGCGAGCTTGACCACGGAAGAGAACCCGGCCCCGGGGGAAGGATCGAGATCGAAGAAAATGTAATCCGGATGTTCTTGGTCGTCGTACCGGCTCGACCACGGATTGTGATCGATGCATCCGAGATTTGTCAGATAGAGAAGCGTCGGCAAATCGTCCGCGAGAAAATAATGGATTGTCGAGCCTTTACTCTCAGACCGGATCGCCGCGGTCCGAATCCATTTGGGCGCGTCCTTTCCCGCATCTTTCTGGAAGAAAGCGTCGCCTTCGATGCCATTCGGATAACGGCGGAGGACGAGCGGCCTGTCCTTCAGGAACGGTAAGATCAGCGGCGCGATTCTCAGGTAGTAGGCGAGCAGATCTCGCTTCGTATATCCATCCTGCGGGAAGTACACCTTGTTGAGATTCGTGAAATGCAGCGTCTTTCCCGCGATTTCGGCGAATATGTCGTCGCGTAAACTGCTCTCGAGCTCCTCGGAGAGTTCGTTTTCGCGAAGCACGCTCCGTGACGATTGTGCCTCCACATTCGCGGGCGAGCGCTTCTCCCGGTTCGTCTTGTCGCTGTTTACGCGCCGCTCGCTGTGCATCTCCTTCTCGAAGGTGCACCCCCGCGGGTCATGGTCGTCCAGCAGGCCGGCGAATCGAGGCTGCCGGAGATGCCGGCCCTCGGTCCACCCTCCGTACTTGACGCGCGCAACAAGCTCGGGCTTCACCCAGTACGCTTTCTCGCGCGTGCTCGGTTCTTCGACGAACGGGCATTCTGAAATCCGCAACGCGCGGAGCCGCTCGGCCAAATCTGCCTGCAATCTGGTCGAGAACCCAGTCCCCACCCCCGCGATGAACTCCAGGTTCTTCGCGTCGTAGAGGCCCACGAGGAGCGCCCCAAAGTGCTCGCGCGACTTCCGCGGGTCGGTCCAGCCGCCCACGACGGCGTCCAGTTCTCTCTCGAATTTGAACTTGAGCCAAGATTTCGTGCGGCCTTCGGGGTAGACGCTGTGGATCTGCTTGCCGATGATTCCTTCGAGCCCGTGCTTTCGCGCCATGTCGTACAGCTCTTGTCCCTGTTCGATCTGGTGGTCCGAGTAGCGGACGAGCGAATCCCTCTTGAGAACCCGGCTCAGGAGCTTCTTGCGCTCGATCAGAGGAACCTTGCGGAGATCGTGGCCGTCGCAGTAAACGATGTCGAACACATAGTATACGACCGGCACTTTTCGCATCAGGTCGGCGCTAGGCGATTGAACGGAGAACCGCTGCTGCAACATCTGGAAGTCGCTCCGGCCTTCCGCGTCGAGTGCCACGATCTCGCCGTCGAGCCAGACGTCATGCCCGTTCATGCGCTCCGGCAGGCCCGCCAATTCCGGATACTCACCCGTGATGTCGCGCTGCGATCTCGACCATAATTTCAGGTGGCGACCTTTGACTCGCGCGAGTGTCCTGACCCCATCCCACTTGATCTCGAAGAGCCATTCGGGATCCGAGAAAGGTTTTTCCGTGAGAGTAGCGAGCGCAGGAATGATTCGCTCGGGCATCATCGCCCGGCTCGCACCCTGCGGAAGGTCGATTCTGGGGGGGCTCCCCTGTTTCGCACCCGCACGTTCGCGAACCGCCGTGTCTTTGCTCCGAGGCCGGATCATCCGCCCGGATACTACGGACTCGGAGTGCTCGTTGATATTCCAATCGTCGCGGGCCGCCGAATCGCGGTGCTTAATGAGCAACCAGTCTTTGCCCGATTTGCTCGCGCGGAGCTTGACGAGCACGAAGCTGCCGTTGAGTTTCTGGCCGTGCAGCGTGAATTTCAATTCCCCGCGCTCGATCTGCTGCCGCGCCGGCAGCGAACCCTCTGGCTTGAACGTCCCCTCATCCCAGACGATGACTTCACCGGCTCCGTAGTGTCCGGCCGGAATCGTGCCTTCGAATTTTGCGTATTCGAGCGGGTGGTCTTCCGTCTGAACCGCAAGCCGTTTGTCAGAGGGGTTGAGCGAGGGCCCTCTTGGTACGGCCCACGATTTCAGGACGCCGTCCACTTCGAGCCGAAAGTCGTAGTGGAGGCGCGTGGCATGATGCTCTTGCACCACGAAGTGGTTACCACGGGCCGCTTTGGCGCCGCCTCGCGGCTCCGGCGTCTCTTTGAACTGCCGCTTGCGTCTGTATTCCTTAAGGGCCACGGGGCGATTATATTGGGCAGAGGGGCCAGACGCGCAGAAATCCTACATCGTCATCGGGGGCTGCTGGGCCATTCTTCGGTGGTCGCAGGCGGCGTCTCCGTTGGTGAACGTGACCAGATAGAAGACGGACAACACCCCCTGATGCCCGCCGTTATGGCGCCGCTGATTCAATCGGCTATGAAACCAATCATGCGCACCCGGCACCGGCTGGCGAGAGTCGGCGGGCCCAGTCCCTGGGGGCAAGTCCCACTCATTATAAAATCATTATGCCCCGTTTATTTGTTCCTTACACCTGACTGGTAGCCTCGGTCTCGGCTCGGAGTCTCGGAAGATGGATACCCCATAGCGCCGTGCCGAAGGAGAACCAGAATGACAGCCTTCTTCATCGATCGGAAAGACCGGTCAGGAAAGCTGCCTAGGAGTCATTGAGATGCAAGATCTGATTTTTGTGGCTTGCACGATCGGTTTCTTCGTTGTGGCGATCGCGTATGTCTGGGCTTGCGATCGCTTGAAATAAGGAGCGACATCGATGCTCGGTAACATCGTCCTTCTGGGAATTTGCGTTCTGACCGGCGTGTATCTATTCGTGGCGTTGCTTTGGCCGGAGAGGTTCTGACAATGACGGCAAACGGCTGGTTGCAAATCGCGGTGTTTTTCGTGGTGCTGCTGGCGGTCACCAAGCCTCTCGGAGTTTTCATGGCGCGCCTGTTTTCCGGCGAGAAGACGTTTCTCGATCCCATCCTGCGCCCGATTGAGCGGTTGCTCTATCGCGTCTGCCGTGTCGACGACAAAAGCGAAATGGACTGGAAGGAATACACGATTTCGATGTTGCTGTTCAGTTTGGTCAGCATGGCGCTGCTATATCTGATCGAACGCATCCAGGGACTGAAATGGATGCCCTGGAACCCGCAACACTTCGCTGGTGTGGAGCCTCATCTCGCATTCAATACCGCCGCGTCATTTAGCACCAACACAAACTGGCAGAACTACAGCGGCGAATCGACGATGAGCTATTTCACCCAGATGGCCGGGCTCGCGTATCACAATTTCATTTCCGCCGGTGTCGGCCTGGCCCTTGCCATTGCGGTGATTCGTGGCATTGCGCGGAAGGAATCCAAGACCATCGGCAACTTTTGGGTAGACGTCACCCGCGCGATGTTGTGGGTTCTGGTCCCGATCTGCCTGATAATCGCGCTGGTGTTTGTATCGCAGGGAATGATTCAGAACCTGAGGCCCTACGACACGGCGAAGCTTCTGAACCCGCAAACGGTGCAGACCACCGGCGCTGACGGCAAGACCACTACGCAAACGGTCACCGACCAGGTGATCGCCCAGGGACCGATCGCCTCTCAGGAGGCGATCAAGATTTTCGGAACGAACGGCGGCGGCTTCCTCGGCGCCAACAGCGCCCATCCCTTCGAGAACCCGAATCCCATGACCGATTTCATGCAGGTTCTGATGATGCTCTCTCTGGGATCGGGTCTCACATATACGCTCGGCCGGATGACCGGCTCGCAGCGTCATGGCTGGGCGGTTTGGGCCGCGATGGCGATTTTATGTTTGGCGGGCGTCACGGTCGCCTATTCGATGGAATCCCGCGGCAACCCGCTGCTGCACGGCATTGACCAGCACGGAAGCGCCATGCAGCCGGGCGGCAATATGGAAGGCAAAGAGGTCCGATTCGGGATTGCGCGTACCGCGCTCTTCGCGACAACCACGACGGATGCGAGCTGCGGGGCGGTCAACGGCATGCACGACTCGTTCACCCCGCTCGGCGGGATGGTTCCGCTGGTCAACATTATGATCGGCGAAGTCATTTTCGGCGGCGTGGGCGCCGGCATGTACGGCATCGTCGTTTTTATCATCCTCTCGGTCTTCATCGCTGGCTTGATGGTGGGCCGGACGCCGGAATATCTCGGTAAGAAGATCGAATCTTACGACGTGAAGATGGCGATGCTAACGGTGCTCATTTTCTGTCTTATCGTTCTTGTCCTTACTGGTGTTGCGATTGTCTCGCCATTCGGAACGTCGTCCATCTCCAATCCAGGCCCGCACGGGCTGTCGCAGATCCTGTACGCCTACACATCCCAGGCCGGAAACAACGGTTCGGCGTTCGGCGGTCTGAATGGAAATACACCCTGGTACAACGTCAGCGGCGCTTTCGACATGTTGCTGGGACGGTTCTTCATGGTTATACCGGTGCTGGCCATTGCTGGTAACCTGGCGCGGAAGAAGATCGTCCCCGAATCCGCCGGCACCTTCCCGGTGACCACGCCGCTGTTCACGTTCTTGCTGATCTCCGTAATTCTGATCGTCAGCGCACTTACATTTTTCCCGGCGCTCAGCCTAGGCCCGATTCTCGAGCACCTGCTGTTGCACGCCGGAAAGGTTTTCTGAGGCCACGATGAGCACACGAGAAGCAAGAAAATCACTTTGGACCGGGGGAATCGTCGGCGGCGCGGTGCGGGATTCTTTGATCAAGCTCAACCCCCGCACGCTGATGAAGAACCCCGTGATGTTTGTCGTGGAAATCGGCGCCGTCGTCACGACCTATGATTTGGTTCGAGACCGTCTGCAGCATTTGGCCGGCTTCGGCTTTGAGCTGCAGATCACGCTCTGGCTGTGGTTTACGGTGCTCTTCGCGAACTTTGCCGAAGCCATGGCCGAAGGCCGCGGGAAGGCCCAGGCCGACACGCTGCGCAGGGCGCGCGCGGAGACGATGGCGCACCGCATGAAGGCCGGCGGAGGGATTGAAGAGGTGGCCGGCTCGAAGCTGCGCGCGGGCGACCTCGTAAAAGTTGCTGCCGGCGAATTTATTCCCGGCGATGGCGAGGTGATCGAGGGTGTCGCGTCCGTCGACGAATCCGCCATCACGGGCGAATCCGCGCCGGTAATCCGCGAATCGGGCGGCGACCGTTCGGCAGTCACCGGCGGGACGCGCGTGCTTTCCGATGAAATCATCGTGAAGATCACTTCGAATCCGGGCGAGACGTTTCTCGACCGCATGATCAAGCTCGTCGAAGGGGCCGAACGCCAAAAGACCCCGAACGAAATCGCGCTCAATATTCTTCTCGCCGGTCTGACGATCGTCTTCCTTCTCGCGGTCGCCACGCTCCAGCCGATGGCTATTTACTCCGGCTCGCCACAGTCCGTCTTCGTCCTCATCTCGCTGCTCGTCTGCCTGATTCCCACAACGATCGGTGGTCTACTCTCGGCAATTGGAATTGCTGGCATGGACCGCGTGGTTCAGCGCAACGTGCTCGCGATGTCCGGCCGCGCAGTCGAAGCGGCGGGCGACGTCGATACTCTGCTGCTGGATAAGACCGGCACCATCACGCTCGGCAACCGTCGCGCAACCGAGTTCATCCCGGCACCCAACGTCACCGAAGCCGAGCTTGCCGACGCGGCTCAGCTGGCTTCGCTGTCGGACGAAACACCCGAAGGCCGGTCAATCGTAGTACTGGCGAAAGAGAAGTACAACCTGCGCGGACGCGAACTTTCGGCCTACGCAGCGACCTTCATTCCGTTTTCCGCTGTCACGCGAATGTCCGGCGTGGACCTCGATGGCCGCGAAATCCGCAAGGGCGCCTTCGACGCCATCGTGCAGCACTGCTCGCAGAACGGCCACAAGGTCCCGGCCCAAGTCGAAGAAACCGTTAAGGCGATCTCGAATTCCGGCGGCACTCCGCTCCTCGTGGCTGAAGATCGCCGCATCCTTGGGACCATCCACCTGAAGGACATCATCAAAGGCGGAATGCGCGAACGGTTCGACCAGTTGCGCGCTATGGGAATTCGGACCGTCATGATCACCGGCGACAATCCTTTGACCGCCGCCGCCATCGCCCGGGAGGCGGGCCTCGACGACTTCCTGGCCCAAGCCAAGCCCGAGGACAAGCTGGCGCTCATCCGCGCGGAGCAGGCGAAGGGGAAACTCGTCGCCATGACCGGCGACGGCACCAACGATGCTCCCGCGTTGGCGCAAGCCGACGTGGGCCTCGCGATGAACGCCGGCACACAAGCCGCCAAGGAAGCCGGCAACATGGTCGATCTCGATTCGAACCCGACCAAACTGATCGAGGTGGTCGAGATAGGCAAGCAGCTCCTGATTACGCGCGGTGCGCTGACCACGTTTTCGGTAGCAAACGATGTGGCGAAATACTTCGCGATCATTCCGGCGATGTTTGCCGGTGCTTTTCCAGTGCTGAACGTGCTGAACATCATGGCGCTGAAAACGCCGCAGTCGGCGATTCTCTCGGCTGTGATTTTCAACGCGCTGATCATCATTGCGCTCGTGCCACTGGCGCTGCGCGGTGTGCGTTATCGCCCGCTGGGCGCCTCAGCG
>Ga0187872_10002298_pt1 | contig 17153 bp, 16 predicted proteins | sample June2016WEW_16_4_FD_132973 | JGI IMG/M metagenome (GOLD analysis project Ga0187872, IMG submission 132973) | Peatland microbial communities from SPRUCE experiment site at the Marcell Experimental Forest, Minnesota, USA - June2016WEW_16_40 | ecosystem: Environmental > Terrestrial > Soil >...
CTGGCCAGCCCGGCTCAGCTCGCGCCCAAAGCGCGAGAGCTCTCGCGCTTTGGGCACCTTCCCCCATCGAATTTGCATGGCGACACTCTACCGAGTGTCACCAATCATTCTGAACGAGAACAGCAAAACGCGCCGCACGCGTCCCAATCGCTGCGAGTGCTGGGAACTCTTTTGTCCGCGGGCGTCTCGTGAGGCATGATGAGGCCATGACTCCGGCCGAGCGAACTCGGTGGATTGGCGAGCGAGCCCGCACCGTCGGCTTTGATCTCTGCGGCGTGGCACCCGTGGCCCCCAAAGAGCTAGAGGAGCTCTGCCGCCTGCCGGAGTGGCTCTCGCGGGGCTTTGCTGGCGAGATGAAGTACCTTCAGGACCCCCGTCGCGCCGATCCGCGGTCGGTTCTGCAAGGAGCGCGAAGCCTGATCGTCGTTGCGCTCAACTACAACTCGGCGCAGCCGGCATCGGCGCAGCTTCCCGCCGGCGCAAAGGGCGAGTCACCGCGAGGCCCATGGGGACTGATTTCGCGCTACGCCTGGGGCGATGACTATCATGAAGTGATCCGGCAGAAGCTCGCCGTCCTCATCGCGGAAATGCGCGCGCAGTTCCCGGAGCCTTTCGAAGCGCGCGCCTATGTCGACACGGGCCCGATCGTCGAGCGTGTCGCCGCGAAGCATGCCGGTCTGGGCTGGCTCGCGAAAAATACTTGCCTGATCAACTCGCAGCTCGGCTCTTGGCTCTTCCTTGGAGTCATCGTCACAACTCTCGCTTTGGAGCCCACGCTCGCGCCAGGCGAGCCGCCTCCGGCCGACCTCTGCGGAAGCTGCACTCGCTGCTTGGACGCCTGCCCCACGCAAGCCTTCCCGGCACCCTACGTCCTCGACGCGCGGCGTTGCATCTCGTATCTGACCATCGAGCTGCGCAGCGCGATTCCGGAAGAGTTCCGCCAGCAGATGGGTCGCAACGTCATCGGCTGCGACATCTGCCAGGACGTGTGCCCATGGAATCGCAAGGCTCCCGCGACGAGACTCGCCGCGTTCGAGCCGCGCGAAACGCTCTTCGCGCCGGAACTCGAATGGCTCGCCTCGCTTTCGCAGCAGGAATTCAGCGCCGTGTTTCGCGGGAGTGCGGTCAAACGGGCCAAATGGCGCGGCCTTGTGCGCAACGCCTGTGTGGCTCTCGGAAATTCCTCGATCGCGCCGGATCAACCGGCCTATCCCCGCGTCGTTCGCTTGCTCGATCGCCTTGCCTCTTCGGAAGATGCGACCGTCGCCGATCATGCCCGATGGGCGCTTGCGCGGCTTTCCGCTTCCCGCCATCAGGACCATGATCAGCCCGCTCCGGATGGATTGCGGGTCCGCATCTCCGAATCAAAAACGGAATGACAGCGAACCCCGTTTTTGCGATACTTTCGCGTTCAAGCGGTGCCGGCCATCAATTCCGAAAGCGGGCCGCGTTCCAATTCAACTCCAGGACTGAGACTCTATGAAAGCAAGTCATCGTTTGACCGTTTGTCTGGCCGTACTCATGGCCGCTGGCATAGGCGCTTCGCAGTTGTTCTCGCGGGAACATCCTGCTCAGGCTGCGCAGAAGGGCGCGACGGCCCCCGCACAGCAAGGCTATATCGAGCGCGGGCGCTATCTGGTCGAAAACATCGCCATGTGCGAGGAGTGCCACACGCCGCGGGATGCCAACGGCAATCTCGATGAATCCCGAAAGCTTCAGGGTGCGGCGATCTGGATCACGCCCGTGCATCCGATGACAAACTGGTCGATGCGGGCGCCCGCCCTGGCCGGCTTTCCGGGGTTTACGGACGAGCAAGGCGCGCAGATCCTCGAAAAGGGCATCGGTCCAAACGGGCTGCCCATCCAGCCGCCGATGCACGTTTACCACATGAATCAGGCGGATGCGCGCGCCATCATCGCCTACCTGCGCTCTCTGCCTAATACCTACCCGCAAGACTAGGAACCTCGGGACGAAGCTGGCGGCTGTCGTAACATGGCCGTAACACTCGCCGTATACCCTTGCCCGCCTCAGAGGTAGGGACGGCAAAGACCCGCATGGCCCAGACGCATATGGCAAAGACCCGCATTCCCGACCAGGCGCTCTTCTTCAATCGTCACTTCTCCTGGATGTAGTTCAACGAGCGCGTTCTCGAGGAAGCTCGGGACCCGGCGAACCCCTTGCTCGAGCGCGTAAAGTTCATCGCCATCACAGCGAGCAACCTGGACGAGTTCGTCGAGGTGCGCGTGGCGGGTCTTTTGCAGCAAGTGGAACAGGGAAACCACGAGCCTGGCCCAGATGGCCGCACGCCGGAACAAGTCCTCACGGAGCTGACCTCGCGAATCCACCGCTTTGTAGACGAGCAGTACGCCTGTTGGACGGAGGAGCTCGTCCCGGCCCTGGCGGACGAATCCATCCGCGTCCGGGGTCTCGACGAGCTACGGCCCGCGAGTACATCGAAAATTTCTATACCACCACGGTCGAGCCGCTCCTCACGCCGGTTACGGTTGATCCGGCGCATCCTTTCCCGCACGTCCTGAACAAGGCGCTGTGCCTCGCCTTCTTGCTCCGGCGCAAACGGCGCGGCTCGCATACCTATCTCGGAGTCGTGACGGTGCCGCGCGCTCTGCCCCGGCTCGTGCTCGTTCCTTCTCCGGCAGGAACGGTCGAGTACGTGTTCCTTCACGACGTGGTTCACGCGTTCGCCGAGCGGCTCTCCCACGGGTACGAGATTCTCTCCGCCGCGGCATTCCGCGTCACGCGCAACAGCAACCTCTATCTTCAGGAAGAGGAATCGCGCAACCTTTTGGAATCGGTGGACCAGCAGCTCGGCGCAGGACCTGAGCGTGCTTTCGATCAAGCAGACGCTCTATCGCACCAGCGAGAACTCGCCCATCGTCCGCGCCTTGATCGAAGCCGCCGCGAAAAAAGAAGTCGCGGTGGTGGTCGAGTTGAAGGCGCGTTTCGACGAGGCGTCCAACATTCGCTGGGCGCGGAACCTGCAGGAAGCCGGCGTGCAGGTGTTTCACGGAGTCGTCGGCCTAGAGACTACTGCAAGCTCGCGCTCGTGGCGCGCCGCGAATCCGACGGCCAGATTCGCCGCTACGCGCACCTGGGCACGGGGAACTACAACCCCTCGACCGCGCGTTTCTATACCGACCTGAGCCTGCTGACGAGCGACGCCCGCATCACCTCGGCCGTGCATCACGTTTTCAACTATCTGACGGCCTATTCCGAGCACTCGAGGTACACGCCGCTTTTCGTTGCGCCCCTGATATCGGGCCTCGCAGGCCGGAGCGCAAATCGAGCTGATCGTGCGCGGCGCGTGCGCTCTGCGGCCGGGGCTGCGCGGAGTGAGCAGTCGGATCCGTGTTCGTAGCGTGATTGGACGCTTCCTCGAGCACAGCCGTATCTTCGTCTTCGGCAACGGAGGCAAGACCGAGATCTATCTCGGCAGTGCGGACTGGATGCACCGCAACGTTTACGAGCGCGTCGAGGTGATGTTTCATCTCCGCGACGCAGCCTTGTGCCAGCAGATTCTCACGGAGGTCGTTGCCCCGTATCCGGCCGATACGCAGAAGACTCGTCACCTGCTGCCGGCTGGGGATTACGTCCGGTCGCATCAGGCGGGGCGGTTCGCAAGTTCGAGGAACGGCTTCCGCTTCAATGTACAGGAGTTTCTGATCGATTTCGTGGAAGGACGCCAAGGCCTTGGCTCCGTCCCCGCTTGGCCGGCTTTTTCTCGCCTTCAAAATCCACAGCCGCCGGACCCGCTCGGGGAAGGGCAGTGAAGCGACGTTACGGCGATAGGCCGCAGACGTTTCACGAATTTCGGCATAAGCCTTCCCGAGCAGCGCCGGTATAATCACGGGCTATGGAGCTCTGGCTGGAGACGGCGGTGAAATGGTTGCTCGGACCTGAAATCCCGAGCGAAAACCGCCCGGGGCATCTCTGGCCGCGATGGATTTTTCTCCGGGCGCTGGGGCTGATCTATTTCTCCGCGTTTTATTCGCTCCTGTTTCAGATCAAAGGGATGCTCGGGCCGAGCGGGATTCTGCCCGCACGCGATTATCTGCAAGCGGTTTTCGCGGCGATCCACGGACTGAGATTCTGGTATGCGCCGACGCTTCTGTGGTTTGGCTCGAGCGACCGGGCGCTCATGCTGATCACCTGGGTCGGGCTGGTCGCATCGATCCTCGTCGTATTCAACATTTGGCCGCGCGCGGCCCTCCTGATCTCGTTCGTTTGCTTCCTTTCATTCGTTAGCGCGGCCCAGGATTTTTCCGGCTATCAATCGGACGGCATGCTCCTTGAAGCTGGTTTCTTGGCGCTGTTTTTTGCCCCGCCGGGATTCCAGCCGGGGCTGGGCCGGGCGCATCCGGCGTCGCGCGCGAGCCTCTTCCTGCTGCGGTGGGAATGGTTCCGCATCTATTTCGAATCGGGTGTGGCGAAGATGGCGAGCCACGATTACTCGTGGCGCCACTTCACGGCGATGGACGATTATTACCAGAACGCTCCGCTGCCCACGTGGATCGGATGGTACGTCGGGCATTTCCCCCATTGGTTCCACGCCTCGGCCGTCTTCTACACGCTCGCCATCGAACTGGTGCTGTGCTGGATCCTCTTTCTGCCCCGGCGGTTTCGCATCGTGCTGTTTTTCATCGTGGCTCCCTTTGAAATCAGCATCATCCTCACCGGGAACTATGCGTTTCTGAACTACATTGTCTTCTCCCTCGGTTTCCTCCTGCTGGACGACCGCTTCATCGAATGGATCGTGCCGCAGCGAATGCGGGATCTCGTCGGGCGGGTGCGCGCGCCGGCCTCAGGCGCGGAAACGGCACAGGAAAGCTGGCGCGCGCGCTGGCGCAGGCGCCTGGCTCCCTTCAGGTGGAGCATTGCGGGCATCTGCTTCGCCTGGGTTTTGTACGCCGCAACGGCCCAGCTGGTCTGGATGTTTGTTCCTTGGCTTCCGCTGCCGGCGCAGCCTGTCGAGAGGCTCGAACCGTTTCGCATCGCCGACCGCTACGGGCTTTTTGCCAGTATGACGCACGCGCGGTACGAAATTGAATTTCAGGGATCGACGGATGGCAAGACGTGGACGCCCTATCCCTTTCGTTACAAGCCGCAGGACGTGAACGCGCCTCCGGGAATCTATGCTCCCTACCAGCCGCGGTTCGAGTGGAATCTGTGGTTCGCTTCACTCGGCTCCTGGCCCCAGTACCGCTTCGTGCTCTGGACCGAAGAGCGTCTCCTGACGAAAGAACCGGACGTGCTTGCCCTTTTTGCGCGAAATCCGTTCGCGGGCTCTCCGCCTCTGCAGGTGCGCTCCGTTATCTACCAGTATTGGTTCACGGATATGAAGACGAAGCGCACGGACGGCGCGTGGTGGCGGCGCGAACTGCTCGGCGAATATGCTCCGGCCCTTGAGCGCGAACCGGACGGCAAGATCGTGATCCTCGACGTCCCAACCGCCCCGCCGATGCCGGAGTAGCCCGTTGCAAGCAGCTTTTGCCACTCGACGAGAATTCCGTTAGCCTGTTTGCGACGAAAACCGGCCCATGAAACGCCAGCACACAATCGAACAAAAGGAATCGCGCCCGGATGAGGTCAGCGCGGGGCAGGTGATCGCGCATCTGGCCACGCTGTCCGATGCCGCGAGTATTCGTGCCATCGCGCACGGTATGGGGCTCAAACATCGCGGCCGCCGTTTCTTGCCGAGAGTCATCCAGCAGCTCAAACGCCGGGGCGAAGTCGAGGAGATCCACGGCGGAAAATACCGTCTCGCGGGCCAAAAGCAAGCGCAGCGCGGCGCAGCGAGCGGGTCTCCCGCTGCGCCGACGAGGAATGCCGAAGCCCCGGCGGCGCCGAAGAGATCCCAGGATCCGAATCTGGTGTCCGGTCGCGTCATCGCGCACCGCGATGGCTACGGCTTCCTGGTCCCGGAAAAACCGATCACGGGAGTTGACGGCGATCTCTTTATCGGCCGCGACAATCTCGGCGACGCGATGCACGGCGATCACGTCCTCGCGCGCATTACGCGCCGCCGCGCCGACGGGCGCGCCGAAGGCCGCGTCGTGCAGATCGTGGAGCGCGAGCATCCGACCCTCGTCGGCCTGTTCCGCTACGGGCCGCACGGCAACCACGTTCTGCCCTACGACACGCGCATCCTGCATGAGGTCCTGATCCATCCCGGGGATGAACTGACCCCTGAGTTGCGGCAGAAACTCGGCCCCGAAGTTCAACAGGCATCGATTCGCCATTTGCGGCTTCCGGACCTCGATGGCGCCGTCGTGAACGCGGAGATCACGCGCTTTCCGAAGGGCGGACTCTCGCCGACGGGCCGCGTGATCGAGATTCTCGGCCGGCCGGGCGAGATCGGCGTCGATGTAGAGATCATCATCCGGAAGCATTACCTGCCGCACGTTTTTCCGGATGAAGCGCTTGCCGACGCAAAAGCCACACCGCAGCAGGTGGCGGACAATGATCTGCGCGGGCGGCGCGATTTCCGCGACCTGCCGATCGTGACGATCGACGGCGAGACGGCGCGCGATTTCGATGACGCCGTCCACGTCCGCTTACTGCCGAACGGTAACTACGAGCTGCAGGTGCACATCGCGGACGTCGCGCACTACGTCTGGCGAGGGGCGGCGCTCGATCGCGAAGCGCGGTTGCGCGGCACTTCCGTCTATTTCCCGAACCGTGCGGTGCCCATGCTGCCGGAAGAGCTTTCGAACGGCATCTGCTCGCTCAATCCGAAAGTGGCTCGCCTGGTGATGAGCGTGATCATGGAAATGGACGCGACCGGGAAGATGACGGGCGCCGATTTCGCGTCCGGCGTGATTCGCTCGGCCGAGCGCATGACGTACACGAATGTCAATAAAGTGCTCGACGGCGATCCGGAGATGGGCGAGCGCTACGCACCACTTATCGCGGAATTCCGGCGCATGAAAGAGCTGGCGCTGCTGCTGAACGCCCGGCGCCACGCGCGCGGCTCGATCGATTTCGACTTGCCCGAGCCCGTGATCGAATTCGATGAAGCCGGGGCGATGACGAGCATCCTGCGCAGCGAGCGCAACATCGCGCACCGCATCATCGAAGAGTTCATGCTTGCGGCGAACGAGGCCGTGGCGCAATACCTCGAAAAGCGCGGCATCGCCTCGCTCCATCGCGTCCACGAAAAGCCTGATCCCAAGAAGGTGCTCGAATTCGAGCAGCTGGCCAAGGCGTTCGGCTATTCGCTCGGCGTCGAAGACCTCGTCGAGCGCCGCGTGGCGGTGCGGCACGGCCACGTACGGCCACCCGCGCACGCTGGCGGCGGCAAGGGCCGCATGCGGCCGATGAGCGTCACGCTGCCAGCGGCGGATGAGATCGACATCCGGCCGCAGCATTACCAGCGGCTGACGCTGAAGATTGCGGGAAAGCCCGAGGAGCGAATCCTTTCTTACCTGATGCTGCGTTCGCTCAAGCAGGCGCGCTATGCCGCGGACCCCATCGGCCACTTCGCGCTCGCGGCCAAGGAGTACACGCACTTCACGTCGCCGATTCGGCGCTACCCGGACCTCATCGTCCATCGCGCGCTGAAATGGGCGCTCGAAAACCCCGATGCGGTCGCACCGCACGCGCCGCCGATACCGCACGCCCACGGTCGCAAGCAAGAAGTGGTGGCGACGCTCGGGCCTTACCGCCGCGTCGAGCTCGAGGAGATCGCGTCCGAAAGCTCGGAATCGGAGCGCGGCGCCGAAACGGCCGAACGCGAGCTGATGGAGTGGAAGACAGCGCAGTTCATGGAAAGCCACCTCGGCGAGGAGTACGACGCCCTGATCATCTCGGTGCAGAAGTTCGGATTCTTCGTCGAGCTGACGGAGATTTTCGTCGAAGGGCTGGTCAGCGTCGACCGGCTCGAGGAATCGACCGGCCAGCGTTGCGTCTATCGCGAGCGCGACCACGCCATCGTGACCGAGCCTCATCGCGGCGGGGGCGGCAGCGCCGCCCGGAAGATTTTCAGGCTGGGCGACCGCGTGCAGGTACGCGCCGAGCGAATCGACCCGTTCCGACATCGCGTCGAGTTTGCGCTGGTCTGAACGCCAGGCGCGGCATCCGTCCGTTTTTCTTGTTTTCAGAGGAGAGTCGAATGAAACCGAGCATTGGATTCATTGGGTTGGGGCTGATGGGGAAGCCGATGGCGCGGAATTTGCTGCGCGCGGGATTTCCGGTCGTCGTCTGGAATCGGACGCCGTCGAGGGCAGATGACCTGGTAGGCGAGGGTGCGAAGCTGGCCGCCGATCCGCGCGAAGCAGCCGCCTCCGCGGACGTCCTGATCACGATTGTGAGCGATCCGCCCGCGCTCGAAGAAGTTCTCTGGGGCCCCTTAGGTACAAAGACTGGCGCGCTGGAAGGTCTGCGCCGCGGCAGCACTCTGATCGATTCGAGCACCGTCTCTCCGGACACTGCGCGACGCGTGGCAAAGGCATGCGCGGATCGAGGTGTCGATTTTCTCGACGCGCCCGTCACCGGCGGTACGTGGGGCGCGCAGAAGGGCGAGCTCGTATTCATGATCGGCGGGAAAGCCGAAGTGCTCGAGCGCGTGAGGCCAGTGCTCGACGCGATGGGCAAGAAATTCTTCCTGCTCGGCCCGAACGGCGCGGGACAAACCGTGAAGCTTGGAATGAACCTGCTGCTGGCGCTCCAAGTCGATGCGTTCGCAGAAGCTCTGGCGCTCGTCACGGCGGCAGGCGTGCCGGCCGATCGCCTGATGGAGGTGCTGCAATCCAGCATGGCGCGGTCGGGGGTGCTCGATGTGAAAGCGCCGATGATGGTGAAAGGTGAATTCCCCGCCAGTTTCCCGCTTCGATTGATGCACAAGGACGTTCGCCTTGCTCTGGAACTGGCGCGCGAGCACGGAGTCACGCTTCCCGCAGGCGCGGCCGCGTATGAGACGTTCACCGCGGTCAAGGAAGCGTCGAAAGACGACCCGGATTTTTCCGCCGTCGCCCGGTTTTGGAAGCAGCGGTGAGGGAGTAGGGGCGAGGGTTGAGGGAAGCGGCGACCATCTGCCACGGCGGATGCAAGACGAGCACATGCTGCGAGAAAGACAGCGCAAAGGTGCGCGTCCCGCGGCGTCGTCTTATGTCGGAGAAACGCAATCCGACAGGTCCTGCATCGAATGCTTCTGATTCAGTTGTCAAAGAGCGATTTTTTCGAGCCCTCGTCGAGAGGGGCCGGAACTGTGTCGATTAGATTTGGTGCGCTAATCCGCAGGGAAGCAAGGCCACAGGGAGGCAACGAGGCAGGGATCGATATAACCGCCGGGTTGCGGTTGCCTGTCAACTTGCCTCCTTCGGTTCTGTTCGTCCATCCCGGTTCTCAATTCTCAAACCTCGAACATCCCATTTACGCTGGCACCACCCCGGCTCCGCCGGAAGTACCAAGAGTCTGCGGAAGGCCAAGGCGCGATAGCGATTGATCGTGCGATCCCCCGCCGTGGCGCAACACCATTGGGTGTCTTCCGACAGAAACAGGACGACTGGCACGCGACTCCCGCCGTTGATGCGCAGCTCCGAGATCAATTCGGCATCCCTGGGGCGCTCGATGAAGCGCAAATCGATTTTCGCGGGATTGGCTTCAGCGATTCGATGAATCAGCGGGCATTGCTCAACGCAATCGCCGCACCAGATGCCACTGAAGACCAGAATCTTCATTTGCCGCACGAAGCCGCCCACCAACTGCTGCTGGGCTTCGGTCAGTCGTGCGGCATCGTGGACCTGATTCCAGCGGCGTTGCTGCTCGGCGGTGCCGGTCCGAAGATAACTGTCGTAGGGAAGCCCGGATGCAAATCGATCGGAATGTATGAAGCATCTATCATCGCTGCTGTGCCTACGCTGCGGATTGTAACCCAACCTGTTCCCAGCTGAGGACAGCTAGGAACGGGGAGGAAGAAGGCAAGCGGCAAATCGCGGACCGTTCGGAGGCCGGCGGGGGCGGCGATGATTGCCGGAATCGCGTTGACGGCGATAGCGGAGTAACCCGCCAACAACCTAGGGCAGATGCGGGCATTCAGGCGTGCTGATGCTTCGCAATTTTTCGAGCAGAATCGTGCGCGCGCGGGGATAGGCCTGCTTGTCATCCAGCAACTGATACGCCCAATGCGCACCCATGGAAATCGCGTGAATTTCGAACGCCAGGCGTGTGGGATCGACTTTGCGGTCGAGGTGGCCAGCCTTCTGCGCTTCGTAGACGGCGCGTCTGATGGCGCCAATCCACTCGTGCATGATGGCAGCGATACGGTCGCGCACGACGCCGCGGCGGCTATCAAACTCGAAGCTGGCAGCGCTGAAGAAGCATCCCCCTTGAAAAACTTGCTTCTCGACCAGATCCATCCAGCGCTCGAGAAGACCCCATAGGCGGGGCATCCCTTTGCGCGCGGCGATGGCTGGTAATGTGACCTCTTTGATGAAAATCTCGCGAGCGAGCTCGATGGTCGCCAGCTGAAGATCCTCCTTGGAGCCAAAATGGGCGAAGAGACCGCTCTTGCTCATTTTTAACTGTGCGGCGAGAGAGCCGACGGTGAGTCCTTCGAGACCCTGGACCGAGGCGATGTCCACGGCGCGTGCGAGGATGGCTTCCCGAGTACGGAGACCGCGAGCCTGGTGGCGGGGGACCTTTTTGCGAGGGGAGGGAACAGCCTTGGACATGGAAAGAGTGTAACACGAAGAAATAAATAGCACGATCGTTCGTATTATATGTTAAGCTTCGCGGCCAGAGGTTCGGCCATGGGAAACCGCAGGCTGTTCGGGGCGCGGATCGCTTCGATGCACAGGGCGGCATCCGGGGTGGCGCGCAGACGGATGTTCGGACCGGTCTTCGGAACAACTCCCATGCCAGCGTTCCGGCGATGGTTCCGGGGATCGTTTCCCTCGTTTCGCCGAAACTATCTCGGCGGGCGCACCTGTAGGTCCTTCCGGCCGCTACCTCCGCTCGCGATTCTTTTTGCAGTGATGATCGGGCCGGGTGCGGTCTGTGGCCAAGAGATTCCACTCGAACATTGCGACGCCCTTCCGGTCGTTCAAGTCGTGGCAGCCGGCCGACAGGCCTGGTTTCTGGTGGACACGGCAGCGACTTCCATGCTGAACCTGGAATCGTTCGCGCAAGGGCCGACGCGCTACATCCGGGTGACCTCGTGGACGGGCACGCTCGCTACGAGCGCGAAGGAAGTCACCATTGCGGAGTTGGTGGTGGGCCGAACGACCCTGATACGACTGACATTGCCGGCCATCGATCTCTCTGCGATTGGAAAAGCCTGCGGGAAAAAAATCGACGGGATCCTCGGCGCGGACTTGTTAGGGAAAATCGGAGCGACTGTTGACCTCAAGCGCAAGTTGTTGCACGTAACCACAGCGGAGGAAGAACGCGACGCCGAGCTAGTTTCCGAGATGCAGCGGGATACGGAGCGATGCACGGAAGCTTTCAACGACTCGGACGAAGACACGTTTGCTGATTGCTTAGACCCGAAAATCGCGCTATTCACGGCGAATGAGGAGCTTTATGGCCGGGAACAAGTGACCGGGTATTTCCGGGATCGCTACTTTCATCAGACACCCCCGGCGCGGCTGGAGATCCGCGAAAGCGCATTTCACCCGATCGGTGACGCAGTCTGGTACGAGTACGAGTTCACCATCGAATCGGAGCGCGAGCGATTGCATGGGCGAGGTATGGCGATGTGCAGGAAGTCTGACGGACGCTGGAGGATGGCGAGCATGCATCATTCGGTCGTGCAGTCCGAGCCTGCAGGTCGTTAACTGCGAGTTGGAGCGGGGTGCATCCCGATACTTTTGCCCGGCACGGGAGTCTCTCAGCTTATTGCCGCCATCCGTAATACCCCGGCCCGACGCGCATATGGTGGTGCCAGGCCATTGGGAACGCCCACGCCACGAGTAGCCCCAACAGGGCTTGTCCAATCGCAAGCGGAATAATGTTTCGCACGCGCCCAAACATCCATGCCATTGCCGCCCCGCCGACAAATGTCAGTGGTACGAGCACCGGATTCGGCCAATGACACGCGGCAAAAATCGCTCCTGTTAGTCCCGCAGCCACCCATTCATTCCGCACGAGCGACAGCATCCGGTTGTGCAGCAGGGAATTGAGCGCCACCTGCTGCAACACACAAAACGCGAAGTAGCCTCCCAACAAGGAAATTGAACTCGGCGGGAAATGCCGCGAAGCGCCCAGCAAAAGGCCAACGATCACGAGCCCCGCCGCCATGAGACCGAACACGGCCAGAGCCTGCTCCGTCGCAGGCCAAATATTGTCTGCGCGCCACCCAAGAGTCTTCGCCGTGTCGCGATGCAGCAAGAAGCTCGCAGCCAGCCACACGACGAATATCACCCAGGTCCATCGCGCAGTGAATTGCAGCCGCCAGATAAACCAGATTATGAATGCAGGCAGGAGCATCACGTCGGCAAGCGATAACCATCGCTTCAGAGAGGGATTCATCACTGCCTCCCCAGACACTCTTCGCAACTGATTTCCGCAAAGAGTCGTTGGCCGCTATGCCGCATGCGATTTTGCTTGGCGGCACAGGGGCAAGCAAAGAACCATCTCGGGCACGCTCGCAGTACAAAACCAACGCTATGATATCTCCGGCGGGCGGATCAGCGATAATTTATAGCCAGTGGCCAATCTGGTCCTCGCGGAAGCGGTCCTGTTCGTGCACCTGCTTTGGTGCGCGTGGGTGCTGCTGGGCTGGACAGTGACACGCTGCCGCCGCGTTCTGCGGACACTGCACGTCGCCTCACTGATCTACGCCATCGTCATCGAGTTGGTTCCCTGGCCGCCGTGCCCGCTCACCGTGCTTGAAACGTGGCTTGAGGGTCGCGCAGGCATCAAACCCGCGCACGGACCGTTTCTGGTGCGTGTTCTCGATGCAATTGTGTATCCCGACTTGCCGGAGTGGCTCGTCGTTGGCGGCGCGGTGCTCGTTTGCGTGGCGATCTTATGGATCTATCTGCAGCGCTATCTTCGCCGAGCCACGGGCGGCGGGTGGTGATCGTCAAGACAGCGGGAGGGGAGGGAAGAAGGCGAGGGGCAAATCGCGGACGGTGCGGAGGCCGGCGGGGGCTGCAAGGATTGCCGGGATCGCGTTGACGGCGATGGCGGCAGTGGCGATGTCTCCGTGCGCGCCGCCGGGAATCGTGAGCGAGAGATTCGGCTCGCCGCGCAGTTCGACCGTATCGCCGGGGTGCTTCGCGCCGACGTACATCTGAAGCTCCATGAAAATCTTCTCTTCGCCCTTCGACGCGCCGCGAGCGATCTGATGGACGCCGGCGACTTGGCCTGGCGCGACCTCTAGGAACGGAGTCTTCACGGTTTCCTCGGCAATGACGGGTTCGATCGTTTCGGAAATATCGTCGACGACGAGGCCGAGGCCGTCGGCGACCATGGCGACCGATTCCGGCAAGCCGTGATGCTTGATGATCCCCGCGGCGACCTGCTCGTGGAATTCGGCTTCCGTGATGCCCGCGCCGATTTTCTTTTGCAGCGGCAGGCGGCGCTTCGAGGCATCCACGATGCGCACGGCCTTGGCGAAGTCCACGCGCTGCGCGACGGCGGAGAGCACGAGGACGAGCTTATCCATCACAAAGCCCGGGTTGACGCCCGTGCCGACCAGGGCTACGCCTTCCTCCTTTGCGGCGAGATCCAAGTTCGCAGAAAGCTCGGGGTGCTTGCGGAACGGATACGCCAGCTCCTCGCAGGTGGAAACGACGCAGCAGCCCGCGTGGATGCACGCGAGCAGCTCGTCCATCACGGCCGGGAGAGACGACGAGGTCGTGTGCATGACGACGTCAACGGGCCTATCGAGGACGGCGGGCGGGCGAGCCGAGACGGGCACGCCCCAGGGCGCGTCCGGCGCGCCCACGATTTCGCCCAGATCGCGCCCGGCCTTGGCCGGATCGCGGTCGATGCCGCCGACGATTTCGAGCGATTTCTTCTGCCGCAGCAAACGGGCGATCGAGGCGCCAATGGGACCGACGCCGAACTGCACGACGCGAATCTTCTTCCTCACAATGCCTTCCTCGGGTCTGAACGGACCACCTAAAGTAAGGCCTTAGCGGGCTGACCGCAACCGGAAAGAGGCGGAAGTGGCACGCGCGCGGGATCCAGAGGGTGTGGGACGACATGCTGCGAGAGAGGCGGCGCAAAGGCATGCGTTCCGCGCCGTTTCTTATAGACGGGATTCCCGAGGAAGGCTCGGGACAAGTTCCACCCCGCCCTTCCAGAAAGCGCGGGTTCAGGAAGACAACTAGAAACGGGAACGGGTGGCGCGAAGATAGTCTCGCAGCGATGCGACGTTGGGCCCGTAGGAGCCGACGCGGCCGGCGTCCACGGGTAGGCCGAGGCGCTCCGCTTGATCGATGCTCAAGCCCGCGTCGTCGAGTTCAGCGAGGCTGTAGCCTTCGGCGGGCACGAGCCGGTTGGGCCGCAAACGGTCCACAGGACGCGGCGGGCGACGCATGTGCCACCGCTTTCTCACGATATCGAAGAAATCGTCCCAATCTCGACGGTTCCACATGGCGTCCTCTCTTTTCCAGGTACGCTGCGACTCAGTCCATCAGATGTATCAACCAGATGTATCAACGAATTGGATGCAACAAGAACCCTTTGGGTAACGTGAAATTTAGCGTCGCGCTCCCCCTGCTTCATGGAGAGTAACGCTGCTGATTCTAAACCCCGCCGAAAGCGGAAAGTTGCGCGTGTATCCATTGAGTTATCGCATCATAGGTACGGCGGCCCCGGCCACCGGCTGTTATACTGGCTTGAACGAAGGGCGATCAACCCAAGGGCGAGCAAGAACGGGTAATAACGGCCGCACGTTAGGCGATTGTGTAAGCGGCGAGAAATCTGCATGAGCAATCCATCGGTCATTGTCGTCCATTACCACGAGCTGTGGCTCAAGGGCCGCAACCGGCGATTCTTTCTCGGGAAGCTTTTCACGGCGCTTCGCCAGGGGCTTCAGGGGGTTCCGGTCGAGCGGATCGAGCAGCCCGGCGACCGTCTGCTGGTGCGTCTCGGGACAGGCGCGTCAATCGAGGACGCGATCCGGCGGATCGAGCGGGTGTTCGGGGTCGCTTACTACGCCGTGGCGTGTCCCGTGGCGCGCGAGATGGAGGCGCTCTGCCGCGCCGCGTGGGAAGAGGCCGAGCCGCTGCGGTTTGCGTCCTTTGCCGTGCGCGCCAAGCGCAGCGACAAGGAGTTTCCGCACTCGACGATGGAGATCGAGTCCACCGTGGGACGTTACCTGCTCGAAAAACTTCGCGCGCAGGGCCGCGAGGTTCGCGTGCGCTTGAAGGACCCCGAGCTGACCTGCCACATCGAAATCACGCCGGGGCCGCTGCTGGTCTACGCACGGAAGATTCCGGGGGCGGGCGGCCTGCCCGCAAATACCGCGGGACGCATGACGTGCCTGCTCTCAGGCGGCTACGATTCGGCCGTGGCCGCGTACCACATGATGAAGCGCGGCGCGCATCTGAGCTTCGTGCACTTCTACGGCACAGGCGCGCGGCCGGGCGAATCGTCGCTGCACGTGGCGAGCGGGCTCGTGCGGACGCTGGCGCCCTATCAATTTCGCGCCAAGCTCTACCGGGTGCCGTTCGAGGAAGTGCAGCGCGAGATCGTCCGCTACGCGCCGGAAAACGTTCGCGTGCTGCTCTACCGGCGGATGATGCTGCGGATCGCGGAAGCGTTCGCGCGGCACGACCGCGCGCTCGCGCTCGTCACGGGCGACAGCCTGGGCCAGGTGGCTTCGCAGACGCTGCGAAATCTAGTCGCGGTCGAAGCGGCGGCGCGGATGCCTGTGTTCCGTCCGCTGATCGGTGCGGACAAGATGGAAATCCTGGCGACGGCCCGCAAGATCGGGACGTACGATATTTCCTCGGAGCCTTTTCACGACTGCTGCCCCGTTTTTCTGCCGCGCTCGCCGGAGCTCTGCGCCCGGTCGGAAGAGTTGGCGGAAGCGGAAGCGGCGCTCGATATCGAGTCGCTCATCACCATGGGAATCAGCGGGGCGACCATCGAGAGGTTCGCGTATACGGGCGGGCGCATCGAGGCCAGCGAACCGGCGCCGCTCGTGCCGCTCGACAAGCAGCGCGCGGCGATTGCGTAGGCGTATCGCGGCTGAGGCCGAAAAGTCTCGCCCCCGACAAGCCGGGGCGAGCTCTGGATCGCAAACAAGAGAAGAAATTACCGGTCGCGGCCGTACCCGCCGCGGCCACCACCGCCGCGTCCGCCTCCACCGCCATGGCCGCCACGACCACCGCCTCCGCCGCCACCGTGGCCACCGCGCCCGCCACCACCGCCGCCAGCGCCTTCCCGCTGCGGGCGAGCTTCGTTGACGACAAGCGCGCGGCCCAGGAACTCGCGGCCATTCAAAGCCGCGATGGCCTTTTCAGCTTCCGCGTCGTCGCGAATCTCCGCAAAGCCGAACCCGCGCGGTTGACCGGTAAATCGATCGCGAAGGAGCGTAAGAGAATCCGGTTGCACGCCGGCTTCCGCGAACAGCGCCGCTACCTCTTCTTCCGTAGCCTTGAACGATAGATTGCCCACGTACAGTTTCTTCACGTTCGATCTCCTTGTGCCCCCGTCGTACGGACAGGCACGTCTGCGAGGCTGAAGAAGCAGGATCGAGGCCGCGGGCAGTCAGCAGTGCGCCGGCCACCTCAGGCTGAAGCGAGCGTCCCAGCAACCAGGAGCATCTTGCTGCAACTGCCCCCCGCAGTCAACCATCGGGCTTGTCGGGGCGGCTCCCAGGCTGGCGCGCCCGGCTCAGGCGCCGCCCAGCGGGCTAGGTGCGGTAGCTGGCGTTGATGTGGACATATTCCTTGGTGAAATCGCAGGTCCACATGCGCGCGCGGCCATCACCGGAATGCAGATCGATGACGATGGAGACATTTTTCTCGAGCATTTTTTCGTGGGCGACGATCTCGTCGAACGGATACTCGCGGCCTCCGCGACAGACCTCGATGCCCGCAACCGAGATGCCGACGCGCTCGAAATCGAATTTGGCGCCGGAGCGGCCGGCTGCCGCGAGGATGCGGCCCCAGTTGGGGTCGGCGCCGGCGAAGGCGGTCTTCACGAGCGGCGAATTCGCGACGGTGCGGGCGATC
>Ga0187872_10002302_pt1 | contig 17109 bp, 8 predicted proteins | sample June2016WEW_16_4_FD_132973 | JGI IMG/M metagenome (GOLD analysis project Ga0187872, IMG submission 132973) | Peatland microbial communities from SPRUCE experiment site at the Marcell Experimental Forest, Minnesota, USA - June2016WEW_16_40 | ecosystem: Environmental > Terrestrial > Soil >...
CCGTCTGCGCATCCCACACTCGCGCGGTACCATCCCCTGAAGCCGTGACGACCCGCTTCCCATCCGGACTGAATTGGGCTGAATTGACAAGGTTATAGCGTGCGTGTTTGAGCGGCTCGGTCAGTGGCTGACCCGTCTGCGCATCCCAAACGCGCGCCATGCCATTGGTGCCATTCGACGAGGTCGTGACGATGCGCTTGCCATCGGGGCTGAATGTGCCATCGTGTTTGAGCGGCTGGGGCAGTGGCTGGCCCGTCTGGGCATCCCACGCCCGCGCCATGTCATTCGTGCCCTCCCACGAGGCCGTGACGATCCGCCTGCCATCTGGACTGTATTGGGCCCAACGGACCAGTCCCGCTCGGCGGAGATGCAGAATGGGCCGGAGCCAGGCCCGGTAAGCGAGCAAGGTTGCCAGCCGTGTCACGGCGGCATCATTGGCGGGGTTGGCTCTGAGGCTGGCGACCAGGTAAGCGACTGCGTCGTGGTCCTTGTCCTCGGCGATGAGCCGAACAGCTTGCAGAAAATCTGACTGAGACAAAGTCTGAAGCGCTTCTTCCTTCTTTGCTTCAGCTTCCTTCCGTTGGTGTTCAGCTTCCTTCCGCTGTCTTTCGGCCTCTTTCTGTCCGCGAACAGCTAAGATACCAGCCACCGTGGCCACCAGCGCCAAGGCCGCGAAGCCCGCCGCCAATTTCCGCAAGCGGCGCGCCTTTGCCCGTTCCTCGACCAGTTGTCGCTCCTTGTCCCGTTGAACCAGATCGCCAAATCCAATCCCCAGCAATCCCGCCACCACCCGCAATTTCTCTCGCTCCAGCACGGGATCGTGGGCTTTGTTTTTCAGTGAAGCTTCCCGGCCCTCGCTTCCCCGGACATCAGCGGCAATCGGTTCGACGCGCTGGGCCAGGTCCAAATTCCCGTCCGGTCCCAGCCGATGACGCAGCGCCGGCGGAAAGCATTCCAACGCCGGATCAGACCCCTTGCCCGGTTCGCTTGCATTCGGTTCGCCGTCCACAATGATCGCCAAAATGCGGTTCGCTCTGCCCAACCGCTTGAACTCCAGCACCTCCTCATTGACCCACACCGACTTGGCTGCGCGCGGCGAACAGATGACCACCAGATAGCGCGATTGTTTCAACGCCTCGCCAATGGCCTCGCCCAAGTCGGCCTTGATGGGCAACTCCTTGTCATCCTGAAAGCAGGGGAACAGCCGCTCGGGCGTCAATTCCCCGTCACGCCCCGGCTTGCCGAACAATTCCTGGGGGACCTTGAAATTCTCAAGCGCATAATGCAGCCAGTCACCCCAGAGATTTCGGTCTTTCCGGTTGTCCTGGCGGCTGTAGCTGATAAAGGCCCAGTACTTGAACTCGGTTGGCGGGTTCACATGAGAAAAGCGCGCAGGTTCATACGTTGCCCTTCGCCGATACCTGGATTGTTAAGTCATATTTACTTTGTGCTGTTGAGCAGCTTATACGCCCCGCATCGGGCTCCCTGCAAGAGCTTTCTTTCTATGAACCGGCTTTCCAGAAGGCTATGGCCGCCGGCCTCGAGAATTACCGTTGGCAAAGCCATTGCCACGGGTTGTTTGAACTGGCAATCGCCGCTTGAAGGGCAATTCGCCGAGTGCGAGTCCTTTCGATTCCCAAGTTCCAAATCCGTCGAACGACCGCTATGGCTAAAGTGTGACGGACTAAGGCCCGTCGGCGCGGAGCCTCTCTTCCGGGCGCGCGGGGATGCCTTCCCAGCTTGTCCAGGCGGGCAGTGTCTCGCCCTTCATTAGCAGGGAGAGATCGCCCAGCGCCGCGCCTTGCTCGAGGCGGGTATCGTAGAGCACGAGCGAGCCGGCGCCGACTTTGCAGCGGGGCCCGATGTCGATGCCGGACATCTTCATCACGCGGTCCTCGAAGAGGTGCGTCTGGATGGTGCAATCGGCGTTCAGCGCGGCCTGGTCCCCCAGGCGCACCAGATCGAACTCGCTCAGGTCGGTGGTTTCCATGTACACCCGGCGGCCGATCTTCGCGCCCAGCAAGCGGAAGTACCAACAGACAAAGGGCGTGCCGGTCAGCGCGCCGACGAGGAACGGTTCGGCCAGATGCTCGTGCAGGGCGTTCAGCAGCTCGTTGCGCCACACAAACGTGCTCCACAGCGGCATCTCGGCCGCACGGTAGCGCCCGACGAAAACCCACTTCGCCACAATCATGAAGACTCCCGCCGCGCCAGCGCAGGCCAGGTAGAGGAACGGGAAGCACAAGAGCGTGTCCAGAAGATTCAAATAGTCGTGCAGGATCAGCAGCGACGAGAACAGCAGGCTGATCAGGATGATGAAGCAGGTCGAAGGTGTGATGACGCGCACGAACTCGATGGCGGCCCGCTGGACGCGCAGCTTCGCGGTGGGGTTGAACGTGGTTTCCACCGGGAACAGCGCGCTCGGTTGGCGCTGCGGCAGGAAGATGGGCGGCGACCCCATCCAGGTCGTGTCCTCGCGGAGCGCGTCCGCCGGGTTGGGCGGGGGAGCCGAGAGGCAGCCGATGAGGACGCTGTCCCCGATGACCGTGCCCGGCGGCAGCAGGGCGCTGTTGCCGATGAACGAGCGCTTGCCGATATGATTCCGGCCCAGGGTCATGAACCCGTCGCGCACTCGCGGCGCGCCGAGCGAGACGCTGTCGGCAATGAAGCTCTCGTCGCCGATCGAGAGCAGGTCGGGCGAGATGAACGAGGCCGTGGACACCTCGGCGCCATAGCCGAGTTTGGCGCCCAGCAGTTTGTACCAGGGGGTCAGATAGACCGAGGCATAGAGCGGCCCCAGAATGTCGAGGCTCAGGTCCAGGGTTTGGTCGGCAAACCATTTCCGCAGGTAGTAGAAGCTGTGCAGCGGGCGCCGCCCGGGCTTCACCCTTCCCAGCAGCACCCACTTCACGAGGGCGATCTCCAGGGCCAATAGCACGATGAAGGACAACCCGACCAGCGGCGCAAGCAGCAGATACCAGTAATATGGGTCGAGGTAGTTCAGCTTGTTCATCACCACGATGCCGGGGAACAGGGCGGAGACCACCAGCACCGGGAAGATCAGCAGCCCGATCCCATGCAGAAGGCCGAAGGCGAAGCGGCGGCGTGCGGTTGGGCGAGTGACATGCGAGCGTTCTAAGCCGACAGGAATGTCGGCGCTCCGGGCGGGAGACCCGAGCCACGTCTCCCCGCGCGGAATGACGAAGCCGCGCGGCAGCAGCGACAGGTCTTCGAGGGCCGAGTCGTCTTCCATGACGGTGTTCTCGCGCACGGCGGAGCGGGCGCCGACGAAACAACGCTTGCCGATGGTGATGCGTCCAAGCTTCAACTGGCCGTTCTCGACGGTGTAACCCAGCAGGTTTGAGTCGTCGTTGATGCTGGAATCCTCGCCGATGGAGAGCAAGTCGTAGATGGCGAAGCTATCGCTGGCCAGATACACGTTGGGGCCGATCTTCGCCCCCATCAGCCGAAGATAGATATTCAGCAGCGTGGTGCCCGTCAGGTAGCCGACGGGGACGGCAGCTTCGATGGTCGTGGTGAACCACCACCGGAAGTAAAAGGCGCCCCAAAGCGGATAGGCGCCCGGGCGATAACGGCCAATCATAATCCACTTCACCGCAATCGGAATCGCCAGCATCAGCGGATACAGCACGATGAGGCTGGCGAACGCGCCGAGGATGGCTTCGAGGAAGTCGTATTCCTCCTCGATCAGCACGGTGTAGGTGAGATAGGGCGCCAGCCATTGCAAGGCAAAGAAGCTCAGGATGACCAGCAGGCTGACCGACTGCGCGGCCCCGCAGAAGAAGTGCCGCCAGAATGGCACCGGCTGGAAGGATTCGGCGGTGGCGGTCTCGTCTCGAAGGTGCCTCTGCGGGAGGGCGCGCGTCTCCGCGAGCCTTGATTTGTGGAGACGTTTGGGCTCGCGGGGACGCTCGCCCTCCCCGGTTTGGGGCGGCTCGAAGTGCGCCGCCAATTTCTCGGCCGTCGGATGTTGGTACACGTCGAGCATTGAAAGCTGCCGGAGCGCCGGACTTCTCCTCAACTCCGAGACCATGCGCGCCGCCAGCAACGAATGGCCGCCCAGGTCGAGGAAGAAGTCGTCCCGCACCGACACCGGCGTCGGCGCGAAGAGCCTTTCCCACTCCGCCACTATTTGCTTCTCCAGACCGGTGCGGGGTGGCACAAGGTCGCGCCGCCCGTCCGCTGGCCGTGCGCCGGGCGCGGGCAAGTTCTTGCGATCGACCTTGCCGCTGGCGAGCGTGGGCAAATGGGGGAGCGTTTCCAGCAGCGCCGGAATCATGTAAGCCGGCAAGTGTGCGCGCAGTATCGCGCGGATGGCGTTCTCATCGAACGGAGTTGCCGGCTGCGGCACAATATAGGCGACGAGTTGCTGGACGGCCGGCACGTCCTCGCGCAGCGCCACCGCCGCGGCCTGGACGCCGGGGCATTCCATCAGCACCGACTCGATCTCCGCCAGCTCGACCCGGAAACCGCGAATTTTCACCTGGCTGTCGAGGCGGCCAAGAAACTCCAGCTTGCTGCCATCGGGAGTCCAGCGGGCGAGATCGCCGGTGCGATAGAGACGCTGCGCAGGTCCATCGTCTCCGGCGAGGGAAATGAACTTCTCCCGCGTCAACTCGGGCCGCCCCAGATAACCGCGCGCCAGCCCGACCCCGCCGAGGCACAATTCCCCGGCCACGCCTGCCGGGACAGGACGGAGATGTTCGTCGAGAATGCAGGCCGAGTAGTTCGGCACCAGTTGGCCGATGGTAATCGGCTCGTCCGGATGGCATTCGGCGCAAGTGGCGATAACGGTGGCTTCGGTCGGCCCGTAAGTGTTGAAGAGGCGGCGCCCGGGTTGCCACCAGCGCTTCGCCAGGTCGGGCGGGCAGGTTTCGCCGCCCAAAATCAGCAGACGCACCGTGGGAATGTTTTCGTCCATCATGGCAAGCAGCGTGGGGACGCACGACAAGATGGTCACCCCGGCGTCGGCCAGCATTCGTGAAAGGGCCGCCCCGCTCCGGACCATTTCCTTCGTGCCGACCACCAGTGTCGCCCCGGCGAAGAACGCCAACCACACTTCCTCAACCGAGGCATCGAACGCCAGGGAGAACCCCTGATAGACGCGGTCGCGGGGCTGGACCTGAAAAAGCTTCCCCTCGGCCCGCACGAGGTGGCAGGCGCTGCGGTGTTCGATCTCCACGCCTTTCGGCCTCCCGGTGGTGCCCGACGTGTAGATCACATAACAAAGGTCCTCCGGCGTTGCGCCGGTGTCTGCGCGTCCCAACTGATCACCCCTTTGACCGGCCATCTCCTTTTGCAGTCCATCCAGCGCGAAAACCTGACCACGGAATCCACCGATCTGCATCGCCAGCTCGCTGGTGGTTACCAACGCCCGGGCCTGGCAATCAGAGAGGATAAAGCTCACTCGCTCGGCGGGATACTCCAGGTCCAGCGGCACATAGGCCGCGCCGGCTTTCAGGATGCCGAGCAACGCGACATACGCGTCCATCGCGCGCCCCAGCCAAAGGCCGACGCAATCGCCGCGCCGCACGCCGCGGCTCCGGAGGAACCGCGCCAACTGGTTGGCCCGGCGCTCCAGCTCGCCGTAGGTCATCCGCTTGTCCTCGCAGACCAGGGCGATCTTGTCGGCACTGGCCTCAGCCTGTTGCTCGAACAACTCGTGCAGCAGCTCGGCACGCAGCAGGTCCGGGTCCGGCGTGCAATGGATGAGCGCTCTGCCGTTCAGACAACTTCGCGATAGACGTCCGGGTGTGGGCGGGAAATGACGACCGCATTGACCAGCACGCCCGCCTCGCTGATGACCTGTCGCCCGGCGGCGACCGCGGCCTGCACGGAGGCGACGTCGCCGGTCATAGTGCAAAACGCTTTGCCGCCCAGCGCCATCGCCAGCCGCACCTCCAGCAGGGTCACGCTGGCAGCCTTGGCCGCCGCATCCGCCGCTTCGATCAGCGTGGCAACGTTGAACGACTCGAGTATCCCCAGTGCGCCATCCGGCTGCACTGGTTGCGTCCGGCCGAGCGCGACAAACACCTCGGGATGCACGTTCGAGATGACGAACTGATCAATGAGACAACCGTTGGCGGTTTCCGCCCCGGCGGCCACTGCCGCCTCCACCGCCGCGGTATCGCCCCCGATCAGCACCATGTATTTGCCCGAACAAATCGAGCGCGACAACAGCAAGCGCACGTTGCCCGCCTTCAACATCGTGTCCGCGACCTCGAATCCGGCAGCGACGCTGGACAGCTCTATCAAGCCGATTGACTTTTCCATCATATATTATCTTTCGAGAACAATCTGTTGGCTGGTGACTTCCCGCACGGTTCCCGCCAGCGGCGCGTGCAGGTTCGCGCCCAGCGCATTCGGGGCCGGCTCAGCGATGATTTGCCCCGCCGAGACCCGTTCGCCGGCCTTCACTTTGGGCTGACAGGGCGAACCGGCGCTTTGCTTGAGCGGGAGCACCAGCCGGCCCGGCTCGAGCCGGCCCGTCCACAGCGGCGCCGGCAGATCGTAGTCATGCACGTTGAGTTTCCGCGTGAGGGTCTTAATGGGAACCTGGCGGCCATCCCGCATCGCGTGCGGTTTCACGGTCGTTGGCCCGGACCATTTCACATTCGCCCGCCGCATCTCGGCCTTCGAGTCGTCGCAGGCCTCTTTGGGGTATAATTCCTCCGGGCAAGCGAAAAGGGTGCACAGCCCGCAAGAGCAGCACATCGCCGCCCACTGGTTCCAATACTCCGCCCCCGTGGCCGTGAACGCCAGGCTCCGCATCACTTGGTGCGGCTCGACCGCGTAGCCGAGCAGGAACCGCGGGCAATACTCGGTGCAGTAGCGGCATTGGTCGCAGGCCGACTTGCCGATCTTGGCCTGCACTTTGTTGGGCTTGAGCTTGCGCTCCATGACGTGATGGTCGCGCGGCAGGATCACCACCCCCGTGGCGGTCTTGGTGATGGGCGCGTCGAGATCGTCCGTGGTCTCGCCCATCATCAACCCGCCGATGCAGAGCACCGGATCGTCCGTGGTCAACCCGCCCACCGCTGCGAGGCAGTCACGGTAGGTCGTGCCCACCGGCACGCGCAGCGTCGCGGGCGAGCGCACCGCCCCGGCAATGGTCAGCCATTTATGCGTCACTGGCTTGCCCTCGGCGGCGGCGGCGATGTTCACGAACGTCTCCACGTTGTTCACTACCACCCCAACCTGGATCGGGATGCCCGCCGGCGGAATCAGCCGTCCGGTGACCTCATACACCAGGTCGTATTCGTCGCCCGCCGGGTAATAATCGCCCAGCAACTGCACCCGCAGCGCGGTGCCTTTGCACGCAGCGGTGACGGCCTCCACCGCGAGCTTCTTCTTCGCTTTGATGCCGATGATGCCGGCCTTGGCGCCCACCGATTCCATTGCCAGTTGCATGCCCCGGACCAACTCAGCGGCCTGCTTCTCCATCACGACCGCGTCTTTATGCAGCAGCGGCTCGCACTCCGCGCCGTTGGCAATTACCGTGTCGGCTTTCGCCGCCAGTTTGACGTGGGTCGGGAACCCTCCTCCGCCCGCGCCCACCACGCCGGCTTGTTTTACTTTGTCCGCTAGAGTCACAAAAAGTTTCGCCTACTATATCCTCTCCGCCCCCATGCCTGCCACACAAAAACCGCTCGCCTCACCCGTCACGCATCACGCGCCCGCACCATGCACCACGTTCCCGCCTTACGCCGCCCCCACCGCCTCATACATCGCCACAATATTGGCGGGCGGCACGTCCGCCAGAATGTTATGCACCTGCTGGAATACGAACCCGCCGCCGGGCCGCCAAATCTTCACCTGCTGGCGCACGTGTTCGCGCACTTGCGCCGGCGTCCCTTTGATCAGCACGTCGCGCGTGTCGCAACCGCCGCCCCAGAAGGTGAGCCGGTCCCCAAAGTCGCGCTTGAGGCCGCCCGGCTCCATGCCCCGGCAGGTGATCTGCACCGGGTTGATCGCCTCCAGCCCCGCGTCAATCAGGCCCGGCAGCAGCTCCCGCACGCCGCCGCAGCAGTGCAACATGATCTTGAGGCGCGGCGCGCGTTGCTTGACGATCTGCCACATCGCGCGCTCGCGCGGCTGAAAGTATTCGCGATACATCGCGGGCGACACCTGCGGGCCGGACTGCATCCCCAGGTCATCGCCGAACAGGATCACATCAATATGGGCGGCGACGGCGCTCAGGAACCGGTCCAGGTTGCGCAAGTGAATCTCCATCAGCTTGTCCAGGAACCGATGGGCGCGCTCCGGTTCCCCGGCCAGCAACATGAAGAAGTTGTCGTTCCGGTAGAACCACTGCCCGAGCTCCAGCAGGTTGCCGCCAAACAGCCCGATGATGGCGCGGTCGGTCTGTTGCCGCAGCTTGCGCGCTCCTTCCGCCAGCACCGCCGCGCCGCCCGCTCCCGCCACGACCGGGCCGGGCGGCGAGGCGACCCCCGACCACATGCACTCGGCAAACTCGGCTTCCAGCCGGCCCAGGTCCTCGTGCTCCAGAAAGGGGAAATTCGACTGCTCGAAATACCACACGCCCTCGGGCATCCGCGCGATGACGGTGCCCGTCAGCGCAGAACGCAGCACCCAGTCGCCGTTCTGGCGTTCGGGCTTGGCCCACGCCGGCATCAGGCAGGGCGTCCCGTCCGGCAACACCCACTCCGCCCAGTATTTGTCTTCGTGCGCGAAAGCGCGGCCCAGCTCGATGGTATCCACCTGAAACCGCTGCAACACGTCCTCATCCACGATCGCGAGTTGCTGGACCGGATCATAGACCCGAATGGGGTTTTTTGGCAGGCCAAGATAATTGCGCAACCGCGCGTAAGCCATGGCGGCGATGCCCGACGAGCGATGACCGGACAAATCAATCGGCACCCGGTCAGGTTCCCGGTGGTTCAGCGCCGCGAGAACTCGTTCACGTGAAGTCATAACATTGCCGTCTGGTGTTTCAGGTGTTCAGCCGACTGCCCCAGCCTGCCCGCCCTCCCTCCCGAGGTCAAAGGCAAAACGGGCCGAAAAACGCGCCTGAGCACTCGCGGGACAGGGGCAGGGACAAGCTCATAAGGAATGGATGGCGATGGCAAGGCGCTTCAGGTGGAGATCCCCTTTTGCGGGGATTTTAAGGTTTGCCGGCAGCAACGGTTGGGCCGCGCAGTTCGGCGAGGATGTAATCGACCAATCGGGCGTCGAGAAGATTGGGCGGGGTGTTGCTCCGATACAATTCGATGTACTTGATGGCGGCGTTGGTGTCATTCTGGCGATAGGCAACCTGGGCCAAGTGAAAATAGGCCTGGGAGGCGTTGGTGGCGGATTGGGCAGCGCACTCGTATGCCTGGCGGGCAGCGTCGAGGTTGCCGAGTTGGACATGGGTGAAGGCGAGGGTCATGGCGGTGCGGGAGTTGGTCTGCGCGGTCAGCGACTGGTTGAGCAGGGGGATGGCGCCCCCGTAGTCCTTGAGCAGCATGAGCGAGCAGCCTTTCCAGAACAGGGCGTCGGGATCGAGCGGTTTGAGTTGCAGGGCCTGGTTGGCCGCGGCCAGGGCGTTGGTGTAGTCGGCGAGACGGATCAGTTGCTCGGCCAGGCGCAGAGCGACGTCGGGTTGGCCGGGAGCGAGGGTTTGGGCGCGGGCAAATTGCTGCGCGGCCTGACGGGGCAGATTGGCTTCGGCAAACATTGTGCCCATTTTGCAACAGGCGTTGGGCTCGTCAACGGAGCCGTCAAGGGCGAGCACTTGGTTCCAGGAGCGGCGCTTGCCGAGCTGGGCTTCGATTTGTCGGGCGGATTGGATGGCGGCGGGTTTGCGGGCCTGGAGGTCCTGGTTGAAGTCGCGGTTGATCTGTGCGGCGGCGTTGTGGGGGCTCAATTGAAGCGCGGCGGCGAAGCAGTCGCCTGCCTCGCGCAGCGAGCCGGCTTTTTGCAGTTCGACGCCCCAGATATCGAGCGCCCGGGAGTAAAAGGCGCCAACGACTGCCGCCCAGGGGTCGCGCTCCGGCCCGCGGTCGGCCTCCTGGTGAAGCCACTGCCAGGAGCGGGACTGGGCCAATTGTTCCGGGGAAGGGATGTGGCGGACCAGTTCGGGCAGCGGCTGGGCGATGAAGGCTTGCCAGAAGGATCGGTTTTCGGCGAGCACTTCCGGCGGCAGCGGGCCTTGGTCCAGCACATTGGCCGCCCTAGGCTTGAGCTGGTAAAATAACCCGCGGGGCTGGAAGGAGAAAGATTCGCCCATGGAACCGGAGAGCGGCCGCAGGCTGTAAACCTCGCGCGCCGCGACCAGGCCCTCGAACCAGGCCGTCCGCACGGGCGGATTGGTCAGATCGGAGGGCAGATGCAGCAGCGGCGGCACCAGGTTGAACTCAGGATGCCGCTGTCGCAGAATGTCGAAATAGCCGGGGTCCTGATCCAGCACGGAGACATCCATCGGGAGGTAGGCGGTTTGCTGACTGCGGCGGATCAGGGTGGTTTCCAGGCAGAGCAGGCCGAAGGAACCTTCGCTTAAGATCACCGCGCCCGGAGGCGGGAGGCACTGTTCGAGTTGGGTCGCCAAGCTTCCCAGCGCGCCGGTCCGGCTCCAGAGGATGTACGGCAGGCTCTGGTGCAGCATAAGTCCCAGCACTCCCGCCAGCGCCACCGAGACGGCAGCGGTCAGAGCAACATTGACCCCCCGCGTGGGCAGGCGCGTCTGGCGCCAGGGTTCGCGGGGTTCGCGAGGTGGGGTTCCGAAGACGAGCAGGAAATAGCCGCTGAAGTAGCCCGCGCTCAAGGCGCCCAGGTAATAGAGCGGCAGACAGGGAAAGCCCACGCCCAGGCGGCGCGGGCTGAGCGGCAAGTCCAGCGCCGCCCACAGGCATACGATCAGGAAAAAGGCGTGGAGGCCGTGGAACATGCCGGCGACGAGTTTGTCGCCAGCCATCGCGCCGCCCGCGCGGCTGCCCCAGCGAAGCGTCATAAACAACGCCGGCAGCACCGAACCCAGGCAGAGCAGCAGAACGGTGGAAGTCGGAACAGCCAGCAGGAACCGCTTGTAGCTGCGAAGGATCGAGCGCAAGGCCGTCCAAAAATCCATTTGCGCGTTGTCCGCCGAACTCGCCAGCAGCGGCAGTAGCATCAGCAGGCACAGCCCCGCCACGAAGCAGCCCAGGCTTCCCGCCCACAGACCCGGATGGAAAGGCCGAAGCGCCTGGCGGAAACGCGCGAACAGGGACAGCTTGGGGTCGTTGAATCGCTCGAGCGCGCGTTCCAGCAGCGGCAGCCTGAATGGGTTGGCCCGCGCGGCCCAAACCGCCGCCAAGAAAAACAGGGGCGCGAAGGCGGCCATCGCCCAATTGTTCGCCACCGCCAAGCCGTACACCAGGGCGAGGCGCGGCAGCCGGGTGTTGTTTCCGTCGGCGCGCAATTCCAACAAGCCGCGCACCAGGCACGCAAACAGGAGCAGGTTGAACATCTCACCCGTGGCCGCGACCGCGTGCTCCCAAAAGGTCAGTTGCAGCCCGCAGACCAGCACAGCCAGCGTGGGCGGCAGCCACGCGCTGCGCAGGGCCAGCCACGGTGTCCCTTCCTCCAGCCGAAGCCGCTGGTCCTCCGTCCGGTCGTGCGGCAGCAGCGCCACCGAGCGGGCCAGCCACGCCAGGCTCAGGGCCGCGCAGGCGGCGCTCAATAGATTCAGCGCCGGCGGAATCCAGGCCGGCGGCAGCCAGCGGAACGGCCAGGTGACGAGGCAAGTGACCGGCCCAAACAATTCCACTCGCGGGTTCAAACCGCTGACGTTGGCGACCAACTCCAGGCTCTGCGGCGCGACCCAGGGGTTGAGCGTGAGCAGATAAACCGCGAACGTGACCAGCGCCAACAGCCAGGGCAGAACCACGGCTGCAAAACGAAGGGGACCGCTGCTTTCAGCCTTGTTCGGCATCACACCCCGCATTTCAACCCATTCGCGCGACGGGTGCAAGAGTTGAAGTGCAGAACCAGGCACGACCCAGGGCGGAAGAAACCGTGGCCGCCGATGGCAATGTCGTGGATTGAATCTGCCCTGGGCGCGACCGCTGTGCCCGGCCTGAAAGAAGGTCTGGCGGAATTCGCTTGGGTTCCGAATAATGCCGTGGCGGGGCGGACTCGCACTCCCGCCCGCCTGATAAGCAAGCTTTGTGCCATTCGCCGGATTTCATGGTAAATAATCGGATTTCATGGTAAATAAATGTGAGAATATTTTACGATTCTCGTTGACTTGCGCGGCGGATTGTCTAAAAAGGGCGTAGGCTAAATCAGGGTTCGGAGCAGGCTTGCTCCGCCCGCAACTCAGAGAGCAGTTTATGAAGACGAATCGAAGTATTTTTGCGTGTGTGACGGTGGCGGTGGTGTTCGGTTGTTCAGTGGTCTCGGTGAAGGCAGATGATATTTTTCCGCCTCCGTGGCAGAGGGACCAGCCCCAAACAACCTTCCAGGGTTGGACTTTCGTCACCGATGCCCTCACCACGGCGCCGGACGAGTATACTACCTACAACCCCTATGGGACGCCACTTGCAACGATTAACGCCGGAACTTCCCAGTGGTCGGCATTTTACGACAACCACCAGGGTGTGTGGACCCTCGGTACCGGTGATAATATAACCTTTGATATCCCCAACGCTCCGGAAGACATCTCGAATTTGAAGTGCGTGTGGACGCAGCTTACCTGGCAGACGGACAACAACGGGGTACCGGTCGTCAACGTGGCCGGCGTTACATCGACGTTTGTCGAGTCCGAGACAGTGAACGGTTGGACTTATGCTGCCTATCAGACTGTGTTGCCGTACAATCCGTCGAGTGAGGATGTGATTGTATCAGGTTCTTTATCCGGAACAACGTTTGACTTGGGTGAGGTAGTAATAGACACCATTTGCACTCCCGTTGACCCTATTCCCGAGCCTTCCAGCCTCGCGTTGTTGGCGGTGGGTGCTCTCAGCCTGCTCTACGCTTCGCGAAAGGGCAGGCTGGCGGCGTAGGCCAACCTGGCGAACCGACTTTCAAACCAACCGAGCCACCCGTGCGGGTGGCTCTTTTTTTCAGGCCAGGCGGTAGGCTTTGGCGGGGCCGGCGCCGAGCTGGCAGACGACCAATTGGCGCAAATCCACCGGCGGGCCGAGCGTGGCGCCGCTCGGCAGCTTCCGGCCTTCGGCGAGGCTCTTCTCCGCGCCCTCCAGCACCAACGTCGTGTAGAAGCCGAGGGTCATCGGGTCGTAGGCCGCTTCGCGCTCAGCCCCAGAGAGCTTGTCGTTGCGCAACGCGAGGATTTGCTGGTAGAGCCGGCCCGGACTGCTGATGCCGTAACCGGTCACAGTCTTGTCCTTCTCGAAATTCCGGAAGAGGGGGTTGACCTCGAGGATGCCTTCGGCGTGGACCTCGCGCAGGCCGGGGGTGTCGAGGCCCAGGTCAATCAGCCCCTCGGAGCAGATGATGCGGCTGGACTGGACGGTGATGGATTCGGCGGTGTTGGGCAAGGCCCAGCCGGTGATGATGTGGGCCTGCGCGCCGCTCGCGAAGAGGATTTCTGTATCCACCAGGTCGTAGCCTTTGACCGGAATCGGTTTGAGGGAAGGCAGCTTCTGCGAGTAGCCGGTCGCGCGCACCTGGACGGGGATGAGGTTGACGATCTTCAGCAACGCGTCGGCCATGTGCACCGTCAGGAATGAGACAGGCGTGTTCTTCTCGGCGAAGTCCGGCGAAGCGAAGAAGCGTGGCGTGTGGTTGGGATCAACCACGACCAGCTTGTCCAACATGTAGAAGACCGCCGTCTGCAAGACGCCGTAGCGGCCATTCTGAAAGCGGGCCTCAGCTTCTTTGATGCGGGGGTCCTCGCGTTTGTGAAAGTCAATGCCCAGGAAGCGCCCGGACTTCCGGGCGGCCTGAATCATCGCGTGGGCGTCCTTGACGGTCGCGGCGGTGGGCTTGGGCACCACGACATCCAGGCCGGCGTTGAGCGCATCCACGGTCGGGCCGCAGTGCAGGTGGTCCGGGGTGTTGACCTGGACGGCGTCGAGTTTGACTTGGGCGAGGAGGTCCCGGTAATCAACGAAGCGGCGGGCGGCGGGGACGCCGGCCAGGTCGGAGAACCAGTTGCGGTATTGTTCGTTCGGGTCGGCCACCGCGCGGATTTCCAGCATGTCCGAGTAGCGGCTGCGGAAGTAAAGGTGCTGGTAGATTTCGCGCACGACAGCGCCGGCGCCGATGATGCCTAGCCTGAGTTTAGTCTTCATATCAAAGTCTTTTGGGGTGTGTGCAAGTTAAGCCAGCGTCCCGGTCTGCTTCAGGAGAAACACCGCCAGAAATTCAGCCGCCGCGCGGATTTCCTCCACCGCGATTTGCTCCTGGTCGGAATGGGCGAAGGCGAGCTGGCCGGGGCCAAAGGTCAACACCTGCATTCCCGAGTACTCGGTGGCAAAGAGCCGCGCATCGCACGACACCGTCCAGCCGAGCACGGGTTCGTTCTTCCACAGACCGCACGCCCTGGCGGCGGCAATGGCGTTGCGGACCGAAGGGGAATCCGGGTCGCCGTCGAACGCCACGTTGTGCAGCTTCTCGTAGGCGACCGTCACGACCTCCTCGCCGCGTTCGGGCCGCCCGATTCGGCGCAGGTAGTTGTCTGCGCCGCGGTGGGCCGCCCGGCGCAGGCGCTCCATGACTTCGTTGATGCCGTGGGTGGGGACGAAGCCCTGCCCGCCCTCGAGGGTGAGACTGGGGGTGGGGATTTTTGATTTGCGATTGGCGATTTGCGATTGGGGTTCGGCCTGGGGTTGCGGGGCAAGCTCGAAGCATACCCGGCTGCCGGCGGTAGCTTCCAGCTTTGCTTTAGAGGAGACCAGGCTGCGGACCAGGTGGGCCATTTTGGTGATGGCGCCGTCGCGGTCGCGAATGGCGCCCATGTGACCAGTCGCGCCGTGGACCTGCACCAGGTAACCCTCGTCTTCGCGCTGGAAATCGTAGTGCCGCGCGACCATCCGCCGGCCCGTCGCGGGGTCGGTCACTTTCGTCTTGTCGCCGTAGAGGCCAATGTAAGCGGCCAGGCCGGCTTCGAGACAATCGCGCACGAGCAGTTCAGTTGGCTCGCCGGGCGGACGATCAAACTGGACGGTGAAGCTCACCTCGCCACAAATGCGGCTGGGGTGCTCGCCGAAGGGACCGATAATGCCGTGACACGTCTGGACGGGCCGCTGGGGAAAGAGCTTGTGGCGGCTCTCGGCGCGAATCGCTGCGCCCTCTTTCTCCATTTCCTCGTTGATAAAGGCGAACATCTCGAACAGGGAAACCTCTGGCGGCCCCTTGAGGTCGGCGCGATACCAGACCGCGCCGCGATTGGCGGGGTGGAACTTCAAGTCCGCGCACTCGCAGACGACGATGCTGTCGTAGAGCTTCTTCAGGCCGCGGTCGAGGGCGAGCGAGAGGGAGCCGTTGCCGCCGGTTTCCTCCTCGACGACCAGCATCGCCACCACATTCCGGTTCCACTTCAGCCCGGCTTTGGGCATCACCTCGGAAAGCACCTTGAGCGCGGCGACGATGCTCACCGCTGGCCCTTTGTCGTCGCACGCGCCGCGCCCATAGACGGAGCCGCCCTTGACGCGCGGGGGGAAGTAAGGCGCCACGACATCAATGTGGGCGTTGACGGCTACCGATTGTCCGGCTTGGCCGCCAGGCCCCCCGGGGACCACACAGAGCAGGTTGGAACGGCCCGCATAGGTCTCTTCGGGAGAGAGACCCTGTGGCCGCTCCGGAGTCCGGGTGAAATGCAGCAGGGAGTAATTCGGATGCGTCTGGATGGCAGGGTTGATTGGCTGGCGTTCGAGGCGCAGGCCGGAGAAGTTCAGACCGCTCAGTTCGCGTTCCAGAATGCGGAAGCAACTGTTCTCGGCGGCCTGCATCCGCGTGATGTCCGCGTTCGGCGTGGTGTCAATCTTGCAGAGCGCGACCAGCAGGTCCCGCAGGTAACGCCGGAAGCCGGCGGTCCGCGTCCGGGCGAGGATGTCGCGAATGATGGGCGGCGCGGTTGAGCCAGTAGAGGGTTCTCTCCGGCCCGACGCGGCGGGTTGGCGCGGGCGGCGCTGAGTTTCGGTTCGTCTAGCGGGCATGGCTTTCCACTCTCTTACGGCATCAATGGCTCACCGAGATGCGCCCTCAGCCGGTTGCGCCGGCCGAAATGCGGAGCGCGCACAGGCTATCAAATGCGCCGACGCCGTCAAGTATGGCGCCGGAGAGCGCCGCATCTCGACACTGCCCCCAAGGAGCGAGAACGCCCAACGGTGACGGACCGCGAGCCGTCCCTGGCTCGCAGTGTATTGGAAGGTGCAATAGCCTCGATCGTCGTTTCGCGTTCGAGGCTGCTGTGAGCCGGGGACGGCTCGCGCTCCGGGGGCGTCGAGATGCGCCCGGTGCCGGCCGCATTTGGGGTTGCGATTCGCGCTGAAGCTGCGGACGATGGGCGGGCCGTGAAAACGTTGCACGCATATTTAGTCCGTCAGATCCTGGCATCGCTGCTGATTACCGTCATGGTTTTCACGTTTGTGCTGTTGCTCGGCAACGCGCTGAAGGAAATCCTTCCGCTGTTGGTGAATCGGCAGGTGACCGTCGGCGTGGTGGCGGAGTTGGCCGCCTCGTTGATCCCGTTCGCGTGGGTGTTCGCGCTGCCGATGGGCATGTTGACGGCGACGCTGCTGGTCTTTGGCCGCTTCAGTGCCGATCAGGAACTGACCGCCGTGCGGGCCAGCGGCGTCAGTCTGCTCTCCCTGATCAGCCCGGTCCTGTTGTTGAGCCTGGCGTTGTGCGCGCTGTGCGCGCTGGTGAACATGGAAATCGGGCCGCGCTGCCGCGTCGCCTACACCAACATACTCTTCAACCTGCGGCTGGGGTTGTCGGGCGCCCAAATGCCCGAAGGCCGCTTCATCAAGGATTTCCCGGGCTACGTCTTTTATGTGGGCAAGAACCGGGGCGGCGAGCTGCAGGACGTGATGGTCTTTGTCTTGAAGGACGAAACCAACGTGGTGACCACCGTTCGCGCGGCCCGCGGCAAGCTAGAAGTGGACGCGCCGACCAAGCGCATCATCCTGCATCTTTACGACG
>Ga0187872_10002309_pt1 | contig 17076 bp, 11 predicted proteins | sample June2016WEW_16_4_FD_132973 | JGI IMG/M metagenome (GOLD analysis project Ga0187872, IMG submission 132973) | Peatland microbial communities from SPRUCE experiment site at the Marcell Experimental Forest, Minnesota, USA - June2016WEW_16_40 | ecosystem: Environmental > Terrestrial > Soil >...
AAGCCAACGCTCCCTTCGCGGGCGCGGTGGACATCGTGGACATATTCGTTCGTCAGGCGCAGACTGAAGCCCACAAGCTTCAGATCGTCAAGATCGTGCGACCGCTCAACCCGAATGGACCTCCGGGCAACGCCGAAGTCCAGCCGTACACGGAAGAGTACCACGGCTGCGCGATCACGAACATTCAAGATGGCGAGCAGATTTCTGTCGGCACGATGGAAATCCTCGAGCAGATCACGGTCAACTTCTGCTACGTGACCCGTAACGGACAGACGAGCCTCGCGTTCAAACTCCGTAACGACCCACTAGCCGCTGCTGGCTGATTCAAGTTAGTCTAGAAGGGAGAGTAGTATGGCTTTCGACAAGAAAGCATACATGAGGGAGTATCGACCAAGGTATCGTCAAGAACATCCTGAGAAGAATCGCGACTATCAGAGGAAGCGCGAACAGGAAAGACGCGATCTATTCGCGGATATCAAGACCAAAGCCGGTTGTGCTCGATGCGGATACAAAGACAACCCATATGGACTAGAGTTTCATCATCGCGACCCAAGCGAAAAGAGTTTCCCTATCGCTCATGGTTCCAAACGTTCCCTCAAAGCGATACTAGCAGAGATTGCAAAGTGTGATGTCCTTTGCGGTACATGTCATTCTATCGTAACTCACGATCCGGAGGTTAGGTCAAATGTCTGAGGAGACTCAGGAGCAAGGTGAGAAGGGACCAGAGAAGGTCGAACCGTTCAAGCTGTTCTCGCCACGTATTCAGGAGGCGGTACAGGGACTCTTGTTCCTGGGCCATTTGCAGAAGGATTTCAACTTCTGTGGACACAACTTCACGCTTCGCACCCTCCGCCCTGCGGAGAGAGCCGCTATCGCCGTGGTCATCAAGCCGTGGCGCGAAACCATCGCTGAGCCGGAAGTGTGGGCGAACGCTCAGGTGGCCGCAGCCCTTGTCTCCATCGACGGCTACTCTGACTTCTTGCAGCAGGCTGGACCCGACCTAGAGTCGCACGTTCGCGCACGACTGCGCTACATCACCAACTCAGAGACAGGCTGGTACGGACCGACCATCTCGTTCCTCTACGACTGTCTCCTTGGCATGGAAGACGAAGCGCTGAAAGCGCTGAACGAGCTACAAAATTTATCACAGAGGGATCTGGACCAATTGCGACCCTCGCCAGATTCCTTAGAGACACCGGGTACCTCACCCGACGAGACAACCTTGGACTTCCCCTCCTGAACGCGCTCCACCTGGAACTGGTGCAGTACCTCGCCCAGCTAGACGAGGAGGCGAAGGACCGCGAAGCCGAAGGTGAAATGGAGCGCAACATCTTCGCGACCAACCCGGCTCTATGGAAGCACATGTACGCTCCGAACATGAACGAGGACGGCGAAGTCATCCTCACACCGGGTAGCCCGGAGGAGTTGAAGGAAATGGCCGCAGAGTGGGGCTTGACACCCGAGGAAATAGCCGAACTCGGATGATGAAATAGCGAGGGGCGGGGCGTAATAGCTGATGGCCGACGAATCTCCACAGCCGATTGATCCGCAGCGCTCGCTCAAACGTTCGCTTGACCAGCTAACACAGGCGGTGCGGTCGATGAACAAGCACCTGGAATCCCTCGACGCTGAGGGCCAGGGCCAGTACATCGAGGGCCAGAAAGAGTCGAACGCAGCGAAAAAGATCCGCGAAGCATCGTGGTCTATGCAGGAGGCTAGAAAACCCTCCTCCCAGCTACAGCAGCCGGGTTCACTCAACCCCGACGCCTCTATCTCTGACGCGATTGCGTCGATCAAGTCGGCCTACGAGAACCAGAATGTGAACGCGGTTCAGCGGGCCGCTGATATGGTCAATAAAGCGGGCACCATGAGGCTACCAGAAGCGGAAGCTCAGGAAGCCAAAGAAGACGAAGCGAACTACTACCAGGAACTCCAAGACAAGCGCATGACTGGCCTGGGATGGATGACCCCCGACAAGATGGAAAAGCTGCGCGCAGAAACTCCGCATCTCAAGGGCTACTCCTACGGCAATTGGGAACGCAAAGCAAGGGTCGTTGAAAGCCGAGTCGGTGGAGCGCAAGCCTACGCAACTAAAGCCGCAGCCAAGATGGGTGAAGAAGGTCACGAAGGACTGGCGAATGCTTTCGGAAGTGTTGCCAAGGGCGCAGGCAAGATAGAAGAAAATGCCATGCCTATCGTCATTGGCGTAGACATGGCAAAGCGAGCCTGGGCAGGAATGGAAAAGGGACAGAGGAACGTTATCGAAGGTACGGGCCTGGGCTACTCCGGTGAAGGCGTACCTGGCGGTCAGTTCCTACCAGGAGGTATTCGTAACCCGCTGGCTCTCTTCACCGAAGCTGGTCAGCAAGGGTTCGGCATCAAAGCCGCTGCCATCGAAAACGCCCTCAAGGGTAACCTTGGGTTCGGTGAATCCGCCAAGCTGTCTGAAAACCTCGCCAGCCTGGGATTCAGCAACCGACACGGCAGCGGTATCCCAGGCTTCCTCGGCCTGGACAACAGCGGTCGCAACCAAGAACTTGTGGAACTCGGCAGCAAAGCGAAACGAGAGGGCTTGCCGGAAGCCGAGTTCGTGAAAATGGCCGAAGGCATCAGGTTCGGTGGAGGTTCGATCAAGCAGTTGAACGAAAACATCAACGGGCTAGGCGAAGCTGCCAAGAATGCTGGAACCAGCACGAAGGTACTGGCCGAAAGCATGAACGAATACGCCGCCCTCACCGAAAAGGAAGGACCGAAAACAGCGCAGGAACGCAAGGGCAGGGAAATCTTCGAAAACACAGGTAGGCCCGCGAAGCTGACTGCCGAAGTGAACAACACGGCGCTAGGCAAGGCGACGGCTGGTCGCTACGGGATCCTCCCTGGCACCATTGGCAACACCAAAGGTGACTTCCAGAACGCCATTGAATTGCAGACCATCGAACAGGCCGCTCACATGACGCGCGGTGGTGTGGTAGCTCACATCACGAACCCGGAAACTGGTGAAACGATCACCAGCGGTAACTCGAAGGAAATGCAAGCTGCCGAAATGTCCAAAATCTACGGCATCCCGCCGCAGCTAGCGATGCTGTATCTCAACGACCCGAAGAAGTTCAAGCAGTCCGAGTTCGCGGGCGGTGAAATCTCCAACCACATCAAGCGTCTACAGGCCGAGCAGAAGTCAGGTCTGCCAGGATACAATCAGGGAGCCGAATGGGGCAAGCTGTGGGGTGCCACGGACGATCTTATCACCGCAAAGCAGTACCAGGCCGACTACAAGATCGACAAAGGAGGCATCAAGTCACAGCAGGCGTTGCAGGCGCAGGTTGACGAAGCCAAAGAAAAGCTCAATGAACAGCAGGGCAACGGTCAGGGCGAAATCACACTCAGCAAGGAAGCTCAGCGATTCTTCAAGCTCAACATGCCGAAACAGTATGCGAAGTTCCAGAAGGAACGTGAAAAGGAAGAAGGCAAGTCGGGAGCGCAAGGAGCTACGAAACCAAGTACGGGCAAGACCTCGATACCAGGAGAAGCCTTGGGTGCTCTAGGCAACGCGGCTCAGGCGGGGGCCGAAGCTCTGCCTAACCTCGCTCTTCACGCCTTCCTACCGTAAGGGTCACCATGAGTGAAGTCATCTTCAACCATAGCAAGACCGGCAAGCTGGTGATGCCCATCGGCCTGAACGGTGTCTCCTGGGCGTACATGCTCAATACCGCAACCTTCAATACCTACGGCGGCGAAGTGGTGCAGATCCTTAGCTGCTATATCGACGCTCTCACCGTCGAGGGAGATGTCAAGCGTTACAAAGATGCCGAGGAAGTGTACGAATTCTTCGCCGCGTACTTCACTGCTGCGACACAGGGAGCCACGGCAGAACACAACGGCCAGGAAGGGGTCTTCGAACAGGAGCCGATGTCTCTTGAATACCCGGACCGAGGGTGGACCTTCTGGATCCAGCCGATGTCCGCACCTGGCTTTCTGTATGGCAAGAACGTAGTGACTCCGAAATGGAGAATGCAGGCGTGGATCGTGGACCGAGGATTGAACAACGAAGAGTTGAAACAGTACGTCGGTGAATACGCACAGAAACAGATCGCAGAACTCGGTGGGCGCTTCAACCTCACCGGAGAACTCTCACCTGTGTCCGGTGACCCAGCCAACAACCCGTTCATCGCTCCTCTTGTTCCGAAGGTGTCGGAACCGAACGCCAAAGGCGAATACGAATTCGAACCTGTCAAGGCGGAAGAAGTGCAGTCGAACGTGGAACGCCTCGCTGACTTCTACACCAGCCTGATCCCGTCGTACCTCAAAGGCGACTTCGCAGACGTGACACAGGTGTCAGGATCATCACCCATCTTTAGCCAGCCGGGTTCACCTACGACGGAAGAACGTGCGGCGGAAAAGGGCAACGTTGAACAGACGACACAAGGGTCGATCCAATGATCCTTCCGCCTATCGCATGGGAGAGCCTACCGGACTTCACACTGGCTGACGCCACCAGTGTTAGCGCCAGCATTGTGCCTGCCGTTGACCAGGGCTATGACATCGAAGGAGTACGACGTACTCCGGCTCGGACAGAGGAAATCCTCTCCGCCTGCAACGGTGTACTCTGCACCCGTCAGCACCGCATGCGCTTCTTCATCAACTCAGTGGAAGTGGCGACGGGTATCTCGGCTCGCTTCGGACAGGGCCGACGTACCCGTGACATGTACCCACAGGCGTTTGTTATGCCTCGCTACAAAGTCAACGCGCAGTCGCTCACTCAGGAAGACTATGGCCTCATGTGTGAGTTCGTTCACGCGCACCACCAGGAAGCGGTCGGCAACGGTAACACTGTGCAGTTGAGCGTGCGGGAGGGATGGAACCCTTACACCAACCACGAAAACCTCGAACCGCAGCTTGAGAGCGCGGGTATGGCAGGCTACCACAAACCGATTGAGGCAGCCGGGTTCGTGTTGGAGATGCCCCGCACACATGAACGATTCGTATACACGCCCGAGTTCGAATTCGAATTCAGCGTGATGCAGTCATACATCGGCGTCTTCTCCGGACAAGTCTTCACCTACGACAACGTGCAGGAAAGCATCATGGAAATCCTTGAAGCACAGGAACGCCCGTTCAGTCAGGCTCCCCAGGCGAAACCTGCGCCCAAGGTCATTACGCCCGAAGAGGAAACTCAGCTACAGAAAGAACGTCACGAAAAGGCGTTCGGCCCTGGTCCTGGCATCAATAGTGGTCCTCTGTTCACTGACCAACCACCGAAACCGACGCGCTGATGGCAGGCAACTCAGACATCCAGAGACTCGTCTATCCTCCGAAGGTGTGGGTCTTCGTCAAGACCGCCAACGGTGAAACGCTAGACCTCACGGACTACGTGATCAGCGGGGAAGTCGTTCGTCGCATCGGGGCTGCGTCCACGGCTAGCCTAGTGCTGCGTAACCCCAACCACTTGTTCACTGCGTTCAGCAAAAAATACGCGACACTGCACCCGATGGATCCGATCACGATCTACATGGAGCGCTTCCCTGGTCGTCACGTACAGGTGTTCACTGGCTACCTGGACACAACACCATACTTGCAGTTGATCCCTGGCCCGGTCACCATCGAAGCTACCTGCACACTCAAGCGGCTCGAATTCAACTGGTTCCAGCTAGCCCAGCAGTACACCCTCTCATTCTTCGAACACTTCGGATGGAAGCTCATCGGAGAAGGGGAAGCGGGAGGCATCATCCCTGTCAACCAGGGTCCGTACGCCAACAAACAGTTCGAAGAAGAGGCCAAAAAGAAGTGGGCACAGGAACTCGCGGAAGGCAAACGCAGCCAATCCGAAGTCGAACAGAAAGAAAAGTCACTCAAAGAAGAAGAAAAGGAAGCCGAAGACCGCGCGAAGAAGGCTACCGCCGCTCAGGGTGCCTCGCCCAATACCAACACACCCAACCCATTCTCGAACCCGCTCGAAGCTGGCAACGGCACAGGCGGCAAGCCACAGGTCATCGGTGACGACGGGTCATTCAAGAAGCTCCTGTGGGCCATCCTCTACTACATGGCCGACTGGAAAGACGAGAACATCTACATCGAGGAAATCCCACCGGGCGTGCCGGAACTGATCGCCGCACTGTGGGCTGACTTCAACTCAGGCGAACGCCAGGAAGGACTCAAGGACTTGAAGGCGTTCTGGTCTGCTATCATCGGCGTGGGTGCCAAGGGCAGCGGTGGCGGGGCAGGCAACCCAGCCAACAAAGGAGGCAGCACCAAAACGGGTGACCTCACCGGCCTCAGTGAAATCATCGAAACGATGTCACAGACGGCTGAAAAATACGGCCTGCCTGCGAAGTTCGTCATCACCACATCACTGTGTGAGTGCAGCTTCAACCAGGCGGAGATTACCTCCAAGAACTCAGACGGTGCTACTGGCTGGTTCCAGTTCACATCGAGCGAACCGTATCCTGGCATCAAAGTGAACTACCCAAGCGATGCCGAAGACACGGGCCTAGCCACGGCTGCCTTCTGTCAGGCCGCTGTGACCAAGGGTAACGCACTCGCCGGTGGTAAAGGACTGCCGCCTGAAAGCGAGTGGCAGCATTGGGCCGAGGAAACTCAGGTCGCTGGTAACGGAGCTTACGACCCAAGCTGGTCCCGCTGCGAGGCTCAGGCCGAAGGGTACCTACAGCAGTACAAACCGAAGAAGGCCGAAGGCAAGGAAGGTGGCTCTACCAGCGAACGAGGCAAGGTGGGTGAAGGTGAAACCAACAAGACAAGCTCATCCAGCAAAACACGCATCAAGGCGATGGAAGAAGAGGCCGACACCATTGACTCCTTGAAGTACCCATACTCCTACGGCGGTGGTCACGCTAGCGCGGGTCGCCCAAGCATCGGTCCGGAACATGAGAACGGCGAAGGCCCGATGGTCCTTGGCTTCGACTGCTCAGGCTCCGTGGGCGCGGTGCTCGCTGCGGGAGGCTTCGTGCCTGAAAACAGTGCGATCCCCGCTTCGGGTGGGTTCAGTGGACTCAACATTCCTGGCTGGTCGGCAGGTGAATCCACCAGCAGCCCTAGCGTCAACGTCTTCTTCAACGAAACCCACGCCTGGATGACCATCAACGGTCGGTACTTTAGCACAGGTTGGAACGACAACCCGAAGAGCGGGGCAGGATGGGGCACTACCAACCACGCAGAACAGCCAGAACCTCGCGACAGCTACACCGTGATGCACCTATCAACTGCGTCACTGGAACAGACATACACGGGTCACAAGCCTCCTACTCTCACAGGTGAACCAGGCAGCCCTGCCGAAAAGCTCGTCGGTGAAACCGAATCTTCGAACGTCATGGGCACGGCCACTGCCGCTTCCTTCCTGTCACAGATCGCCGCCCCGAACGCCGAAGAAAGGTTGCTAGCCGACGCCATCGGTGGACAGCGAGCGCTCATGAACACGACGCCGGTGCTCGACCTAGTGGAACAGGTCTGCCAGTCATCGCTCCGCAGCTTCATGTCACTTCCGAACGGGGACTTCTACGCCTTCTACCCGGACTACTTCGGAGAATTCGGTCACCACGAACCGTATTGGGCCATCAAAAACATCGAGGTCCAGTCGGGCACAGTGGAACTCACAGACAGCAACCTCATCACCCACTACTTCGCCGTGGGCGATGTGTCATGGCCGGGTACCGTCACCTTCATCAACGACCTGTACGCAGGTGCCATGACTGTGTATGAAGCCTTCCAGCCTGGGATCCTACTCCACAACGAAAAGCCTGCCACCAAGGGCAACGAACCAGAAAAAGGGAGGGCCAACGGCAACACCAACGCAGCCATCGCCTTCCTCAAGCGCTATGGTGCGCGTCCTGCGAAACACGAATACAACATGGTGTTCTCCGCGCTGTTCGATCAGTTGCTTGCGTACCAGCAGTTCCTCCTCGGCTGGTCCCGACAGTTCCAGAGTTCGTTCCACTTCACATTCATGCCTGAGTTGTTCCCTGGCGGCAAGGTCGCTTTCCCGGAGACTGGCATCAAGATGTACGTGGAAGAAGTCACGCACGCCTGGGACATCACGGACACCGGGTACGAGACATCTGCCGTCCTCTCCGCTCCGTCCATCTTCCGCAACACGGAAAACACAGAGGCCATCAACGAACTGCCTGAAAACATGGTCGAGGCATTGATCGAGCCGCTACGCAACCAGATCGGCAAACCAACCAAACCGACCGAACCTCCTCACACCCCAACCTCCCCCATCATCAAAACGAGGGAAGAAGCCCGCAACAAGGCGTTCGGTCCGGGAATTGGACTAGCGAACACATTGGTCGAATGACATGGCACCCATCCAGAACATGCACAGAGTGAACAAGAAGGGGGCTAAGATCCTCACGGTGGAACCTGCTACGCAGACCATCCATGCAAGCCTGGGCGCAGGCCAGGTCGTGCCCGTCAACATGTATACTTACACGCCGGTTGTCCGCTGGCCGAAAGTGGGAGAGACATGGTGGCTACGAGAAGAGAACGGATCGTGGTTCCTGGATAGCATCATGGAGTCACAAGGCATACCAGGGGAAGAAACTCAGGCTGAACCAGGAGATGCTGTGATCAGTTCATCAAGCGGTCGGCTGCTGCTGAATCAAGGAGGCAAGCTCACACAAATTCAATCTTCAAAATTCAGCCTGATCGAAAAATACGTCAAGCAACCTGGACGATTTTTCTACAATACTCCATATACTCCAAGCTCAGAATATGTAACCCTCGCTATCATATCACAGGGTACGGCAAACGGATTTTCGTATCTCTATATTGATGGCGGCGAAGTAGCTGAACTTCAGTACCAGGGAAGTATCACGCCGATGACATTGATCATCCCCAAAGGTCAAACCTGGGAAATACGGGGACTTCACAATGGGGAACTGCGATCTGTGGCCTATGCCTTCTTCCCTTCGTAAGCCACTTCAACCGAGTAATAGATGATGAGCTTCTCGCTGAGAATAGAACATGGGGATCTAGCCCTCGAAGGCACCCAACTTGCCAAGGTTGAGGGGGCTCAGAAGCTACAGCAGGATCTTTCTGTCGCCATCCTGACGCCGCTGGGCTTCGATGAACTACACCCGCTGTTCGGGTCCATCCTGGTCGAAAACCTCATCGACAACGGCATCGTAGACATCATCGGGACGCAGAACTTCCGACGTGCAGCCACCCTCGTCAATGCCGAGCTACGCCGCCTCTGCCGCAATTACCAGGAACAGCAGATCAACCGCAACCAGAGCGATGTGATCCGCTTCGGTCGCCACACGCTGACCCCGGATGAGATTCTGGTATCCGTCAAGAACGTCGCTTTCAAGCAGGCCGAAGACCATCTCATCTGCGAACTCTCCCTCGAAATCGGCACCGAAACGGTGTCAATCCCCGTTCCGATCCCTAATAGCTGACATGTACATGCCAATGGCACGAACGACACAACCAGATCACATCAAGCGGCTTCGAGTAATCCTCATGGTGGCTTACAAGAGAACCCTTTTTACCGCACGATTCACAACGCGAAGGCTTGGTCAATGTACCGTTCGCAAGAGCCGTTCGAACCTGTTGATAGATTCGGCTCCGATCAGGATGCTTATCTCGATGCCTGCGGTTGACTCCGGCCTGTCTGTCGGGATTCTGAGCACGCCAATCTTTGCCATACCTCGGCCATTTCTCACGATGCGCAGCATAGTAGCGTTTGCAAGCGGCCCGATGATCCTCGGGATTCTTGTAAGGCATGATCCTAGTTTAGCAGGAGCTAGCTGATGCCCGTACGTAGCCAACTCCAAATCGCAGAACAGATGGTCGCGCAGATCCGTCTGCTTGAACCTTCTGTCTCAGCCGAAGTAGGCACCCCGGAGCGCTTGATCCTCGACACCGTGTCGGGAGCTATCTCCGAAGACTCCATCGACCTCGTTGGTCTACAGCAAGCCCTCAACGTAGACACCAAGTACGGCGTCAACCTCACCAACTTCCTCAGCATCTTCGGCTTCGCGAGACAGGAAGCGACCAAGGCCACCGGCTACGTCGAATTCACCGTGAGCAGTCCTGGCACTCGCACCGTTCTGATCCCGGAAGGGACGCTCGTCAAGTCTAGCGAAGCGACCGAACTTGAAGGTCTGGTGCCGGAATTCGCGACTCTCGCCTCAGCTTACATCAGACCCGGTGAAACCACCACGGGTCCGGTGCCTGTCGAATGTACCCGCCCTGGTGCGTTCGGCAACGTAGCGGCGACCAAAATCCCGGTGTTCACGACGCCAGAACCCGGTCCGCTCCTCGGCGTCACGGCGGTCACCAACCCAACTCCGACCACCCACGGCACCGAACAGGAGAACGACAACAGCCTCAAGACCCGATTCAAGAACACGGTGTTCAGGAACATGTCGGGTACCGAAGACCAGTTCCTCGCCCTCTCGGTAGCTACCTCCTTCACCACCAAGGCCAACGTCGTCGGTCCTGTCTCTACGTACCAAGAGTACGTGCAGGTACCGCAGAACGAAGAACACCCGCTTACTGGCGATGACACTACCGCGATCCGCTACGGCGGAGAAGGCAGCGCCGCCTACGTAGGTTTCCCTGCTCCCATCGTAGTCCGAGGCAACACGGTGGAAGGCTCATTCATCCTGACCATCAAAGACACAACCGGAGTCACACCCGGACAGGCTGTCGTGGTCTACGAAGAAGGCGACAACCCTCGTCCGAGCACTACAACCACAGTCGAAGAAGTTGTCTCGACCACCGAAATCAAACTCGCGGCGAAAGCCAAAGCCACAGTGAACGATGGATGGGTTACCATCGGCACGACCTCTGACACACCGTACATCAACAGGTGGACCAGCGGCCTCTCCACCAACCCGTACGCCAAGGAAGTATTCCCGGAACTTCCGGTGTTCATCTCTACGGCTGCGGCTGGACTCGGCAAACGGTTCTTCCGCGAGGGCGCAGACTTCGTGTTCAACTTCCCACCGAAGCTCGCCGGGGATACCTACCGTGCGATGCTCGATGGCACAGGCAACGACCCTCGCGTGGGCGAAGGATCGAAACAGCCGAACGTGACCTTCATCAATGTGTACGTCGGCAGCGAACCACCGGCAGAAGTGCTAGCTCCTGGTACCGTGGCGCTGCTCGAATACTCATACACGTCTAGGGCTTCCCGCAACAACCCGGAACACAATGTCACGAACGCGGTCGATGTGTTCATCGATGGTCAGAACGTACAGCAGACCTCCACAGTGTTCACTGTCCCACTGTCCCCGACCGAATTCGCGTTTGTCGATGAACCCGTGAGCAAGTTCTACTACGAGAACTACCGCCGTGCCGGTGAGCCAGCCACCCGTCCGGTCGAGGGTGACATCCTAACTCAGCTATTCAACCAGCCGGTGCTAGGGATCCCGCCACAGATCACCATCGAGGAAGACGTGTTCTACTTGGGCGTTCACTACTGGCTGGTGAAGGATGTCTCGTCACTCTCTGGCACCATCCGAGCACGCGACGGCATCGAGTGGAGCGCGTACATCAACGGTGACAAAAAAGGCGCACTCGGTCGCCCGAACCCTGGCGAAGAACTTGCCTACAGCGGCAAGAAGTTCGCGGAACTCGAAGCATCGAAAGCCGGTGTCCCGCAGCTTATCGACATCGAAACCTACACCTACGACAAGAACATACCTGACTTGCAGGTTGCCCTCGAAGGTGCGAAACAGGTCACCACGGATGTCCTCGCCCACAGCGCTCGCAAACGCTACTTCAAGCTCGACATCACGGTGGTCTACTCAGCTACCGCGTCGGTGACAGCCGTCAACGAAAACATCCAGAAAGCCATCTCTCGATTCCTATCCAACCAATACTTCGGAGCAGTCGTCCGCCTCTCGGATCTGTTGCAACAGATCCACGGAGTTGCCGGTGTCGAAAACGTCCGCTGGTCCAACGATGTTCCTCACACGCGCGACCTTATCCGGGTCTACGAGACTGACATCGAAGGCGCTCCGCTACGCGGCGTGTTCACTGACCGGATCCAGTACGGCGGCGGAGGTAGCAAAGCAATCGATACCCTCTACGTCGTCGGCAACCCAACCGAAGGCGAGTTCGCTCTGAAATACGGAGGAGCAGAACCATCACCAATCGTACACGTTGCATCCTTTACTGCCGCCTCCCTTGAAACCGCGATCAACGGTGGATGGCTGCCGGGTGGATGGACGGCCACAGTCGAAGAAGACATCCGCTCAACCGTTGGTGTGCTGTCTCCGATCCGTTCCTTCCGCATCACCTACAGCAAAACCGAAAAACTGGCCGAGCCAGTCACGATCTACAACCCGGAAAGCCCGTTGCAGGGTGGTGAATATGTCTACGACTTCGACTTCTACCTCCACGACGACGAGCTACCCGCACTACCCACTGGCACACAGAAAGGCGACACAGTACCCGGATTGATCATCCGTGCCCGCGCACAGAACGTCTTTGAGAAGGCTTGATCTGCCATGAGCGAACGAGCTATTCTAACGGCATACCGACGAGGAGAGACTGTCGCCTCTATGGTCAATCGACTTGGCACAAGTCGGTACGCAATATACAAGGCGATCAATCGTCATGATGTATCAAAACGCAAAGCAGCAAAGCAACCCGATTGGCCGGAGTCTGGTCACGGAAAATGGGTTGATAAACAAGGCTATGTCACAGTTTGGTATCGGGGTAAGCCAAGACGAGAGCACCGTTGCGTCATGGAAGTAGCCCTCGGTAGGAGACTTCTCAAGTCAGAGACAGTGCATCATGTCAATGGGGATCGATCAGACAATCGCATCGAGAACCTACAACTACGACAAGGACATCATGGCCCTGGCGTGGTAATGTGCTGTGCAGAGTGCGGTTCGCATAACCTTCGTCCAACGGAGGCGTGATCATGACCGTACCCGCTAACGCAGTCACCACACCGGACGTTACCAACGAAATCGTCCAGCAGTTCTTCATCGAGGGACAGAGCACGGGCAAGTCCCCGCTCAACTACCTTGATCACTTCCCGGAAACGGTGTGGAACAAGGGCATCCACACGCGACTCGTCGCGCTCATGTATACTCTCCTTGGTCCTTCGGGAGTAGGGTACCTCCGCCAGAACTACCTAGAAGCCCGCATCGCCATCGAAAACAACGGGCTGAAAACGACCGAACTAGATGAACTCTACAACAACATCTTCTCATTCGCTCGCTTCGCCACCGAGGTCTACGAACAGGACACGGAGGGACTGCTCACCCAGGCGCAGTTCGAACAGGTACAGGAATCCGACAAAGCCTACCAGAACCGTGCGAAATCCTTCCTCGCCGCCACCCGCGCAGGAGGTACCATCCTCGGCATTGAACTCGCAGCCAAGTCAGGACTGCTCACTGCTGTAGAGGTCATCGAGAACTACAAGGCTCTCTACGACGAACACTCCGATGACCGGCTAGGCATCCAGTGGCAGGGCGTCACACGTTCAACCGAGGAGGTCATTCTCCTGCCTCGACAGGAACTCCCAACCAATGCGTTGCAGATACTCGACTTCACAGGTGAACTCCCGCCACTCACGGGTAGTTTCACACTGGCCTTCCCGCTAGCGGCTACGGAAACCGTCGAAAACGTGAGCCAGAACAACCCATCTACCGCAGAGCTTTCGTTCGAATCCGGGGCACACGAAATCCAGGAGGCGCTAGAAGCCCTTCCTGGTGTGGGCAATCTGAACATCCATGTCACCGGAGGACCGCTGCCGAGCAAACCCATCGAAATCGAATTCACCAACGAGCTAGCCGACCGTGTGATCCCGCCGTTGCTGGTGACCAAAAACACCTGCGCGAACGCCGAAGAACTACAGGTCGTGCTAGAGATTGAACAGAAGATCGTGGGTGCATCCGCTGACGGTGGTGTCTCTACCATCCCTCCGGAAAACTGGCAGTACGCGGAGGTCGCGCTCAGGCAGATCAAGCCGGTCACCACCATCATCAGCCCCGGCAAAGCTCCGAGCGTTACCAAACGACAGGTGCCGAACAGCGTTGCCTCCGACTCTGAGTACGCCGAAGTGCTGCGATACGTCACAGGTTCACGCACGATCACCTGGCCTCCTCTCGACTCGACCCACTGGATTGAGGGTGGCGTGGAGAAGGAGGCACCACAGACCGTCAACGGTGGCTCGCAGCACTACCTCAACTTCCACAACATCAGCACCATCAAAGCATACACAGGAGAGGCGCTGCTAGACCCGGACTATGAAGAAGGCACCTACGCACCCTACCCGGATGAACACCACGGCATCTTCTCCGCAGAACAGCGAGCGCTCTACCCGTTTCTCAACGCCTTCAACGACCCGACGCATGTATTCGAAGCCAATGAAGCCGCTCCATCACCGTCACTGCCAGTGTTCAAAGAAGGCCCGTACATCGAAGGCGTCTATCCTCTGGACTACACCACTGCGCCCGGAGCCAAACCAGACTTCGTGGTAGCAAGCACCCGCATGTGGTCATCCGAAGAACACAATGAAGGATCAGACATCTTGGAGATTGACTTCGGCACTGTGCAGGCGTGCAACTTCATCACGTTCGAAGCGTCGAACAAGCCGTACGAAATCAATGTAGCCTATGACCTACTCGATGCTTCGCCGGAACGCCACTTCGTTCCCGTCACCTTCTCAGAACCGCATGTTGCTCAGTCTGTGCTCAGCATCGGACATGAAACGAAAACCCCGAACCCGTGGGTCGTCATCCCTCTCAACTTCGGCAACACCGCTGGCGGGATGATCTACACGCGCTTCATCCGCCTAGAGTTCACGAAGCGCACCACCGAAGGGTCGCCGTTCACCGGCCCGAACGGGGAACTCAAACCGTTCAGTATCGAGGTCCGTAGCCTAAGAATTGGAAGGAACGTGTCATGAGCGCGCCTACAATCTCACAGAACTACAGCGGGGTCATCCTCGATCTGAACAAGTCTCCGCGCTTAGGGATAAGCATTGAACCTGGACAGACCTACTACCAGACGTTCCTCCTACCGGAAGAACTACAGCGAGGAGTGTTCCCCAAGGAACAGCGCCTCCCGGCTCTGTCGGGCTTTCAGATCCTCATCGGCGTCAAGCAAAACCTAAGCGAAATCTACGAGGCAAGCGCCGTCGAAGTCAACTACGTGCTCGAACAGTACGAGTTCGGATCTGGCTGGTCGCCGGTCACCAAGGGCACCCTCAAAGGCGTACCGTACGGCAACTCACGGGTCTGGATCGATGTGCTGTTTGACAACCCCATCGAACTTAGCGAGAGTCAGGTGCCTAGCGAAAACCGCAACGAGGCTCCGACCGAGTTCCGGCTCGCGCTTAGCTTCCCCGCTGCGGTCGAAGTTCTATCCTACGTGACACCGAATCCGTATTCGCACGGCGAAGGGTACCATTCAGTCCCCAAGATCACGAAAGCCGCGAAGGAAGCGAAAGTAGCTACTCAGAAATCGGGCCGCGAAGTACGCGAAACCGAAGAACTACACGAACGCGAAGCGTGGACAAAAGAAGAAGGCGAAAGCCTGATCACCAAACAAGAACGCGAAGCCAAAGAACGGGTCCAGAAGGAACTACGCAGGGTGGACGAGACTCACGAAGCCGAAGCGCGAGAAGAATGGCAGGAAGAAGTCGAAGGCATCATGCGGATCCACGGGTCGTTCAACTTCCGTCTGCTAGCATTGGTGGCGGACAGTGGCACCGACTTCCTCGGGGATCCCTATCGATCTGTCGCCATCGTGTCCGAAGCGCAGTCCGGAGGAGCTAACCCGAACACCGGCTACTGGCTGTCGTCACCGCAGCCGACACAGTTCGCTGTCGTCAGCCACTACTCAGATGTACGCCCGCTTCCAACCACGCCGACGTACGGCATCACCAACCTCATCGAGAACCCCAGCTTCGAGTACGACCTCGTAGGAGGTCTGCCTGCTCTATGGGTGGGAGCAGAAGGTCGAGAACTTCCAGAAGAGGAGGCTCTGCCTGCCGAAGAAATCGCAGCGGGTGAATGGCGTCAGCCGTTGCACGCGGTCCTCTTCTTCTCTGACTCCTCTGCTACCTTGAGAGTGAACCGCTTCCGGGGTGAATGGGAGGAACTGGAAGTCTACTCCAAGGGCGAAGGCATCAGCATCATCGAAACCCTTGAAGCGAAAATCCAGAAACAGAAAGAAGCTCGCGAAAAACGCGAAAAAGAGGAACGCGAAGCGCGTGAAAAATGGGTGAAAGAAGAAGAAGCAACCGAAATCACCAAAAAAGAACGCGAAGAAAAAGAAACGAAACAGAAAGAAGAACGCGAACACGACGAGAAAGTCGAAGCCGAAGAACTCGAAGCCTTCGAACGGGAAGGTACCATTACCCGTACGTTTATCTCGAAGATCAACGAAAACCGTGCGCAGAACCCTCTCGGGTTTGAAGGTGAAACGTTTTGGGAAGAACGCGAAGGTCAGTTCTCCGCTATCAAGGGATTCCAGTACCTTGAAGTTGTCTCCAAAGGCGGCGGGGGTGTCGAACTCGATGAAGCAAGCGAAGTCCCGGTCAAGATCGGCGTGCCCATCACCTTGTCCTTCTGGATCCGCACGCAGAGCACGTCGTTGCCTATCGAAGTCCTCTTCGGTAACGACATCGTGGGCGAAGTCACCGAAGAACTTGAGGCTACGGACGAATGGGTTCGTCACGAAGTCACTCTCCCCCCAACCGAAACGGGCACAGCCAACGTTGTGATCAGAGTACCATGGCTTCACGGCACCCAAGTCTTCTTCCTCGATGGGGTCATGGTGAACAACGGCAACAGCGCAGCTAAGTACATCGACGGCGACGTGATCAGTTGCCTCTGGAACGGCATCAAGGGTCGCTCATCGTCTGTTGAACTACAGGAACTCGAATCGGAAGAAAACTCCGTCGTGATCGACTCGATGCTCATCGACCCGATGACCTCGGGCGTTGGGATGAACGTCTACTACACCAACGACCTCACCGGCAGCGAGGGAGAAGGCGAACCGTCCATCGAAGATTGGGAACAGAAGCTCTGGACGCGCGTGCCGCAGACCTACACCACATCAGGCAAGACCACCATCGTCCTCCCCGCTCCCATC
>Ga0187872_10002312_pt1 | contig 17044 bp, 16 predicted proteins | sample June2016WEW_16_4_FD_132973 | JGI IMG/M metagenome (GOLD analysis project Ga0187872, IMG submission 132973) | Peatland microbial communities from SPRUCE experiment site at the Marcell Experimental Forest, Minnesota, USA - June2016WEW_16_40 | ecosystem: Environmental > Terrestrial > Soil >...
GCGCCTCGCGCGGTGCACTTCTACGTCTTCTGCCTCGCCTCCTTCATCCTTTACAGCTTTCACTACAGCGGCAAGCTGAATTCGTTCGACTGGACGATCTACTGGGGCAACGTTGTCGCGCTTCTGTTGCAGCCCGCCCTGCTCGTGCACTTTGCGCTGGTGTTTCCTGAGCGCCGCACCACCCTTTGGCCGAAACTGGCTGCCATCGCCGTCTATTGCGTTCCCGCGGCCTTGCTCGAGCTCCACATCTTCGTCGCCACCGGAACGCTCGACTTCTGGCCGTCGCCCGGCAGCCAGCACATTCTCGACCAAGCCGAACTTCTCTACCTTGGGGCCTATTTCCTTTTGGCTGCCGGTATCTTCTTGTCGAGTTATTTCGACGCGCCCAGCGGCGTCCTGCGCCAGCAATTGAAATGGGTCACGGGCGGCACTTTCGCCGGAATCGTTCCCTTCCTGGTCCTCTATATTTTGCCATCCCTTTTCGCGACCACTCTCCCGTCCTGGACCAAGGTTTCCGTCTTTTCCCTGGCCCTGATTCCGCTGTGCTTCGGCTACGCCATCGTCCGGTACAGGCTCATGGACGTGGACATCATTTTCAAACGCGGCCTCGCCTACACGTTTGCAACCGCCGGCGTCGTGACGATTTACTTCGCGGCGGTTGCGCTGATCGGCGAGCTTTCTCACACGGCATTGACGAGCGGCCCGATAGGAGCGGTTATTGCCATCGTCGTGGCCGCCTTTCTCTTTCAGCCCTTGCGCGATTGGGTGCAGGCCCGCCTCGATCACTTTTTCTATCGCGACCGCCTCGATTTTCGCCGCACGCTGATCGAATTCGGCCGCGCGCTGGCGAACGAAGTCCGCCTCGAGCCGCTCCTCGCTTCCGCGCTCGACCGTATTTCGCAGACGCTGCTCGTTGACCGCCTGGCGGTCTTTCTCGAGGATTCGGCGCATCCCGGCCGCTTCGTCCTTTCGCGCTCGATCGGCGTGCGGCCCGAAGGCTTGCTCGATCTGAGCTTTCTCGACCCGGCGCGTCCGGCGCTTGGACACGGCTGCCTCTTCTTTGAGTCTGCGCACGCTGCCACCGAGGAGAACGACTCGGTCCGTCGCACTCTCGAGCAACTCGATCTCAACTATTTCATCGCTTGTCGCATTCACGACCGTACCGCCGCATTCATCGGCCTCGGCAAGACCGTGGACGGCGATTATCTCTCGAGCGACGACCTCGAGCTGCTTTCGACGATCGCCGGATACGTCGCGATCGCCATCGAAAACGCGAGGTTGTATCAGTCGCTCGAACAAAAGGCGCTGCAGATCGAGCGCCTCAAGGACTTCAGCGAGAACATCGTCGAATCGCTGCGCATCGGGGTTCTGACCGCCGACCTCGAGGGCCGCGTCGAATCCTGGAACCCGCAGCTCGAAGACCTGCTCGAAATTTCGCGCAGCGAAGCGCTCGGCCGCAAGCTCGAAGAAGCACTGCCGCGCGACCTCGCCGTAGAAATTGCCTCGCGCGCGACGAGCGAGCACGTCTCCGGCATCTACAAATTCCACTTGAATACGCGCAGCGGCCGCCATCTCGTCGTCAACGCTTCGATCGCGCCCCTGCTGGGCAAGAACGGCGCGCGGCTGGGCCGCCTGGTCCTGCTCGACGACATCACCCAGCGCGTGCGCCTCGAGGACCAGTTGGTCCAGACCGAAAAGCTCACGTCGCTCGGCTTGCTCGCCGCCGGCGTGGCGCACGAGGTCAATACTCCGCTCGCCGTCATCTCGAATTACATCCAGATGCTCGCGAAGCAGATTCCCGCGGATGACCCCCGGCAAAAAACGATCGAGCGCATCGTGAAGCAGACGTTCCGCGCGAGCGAGATCGTCAACAACCTGCTGAATTTCTCCCGCACGGGCGGCGCCGAGCCTGTCGAAGTCGACCTGAATTCCGTGCTTGAGGAAACTTTGACACTCGTGCAGCACCCCTTCAAGACCGCGCGTGTGAATGTCGTTCGTAGCTATTCGAATCAATTGCCGCCGGTGCTTGGATCAATCACGCGTCTCCAGCAAGTGTTTCTCAACCTGTTCATGAACGCGCGCGACGCCATGCCGGGCGGCGGGATGCTGGAAGTCCGCACCGCGGTCCATAACAGCTCTGTAGAAGTCGAAGTCGTCGACACCGGGGCGGGCATTCCGCCAGAGCACCTCCATCGCATCTTCGATCCATTCTTCACAACCAAGGCCACCGGCAGGGGCACCGGACTCGGTCTTTCGGTGAGCTATGGGATCATCAAAGAGCACGCGGGCAAAGTGGACGTGCGCTCGACGCCGGGCAAGGGCACGTCCTTCCGCCTGGAGTTCCCCGTAGCCAGGAAAGCGGTCCATGCCTAGAGGATCGATTCTCGTCGTCGATGACGAACTGGAAATCCGCGAGGGGCTCGAAGCTCTGCTCACTTCGGAGAACTTCGAGGTTACGCTTGCGGAAACGGGCGAGGCGGGACTACAAAAACTCGAGGAGCGGCCGTACGATCTCGTGCTCCTCGACGTGAGCTTGCCGGACCGCAACGGCCTCGACATGCTTCGGGAGATCAAGCAGCGCGATCCGCATCTCTCGATCATCCTGATTACTGCGTTCGGCTCGATCGACATGGCGCGCGCCGCCTTCAAGAGCGGGGCGCAGGACTACATCACCAAGCCTTGGTCGAACGACGAGTTAATCGCGCAGGTTTCTCTCGCGATCGAAGGCCGGCGCCTGCGCGAAGAGAACGTCCAGCTCAAGCGTGCGCTGAAGCAGCGCTACAACTTCCCCAACATTGTCGGCAAGAGCGAAAAGATGCTGGCCGTGTTCGACCTGGTGACTCAGGTTGCGCCTTCGCGCTCCACGGTTCTGATCACGGGCGAAAGCGGTACCGGCAAGGAGCTAATCGCCAAGGCCATCCATGCGGCGTCGACCCGCGCGGACAAGGCGTTCATCCCCGTCAATACCGGCTCGATCCCGGTCGATTTGCTCGAGTCGCAGCTCTTCGGCCACGTGAAGGGCGCGTTCACCAGCGCCATCGCGTCGAAAAAGGGCCTCTTTGAAGTCGCCGACCAAGGCACGATCTTTTTCGATGAGATCTCGACCGTCAGCCCAGAAACGCAGGCCAAGCTCCTGCGCGTGATCCAGGAGCGCGAATTCATGCGCCTCGGCGGCACGGACACGATCAAGGTCGACGTCCGCATTCTGGCCGCTTCGAACGAGGACCTCAAGAAACTGGTCCGCGAAGGCCGCTTCCGTGACGATCTCTTTCACCGCCTGAATGTTATCTCGATCCAGTTGCCGCCGCTGCGCGACCGCAAGGAGGACATCCCGCAGCTGGTCGATCGCTTCCTCGATCAGTTCTGCCGCGAGAATGGCAAGCAGCAGCGCGGTTTCACGCCGACGGCGATGAAGCTTTTGATGGACTACGATTGGCCGGGAAACGTCCGCGAGCTCGAGAATGCGGTCGAGCGTGCCGTCGTGCTTTCGACGCACGAATCGCTGGATGTCGATCTGCTGCCGGAAAGCGTGCGCTCCCGCGAGATCGTGAAGGGCGTGCGGCTCCAACTCGCCGAATTCCTTCCGCCGCTGCCCGGAGAAGTCGGCGCGCGCTCGACTCCGCCTCCTTCGCTTTTCGAAATACTCGAGGAAGTCGAGCGGCGCATCATCATCGACATGCTCGAGCGCACCCACTGGAACCAGACCGAAGCCGCCGAGCGCTTTCAGATTCCGCTCTCGACGCTCAACCAGAAGATCAAGCGCCTTGGCATCGAGACTCGCCGCCGCCCCGGCGCTCCCCGCGGCGCCGGCTTTGGTTACGCCCCGGACGAGCCCGCCGAATTCTCCGCCGGTAAGTAACGCCGAATTGGGACGGCGAGTTGTAAATTATCTTTCGTGCTCGTGCTCCGTGCCAACCTTTGACAAATGACCTCCAAAACCCATGCGGGAACACTGTAGACGGAATTTGTAAGCGAGACGCCGCTCAGAAGACGCCCGGTCAAGCCCGCGCTTCGAAAGAGGTCAGGAGACGAGCGGACAGCCGGCGATCTTTTCGAGGATGCGGTACGGGGCCCGCTCCGGCGCAACGAGCGCCTTTGGCGGGACGAGGAACGTTTGCTCGAGCGCATACTGGCCGGACATCGCGGCGTGCGCCACTCCATCGGTGTAGACGAGCCACGTGGCGAGCGGCGGAAACTCGAGTCTCACTTTCGGGCAGTCCTTCTGAAACTCCGCGTTCTCTTTCAGGTAGTCGTGAAAGCGCAGCATGAACATGTCGTAGGGCGTCCGGCCGGTTCCTCGAAATCCGAGTTTTTCTCCCCAGTTTTGCACCGTCCGGCTGACCACTGAATCTTCGGCGAACCTTTGCAGGCCCGCCTCCTGCGCGTACTGCCGCGCGAGAGATTCGAAATCCTGCGTCGTGTTCCACACCCGGGGCTTCACCGGGTTCAAATTCGTGAACACGCGCAGGATGCGCCCCCCGCGCGTCGGGCGGCTCGGAAACGCATCCACGTGGAGCAAATCGTTGCGCTTGTGCAGCGGCAGGCCGCGCCTTTCTTCCTCGAACGGGCGAAAGCTCGAGAAATCGAGCGTCCACTTCCCCGCATAGGTCGCAAGAAACTTCGTCACGAAGTCGGCCACCTGCGCGGAATAGTTTCGCAGGATCGAATGCAGCCGGTCGACCGTTGCGGCGTCGCCCGAAACGCCCTTTAGAACATCTTCGCTCGGCCGGTAAGAGACGTTCTTGTGCAGCCGCAGTTCGGCCCATTGCTGCGAGAGCAGGAATTCGCGGTCCTCGGCGGGAAGATCGAAGGGCGGCTCGCGGAAGAAAAGAATCTGACCGCGCTCGAGCGCTTCGCAGCAGGCGCGCGCCCGCGCGGCGCGCTGTGCGGGATACGCCCAGCCGCCCACTTTGTAGTCTTCCACGGGAATCCACGGCGCGTTCGGCATCGCTGGCCTTTCGAGAGCCTCAGTTCTTTGTGGCGCCGGGCGGCTGGTAGCCGCGCGGCAGAAGCGTTGTCGAGAGGTCGACGCCGGACAAATCCACGCCGTCGAGCTTCGTCTCGCGGAGAATGGCGGCTTTCAGGTTCGCGCCCCGAAAGTCCGCGCCGTGAACGTCCGCGTCCCGAAAGTTCGCCACGCCGAAATCGGCGCGGCGCAGGATCGCCTCGCGCAGGTTCGCGCGGAAAAGCTCCGCGCCGCCCACTTGCGCTTCCGTCAGATCGGCGCGGTGTAAGTCGGTCTCGGTGAGATCGGCTTTGCGCAGATCCGCGTGGTGCAGGCGCGACTGGCTTAGGTCGGCCGACGTAAGCTTCGCCTCTCGCAAATTCGCACCCTCGAGGTTCGCACCTTGAAAATTCGCGTAAGCGAGATTCGCTCCCCCAAGGTCCACGCGCACTAGATCGGCTCCGGCGAGAGTTGCGCGTGTGCCGCCGTCCTCGCCGCGCACGAATCGCGCGTGCGCCGTGAGAATGTCGGAAACTTTCTTGCCGTCGTGCCGAATGCTCTTCGGGGATCGCAGACCCCCGCCCTTCAATGCGCTCAGAATGCTCATCATTGCCTGCTGGATGAAATCGAAGTTCCGGCCCATTTTACTAAATATGGCGTTAATCTGCATATGTGTACGAGCTGTGTGGTGATCTCGGCGTGAGGAAACTCCCCGGAAAACGAATCTACACGGGACTCGCCGCCGCGTTGTCGGGTGTGCTGCTGGCGATCGCGTTGGTGGCGTTCGCGCGGCCCGCAGCCGCTCAAGCACCCGGCACGCCGGTCGAGGAAACCGTCGCCAATCTTGCGGCAGGACGCGTCGTGATTGCCGTGGTGAAGGACGCGATCCTCGTCGCCACCGTCGAAAACCCCATCGAAGCGGAAACGCGTCCTCCCGAGCCTGTGCCGCTTGCGACCACACGCGTCGGCGTGATCCTCGGCGCGGTCCAATGGTCTTCGCCGTCCACGCAGCAGGAAATCGCGCGGCTCGATCGCGAGCTTCCTCATCTCCGCGGTCCCATCATCGCCTCGACGCCGCATCTGGGAGCGGTGCAAGGGGGCAGCGAGGCCTCGGACATCGAAGCGATCGGCCAGGGGCTGTTCGAGCGCCTCTATGAAGTCGCAAAGGGTCTCCACGCCCAGGTGGATTTGCCGCCCGGCGAGCCGCTCGCCGAATTGATCGTTGTCGATTATCTCGCAGGCTACGGTCCGGAAGTCTGGCAACTTTCCTACGGCATCAAGCAGGTGCAGGAGCAGGGAGATTACTGGACCACGCGCGTAGTGCGGCCGACCTTTCTCCAGTTCTGGCCGCCGGAAAAGAGGCAACCGCGCACGCTCGTCGAATTCGCCTATCCGTCCGATAGCGCGCCAACTCCGCTTCTGGAGTTGCTGCGCAAGAAAGATCCGCGCCTCGAAAAGATCATTGCGTCGGACCCAAAGATGGCCGAAGTCGCGGCCCACTTCCTCGAAGGCACAAGCAACAAAGTGCTCGCGTCCGACGCCACGCAGTTTCTTCGCGCGGCTCTCGACGCCATCGCGCCGCCCAACGCGCGCGAGACCATGGCCAGCATCAAGGAAGATACAGGTATTGCGTGGATTCTCCCGCCACCTCCCGAACCCAAAACGCCTGAAGGCTCGCAACCGGAACGCCCCGCGAACGCGCCCACGCTGATCAAACCGCCGCAATAGAAAAATCGGGGCTACTTCTTCTCGGAGAGTTGCTTCTGCAGGCGGGCGTTCTTCTCGGCGACGGAGCGCGCCAGCTCTTCCTTGTGTGCCATGAGCTTTCGCGCGATCTCGGGGTCGGACAATCCGAGAATCTCCGCCGCGAAGATGGCTGCGTTGACCGCGCCGGCCTTGTCGATCGCCATCGTCGCAACCGGAATTCCGCCGGGCATCTGCACGGTCGCCAGCAGCGCATCGAGACCGTTCAGCGTGCTTGTCGCCATCGGAACGCCGATCACGGGTAGCGTCGTGCTCGCCGCCATCACTCCCGCGAGATGCGCCGCCGCTCCCGCCGCCGCGACCACTACCTTCAACCCGCGGCTCGCGGCCGTGGTGGCATATTCGTGCGCCCGCGCCGGCGCGCGATGCGCCGAAAGCACCTCCAGCTCGTACGCGATGCCGAACTTTTCGAGCGTCTTCGCGCATTCGCTCATCGTCGGGTAATCAGAATCCGACCCCATGACGATTCCCACGGTCGCGGTCCGCTCTTTTTCTCCCCTCGCCACTGCGCCGCTCCCTTCGATTCAGCCCTGCAGGGTTTCCGCAACCGCTCGCCCCTTCGCTGCTTTCGCGATCCCGATATCTTTGCGATAGTGCGCGCCCGCGATCTTGATCCGGCTCGCGGCTTCATACGCAATGCCGCACGCGCCCGCGAGGTCTTCGCCCATCGCGCTGACCACCAGCACTCTACCACCGGTCGTGTAGCACGCCTTTCCGTCCCGCCGCGTGCCGGCGTGAAACACAACCGCGCCGCGAACTTTCGCCGCGTCTTCCAGTCCGTCGATCGCGACACCCGTCTGGGGGTCGCCGGGATAGTCCTTCGACGCGATGACGACGCATACGCTCGCGCCCGGAAACCATTTCGCACCGAAGCCGCCCAGACTGCCGCGTGCTGCCTGCAAGCATGCCTGCGCCAAATCGAAATCCGCCCGCAGCAGCACCGCCTCGGTCTCCGGATCGCCGAGTCGGCAATTGTATTCGAGCACTTTCGGCCCATCCGCCGTCAACATCAATCCGAAATAAAGGAAACCTCGGTACGGCATGTCATCCGCCTTCAGCCCGTTGAGAGTCGGCCGCACGATCGTCTCGATGATTTTCTTCTCGAGTCCCACCGGAAGAATGTCGTCGGTCGAATACGCTCCCATTCCGCCCGTGTTCGGCCCTTTGTCCCCGTCGAACGCGCGCTTGTGATCGCGCGCCGGCGCCATGCGGATGAAATCGTTGCCGTCGGTGAGGATGATGTATGAAAGTTCCTCGCCCGCCAGCCCCTCCTCGAGCAGGACACGCGTTCCCGCCTCGCCGAATTCCCGGGTGTCCATCAACCGCTCGATGAACCCCGTCGCCTCGCCCGCCGACGGCGCCACCAACACGCCCTTGCCGGCGCACAGGCCGTCCGCCTTGATCACGGCCGGCCATCTCACCGACTTCAACACCTTGTGTGCGGCCGCGGCGGATTGGCAGATCCCATAGACGCCCGCGGTCGGAATCCCATGCCGCTCCATGAATTTCTTCGCGAAAATCTTGCTCCCCTCGAGCTGCGCCGCCCTCGCTGCCGGTCCAAGCAACACGAGCCCCCGCTTCGCGAATTCGTCCGCAATCCCGAGGACTAGCGGCAGCTCCGGCCCCACAATCGTCAAATCCGCTGCAAGCTTGCTTGCCAAGTCGGCCGCCGCCTTCACGTCCTTCAGGTCGAGTGCCACGCACTTCGCATCATTCGCGATTCCGCCGTTGCCCGGCGCGCACCATATCTTCTCCACCGACGCGCTCCGGTCGAGCTTCCAGACGATTGCGTGCTCGCGTCCGCCGCTGCCAATGACGAGAATCTTCATGGTTGTTTGTCGATGAGAATCAAGAACGATACGGCGGCGCCTCCGCCAGTGTCAACCGCGATTCCGCGTCCGCTGGGCGTTCAGCTTGCTCGCACGCGACAAAAATGATTTGATCGGACCTCATGCACTGGGACTCTGCGCTCATTCTCCTTTTCCTCGGCGTCGCCGTGCCCCTGCTCGGAAGGCGCCGCCTTCGCAAGCTGCTGCAAGCGCCGCAGACGACCAAGACGGAGCGCCTCGTCCTCTACGCTTCCACCATCGCGTTTCAGTGGCTCGCCGTGGCCGTGATCCTGTGGCGCACGCATGCTCACGCGATTGCTCCTGGCAGGCTCGGCCTTGCCATTCCGCACGTCGCCTCGACACTCATCGCTTCCGTTGTGCTCGCTGCGCTCATTCTTGCCAACCAGCTCGTCAGCCTGCGGCGGCTCTCCACACATCCGGCCGAAATCCGCGGCGTCTTGCCGCAACTGGCCTTGAAGGTCTTCCCCCAGGATTCGGCCGAGCGCCTCGCTTTTTCCGCACTGGCCGCGACTGTCGCCATCTGCGAAGAGATCATCTATCGAGGCTTCGCCCAGCGCGTTTTCCAGGACTGGTCCGGTGGACTTGTCGCGGCGGCCATTTTCGGGTCGGCGGCCATGTTTGCACTCGCTCACCTGTACCAGGGCCCCCGGGGAGTACTCGCTACCTTCGTGGTGGGCCTTATTTTTTCGGCTGCGCGGGCCCATACTGGAAGCCTCATCCCTGCGATGATCGCCCACTTCATTGCCGACTTGACCGCCGGCTTCCTAACTCCGCCCCGTCTTCGGGCCACCCAAGCCGCAACAAGCGGCGATCCGGTTCCGTCGGTGAGCCAGGCAGAGTCCAAGGGGTCTAGCACAATACTATATAGGTAGTTTATGAGAGCTATTTCGGACGTGCAAATCGCTCAAATCTTACGGCCCTATTGCTTTTCCGCAGATGTCAACCTCTCCAGTCAGATCAGTGCCTACATCGCGCTTCTTTTGAAATGGAATGCGACCATTTCGCTCACCACGGTCACAGATCCGGTAGAAATTTGTAGATTTCACTTCGGAGAGAGCATTTTCGCTGCCTCCTCCGCGCCCATACGCAATGGTCGGCTCGCCGACGTCGGCAGCGGCGCTGGTTTTCCGGGACTACCGCTGCGGATGGTCTCTCCGACGATCGAGCTGACGCTCATCGAGTCAAACGCCAGGAAGGCAGCCTTCCTTTCAGAGGTTGTGCGTACGCTGGACCTCAGTGGGATCGAGGTCTTTCGCGGCCGAATGGAGGAGCATAAGCCGGACAGACCATACGATTGGGTCACTGCTCGGGCCCTCGGCCAACACGAGGATTTCCTTAGCTGGTCCAGCACGAATCTCACGGCGGCCGGGAAGGTCGTCCTCTGGCTTGGCGAGGACGACGCGATTCAAGTCTCGCGTGTGCCCAGATGGAAGTGGCGCTCTCCGATCCTCATGCCCGGCTCGAAGAAGCGATTTCTCCTCGTCGGTTCACGGAAGGGTTGAATTCCGTATTTTGTTCCACGTGGAACATCCTCGAATTCGATGTTCCACGTGAAACATATTGCATATCGAAAAAAATCTCTGATACATTCACGGTTCTACTGGGGGATTTCGTTTGGCCCGAATTATCGCCATCGCCAACCAAAAGGGCGGTGTAGGCAAGACAACGACTGCGGTCAATCTGGCTGCCTCTCTCGCAGCTTCCGAACAGAAGACCCTCATCATTGACTGCGATCCGCAAGCCAACACGACAAGCTCCCTCGGTTTCTCGAAAGATCCAGCTCGCCGGACCCTCTATCAGGCCCTAGTCCTCAACGAGCCGATCGACAGAATCGCTATAGACGCGAAGATCGACGGTCTCGATCTCATACCCTCGGACAAGAACCTGGTTGGTGCGGCCGTCGAACTGGTCTCAATGGAGAACCGTGAGTATCGACTGAAGGAGTCCATCAGCGGCATTCGGGACAACTATTCCTTCATTCTGATCGACTGCCCACCCTCTCTCGATCTCCTAACGCTAAACGCACTCGCCGCCAGCGACTCGGTCCTCGTTCCGATCCAGTGCGAATACCTCGCGATCGAGGGCGTATCCGAGCTGCTCGACACGCTTATGCGCATCCGCCACACAATCAATCCATCCCTCGCGGTCGAGGGTATTCTTCTGACCATGTATGACGACCGCACGACGCTTTCCAAGCAGGTCGCCACGGATCTCCGCGGTTTTTTTGGCCCTCAAGTCTTCGAGAGCGTCATTCCGAGAAATGTCCGCTTGGCTGAAGCCCCAAGCCACGGAATGCCGGTGATCTTCTACGACATACGTAGTAAAGGGGCGGAGAGCTACATCCAGCTCGCTAAGGAGGTTATCACCAATGCCCAGAAACGCCTTGGGCAAGGGATTGAGCGCCCTAATCAGGGAGCCGATCAAGGAACCGGAGCCCCAGCAGCAGCCGCATCCGCCGCGGGTGCCGGTGGGGGCGGGAGCAGTGGCAGCAGCAGCGGTGGCCCCGGCACCGCTTCAGACTGAGGTTCTGCTTCAGGTCGATATCGACCTGATCGATCCCAGCCCCTATCAGCCGCGCACGCGCTTTCGCGAAGACGCCATCGAAGAGCTGGCACGCTCGATCCGTTCGAGCGGAATCGTGCAACCGCTCGTTGTCCGCCGTATGGGTCCGCGCTACCAGCTGATCGCCGGTGAACGGCGCTGGCGCGCCGCGCAGAGAACGGCTCTTCCGCGGGTCCCCGTTGTCGTTCGCGACGTGTCCGAGGAAGTCGCTCTCGAGATGACGCTCGTCGAGAACCTACAGCGCGAGGATCTGAACCCCATTGAGCAGGCCCGTGCCTTTCAGCGGCTCACGGATCAATTCAATCTCACTCAGGAGCAGGTCGCCGAGCGCACTGGCAAGGATCGCGCCACCATCGCCAATGCCGTCCGCCTTCTGAAACTTGAACAGCCGATCCAGGATCTGCTCGAAGAGGGTCGCCTCTCCGCCGGCCACGGACGCGCGCTGCTCGCCATCGCCGAGCCGAAAGTCAGGGTCGAACTCGCGCGTCGAATTGCGCGGGACGGAATGAGCGTTCGTCAGGTCGAGCGCCTCGCCGCTCGGACAGGGACGCCCAAGGCCGCGCCCTCGGTTTCACCAGTCGATCCGAACACGAAGGCCGCGCTCGATGAGCTTCAGCGCAGGTTCGGCACCAGGGTGCTCATCCACGCGCCAAGACCTGGCAGGCCGGGCCAGTTGGCGTTTGAGTACTACGATCCGGGCGATTTGACCCGTCTCTATGACCAACTGATGAGAGAATAGGGTTCGTTACCCGGAGAAACAGCATGGCCTGGGGTTGGTTTGACCGCAAGCGGCAGGATCCCGCCGAGTGGACCGGCTTCCTCGAGCAGGGCGTCAAGGTCCAGGGGAAGCTCGAGTCAACCGGCACGTTCCGCATTGACTCGGCGATGAAGGGGACCCTCGCGTCTGAGGACACACTCATCCTTGGGGAACACGCCGCGGTCGAGGGAGAGATCATCGGCAACCGCGTGATCATCGCGGGCCGCTTTGATGGCACGATCCGCGCCAAAGGCAAAGTGGAAGTTCAGCCAAGCGCCATCGTGACCGGAGAAATTCACACTCCGTGCCTGGTCATCGAACCGGGAGCCGTTTTCGACGGCCACTGCCACATGCTCGCGCCCGCGGAAGCCGCAAAGCCGATCGCGATCCCGATTCGCTCAGCCGCCGGTCAGTCTCAGCGCTGAGCGCAGCCACCGACATTTCGTAGCGCCGGCATCCTGCCGGCGATTTTCCCGCGGGAGGGAATTATGGAGTTGGCGGCACTTCGGCGCTACTCGACCACGATGCGCAGAAATTTCTTCTTGCCAAGCCGCAAGCGATAGCTCGCGGGTTGATTTGGGTCGAGTTTGGCAGTGGGATCTCTAACGATTTGATCGTCGATCTCCAGACCACCTTGCTTGATAAGGCGCTCGGCTTCCGAGACCGATTGAATTTCACCTAGATATGCCAACACTTGGGACCACTTATTCTGCGCAGTACTTACGGCCTGCACAACCACACTGCCTTTACCGGAAATTTCCGCGACCAACGACCCCTGCGCTCGCCTAAACCTTATTTCCGGTATCTCATCCGGCGCCTGCCGCCCGCTGAAGACGCGCTCGAATTCTTCGCCGGCCCTCTTAGCTGCGCCCTCTCCGTGAAATCCCGCGACGATATTGTGCGCCAGTTCCATCTTCACCTTCTTCGGATGCAAAACGCCCGTGCGCACTTTCTCGCGCAGCCGCACGATCACCGGCGACGCAAAATCGGTCAGCAGCTCGTAGTACGACCACATCAGCTCGTCGGGAATCGACATTAGCTTACCGAACATTTCGCCCGGCGCTTCGGTGATGCCGACGTAATTTCCGAGACTCTTCGACATCTTCCGCTCGCCATCCAGCCCAACGAGAATCGGCATCGTCAGCGCCACCTCCGACGCCTGGCCGTATTCGCGCTGGATGTCGCGGTGCACGAGTAGATTGAACTTTTGCTCCGTCGCGCCGATCTCCACGTCCGATTCGAGCGCCACCGCGTCGTACGCCGTCAGCAGCGGGTACAACAGCTCGTGGACGGAGATCGGCTGATTTTGCTGGAGCCGCGAACGGAAATCTTCGCGCTCCAGCATCCGCGCCAATCGATAGTGTCCGCAGAGGCGGACCACATCGTAACTCGACATCTTTCCGAGCCACTCGCTGTTGTACCGAGCCTCGGTTTTCTTCGGGTCGAGGATTTTGTACACCTGCGCGAGATACGTCTGGGTGTTCGCGGCCACTTGCTCGCGGGTCAACGGCGGCCGCGTCTCCGACACGCCGGTCGGGTCGCCGATCATCGCGGAGAAATCGCCGATCAGGAAGATCGCGTTATGCCCCATGTCCTGAAAATGTTTCAGCTTTCGCAGCACGACGGTATGGCCCAGATGAATGTCCGGCGCCGTCGGATCGACTCCGAGATAGACTCGCAGCGGCTTGCCGGTCGTGATCGAGCGCTCGAGCTTCGCCTTCAGCTCGTCGTCGCGAATCACTTCCGCCACGCCTTTCTTGATGTGCGAAAGCTGCTCCTCAACCGGCTTGAACGTCGTGGAACCCAATTCTTCTCTCCGGCCCTTTCTGCGAATTCACCAGAACGCGCCGCCCTTCGATTCGATAGCGCCCTTCGAGCACGATCCGCACCGCCTCTGAATAAATGCGATGCTCCTCGCGCAAAATCCGCTCGGAAAGTGTGTCCGGCGTGTCGCCGTCCTCGATCGGCACCACCGCCTGCAAAATAATCGGCCCGGCGTCGAGACGCTCATCAACGAAATGCACCGTGCAGCCCGAAAACTTCGCGCCGTGCTGGACCGCCTGCCGCTGCGCTTCGAGCCCCGGAAACGCAGGCAGCAGCGACGGGTGAATGTTCAGAATGCGATTCGGAAACGCGCGCACGAAATAGGGCGAAAGCAGCCGCATGTATCCCGCCAGGCAGACGAGCTCAACGCTTTTCTCCTGCAGCGCGGCGACGATCTGCTTATCATACGCCTCGCGCTCGAGCCCCTTCGACGGGATCGCTCGCGCCGGAATCCCTCGCTCGCGCGCCCGCTCGAGTCCCGGCGCGTTTTCCTGATTGCTCAGCACGATCGCGATTTCGGCGTTTGGGATGCGCCGCGCCTCGACGCTCGCGGCCAGCGCTTCGAAATTCGAGCCTCTCCCCGAAAGCAGCACGCCAATTCGCTTCTTCATGGCGCAGCGAAATTAGCATAGTTCGCGCAGTCGGCAAAACGCGCGGCGTTTGACACAGCCGCTCGGAAGAGGCATCTTGTGCCCACTTTCACTCCCTCTCAAAGGAGATTCGCAAATGATGCGTGCCAGTTGGTTCTTGCTCGCGGCCACTGCTGTCTTCGTCGTGTGCTTCGCTGCATGCTCCCAGCCGCAGCCCGCTGCGCCTCCCGACACGCGCGCCGCGGATGCAGCCACAATCCAGGCTGCGGACGCCGACTGGGCCAAAGCCGCGGCGGCGAAAGACCTCGACAAAATGACGGCGCCCTACCTGGACAACGCCGTATTGTTTTCCCCGGGCGTGCCCGCGGTCATTGGCAAGGACAACCTCCGTAAATTTTTTCAGCAGATGGTGGCCGCTCCCAATATACAATTATCTTTCTCGGAGGTGACCGTGGATGTCGCGCGCTCGGGCGATCTCGCCGAGGACCGCGGCTCCTTTCAAGTCACCGTCACCGACAAGAAGGGCAAGCCGACCACGCAGACGAGTCAGTACGTTCTCGTGTGGAAAAAGCAGGCCGACGGCTCATGGAAAATCGCTGCGGACACTAGCGCCAACACGAAGTAACCTGCGGACTCACAATTGACGATGAATCCTGTCGCGTTGTGAACGTGCGTCTATTCGCCCGCCCCGTTGCGATACAATTGAGACGATGCACGGCAGGAAAGACGCATGATCGACGCAGTTAAATCCCTCATCCTCGATCTCTTTGAGTGGGTCGCAAACGGCGAGCGGAGCTACGAAGAAGTGATGGATGCCTGGCGCACGTCGTGTCCTGGGCTTCCGGTTTGGGAGGATGCCAACGATCGCGGCCTTGTCACGCGGGAGTATGTGAATGGACGCTATATTGTCAGAATTACGTCGTCAGGCCTCGCCCTTCTCGAGCAGCGTAGGCCCCTCCTGGCTGTGAAGCGCCACGATCGCGTGATTGAAATGAACGCTGCTAAGAGCGACACGCAGATATAGTCGCCCGGCGTCAGAGCGCCAACTCTCCCGAATACGCCACGCGCGGCTTGCCTCTTGCGCTGCGTTCGATGCGTCCGATAAGGAAGAATTTTTCGCGGCGCCGCTTCAATTCCGCCTCAACCTTCGAAACGTGTTTCGCCGGGACAACCAGGATCATCCCCGCGCCGAGGTTGAACGTTTTCAACATCTCGTCCCGCTCGATCTGGCCGAGTTGCGCGAGATAGCGGAAGATCGGCAGCACTGGCCACGACCCAAGCTCCACCACGGCCTTTACGTTTCGCGACAGCGCGCGCGGCAGGTTGCCCGTGATGCCGCCACCCGTGATGTGCGCCATCGACGAAACCCACCCGCGCGCCAGAATGTTTTTCAGCAGCGGCCAGTAGGCGCGGTGCGGCTTCAAAAGCTCCGCGCCGATCTTGTTGCCCACTTCGGCCACGTAGCTATCGGGCTCGAGCTTCGCCACGCCGAAGACAAGCTTGCGCGCGAGCGAATAGCCGTTCGTGTGCAGGCCGCTCGACGGCAGCGCCAGCAGCGCGTCGCCGGGCCGCACGTTGCGCGGATTCAAAATTCGCTTTCGCTCGACCGCGCCGAGGATAAATCCCGCGAGATCGTACTCGCCGTGCGCGTACAGGTCCGGCATCTCCGCCGTTTCTCCGCCGATCAGCGCGCAGCCCGCTTTCTTCGCCGCGCAGCTCATTCCCTCGACCACCTGCTCGACCACGCGCGTGTCGAGCTTTCCCATCGCGATATAGTCGAGAAAAAAGAGCGGCTCGGCGCCCTGCGTCAGGATGTCGTTCACGCAGTGGTTCAGGATGTCCGCGCCGACGCTCGAATGTATGCCGGTCGCGACCGCGATCTTCAACTTCGTTCCCACGCCGTCGCAGCTGGCCACGAGCACCGGCTCGCGCCAGCGTTTTCGGTCGAGCGCAAAAAGTGAGCCGAAGCCGCCGATCGGCGCGAGCACGCCGCGGCGAAAAGTCTTGCGCGCCATCGCGGCGATGCGCCGCTTGGCTTCATCCGCGGCTGAAATATCGACGCCGGCGTCGGCGTAGCGCATGGAAGAGGCTCGTTTTCTAGAGAGGGCTGGAGCGATTCGCAAATTCTCAGAACGTATGAAACAGCCGCCGCCAGCGTATTTCGCCTGGATGAATCAGCACCCCGAGGTATGTGGCGAAGCGCTGGCCGATGTGCCCCGGATTCCACACCTCTTCCGGCGCATCGATCGACATGTAGATGATCAGCGGCGTCCCGATAATATTGGCGCGCGGGACGAATCCCCAAAAGCGGCTGTCGTTCGAATTGTCCCGGTTGTCGCCCATCATGAAATACTCGCCCGGCGGCACCACCATCTCGCCGTTCACGGTGTCCTGCGCCAGCTCTGCCGCCCATTCCGGCCTGTCGTTAAAGAACATTTCGGAGCTTCTCGAGGGAAAATTCTCCGGCGCGAAGCTGTTGAAATCGGGGGCGTGGCGCGTGTACGGCTCGTCGAGCGGCGCGCCGTTCACGAAAACCCGTCCGGCGACGATCTTGATGTGATCTCCCGGCACGCCGATGACGCGCTTGATGAAATCCGGATAGCCCTGGTCGGCCAGCGGCGCGCGGAAAACGATGATCTGCTGCCGCTTCGGATTGCGCCAGAGCGGCACGTGCCACGGCGTGAACGGAATCCCCGCGTCGTACCCGATCCGGCTCACGATCAGATGGTCGCCGATCAGCACGGTCGGTTCC
>Ga0187872_10002315_pt1 | contig 17029 bp, 16 predicted proteins | sample June2016WEW_16_4_FD_132973 | JGI IMG/M metagenome (GOLD analysis project Ga0187872, IMG submission 132973) | Peatland microbial communities from SPRUCE experiment site at the Marcell Experimental Forest, Minnesota, USA - June2016WEW_16_40 | ecosystem: Environmental > Terrestrial > Soil >...
AAACTCAAGGAACTGCGTCACGCTTTCTTTCCACAGACGGGCATTCCAAGCAAGGGGTTTCATGCGCCCAGGCTAACTAATGCGAAGGAGAAATGCAAGAACTACTTAACATAGTAATACTAGTTCAACGACGTCGGCGTCCTGATTGTATGTTTTCGGAGCTCAATACCCAGTCCACCTATTCCCCTCGTTTACGCTTCACGGCATGCCTCGCGACACACCGCGCAAAACTCGGGGCCGAGCGGATCGCTACTCCTTCCTCGTGAGGAATTTTCATCCTCCGCTTCCTGCCGGTTTATCCCGGCGCTTTCTGAACCTTCATTTTGATATATCAAAATGCGTTGCGACCTCACCGGCTTGGCTCCCCGAGTGAACACCCAAATCCCGACCGTTCCTTTTTCCAGGGAAGGCCGGAAATCTCCCTCCGTACGTGGAGGAATGATTGGATGTAGGGTGGGTGATGGGGGTCTGAGTCGGTTCCGTCTGTGTCCACGGGGTGCACACTCCCTTACCATAGCACCCTAGCCTAATTGTCAAGCAGATAATGGGCGATGCCGGGCCAAGTCCCAGCGGGCCTTACCGGGCTATCGGAAAATGCCGCCCTCTCGACTTTTCAAATGTAGCGAGAAATATCGCTCTGTGCAATTTCGTTAACAATCGAGCTTCCGGGCGCAATCATTGAGAGAGCCGCCAGGGCGAGGCTCTTCGTTGACCCCAGATGCCTGCGGCTCGGTCCCACTCGTCGCTTGTCGTTCCGCCTGTTCTGTCTCTGTGTTATCGAGGCTTCCCTTTGGTTCTGCGGGTGCTTTCCCCGCTGTCGGACATTCGTTACGACCGTGAAATCTTTCCCAGCACCACGGGGCGGCGCGCGCCGGTCACAGTGGGGAGATTGCCGGGCAGGCCGTGCATTGTGCGGTCGGCAAGCAGGGCGAAGGCGATGGCTTCTTTGGCATCCACATCGAGGCCGAACTCGCTGGAGCGATGAACCCGCAAGCTGGGCAGAAGTTCGGCGAGGCGCGACACCAGCAAGCGATTGTGGGCCCCGCCGCCAGAAATGATGAGGCGGTGGATGGGGATTTTGCCGGGCACGAAGCGCTCGAGCGCGTCGGTGATGGTCCGGGCAGTCAACTCAGTCGCGGTGCGGAGCAGATCCTCCGGCGAATGGACGATTGGAGATTGTCGATTGTCGATATGCTCGGTCGGCACTCTCGCCCGTCCCCCAACACCGGTTGAAAGTGCTTTTGGGAAGAAGAAGCAATCGATGAACGACTGCCCAAATTGCTCGCGGCCCGCACTCTTGGGAGGCCGCAGGGCAAAAAAGGGGTGACGCAGTAACTCGTCAAGTAGCGGTTCGATCACTCGTCCCCTTGCCGCCCAGCGTCCGCCGGCATCGTAGGACTTCTGACCCTTCGTAAAGTGCCGGACCAGCCCGTCGATGATCATGTTTCCAGGGCCGGTGTCGAATCCGAAAACCCGTTCCGGTTTCGCGCCGTCGGGAATCACCGTGAAGTTCGCGATGCCGCCGATGTTGAGCGCCACGGTTCCTTTGCGTGTGTCGCGCAGAAGCAGATAATCCACCATCGGCACCAGCGGCGCGCCCTGCCCGCCCGCGGCCATGTCAGCAGTGCGAAAATCCGCCGCCACCGGCACCCCGGTGCGCTCGGCAATCACCGAAGGCTCGGAGATTTGCAGCGTGCTGGCGATGCTCTTGCCGCCTTCTCGTGTCGGTGCGCCTTGGTGATAAATAGTCTGGCCGTGTGAGCCGATCGCCGCGAGGCGCGCGGGTGAGACGCGAGCTTTACGGCAGACGCGCAGCGCAGCTTCCGCGAAGAGTTCTCCGAGAAGAAAATTGAGCTGGCTGATTTCGCCTGCTGTCGCTGCTTCCCCGGTAGCGACACGCAGAATCGTCTGGCGCACCGGCGCTGAGTAATCGAGCGTTGCAAACGCCAACAAGCGCACGCGGGGTTGCGTAGCGGGGCCAGAGATGCGCACCAGCGCCGCGTCAATGCCGTCCATGGAGGTACCGGAAATTAGCCCCACCACCAGGCGTGACCCGCGCGAGGTTTTTTCAGGCACTCTTCATCTCCTTTTTACGGTGAGTTAAACCCAAAAACGTCTCTGAATAACCCCACTGATTCAGTCGGAGAAGCGTCGGCGCGCCCCATGGAAGACGGCTAGAATTTCGACCGCGTCCGCCAGAAGGCGATAATACATCGAAAAGGGAGTTCCGGTGATCGACAGTATGCGGATGGTGGGTCGCGTGGTTTGTCTGCCCATGAAGGGGAATTTGCTCAGGCGTCGAACGGAGGTCTTGATCTGTTCAGCGACATGGGCCGCAGCGGAGGGTCTGTCAGCCGCTATGAATGCACGGATTTCTTGGAGATCCTGGACCGCGCGCGCATCCCATCTTATTTGCATTCAGGTGGAGGGATCTCTCCCTTTAGACCCCAAGTGTCAAGCCACGCCATGACGCGCTCGTTGGGGACGGTCCTTCCAGTGTGGGAATCAAGGCGTCGTTGGGCCTCTTCTGTTTGAAGTGCTTCCGTCTCCAGCAACAGATCCAAGGCACTGGCAATTAACGTCGAGGGATTCTGCTCCCGCTCTCGCGCGGCCTGCTCAATCCTCTCCTTAAGATCGTCTGGCACATTCAGGGCCGAAACTCCGCTCATAAGATCGCCTCCAGGCAAATGTTAACATAGAGGAAGAGCAAAAACAGCCCCGGCCTTTCCGTTGGTCATGCTGTAAAACCCTTCCGTGGTACTGTGCCTCATAGCCGCCTTCGGTTTCCTATGCTCAGAACGTAACGAGGGAGGTTTCCGGCGACTGCAGCAATTGCCCGCCAGGAGAATCCCCTCCAGACTCAAGCGCCCGAAGCTGCCGGCCGATCGAAGAACTCCAGCGCGGCGCAACGAGGTCCACCATCAGAAATTCATCCATCGTAATGGGTGATCCCGCCTTCATGATTGAATCTGTTTCTTCAATTCAGCAAGAAGGTTGAGCGCCTGAATGGGCTTCAAGTTGTCGAGGTCCGCATCCTCGATAGCCCTCACCACCTCGGCATTGAGCGGCGTAAAGATAGTGAGTTGCACGGGCCCCGTTTCCGGCGCTTCCTTGTGGCTTGCCAGGCGCTCGCTCAGGGTGTGCTCATTCTGCTCGTGCCGCGTCAGGATTTCGCGCGCCCGTTCGATGACGGTGATGGGCAAACCCGCCAGGCGCGCCACTTCGATGCCGTAGCTCTTGTCCGCGCTGCCAGGCTCAACCTTGCGCAGGAAAATAATGGTCGATCCGGATTCCTTCACCGATACGTGGTAGTTCTTCACTCCCGGGAGGAGGTCCGCAAGTTCCGTCAACTCGTGGTAGTGGGTGGCGAAAAGGGTTTTAGCGCGCGTGTGCGTCAACAAATACTCGACCACGGCCCAAGCGATCGCCAAGCCATCGAAGGTGGCGGTACCGCGGCCAACTTCATCCAGCAGCACCAGGCTGCGGGGCGTTGCGGTATTCAGAATGGCCGCTGCCTCCGTCATCTCAACCATGAACGTTGAACGGCCGCGCGCCAGGTTGTCCGACGCGCCGATGCGGGTAAAAATGCGGTCAAAAATGGGAAGCTTGGCCCGAGCGGCGGGCACAAAGCTGCCCATCTGTGCCATCAGCGCAATTTGCGCTGCCTGACGAAGATAAGTCGATTTCCCGCCCATGTTAGGACCCGTGACAATCAACAGCAGGTCCGTGCCGCCGTTCATGTAGAGATCATTCGGAATGAATTTGCCGGTTTGACCTTCTTCCACGATGCGCTCGATCACCGGATGGCGCCCTTCCTGAATGAGCAGTTCGGCATCATCGGAAAACTCCGGACGATGGTATTCGCGCTCGGCGGCCAGATGCGCGAAGCAGCAGAGCACATCAAGTTCCGCCAGCACGGCGGCGGTCTGGCGAATTCGCGCGGCTTCGCCGCCCACCTGGCGGAGAATGCCGTTGAAGAGGTCGCGCTCAAGCGTGTGGCTGCGTTCTTCCGCGTCCAGTATCTTCGCTTCCAGTTCCTTGAGCTCCGGGGTGGTAAAGCGTTCGGCGTTTACCAGCGTCTGCTTGCGCTCGTAATCCGCCGGCGCCAGGTGCAGGTTGGCCTTGGAGATTTCAATGTAGTAACCGAAGACGTTGTTGAAGCGTACCTTGAGCGAGGTGATGCCGGTGCGCTCGCGCTCGCGTAATTCGATTTGGGCGAGCAGGCGCTTGGAATTCTGGCCGAGGTCGCGCAGTTCGTCGAGCTCCGCGTGATAACCCGTTCGGATCAAGCCGCCCTCGTTCAGCACCACCGGCGGCTCAGGGTGAATCGATTTCTCCACCAACTCGTGGATGTCCACCAGCTCATCGAGCCGCCCGTGCAGTTCGCTGATGCGGCGCGCCTGAAGGTGCAGCAGGTAGGTCCGCAAGATCGGAAGAGGGCGCAGGGATTGTTTCAGCGCCAGCAATTCACGGGCGTTGGCCGTTTCCATTGTGATTTTGCTGAGCAAGCGTTCGAGGTCCTGAATCGAGCCCAACACGCGGCGTAGTTCCTCGCGTGCGATGGTATTCCTGGCGAGTTCCTCGACGGCATCGAGGCGCTTGTTGAGCTCATCGCGGTCGACGGAAGGCCGTAGCATCCAAGCCTTGAGCTTGCGCGCGCCGAGGGAGGTGGCGCAATGGTCGAGGACGCCGAGCAGCGTGGCTGCACGCGCTTCACCAAACGCCGGGTCCACCAATTCCAGGTTGCGCAACGTGGAGGGATCGAGCACCAGGGAATCCTGCTGTTGATAGAATCGAATGCCATCAAGGTGTGACAAGGAACCGCGCTGCGTCTCGCGAACGTAGTGGAGGATGGCGCCGGCCGCGGCCACGGCGAAGGGGTGGCCGTCAAGTCCGTAGCCCGCCAGGGTCGCCACGCGGAAATGGTCCCGAAGCAGGCGCGCGCCGTACTCCTCGCCGAACACCCACTCGTCAAGAGGGGTTTGCGTGACGATTGCGCCGCCACCCGCAGGGCCTTCGAGAGGACTGGGCGTGCCCGAAGCCAGTAAGAGTTCACTCGGCCGCATGCGGTCGAGTTCATCCCGCAATCGCGGCAGGGCTTCGTCTCCGCAAAATTCCGTGGCGCGGAAATCGCCGGTAGAAAGGTCCACCAGGGCCAGCCCCGTCGCTCCATTGCGCCGCACCACCGACGCCAGGTAGTTGTTCTCGCGCGGCTCCAGCACTTGGGAGTCGATTGCCGTGCCCGGCGTCACCACGCGTGTTACCTCGCGCTTGACGAGCTTTTTGGCCACGCGGGGGTCTTCCATCTGGTCGCAAATCGCCACGCGAAAGCCCCGCCGGATGAGCTTGGCGATGTACCCCTCGGCCGCGTGGTAAGGCACGCCGCACATGGGAATGGCCGTGCCTTTCTCCTTGTTGCGCGAGGTGAGGGTAATCTGGAGTTCTTTAGCGGCCACGACTGCATCTTCAAAAAACAGTTCGTAGAAATCGCCCAAGCGAAAGAACAGCAGAGCGCTTGGGTGGCGCTGCTTGATGGCGCTGTACTGGCGCATGAGGGGTGTGGAGAATTCTTCCATGGGTGCGGAGGACTCGCAGGGCCATTATAGCTTGCGCGGCGGGGAAACTCGCAAGCAGTTCTCTGTAATCAGTTGTCAGTGGTCAGTCAACGCGCCGTGACGACTGACGCCTGAAGCCTTCAGTCACCAGTTTTCAGTTACCCGTAAATGCACCGGCATAAGCCTTGCGGATTTCACTGAAAACTGACAACTGACGACCGATAACTTCTCGTCAGGCTGGCTTGTCGAAAGAAAACAACGTCTGCGGCGAAGGGATATGGCGGATGTCAGCAAGGTTTCGGTATTTCTGGTCAAAATCCAGGCCATAGCCGACTACGAATACATCAGGGATCTCGAAGCCCACGTAATCCGCTTCGACGGGAATAATGCGGCGCGAGTGCTTATCGAGCAACGCAGCGAGCTTAAGGCTGGCCGGATCGTGTGCTCCCAGCACTTCCTGCAAGTAGCTATAGGTGCGGCCCGTGTCGAGGATGTCTTCAATGACCAGCACATCGCGGCCTTGGATGCTGACGTCGAGGTCCTTGGTGATCTTCACTTCCCCGGAGGACATGGTGCCGGAGCCGTAGCTTTGAATGCTAAGGAAATCCACCGTGCAGTGGATGGAAATCTGACGCACGATATCCGCCATGAAAACCCATGCGCCCTTCAGAACGCCCACGAGATGCGGAGTCCGGCCCGCGTAATCGCGGGAAATGTCGGCGGCGAGCTCCGCGATGCGTGCCTCAATCTTCGCCGCATCCAATAGAATGGGCAGGTCGGACCCGATGGGACGAGTACTCATGTGTGTTCACCGTTGACGCTTCGGAGAGCTATCTGCTAAATTGAAGAATTGCATTTTGCGCTAAAGGAGTTTCCGTGGCAAGTCACAAATCCGCACTGAAGCAGATTAAGCAAACCGAGAAACGCACCGTGCAGAATCAGGTGCATACCTCGAGGCTGCGTAACCAAATTCGAAAGTTCCGCGCCGCATTGAAAGCAAAGGACAAGGCGGGTGCGCTGGCGCTGCTAAAGCCCACCCTGACTTTGATCGACCAGTCGGTCCACAAAGGCGTCCTGCATGCCAACACCGCCGCGCGTTACAAATCGCGGCTGACGCTCGCCTTCAACGCGCTGGCCTAACGCAGGGGGTAGGGGTTAGGGTTTAGGGATTTGGGGCTCGGAGTCACGCCGCTTCCTGGTGAGACTTCAACGCCCCGATCAATCCATCGAGCATGTTGCCGGTTTCTTCGATCGCCTCTGAAGCCACTCTTAACTCATCTGGGGTCAGAGAACCAGGTCTTTATAGTTGCGGACCACAGCTTCCTTCCCAAATCCCGAAACCCAAATCCCTATCCTTCCGTCGAGGGCAAGGGAATTTCTCCACCCACGGCCGCCTCGCCCGAGGATTCCTTGCCCACTACGATTTGCCAAACCAAGAATTCCAACAGGATTCTGGAATCCTTCCACGAAGACTTGATCCCCAGATCGGCGCGGCGAACAGCGCGCATGGCCTGTAACAATTCCTCGCGAGGATAATTCTTCTGGGTCAGTGGCGCAATCTCCGACGTCGAATAGGGGTTCGCTCCGCGCGACCAGCCGCCGCGGTTTCCGAAGCTTGCTACCCCGCGCAGGGCCTGTCGGAACAGGTCGGCAATGCACCAAAGAATGAGGGTTTCCGCCACTTTGCTCGCCAGCAACTCCCGCACCGTGGCCAGCGCCACACCGCACTTGCGCTCGCCGATGGCGCGCAATAGCTTTCCGATCTCGTGCTCTTCATGAAAGGCGACAATCACCTCTAAATCCGCTGCTTCCACGCGTTTCATGTCGGGGCGCGCGGTCAGGAGCTTTTCGAGCTCCGTGCGCATCCAGAGCAGATTGACGGCCGAGGGCCCGGTCGCGGAGCGGGAATCCTGACTGATTTCAAACTTCCCGGCGATTTCTTCCGCCAGACCGTCGGCAATGGCCACACCCGCATGCTGGAGGAATCGCCTCACCCAATCGGCGGCCTCCCGGCGGTCCGGGGAACGCAACTCCACAAGCTGCGCTTTTTTTTCGAGCAACTGGATGAAGCGCCGTCGCCTGTCCGGCTCCGTGGCCAGAAAAACCACCGTGGAGAATGGCGCGGGACGTTCCAGGTACGCGCGGAGCGCTTCCACATCCTCGTCGCTCGCTTGCTTGAAATCTTCCGTGTCGGAAATGAGCAGGAAATTGTGGCCGCCCAGCATGGGCATCTGCTCGGCGCCTTCGAGGGCATGGGGAAGTTGACCGGCGGCGAATTCCAGTTCCGCCAGGCACCATTGCCGCGAATCCGCCGGAATGGAGTTCACTACAGCCTTGCGGCATTCCTCCTGAAGGAAGCGATCCGGGCCGCGCAGGAAATAGGCCGCTCCCACCTGGCCTTTCTGCAACACGGTGATAAATTCTGTGGGCCGCATTGAGAAGAGTTTACCGGCTAAGAGCGGAATGCGGAAGCGAAAAAGCGAAGGATGAGTGCAGGAATAGCCGAGAGGATCTGGAGGCTCAGGCGCTATGTCTGCAATCGGCGGTGATCGGGTGATTCCGCTAACCACATCAACGGGAGGTTACGAAGAGCTGGCGTTCCCCGACCGGTCCACCGCCACAACCGAATAGCCATCTGGGCGGTCATTGCCGGGTCCGGCGTCGATGAATTCATTCGCCACGGTCGAGCCAATCCGGGCGCCGTGGTGGTAGATGCGGTAGTAGCAAAGGTCCGGCTCGGTATTAGGAGTCCAGCGCAACCGGTTGGCGCCGGCGGAGCCGCCCGGAGCGCGCGTGTCGTGAATGCGGGCAACTTCAAGTCCGCGCACGGGAGCCGGCGGCGTATCATCATAGGCGGTGGTGTAAACGGCCAGGGTGCCGGCCTCCACGATGTCAGCCAGCGCTCCATCATGCAGGGGAAGCTTGGCCGAGGGCGCCTGAAGGTCACCATCTTCGGTCATGGGAACGTGTTTGGGATCATACGAATATTTGCGGAAAACGGCCGGCTGGCTGGAGCCTGGGAGCAGAAGCCTTACCGGCACGTCCCGTGTGTCGCGATTGATGACGGCGATCGACCAAGTCTTGTCCTCGTCGTGCTGGACGGCCACGACACGCAGCTTCTCCTCCTCCGTTTTGACTTGACAGACCGTGGCGGGGCCACGAAAGAACTTGGTAAGGAGACCGAAGGAATAATACGGGGCACGCGTTACTCCGTCGTTGGTGAGCCACTTGAAAACGCCCCACTGGTTAATCCAGTTTTCGCCCTTTTCATCCGGATAATCGGTAAACGTCCAATAGCTCAGTGCATATGCGCCCGCATTGATCGCCGCCATCGCGGCCTCGGCAAGCTGTAGGCCGGCCAGAGGCTCAAGGGGAGTGCCGAAGTATCGGCAAGTGTCCCAGCGCACGCCATACTTCAACTCTTGATATTGCGCAGGGCCAAACTCACCAAGGATGAAATCCTTTCCTTTGCTACGCGCAAGATCGACTGCCCAGCTACAGCGCCCTTTGAACCAGGAGTAGAAATCCAGATTGCTGGGTTCGTGATCATTGAGGTAATGGTGGGCCCCATAAATTCCCGTCACGTCGTCCATATGTTCGGCGGCCCATTCGAGCGTAGGCCAATACTCAACGGGCGAGGCATCCGTGGCGAGCATCTTAATGTTCAGCTTGCGCCGCTTGATTTCCTCGAAAATGCTCTGCTGGTAGCCGCGGTATTTGGGCAGATCCTCGTGCATATCGGCCCAATCATCAAGCGAGAGTTCGTTGGCGCAGCAATAATACTTCAGATTGGAAGCGCCTTGATTGAGGAGGTATTCGAGATCGTTCACGACGGCCTGGGCATAGGCGCGGCGTTCCTCGTCGCTGACGGTTTCCTTCAGGTCGGCAGTGGTGATGTAGATTTCCGTGCCGGCAGCTTCTTTCATGAAGACCAACTGCCGGGCCATCGCTTCGAGTGCCTTCGCATCGCGCACGCCGGGATGGCCGGGCTTCCAGTGGTGGAAAAGCCGGGCGAAACGCGGATTGAGCTCGCGCCAGCGCTTGGCCAAAACCTGCTCGAAGAAGTCCTGGGTACTTACGTCAAGAAACATCTCCGCGTGAAAGCCCACACCACCGAAGCGCTCCCGCACCGGCGTGGTGGTAACAACGATTTCGGTTGGATGCGCCGTGACAGTTTGTGGCCCCTTCGCGGGACCGGGAACCATGGAATACCCGGATGCTGCACCAGCCGCGCGCGTTCCCGCGCTTAATAAACTCAGGCTCGCGCCGCCCTCCATGCCCCGGCGAATGAAATCGCGGCGTGTATAAGAAGCCATAGAAACCTCCACAGTGAGAATCGGATGATCGCCAGGAACCAGCTCGGAGAGCATTCCCCATGAGAGGCTGCGCGGCGGTTCTTGAAGACCTTGAGCCGGCGCAATCTATACACCTAATCGCGCGGTACCGCAAGGGAAGGAAAGTCCGACTGAAGGAAAGTTCGGCGTTCTGGCAATCCGATGCTGTAGTAATGGGGTGACCGATAGTGTGAGACTGCGGACACGCAACCCTCTCAAAAAGGTGAGACAACGGCGTGCATTTTATTCCAGGTGGATGACGGGGATTTCAGGATGGTTCCCGGTGCGCATCGTGGGCCCCCAGAGACCGGTGCCGCTCGTTGTATAGAGGGTGTAATTCCCTTCGCTATGCAAGCCGTGGTAATACCTTCCAAACATCAGCCGGGTAATGAACTGGAGTGGAAACACTTGGCCTTGATGAACGCGGCCTGAGAGCTGAAGGTTGATGCCCGCCGCCTTCGCCTCCGCGATTTGGGTGGGGCTATGGTAGAGCAAAATTGATGGCGAGGCCGGGTCGAAGCCGGGCAGCTTGGCCATCTTCTCAGCAAAGCCCAACGCGTGGCCGCGCTCCGGATAGCTGATTCCGATCACTTGCAGTCCGTCAATGACCACCCGCTCGTCGGCCAGAACCTTCACCGGAGTATTGCGCAGCGCGGCTAATGAGCGCTGCACTCCCAGGTAGGTTTCGTGATTCCCCGTCACAAAGTAGATCCCCTGCGGCGCTACAAGGTTGTTGAGCGGGGCGACTAATTCCTCGAGCTTACCGTCGGACCCGTCAAACAGGTCACCGGTGATTAACACCATCGCGGGATTTTGCGCGTTGACTTTGGCTACGGCGCGCGCGAGGAAATCCGCGCCCAGGATTCGCCCCAGGTGCACGTCTGAAAGTTGTACCAGCGTCTTGCCCCGCCAGCTTGGCGGGAGGTTTTTGACGCGGACCGTTAAATCCACTAGGCGCAGGCGGTAGGCGTTCCAGACGCCGTACGCAGAGTAAAGAACCGTCAGTCCTACTGCGCCCAGCCCGAACCACAGGGGGTTGGGAGTTCGGCGGAGCACCACGGCAGCCCCCCAGGCAGCCCACGTGAGCACTAACGCGGTGAGGAGTGTCAGGCCTACGCCGAGCCAAAGGGATGAACAGAAATAGACCACGCGAGTCAGGAGGCCGTCTGTCCAATGGGCCAGGAAGGCCGAGGCGATGAAGCTCAGTGGAAGCACGAAAAGCAGCAGGGCCAATGCCGTCCTGTGCTCGAACGCGGCGAGGCCAAAAAAATACAATACGGACGCGTAGACAAAGTAATGGCCGAGGAAAAGGATCGCAACGGCGATAAGGATGAGGAATGGAATAAAAATGAAACCTCTCGAGATCAGGGGTCTAGACGCGCGAAACGCGCTCTTTTCATTCTACACACGCGAGCTGGGAATGCCAAGAACGCGGGATTGCATCAAGGTTGGGAGCACCGCGGAGCTCGCGCCGGTGATTCACTTTCTGCCGCACGCCGGGCCTTACGCTGCCCGCCTCCCCGCGTGATCCCAGGGTTCCCGTTGACCCGCGCACAATGTGCCGTTACGATGGCAGAGAATTGGGACACTCATCGCCACCACTCATTCCGACTCCGGTTCCCGTAGCCCCGCACGCGGTTGCTGCCCGCGAGGACACCCTCGCGCGCCGGCTCAGCCCTCGCCAGGTAAGCATGATTGCGCTGGGCGGGGCGGTGGGCACCGGGTTCTTTCTGGGTTCGGGAGTTTCCGTCCGTCTCGCCGGTCCCGGTGTGATTCTTGCCTACGCTCTGGGGGGATTCATCGCTTTGGTTATCGCTTGGTCTCTGGCCGAGATGGCGGTGGTTCATCCCGTGGCGGGCTCCTTCGGCGTTTATGCGGAAATCTACCTGCACCCTTGGGCCGGGTTTACCATGCGCTACTCTTATTGGGTGGGGGTGAATATCGCCGTGGGCAGCGAAGTGGTGGCCGTGGCCATCTACTGCCACTTCTGGTTTCCCCATGTCCCCGGATGGCTGTGGGTGGGAATATTTTCCTTGAGCCTCCTGGCCGCCAACGCTTGGACTGTTGCAAGTTTCGGGGAGTTTGAATTCTGGTTGGCCCTGATTAAAGTAGTGACGATAGTTACCTTCATTCTCGTCGGAGTGGCGCTCCTGTTTGGATTTGGGCCATTCCCAGCGCGCGGGTTGGGCAACTACACCGGCCAAGGTGGATTCCTTCCCAATGGCTGGCGCGGCGTTTTATTGGCCACTTCGCTCGCGACATTCAGCTACTTTGGCGTGGAAGAAGTGGCGGTGGCGGCTGGGGAAGCGCGCGATCCCGCACACTCAATTCCCCGCGCCATGCGCTCTGTGTTTTGGCGGCTGGGCCTTTTCTACATCGGCGGCATCACGGTACTCGTGGGTCTGGTACCTTGGCCTGTGGCCGGCCTTGACGCCAGTCCGTTTGTGCGTGCCTTCCAGGCAGTGGGCGTCGGCGCCGCGCCTACGTTGATGAATCTCGTGGTACTGACGGCCGCGCTCTCTAGTGCCAATGCTTTGCTCTATCTATCCGCCCGTATGATATTCTCGCTGGCGCGGGGTGGATACGCCCCCGAAGCTTTGGGATACACAACGAGCCGCGGCATCCCGATTTGGGCGCTGGCCGCTTCCGGAGTCGGTATGGGGCTGGCGGTACTGGCCGAGACGTACATTCCCGGCCGAGCTTACCTGGCTCTGGTGGGAACCTCGATGTTTGCAGGACTCTACGTGTGGATCATGATTCTTCTCACCCATCTGCGCTTTCGCCGCGTTCACCGTAATGACGCCTCCGCCCATTTCATGCCGGCATCCCCACTCCTGAACGTGGTTGCGTTGGCGGGGTTGTTTTGGGTAACCCTTTCCACCTGGTTTGTACCGGGCCTGCGCATCACTCTGATGGCGGGGGTGCCTTGGCTCGTGTCTATTTCCCTTGCATATGGAGTGTGGCACACCAAGAACCGCGCGTAGCCCCGGCGGTTCGAACCCGGGAGCAAGTCGCGAAGGAGTCTTTTTATGAAGGATCTGTTGGCGTGGCGGGAAGAGTTTCCGATTCTCAAAACCACGACGTACCTTATCAGCAATTCGCTCGGGGCAATGCCGCGCGGGGTGGAGGGCGCGTTGCAGGATTACGCCCACACCTGGGCCACACGCGGTGTGCGCGCCTGGGAAGAGGCTTGGTGGGAAATGGGACTCAAATTCGCAGACCTCCTCGCGCCGATTCTGGGGGCAGAGCCGGGAACCATCTCTCTCCACCAAAACGTGACCCAGACGCAAGCCGTCATCGCTTCTTGCTTCCCCTTCGATGGCCCGCGGCGCAAGGTGGTCCTTCTCGACAAGGAGTTTCCTTCCGTCGTGTATTTCTGGTACGCGCAGCGGAGCCGAGGCGCGGAAATCGAACTGGTGCGGACGGATGAGGACACGCTGTGTCCCCCCACCGAGAAGCTACTCGCTGCCATCGACGAGCGCACTCTCCTGGTGCCGGTGTCGCATGTCCTTTTCAAGAGCGGCTGCGTGCGGGATGTTGGTGCTATTGTTGAGCGCGCACACCGCGTGGGTGCGCATGTGGTGCTGGACGCATATCAATCCGCCGGGGTGTTGCCGGTTGAGGCCCAGCGCTGGAACGTCGATTTCTTGGTGGGCGGCGTACTCAAGTGGTTGTGCGGCGGGCCGGGAGTGGCTTACCTCTATGCGCGCCCTGACTTGGCGCACAGCCTCAAGCCCGCACTCACCGGCTGGTTCGCGCAACCCCGGCCTTTTGATTTTCAAGTAGGGCCTGGGGATTATCGCGACGACGCTTATCGCTTCGCCAATGGCACTCCCGCCGTGCCGGGGTTTTACGCTGCGTGGCCTGGGGTGGAAATCATTCGCCAAGTAGGGGTGGAACGAATTCGCGAGCGCTCCCTGGCGCTGACGCGGCGGATCATCGATGGCGCACATGACCGCGGTTGGCGCGTGGCCACGCCCGACACCGACGAGGGACGCGGCGGCACCGTGACCCTCAACGTGCCTGGCGGCCCGGAAGTGCTGAACGAACTTCTGCGGCGTGAAGTGATTGTGGATTACCGCCCCGGTGCGGGGATCCGTCTCTCCCCACATTTTTACAACACCGAGGAGGAGATTGACCATACCCTTGCCGAAATCGCGGCGATTCTCAAAGCGTAGCTCCTCCCAGTTTTTTTTCAGAAAGCAGCCTCCCGGCACTTACCTGCCGCAGCAGCTTTGGCTTGGCCGCTCCGTGTTATGCGGCGCGCTAGCTCAGACGTGTTCAGGGGAATCCACCTGTTTGGGTGTTGGACTGGTAGGTTCGGGTGAGGGCATATGGCACTGGCCGTCAAAGAAGCCTCCGGGGTCGATCAGCAGGCAGGGTGTGTAGATGTCGCCCAGCAGGATGCCGTGCTCTTTGATTTCCAACCGTTCCTTGGCGTGGACGGTTCCTTTCACTTTGCCCGTGATGCTCACCACGCGTGATTGGATTTCACCCTCCACTTCTCCCTGGTCGTGAACCACCACGGCGCCGTCAGAAACGATCTCGCCCTTGAAGTGGGCGTTCATCCGGATGAGCCCGCCTGAAACCTTCATCTTTCCCTCCATCTCCACACCGGGCTCAAGCCAGCCGACCCAATCCTCAGGCAAGTCCGAGAGTTCGCGACGACGTGTTGCGGGTTTGCCCATGCCAAATGCCATCTCGCCCTCCTAAAGGCAGGGGGTTAGTGGATAGCAACTCAACACGAGCCTCCAACCGCCAGCCACTATCCATTAAGCACCATCCACTGCCTTACTCACGGCCTTTTTACAATCCATTCGAATATGCGATTCAGGTCTTCCGCGGAAAAATAGCTGATTTCGATCTTCCCGCGCTTTTCATCTCCCTGCACTTTGACGCGCGTGCCGAGGGTGCGTTCCATTTCCAGCACCGCCGCGCGCACATTGGCGTCAAGCCTGGGCGCCTCGTTCGGATCGGTCTTCTTCCCAGGTTTCGCCCCGCGCAAAGCCACGAGGTTTTCTACTTGCCGAACCGACAAGCCCTGCTTCACGATTGACTGCGCCAGTCGCCCCTGCGCCGCGGCGGAATCGAGCCCCAGCAACGCCCGCGCGTGGCCCGCGGAAATCGCCCCCTCCACGATCATCTGCTGCACTTCCGGGGGCAGGCGCAACAACCGCAGGGTATTGCTGACCGTGGAGCGGTCGAGCCCCAAGTGCTCGGCGATCTCCTCGTGGCTCAATCCGTGTTTCTGTTGCAGTGCTGCATACCCCTCGGCCGCTTCGAGGGGATTCAGGTCCTCGCGCAACAGGTTTTCAGTCAGAGCCAGTTCCAGTGCGTCGCGGTCGCCGATTTCGCGCACCACGGCGGGAATCACCGTGAGCCCCGCCTGTCGCGCCGCCCGCCAACGCCGCTCGCCCGCAATCAATTGATAGCGTCCGCCGGCGCGGCGAAGCAGCACCGGTTGCACTAGGCCGCTCGAGCGGATGGAGTCTGCCAACTCCTTCAGCTTGTCCGCCGAAAAAGTGCGGCGAGGCTGAAAGGGGTTGGGGTCAATCTGGTCTACAGCAACCTCCGCCAGTCCCGTCGAAGTGGTCTCGACGGTGCGTAGCAGCGCGTTAAGGCCCTGCCCCAACGCCTTCCTCGTCATGATTGATGACCTCCTTGGCTAAATCCACATAGCTCGTGGCGCCCTTGCATTCCGGGTCGTAGAGAAAAACCGGCTTGCCGAAACTCGGCGCCTCCGCCAATCGAACGTTCCGCGGGATGACAGTGGAAAAAACCTTGTCGCCGAAGAAAGCGCGCAAGTCGTCGCGCACCTGGCGCGAAAGATTGGTCCGGTCGTCGTACATCGTCAGCAGGATTCCCTCCACGGCTAGCCGCGGGTTGTGCGAGCGGCGAATGCGATTCAGCGTGTCGACTAGTTCGGAGACCCCTTCCAGGGCGAAGTATTCGCACTGCACCGGAACAATCACCGAGTCTGCCGCCACCAGCGCGTTGAGCGTCAGCAGATCGAGCGACGGGGGGCAGTCGAGCAAAGTGAAATTGAACTCGTTGCGGAGATCGACGATCTTTTTGCGCAGCACCTGCTCGCGGTCGGGTTGATCCACCAGTTCCACGGAAGCGCCCACCAGGTTTTTCTCCGAGGGGATCAGGTGCAATCCTTCCACCTCACAGGTTATAACCAGGTTCCTGAGAGGTACATCATGCATTAAGGCATGGTAAATCGAGCGGCGCGCCGGGTCACGGGGGAATCCCAAGCCGCCCGTGGTGTTCGCCTGGGGATCGCAATCAATAATCAGCGTCCACATGTCTTGCTTCGCCAGCGCCGCTCCTAAATTGATCGCCGTCGTGGTCTTGCCGACTCCGCCCTTCTGATTGGCTATCGCAATGACTTTTCCCAAATCTTTCCCCGGCTTTCTGGATTTGCCGTGAATCTAACAGACCCCGCCATTTTCCGCAAGTTGTAGGACCATCGTTGGAGCATCGGGTCATCGGGCGATTTGCGATTGGTGATTGACCCCTCGCTGTCATCCAGGACAGCACAGGACTCAGAATGAGAGCGAACAAGCTTCTCAGAGACTCGATGAACTACTCTCTTTTGATTGCGGTTCCGCCGCATTGCGCCGCTTCCTGCCGGTTTATCGGTGGCGGTGAAAAAGGGGTCCATTTTGGCGGTTGAGAGGGGGCCAGCAGGGTAGTTGCACTGTGGGCTCTCTGTAGCAAGGACAGTGGGGTGAGAAACCGCCCTGGTTTTCTCAGGCGGGCTTCCCGCCATCTTTGGGTCGGTGCGCTCGATAAGACTTGCCTTGGATCTTGAGGATGATGGCTCCTTCCACCAAGCGATCGAGGAAAGCCATGGCAATCGGGCCATCGGGCAGACAATCTCCCCATTTGTCGAAGTCGACATTCGTGACCAAGGCGGTCGAGCGTTTCTGGTTTCGAGCAGCGATGATCTTGTAAAGGAGATGAGCCGCCTGCGGGCATTCGGACCGCTCGATCCGGTCGAACCCGAACTCGTCGATGATGAGGAGATCCGGGCGAGAATAGTAGCGCACCCGCTGAGGCAGAGTCTTATCGGCGAGGGAGGCGGTCAGATCGGCGAGCAAGGCCGCGGAGGTGCGATAGCAGACGCGGTAACCG
>Ga0187872_10002318_pt1 | contig 17005 bp, 9 predicted proteins | sample June2016WEW_16_4_FD_132973 | JGI IMG/M metagenome (GOLD analysis project Ga0187872, IMG submission 132973) | Peatland microbial communities from SPRUCE experiment site at the Marcell Experimental Forest, Minnesota, USA - June2016WEW_16_40 | ecosystem: Environmental > Terrestrial > Soil >...
CTGAATTTCGTTCCCGGCAAACGAATACGCCGCATACCCCGCACCCGTTGAAAGCTTGGTTTGATGAATGTCCGCGCCCTCCGACGACACAAACCACTGCTCTTCGCGATTGAAGTTCAGGTTCGCCTCCGCCAACGTGACGCCGGCGACCGCACGTAACTCCGCGTCAATTTTCAACAGCAGCTCAATGTTCTGTTCGACAGAGACCGTAAACGGATCAACTTTATACGGCGTGCTCCACTCCGCGACCACAGGCTTCTCTGGAGCTAGACGCACATCTTCCCGTTTCACTCGAGCCGAAGCGCGCGCGATCTCTACGGCCCGGGCCGCCGTCGCCTCCGCCGCGCCACGCCCCAGGTCCGCCGAGGCAGCGAATCCCCACGCCCCATCGGCAATCGCCCGTACGCTCATGCCGACCGACTCCGCGTCGGACGCGCTCCCGACCTTGCCGTTCTTGGTCGTGAGAGCGCGGCTGCGCTGCGCGACCACCCGCACATCCGTGTAGCTCGCTCCTCGCAGCGCGGCGATGTTCAAAGCCCAGTTGGCAATCTGCTTCATGGCAAGCATTTCAATCTAACACACACGAACCCATGCGTTCGTGCCCTGGCATCGAAAGAGGTCCCACCGATTCCCGTGTTACTCCCCGCACGCTCGCGTGTGATTGCGGTCACTGTTCCTTCCTTCGCTCGGCCATCCAATACAAACGATAAGCCACTACGTCAGCGGCTCGGTCCGCTGTCGAAGGAGCATTCCCTTTATGAGCATCTTTATGTCGGACGGCCAGACCCATACTCTGGCCGAGAGTTTTGATCAGGACACTGCCGAACACATCAGCGCGGCCCCTACAGATTCTCAATCCCGTAAAAAAGCCGACCTGGCCGGGCCAGGCATCGGGGACTACGACGAACTGGAAAAGATCCTGCCCCGGGATTACAACCCGCTATTGAATCCCAAGGAGACGCAGCAGGCAATCTTCCACGTCAAACGCTATATCGAAGACAATCTATGTAAAGAACTCAGTCTCATGATGGTTGAGGTCCCGCTCATTGTCGACGCGGAAAGCGGCGTCAACGACATGCTCGATCGCGACGGCTCCCGCACACCTATTCAATTCCACATCTCGAACGACCGCGACAAACATCCCATCGACGCCCAGGTCGTACAGGCTGCCACCAAATGGAAACGAATGGCTCTTAAACAGTTCGAGTGCCGCCCTGGAGAAGGCATTTGCACCGACATGCGCGCCGTGCGCAAAGACTATTTCCTCGACCACGACCACTCCGCTTATGTCGACCAGTGGGATTGGGAGCGCGTCATCACCCCCGAGCAGCGCAACCTGGAATTCCTCAAATCTATCGTCCGCAAAATCTGGAAAGTCCTGGTCGGTGCCGAGACATTTGCTCAGAATATGTTCCCCGACCTGCGCCGGCCGCGTTATCCCAACCTGCCCGAGGAACTCACGTTCCTGCACGCCGAAGAACTGCTCGCAATGTATCCTGACCTGCCGCGCAAACGCCGCGAGACGGTGATCCTGCAAAAATATCCCGCCGTCTTCATCATTGGCATCGGCTGGCCGCTGCTGGATGGCTTCCCTCACGAAATGCGCGCTGCCGACTACGACGACTGGGTCACCGACACCAGCAAGCAGACGTTGCGCGATACTCACGGATTGAACGGCGACATCCTGGTCTGGAACCACGTCACCGAGCGCCGCCACGAACTCAGTTCGATGGGCATCCGGGTCAACGCCGAAACACTGCGCCGCCAACTTGAGATGTCGAACCTCCTCGACAATCTCAAGTTCCCCTATCACCAGGGCATCGTCAACAACCAGTTGCCGCTCTCCATCGGCGGTGGCATTGGCCAGTCGCGCACTCTGATGCTCCTGCTGCGCAAGGCCCACCTCGGTGAAGTCAGCGTCACGGTTTGGCCGAAAGTCTTAAAGGAAATGTGCGCCAAGAAGAACATCTTCGTGCTCGAATGAGCAAAGTGTTGTTCGGGAAAGAAAAAGGGCGGCCGGTGAGCCGCCCTTTTGTTGAACCACAAATCTCCTTACGGCGTAGCACCTGCCTCGGCTAACGCCTTCTTCACCGCCTGCAGTTCCTTCAGCACTCCGCGCAGCTTGGTTGACTCCAGCGCGTTCGCCCCGTCCGACTTCGCTTCCTTCGGATTGTCATGGACCTCCATGAACACTCCATCCACCCCCGCCGCCACGGCGGCCCGCGCCAGCAATGGAATGAACTCGGGTTGCCCGCCGCTCACGGCTGGGCCATTTCCGTCGGATTGCGACGAAGGCAACTGCACCGAATGGGTTGCATCGAAAACCACCGGCGCAAACTTGCGCATGATCGCCAGCGATCGCATATCGACGACCAGATTGTTGTAGCCGAAGCTCGCTCCGCGCTCGGTCAGGAAGACTTGCGTATTGCCAGCGTCGCGGCACTTCTCGACTGCGTGCCGCATATCCCACGGCGAATTAAATTGTCCCTTCTTGATGTTCACCGGGCGTCCGCTCAGCGCGGCGGCCACCACCAGATCGGTCTGCCGGCTGAGAAACGCCGGTATCTGCAAAACATCCGCCACCTCGGCGACCTTGCCGACGTCCGCCGTCTCATGCACATCGGTCAGGACCAGCACATTGAGTTCAACTTTAACCTTCTTCAGAATGCGGAGGCCTTCCTTCAATCCTGGCCCACGAAAGCTGCGAATCGAAGTGCGGTTGGCCTTGTCGTAACTCGCCTTGAAAATGAATGGAAATTCCAGCGCCCGCGTCACACCCTTGATGATCTCCGCCATCCGGATCGCGTGCTCTTCGCTCTCAATCACGCACGGCCCGGCAATCAGAAACAGATCACCGGATCCGATATGAACGTCCCCGACCTGGAAAGAAGTATGCATCGACGAATGTTGGCCACGGATCTGCACGGATTCGCACGGATAAGAACAAAAAAGAGAAATCCGTGCGCATCCGTACTAATCCGTGGCGCTTTGCCTTTAGACTCTAGCCCTTTCCGGCCGGTGGAACATCTCCACCGCGGCGGTTTCCTTCTCCGCGCGCCGTTTCAACCCATACTCATACGCCGCCCCCACAAACGTGCTGAACAGCGGATGTGGCTCCAGCGGCTTCGATTTGAATTCAGGATGAAACTGGCACCCAATGAAATGCGGATGGTCCGGTAATTCCACCATCTCGACATAAGTCCCATCCGGCGTCGACCCCGAAATGCGCAGCCCCGCCGCAACCATCGGCTCCTCGTACTCGCGGTTGAACTCGTAGCGATGGCGGTGCCGCTCGCTGATCTCCAACTTCCCGTAAATCTTGTGGGCCAGCGTGTTGGGCTCAATCTTGCACGTCCAAGCACCCAGCCGCATCGTCCCGCCAAGTTCCTCCACTCCGCGCAACTCCCGCAACTTATAGATCACGCGATGCGGCGTTGCGGGATCGAACTCGCTCGAATTCGCTTCGGCCAGTCCCACAACGTTGCGGGCAAATTCGATGCACGCCGTCTGCATGCCGAGACAAATGCCAAAGTACGGAACTTTTTTCTCGCGCGCATACCGGATCGCCAGCAGCATCCCTTCGATGCCCCGCTTGCCAAATCCCCCGGGAACCAGAATCCCGTCATAGCCTTCGAGTTGTGCCTCGTAACCCTTGTCGCCGTCTACGCTTTCCAGGCCCTCGGCCTCGATCCAGTTGATCTGCAGTTTGAGGTTGTGAGCCAGCGCCCCGTGCACCAGCGCTTCCTTCAGCGATTTGTACGAGTCTTCGTACTCCACGTACTTGCCCACGATGCCGATCGTGACCGTATCCTTCGGATTGTAGACGCGGTGGACAATGTCCTCCCACTTCGACAAATCGCGGTCCTTCGCTTCCATGTGCAGAAGCTTGAGCACTAGGGTGTCGACCCCTTCATTGGCGAACACGAGCGGCACCTCATAGACGGAAGCCACATCCTTTGCGGTGATCACTGCCTCATCGGCAACATTGCAGAACAGCGCAATCTTTGACTTGATATCCTTCGCCAGAAAGCGGTCGGTGCGGCACAGCAAAATGTCCGGTTGAATTCCGATGCTCAGCAACTCTTTCACCGAGTGCTGCGTCGGCTTGGTCTTGAGCTCCTGCGCCGCCGCAATAAAGGGTACGAGCGTCACATGCACGAAAAGGGTGTGCTCGCGCCCCAGTTCCTGCCGCATCTGCCGGATAGCTTCCATGAACGGCAACGACTCGATGTCGCCCACCGTCCCGCCAATCTCCACGATCGCGACATCCACATCCTGCGCGACTTTCTTCATCGCAGCCTTGATCTCGTTGGTGACGTGCGGAATCACCTGCACCGTCTTGCCTAAATAATCGCCGCGCCGCTCCTTGGCGATGATCTGCTCGTAAAGCCGCCCCGTCGTCCAGTTGTTGTCGCGAGAAAGTTTGGCGTGCGTGAAGCGCTCGTAGTGGCCCAGGTCCAGATCGGTCTCGGCGCCGTCGTCAGTCACGAAAACCTCGCCGTGCTGAAACGGCGACATCGTTCCCGGATCCACGTTCAGATACGGATCAAACTTCATCAGGTTGACCTTCATCCCCCGGCTCTCCAGCAAGCAGCCGAGGGAAGCCGCGGCCAATCCCTTGCCGAGTGAAGACACAACTCCGCCCGTCACAAAGATGTACTTCGCTGGCATCTCTCCCTCGCTTTAAATTGTTTTTGAAAAATGGTGCAGGTGGGGTGCACGATCAATTATGACAGAAGTTCCCTGTGGAAAGCACGCAAGAAATCGGTAGTGTCGCAGTTCCATGTTGAGCTAAGATTGGGCAGGTGGACGTACATGCCTAACCTGTCCTCGTTGTACATCCCAAACACACTCCTTCGTTCCGCTCTGATCGTGGTTTGCATCGTTATTGGTCTTACAGTGCGCGTGGCCCTAATGGCACAGCCAGGAACACGCTTCCAATCGTATTGGCGTCTGTTCTTCAAGAAGCACCCTGCACAGAAAAATTGAAACTGAGACACGGAAGAACTCCCGCGCGTTGACTATCTGCGCGAGGTCAGCGAGAATACTTCTGGCTGTCCGCAACGGACAGCTTGTAATCGTGTCCTCAACAGTGGGCCTGTGGCGCAGCTGGGAGCGCGCTTCCATGGCATGGAAGAGGTCGCCGGTTCGATCCCGGCCAGGTCCACCATATTTTCAAGTACTTACAGCGTTCCTCTTTTTGCAGGTTGGTGGCATTTGGTAGCAGAACGCTTTGACAGCGTCCATTTCCACGGAAGAGGTAGTAGGGTTCCATCCCGATCAAGTCCATCGTCTTTTGAGCTACTTGCAGACACTACATTTTCCAGTTTCGTGTCATTTGCTGTCAGAAGCGCTTTCACCGCTTCCACTTCATGGGAAGCGGTCGTCAGTTCAATCCCGACTAGGCGCACCATGTTGAACTACTTGCAAATACCCGGCTTTCATCCCGATTCAAAATGATCCGTGGTTCTTCCGCATTTGCCACGCCGGCGTGCGGTACGCCTGCTGCTAACATGATTGCTAAACAGGCTCCCCTAGCTCGTCGAGCCAGCGCGCAAAGCTCACTCATTGAATCGTCGGGGACTTGCGATGGCACTCCTTTATAGCCCCAAAGTCGCTCTGCTGATGTTGTGCACTGATGTTGTTTCCCTATAGCAGTCCCAGATGGTCCGGGTATTTGGCCTGCAAAGCAGTGATTAGAAGTTCGAACTCGGGAAGGGTCCGCAAACTCGCAAGGCAAGGATCTTTCAAGAAGAAAGGCCAGCAGGCGAACCCCGTGCTGACACTCCTTTCAAGCCATTCAAAGGCAGTTTCGCGCCTTCCCGTCAACGCGAGGGTGCAAGCGATCTGATGATACGTATGGTGTGCGTGTCCAAAGGATTTAGGACTCGAACAGGCTCTGGTCACACAAGCGATTGCTGCTTCTCCGTTCCCCATCAAGGCATGGAGCACACCTTGTAAGCTGATGATGAGGGGATCGTCCGGCACAAGCTGCAATGCTTCCTCCATCAGGCGGCTGGCCCCTTTCCAATCCCCAGTCATCATTGCAGGATATGGAGCAAAATAAAGTGGGTACTTGTTACCGGGGCTCTCCGCCCGCCAGATTTGAATCTGCTGGCGCGCCAGGTCGTATTCCTGGCCCCACACATAGACTTGCACGATGCTTGGGCTCACCGCCTTCTTAGGTTGAAAAGGCCGTCCTCTTTCGAACATCTCACGCGCGTGATCGAGCAGCCCGATATGTGCCAGGATTGTGCCAAGGCGATTGTAAGCATGAGGCAGGTTGTTCTGCAGGGCCAGAGCGCGTTTGAGATCGGCAATCGCCTCCAGGTGCTGGAAGTTCTTCGACGGTCCCCAGAGCAGAAAGGCGTGGGCAACGTGTCCCTCGGGAAGATTCGCGTCAATTTCGAGCGCGCGCCGGCAGTGGAATTCGGCTTTCTCCAGCCACACGCTGGCTGGGTCGAATTCGAAATGCCGGGTTGTGCATGCAAATGAGAGGATCGCGTGAGCGAGTGCAAACGTGGGATCACGAGTTACAGCATTGGTTAAATGATGGCTCGCTTTGTCCATCATCGACGCATCGCCGGACGCCGTGATCCGATAGCCGCGCATGAATTCTGCATACGCCATCGGATCCCTGCTATAGCGTGGGCGCTGTTCGACCATCGCTGGCCCATACGACCGGTTCAGAGCGCGGCTGATCTGCTTCGCAATATCGCCTTCGAGACTCGCAAGGCGGTCCATGTAGATGTCGCACTTCTTTGTGAAGCTTGGGCGCTGCAAGTAGGTGTCAAACATCTCCAGCGAGAGACGCCACTGCCCTTTTGACATCTGAATGGCGCCGTGTACAACAAATCGGACCCCCAGACGAGAAGCGATTTCCGAAGGCGTTCGTTCAAGAGGCAAGTTCAGGACTGCCGACGTGGGCAGCACGTCCACGCCCGATAGATTCCCGAGAAGGGACACGAGTGCGTCCGCAAAACCGAGACACAAGCCTTGGTCGTCCGTCGCCTTCTCCAGCAGCAACAGCGGAAGAACGGCGAGGGAGGACCGTTCGCCCGATTCGCTCCCATCTTTCCGGACGTCGCTGCGGACAGAGCTTCGTCCAGAATCCGAGAGCGGATATTTTGCGTCGATAACCCGAACCGGGCCGACGAATCGGTATCCTTTGCCGACTACCGTTTCGAGAAAGCGTGGTTTATCGGCGCTGTCGCCAAGCGCGGTGCGAAGCTTCCGCACGACGTTGTTGACGTTTTTTTCAGTATCGATGAACAGATCGGAGCGCCAGAGCTTCTTGACGATGTCCTCGCGGGACACCATCTGCTCGCGGCGCTCGAGCAGAAAGATCAGCAACTCCATGGGCTTCTTCTCCAGCTTGATCCGCCGCCCGGAACGCCGCAGTTCGTAGCGCCCTACGTCGACTTCGACTTCGCCAGTCCTCTGCTTCGAATGCCCCATGGAGAACTCTTGGCCAGCATTATCCAATAAAAATCAATAACATGCGACGATATAAGAAAGATATCTAAAGGCTATATCGGCTGCATTGCAAAGCCCTCCATCTCACGAGATCATGCCTCTCAAGAATCTCGGAGGAGACTCGCATGAAAAGAAAGCTGTTCATCGCCCTGGTGGTCGTTGGGACGCTGTGCGTTGCAGGCCACCTGGTCACGATTGCTGCACATCCCGGCGCTCATGACAAGAACGCATTCACCCCGGACACAATTCCGTGGGGTCCGCCACCGCCTTTCGTCGCCCCGGGCGCGCAACTCGCCGTAATCGAAGGCAACCCTGCTGCTTCCACCGGTGACTACACCGTGCGCCTGAAAATGCCAGACGGTTACCGCATCGCTCCCCACTGGCATCCCCAGCGCGAAAACGTCACGGTCATCTCAGGGACGTTCATGGTCGGTATGGGAGACATCTTCGACAAGGACAAGATGGGATCATTCCCCGCCGGCAGCTTCGCCTATCTCGATCCCGACATGCATCACTACGCGATGGCTTCCGGCGAAGTCATCGTGCAGATCCACGGCAGCGCGCCCTTGCAGCTTAACTATGTCAATCCCGCAGATGACCCGAGCAAGAAGTAAATCCTTGACTCTTTAAATCAATTTGGAGGAACCCATGGCTGTGGATACGAAAAAGCTGGAGCAGTTCGTAGGACAGTTTGTCACCGATCTGGGAGCCACCGTTCACGCCGGTATGGTCGTGATCGGAGAGCGTCTTGGACTTTACAAGGCCCTCGCGGCCGGACCGCTCACGGCCCCGGAGCTGGCTGCCATAACCCGCACGGACCAGCGCTACGTGCGCGAGTGGCTGGCTTCTCAGGCAGCGGGCGGTTATATCACGTATAACCCGCAAACCCACAAATTCGGAATGACCGAAGAGCAAGCGCTCACCTTAGCGAATGAAGATGGTCCAGCGTATTTGCCGGGCGCATTCGAACTCGCTTTGGGATCATTGGCCGCTGTCCCGCGCATCACAGAGGCGTTCCGTTCCGGCGCCGGGATGGGCTGGGGCGAGCACGAGGACCGGGTGTTTCACGGATGTGAGAAGTTCTTCCGTCCGGGCTACGCCGCGAACTTGGTCAGTTCCTGGATTCCTGCTCTCGATGGCGTCCACGACAAACTCGTGCGCGGTGCAAAGGTCGCAGACGTTGGTTGCGGGAAAGGCGCTTCCACCATCCTGATGGCGAAAGCCTTCCCCAAGTCCCACATCTTCGGGTTTGACTATCACGACAAGTCCATTGAAGCGGCGCGAGAATCAGCCAAGCGTCAAGGCGTGGCCGGCCGGGTCACGTTCGAAGTAGCGAAAGCCAAGGAATTCCCTGGGAAAGACTACGACTTCGTGGCGGTCTTCGACTGCCTCCACGACATGGGGGATCCCGTCGGCGCCGCGGCGCACGTCCGCGCCGCCCTAACCGACGATGGTTCTTGGATGATTGTCGAACCGTTCGCCAATGACGACCTTCAGGACAATCTCAATCCCGTGGGCCGCGTCTACTATTCATTCTCGACTTTGCTGTGCACGCCCTGTTCCCGATCGCAGGAGGTGGGGATGTGTCTGGGCGCTCAGGCCGGCGAGAAGCAAATGCAGAAAGTCGTCACTTCTGCCGGCTTCAGCCGCTTCCGGCGGGCCACAGAGACGCCATTCAATCTGGTCTATGAGGCTAGGCCATAACCGGGACAGACCATCAAATTGCTGCTGGGGTGGGCCGACTGACTCAAGGGACCGCTATCGTGTTGGCTCATCCCGATCCTTCTCAATTGTTCCTCGGCGCAGGCGGCATAGTTGGATTAGCAGTCGAGGTTCCGCACCCGCTTAACACACCTGTGGTCAAGCTCAATACAACTGATACCAACAATAGATGAGCAGTAGGTACTCGGTGGCGTCTCATTCGCAGGCAAGTGGGTGCTCAAGAGCCAGCTCAGAGTTGCCGTTCACCCCTCTTAATCTTTGCTAAGAACCCCACGAAAGTGGGGGTCGCCTCGCGCTTGACAGCAAAAACGGCTTCAAAAGCGGGCAAACTGGCTCACTGTTCGGACGAAAGCAAGAGCTAGAGACGGGGATTGTAGCGATGTAATTCCGCGGAGTGCTACGCTGTGGAGGTGAAGTTTCCGAATCGCAAAGAACTCATGTGGAGACAGCCGCCTCGGCTGTCTCGCCAGGGCGCAGCCCGGCGACTCCGCCAGTGTTCTGTCCAGGTCGCACTAAGCTTTACCCTCCTCTTCTCGTGCACCGTGCTTGCAGCGAACGCCGCCACGTGGACCATCCACGCCCAGCCCACTCGCCTGATCAACGGAGCTCCGGTTCTGTTTCAGGTGAAACCACCAACCAAACTCCAGTCCCTCAGCGGCACATGGCTCGGCCATCAGCTCACTTTCAGTTACCAAGCCTCCACAAAAACTTGGTTCGCTTTAGCAGGGGTAAGCTTTGAGACCCCCCCGGGCAAGTACCCGCTCGAACTTACCGCCCAACGCGCCGCCACCAAAACTCCGTTGAGCTTGACGAACATGACCTTCACGCGCGCGTTCGCCGTCGCCCACGCCCAGTATCCTCAGATTAAAGTGCAGCTCACGGTTGAAAAGAAATTCACCGAGCCCTCCCCTGAGCAGCTTCAGCAAATCGCAGCAGGGGTGAAGATAAAAGAGGACTACCTAAACCGTGTCACGCCAGCCCGTGAGTGGGACGGCAAATTTGCACCCCCCGCCGAAGCCGCCATCTCCGACGTCTACGGTTCGCAACGAATCTTCAACGGCAAGGCGCAACGCCCACACTTCGGCCTCGATTTCCGCGTCCCCACCGGAACTCCCGTCGCGGCCATGAACTCCGGCACCGTGCTGCTGGCCCGCTTCTTATATTTCGAAGGGAACTGCGTCGTGATCGACCACGGCCAGGGACTTCTCACCCTGTACTTCCATCTTTCCGAGATCAAAGTGAAGGAGGGAGACCCCCTAAAGCGCGGCGAGGAAATTGGCCTGAGCGGCGGCACAGGACGCGCCACCGGCCCTCACCTTCACGTCGCCGTCCGCTGGCAAGGCACCTACCTCGATCCCGCTCGTTTGATGCAGTTGCCCCTACCCTGATTCGCGGCTCTAATTCGGACGGTTGGACTTCGGATACATTGATTTCCGCGGCATGGGACCCCAGCCGCGAAGCGGCGAAAGAATGCAGCCCACGGCGCACGCCGTGGGTTGAAAGCGGAAAATGAACAAGCCCTGAAGGGACGAAAGAAAAGTGCGACACTACGCCGAAAACTTGTTCCGCGCCCGCAGCAAATCATGCAGCGCCTCTTTCAATCCCAAATTCCGAATCAGCCGATGCAAATAATTCGGATGCACCCCCAGAATCCCCGCCGCCTCCACGTAATTTCCCCGCGTCTGCTCCACCGCGTCAAGAATCAATTGCTTCTTTAATTCTTTCACGCTCGCGTGGTACTTCCCTTCGTGGGTCTCGGCGGCTGGCGCCTGTTCCAACAAGGATTCCGGCAAATCTTCCAACTGCACCGTATCCGATGCTCCCATCACTAGCGCCCGTTCGACCGCATTCTCTAATTCGCGCACGTTGCCCGGCCACTCGTAGGTCACCAGGGCCGCCATGGCTTCGCGCGATACCGGCTTCGCCTTCACTTTGCACCGCTGGGCATACTTCTGCAGGAAATGCCGGGTCAGCATCGGAATGTCTTCTCGGCGCTCCCGCAGCGGAGGCATGGTCAGCTTCACCACCGCCAGCCGGTAGTACAGATCCTGGCGAAACTCCCCATTGCGCACCGCCTCGTTCAAGTCGCGATTGGTGGCAGCGATCAATCGAATATCGATCTTGATGGCATGCGTCCCACCCACGCGTTCGAATTCGCGCTCCTGCAACACGCGCAGCAGCTTCACCTGTAGCGCGGGAGCCAGTTCCCCGATCTCGTCAAGAAATACCACGCCGCCATCGGCAACTTCCAGCCGCCCTTTCTTCTGCACCGCCGCGCCCGTGAACGCTCCGCGCTCATGTCCAAACAAATCGCTCTCCAGCAAGGACTCGGGGATCGCCGCGCAGTTGATCGCCACGAATGGCTTGTTCGCTCTGTGACTATTACGATGCAATGCCCTTGCCACCAACTCCTTGCCCGTTCCACTCTCGCCCTCGATCAGTACAGTCGATTCGGTGGGCGCGACCTTTGCCAGAAACTGAAAAATTTCCTTGATCCGCGCCCCTTCTCCAACCAAGCTCTGCTCTTGCCTGACTTCCGTTGTGAGCCGCTGGTTTTCTTGCTCCAGCCATTGCAGTCGCCGCGCGTTGTCCAGCGCCACCGCGGAAACTCCGGCGATCGCTGTCAGCAACTGCAGATGGTCCTCCTGAAAACGATCCGCCGCATTGGTGCTGTCCAGGTAAATGCATCCAATCGCCCGCTGAAATACAGTCAAGGGCACGCACAACAGCGTCCGCACTTCCGACGCTGCCAGGCTTTCCACGTCGCGCAGCTTGCCAGTGGCGGGAACATCCACTCCCAGAATCGCGACGTTGTCCTTCATCACCTGCCGCGCAATCGTGCGGCTAACGCGCACCAGTTGCGGCTGACCCGCATGCCGCGTTCGCGCATACAGACAGTTGAACTCCTGCCCTGCGCCCTCCGCCAGAAGAATCGCGCCTCTCCCCGCCGGCACCACTTCAAAAATCAGATCCAGCAACTGCGCCTGCAATTCCTCCAGATCGCGGATCGCATGCACGACGCGGCTGATCTTAAGCAGCGCGTTCAAATTGCGCGCCACCTGTGAGGTCGCTGGCAGCTCTCGCTGCAGCCGGTCCGGCTGCAGGTAAACCACTTCTCTGGGATGAATGAGCTTGGTCTCAACCGTGGAGCGACGGTCATCGAACTCGACGCGGCTGGCAGGAACCGCCTGGTCCTGGTCTTCCACCAGAAACAAAAACACCGAGTCGCCCGCCGCGATCTCGTCGCCGTGCCGCAGCCACTGCTCCTTCACCGCCCGGCCATTCACCAAAGTCCCGTTACGGCTGTCCAGATCCTTGATCTGAAAACGCCCGTCTTCTTCTCTTCGCAGTAAGCAGTGTTTTCGCGAAACCGACGCGTCGGCCACAGCCACCGCATTGGCTGGATCTCGGCCCAGTGTGGCTTCTCCGTCTGGCAACGGAATGGTCGAGTCTTTTGAGGGTCCGGCAATCACCAAGAGTCTAGGGCGCAATCGGAGTCTCCCCATTCCGTGCAGAACTTCTTATCACAGAGCGGGCAGAAATGCATGTGCCGCGTGAACCATTTCTGATATCCGAACGGTTAGTCCGGCTATCTGATCAGATAGCTTTTCGTGATCCCCGTGGTGCCGCTGAGGCGCTGCTAAACCGGGACACAGATGGGGCTAACTAACTGTAAATACAAGGATTACTCCACATTGAGTGGAATGCTCCGAGCGCCCCCTAAGGATTGGAATCCCAAGTGCACTAATTGAAATGTGCGGCTTCTTGGCAAAAGCGACGGGGGAAGCGCTTTCAAGTAGTACTAGCCGAGATCGCCAGTCAGAAGCTCGGGGGACCCCCTCATCGAGCTTCTGACTTTTTTCTTCTTTGTGGCCTATCTTAGGAACGGCAAGTCGTTCTCACCCACACCCTTTAAGTCCTTACATTGCGCGAGTTGCTGCAGCACCGCCGCACTCGGATTGTCGGAATCTACCTAGCTTGCCGCGGCTTGGCTCGGCGCACTTTGACTCGCTACAACCTGCTCCGAACCAGAAACCGCAATCCCATCGCGATAGCTGACCGTTCTGCCGGAGATCGCCGGCACTCGCTCCCCTGGCACAAGAATCCCAATCAAGTTCAGCGGATCGGCCGCCGACAACGTCACCATCTCTCCGCCTAAGGGCAGGCCCCGCATTCCCCGCACCGATTCCACCGCAACCGGCAGAGCGAACTGCTCGCCCAGAAATCCATCCACAAACCGTCCGCCGCGAATTTCGCCCCGATCTTCAAGCCTGCGAAATGCCATCAGCAACTCGCGCCACGGCGGCAAATTTGACTCGCGCGCCAGCAGATCGCGAATCACAATTCCATAACGCCGCAGCAGCATCCAACACGCCGCCTCAACCGCCTTGTTTCTCTCTGCCGCCACATCCGCATGCAGCAGCGCCCACCGCCCCGAACTGTGTCGCGGACGCGTGTTGCGGCCGCTGCCCTGGCCTGCGCGCCGCTTCGGATCGATCAGCGCCCGCAGATTGTCGAACCCATCCGCAGTAACCAATCCCGCCGCGACCAACTCCCAAAGTCCGGTCTCAATCTCCGCCTTCAGCTTGCCGGTACCGCGCACAATGTCCGCAAAGAACGAAGCTCCGCGCTGCCGCAGAAACTCCAGCACCAACTGCGCCCCATGACTCAGCCCGCGCGCCTCGGCCTCATCGCCGGCCGCGTGCCGCGGAATCATCCAGTCTGCCTCTTCGCGCACAAAAAATGTGATCGGCGCCACGCTGGTCGGAATCACCCGCCGCTGCCGGGGCGCCGCCGCTTCTCCCTGGGACGATCCATTCCCGTTGGCCGTCCCGCCTGCATCAATCGTCGCCGGATGCGGCGACAACCGTCCCCATCCCACCGCTCCCGTCAGGCAAAGCTGATCCAGCCACTTCGGATCGTAGTCGGCAATCCGCCGCGCCAAAACTTGCCGCTCCCACGCATTCGCCGGAATCTCGAATCCCTGCAGCTGCTGCAGCACTTCGAGCGTCCCGCGCTCTCCCGTGACCTGCGTTCCCGGCGTCACATGCTGCCACCGCATCAGCCAGCGCATAAACGCCGCTGCCGTCACCGGCTCAATCTGCTTGCGCAACATTCCCACCGTCAACCGGTGAATCCTCGCCAGCAACCGCCGCTCGCACCACTCCGTCTCCACCGATTGTGTGGGAACAGCCGCCCCCGGCTGTCCAGTCGAGCGCAGTTCGACAGTCTCATGTAAGCGCGGGCGACTCGCCCGCGCTGCAGTGCCACTGAAACTTCCCCGCAGAACCGTCCCGCTGGCCTCCATCCGCAGCAGCGCTTTCTCAATATCGGAAGCAGCCAGCCCCAACGCCTCCCCAAGTTGCGATGCCGTCGCCGGTCCCAGGTGCGACATCCACCCGGTCACCAGGGTAAGCAAAACATCATCCCGAGAACCTTGCCCACTCTCCACGTCCGCCAAAGTCTGCCCAAAAGCCGCCGAAGGAAATAGCGCAGCGAAGCTCCGCGCCCGCTCTGCCGCCACCCAGTAGCGCCTCCCGTCCACCGACGCGACCCCGGCTCGTCCCTCGTTTAACAGCCGCTCGAAGTAACCGCCCCATCCTGAACTCGAACCCGGGTGTGAATTTGGCTGCCCCACCCTAATCTCGCTGTTCTTTGGCGAGATTAGGGTGGGGATTTCCTCGACACCCCCAGCAGTGCATCCCTCCGGCAGCGCGAGCAGCGTGTGCAGCACATCATGCAACTCATCCGCATCCCGCACATCCGGCCAAGCCTCTTCCCGCACCTGCGCAATCGCCCCCGGATCCAGTCCTCCGACTTCCTCCAGCACCGACTCCGGCAGCACCCGCCGCATGTTGACCGCACGCGCCCGCCGCTCCTCCAGCGGCGCATCATCGAGATACGCATACGGATTCGCATTCAGAATCTCGTGCGAAAACTGCGACGGCACCGGCGTATCCACCGCGATCACCCGAATCTCCCCCGAAGCCATCCCTCGCAGCAACGACTTCAACCCCTCCACATCCATCGCTTCCGTGAGCACGTCTTTCATCACTTCGCCCACTAGCGGATGATCGGGAATCTTCCTGTCCCCCTCGATGTTTTCGAAACAAGCCGCGGCATCCGGAAACACGGACGCGAGCAGATCATCCGACCGCATGCGCTGAATCTGGGGCGGCACTTTCTTTCCATTCTGAAAACGCAGCAGCGCCAGAGCCCGGTTGGCATCCCACCGCCAGCGCGTGGCAAAGATCGGAGAATCCAGCGCCGCCTGCTCCAGAATCGGCTGCACCGTATCCGCCTGCAAGAAACGAAACACATCGCCCAGCGGAAAACTATGCTGTTCGGCCAGCGCAATGTTCAGTCCGTTATCCGTCGCCGCCGCCTGCAATTCAAAATTGAATCCCACGCAGAAACGTTTGCGCAGCGATAGCCCCCAAGCCTTATTGATCCGCCCGCCAAACGGTGCGTGGATCACCAACTGCATCCCGCCGCCCTCATCGAAGAACCGCTCCGCAATCACGGTTGTCTGCGTCGGCACCGCGCCCAGCACCGCGCGCCCCTGCAGCACGTATTCAATCATCTGCTCCGCGCCCGAATCATCCAGCCCGCACTCTTCCTTCAGCCATTTCACAGTCGCAGCCACCTCCGGCCGCGTTGCTGAAAATCCCACTGGCGAAGTGCTCGCCAACCTCTCGCTGATTTTCTCCCGCAGCTCGCCCACATGCAGCGACAGTTCCTGCGTCCGCGCCGGAGCCTCGCCGCGCCAGAACGGCACGCTCGGCGGCGCCCCATGCGCGTCTTGCACCAGCATCCGCCCCGCATTGGTCTCAATGCGATGAATCATCCACGACGTGTTCCCCAGCAGCATGATGTCGCCGCGATTGCTCTCCACCGCAAAGTCTTCATCCACCGTTCCGACGACCACGCCGTCTGGCTCGGCCACCACGGTATACAAGGAGTTGTCGGGAATCGCCCCGCCGCTGGTGATAGCAGCCAGCCGCGCCCCACGCCGCGCCCGCAACTTCCCATTCACGCGATCGCGATGCACATATGCCCCATACCGCCCGCGCCGCACCGCAATCCCCTCCGACAGCATTTCGAGTATCGAGTCAAACGTCTCCCGCTTCAGCCCGCGATACGGATAAGCCCGCCGCACTAGAGCAAACAGCTCATCCTCGTCCCATCCATCACCGTGTGGCGCTTGCGCCCCCGCCCGCGAATCGGCAAGAACGACTTCACTGGCGACATCCCGATTTGTTGCCCTCAGCTCAGCAACCCTACCCGTGCCGTCGCGAGCCACAACATCGTGCCCGGAGGCACGCGGGCGAGGCGCCCTCGCCACATCGCTGCTTGCCGCCGCACACATCGCCACAATCTGCTGGGCCAGGACATCCAGCGGCGATTCCGGAATGATCAGCCGGTCCAGATCTCCTTGCCGGATCGCCCGCACCAGCGCCGCACACTCCATCAAATCATCGCGCGTCGTAGCAAAGAATCGACCCTTCGGCACCGCCCCTCGCCAGTGTCCCGAGCGTCCCACGCGCTGCAGCGCCACCGCAATTGCCCGCGGCGAATTGATCTGCACCGCCAAGTCCACCGTCCCGACATCAATTCCCAGTTCGAGCGAGGCCGTTGCCACCAGCACCCGCACCTGTCCCTCTTTCAGCTTCTTCTCCGCCGCCAGCCGCAGCTTGCGCGACAAGCTACCATGATGCGCCGCCACATTCTCTTCGCCGATGCGCTCGCCCAACTCATGGCACAACCGCTCCGCCATCCGCCGCGTATTCACAAACACCAGCGTCGA
>Ga0187872_10002321_pt1 | contig 16991 bp, 12 predicted proteins | sample June2016WEW_16_4_FD_132973 | JGI IMG/M metagenome (GOLD analysis project Ga0187872, IMG submission 132973) | Peatland microbial communities from SPRUCE experiment site at the Marcell Experimental Forest, Minnesota, USA - June2016WEW_16_40 | ecosystem: Environmental > Terrestrial > Soil >...
GGACCCAGTTCTCGCCGAACGCGTAGGGACGCAAATCGGACGCGACGCGCGCGCCAAAGGTGTGCATTTTCTTCTTGGGCCCGGCCTCAATGTCTACCGCGCTCCGATGAACGGCCGGAACTTCGAATACTTCGGCGAGGATCCGTTCCTCGCGTCGCGGATCGCGGTCGGTTACATCGATGGCGTACAGAGCCAGGGCGTCAGCGCTACGGCCAAACACTTCGCAGCGAATAACTCCGAGTTTGACCGTCACAATACGGATTCAATCATTGACGAGCGCACGATGCGGGAGATTTATCTTCCTGCCTTTGAAGCCGCAGTGAAGGACGCGCGTGTCGGCGCAGTGATGGACTCCTATAATCTCGTAAACGGCGTTCATCTGACTCAGAACTCCTTCCTCAACTCCGAGATCCTCAAAAAGGAGTGGGGCTTTCAGGGCGTGTTGATGTCCGATTGGTTTGCCACATACGACGGGGTAGCTGCGGCCAACAGCGGTCTCGATTTGGAAATGCCTTCCGGCGCGTTCATGAACCGCGCAGCTCTCCTCCCCGCCATTCACGATGGACGGGTCTCCGTGGCCACAATAGACGGCAAGGTTCGCCGCATTCTGCGACTGGCCGTCAGATCGCACTGGCTGGATAGAGATCAAACGGATCTCGCGGTGCCTCGATATAACGTGGAAGGCCGCAGGGCGGCTCTCGACGCTGCGCGCGAAGGCATGGTGCTTCTGAAAAATGAACAAGGCATGCTGCCCTTAGACAAGCACAAGATCAAGTCCATTGCCGTGATCGGGCCCGACGCCTATCCGGCCGTGCCGGTGGGAGGCGGTAGCGCTGGTGTGCGCCCCTTTGCTGCCGTCAGCTTCCTCGAAGGCATTGCGAACGAACTGGGGCGACCGGTGCATACGTACTACCATCACGGAATTCCGGGTCTTTCCGAATTGGCGCAGAACACGAGCTTTTCCACGGCAGAGTCGGGAGGCAGCCCCGGCCTGGCTGCGGAGTACTTCTCCAACGAAAATGTGGAGGGTGACCCGATCAGCCGCCGCACCGACCGGCACGTCAACTTCGGTGCTGTTCCCAATGCGGAATTGGGCTCGAACTTGCCTATGTATCCCGCCGACGCCGCATCGGCACGCTGGACTGGTTTCTACACGGCTCCGAATGCTGGACCGTACGATTTGTTCGTGCAATCCACGGGCGAAGCGGGCGGCTACTATCGCGTTTACTTTGACGACCGGCTGGTGCTCGACGACTGGAGTGCGGCGAAGGCGCTCGTGGACTTCACGACCATCACGCTCAATCCGGGCCCGCACAAGGTTGTCGTGGAACATCGCGGCAGATCCGGTTTTCTGGGAATGCGATTTCGATTCGGAATCGTGCGCGAGGGGAGTTACGTCGACCCGGCTGCGGAAAAAATCGCTTCGTCTGCAGATACTGTTGTCGTTGCCGTTGGTTTCGATCCCGAGACCGAGAGTGAAGGAGCGGACCGTACGTTCCGGCTGCCACCTGGGCAAGACGAATTGATCGAGAAGATGGCTTCCATCAACAGACATACGATCGTGGTGCTTACCTCGGGCGGCGGCGTCGACGTGAACGGCTGGATTGATCGCATCCCCGCCTTGCTAGAGGCTTGGTACCCCGGCCAGGAAGGTGGCACCGCGTTTGCCCAAATCCTTTTCGGAGACGCCGATCCCTCGGGTCGCCTGCCCGTGAGTTTCGAGCGGCATTGGGAAGACAATCCCGTGCACGACAGCTACTATCCGGAAGTAGGAAGCACACGCGTTGTGTACAAAGAGGGAGTGTTTGTTGGTTATCGAGGATACGAGCACAGTGGGATTAAGCCGCTTTTCCCTTTCGGCTATGGGCTTTCCTATACGACCTTTCGATATCGAAACTTGTCGATCCGCCCTGTCAGCGGCGGAACGGTGCAAGCAGGTTCGGCATCAAGTCTGCGGTATGAGGTGTCTTTCGACGTAACCAATGCCGGAAACCGAGAAGGTGCCGACGTGGCGGAAATCTACGTGGGGGAAGCGCATCCCCGAGTTCCCCGCCCGCACAAGGAGCTGAAGGGTTTTGCGAAGGTCAATCTGCACGGCGGGACGACGCAGCGAGTGAGAATCTTGCTGGATAGCCGCGCATTTTCCTATTTCGACACGAATGCACACGAATGGCGCGTGGACCCAGGCGACTTCATGGTCTTCGTCGGCCGTTCCGTCGATCAAATTCAACTCAAGGGCACGATTTCGTTGACGCCATCGGCAGCGGCCGTTGGCAATGCAAGACCATAGTCTATGTGTTGTCATCTACATCATACTGTAACTTGGCCACTGCCTTTCGCCGAGATTCCCTCCACGCGGAAAATGGCGGGACCGGAGCGAGCGGAAAACCGTTTTCCCAGGGCATGCGACGGATTCTCAGATTTCTGTTGCGGAACCCCTCACGCTCATCATTGCTAACCGACGCAAGCCTAGCGCTGGATTGCGCACCACCTCCATCATCAGGCGCTCTTCAGAATTTCGTGGATCTCCGAATCTGGATCGTTCACCACCATGGTCGTTACATTGAAGATCATGGTCGCACGCGTCTTCGTATCGTAAGGTGGCCAGTGAGGCAGCCCCTTGGCGTCTGGCTTGCCCGTGTGCGCAAAGGCGATCCACGCCGAGCTCATGGCATCCGCAACTTTCTGCGCCTCCACGGCACCGGCGCCGATCACCGAATCGGACTTCGCGACGTTGTCGAAGACCATGGGCAGATCGAGCGCGTGCGGTGTGCGCAACCGGCCGCCCTCGATGGGAGTCTCCCACTCAAGCCGATAGAGGAATGCCGGCGCCCTGCCTTGCTCGCTTTTGCGCTCGGCCAACGTGATCGAGCCCAGCCCCATGCCGCGCTCGGTGGTGATCTGAAAATATAGATCGCTGGCGGACGCCTGCGGATACTTGCGACGGCACAACTCTATGACTTTGTCGGTGTTTCCACCGAGGATGGGCGTAAGCTTCTGCGGTAGAGTTGTCCAATCCAGCGAAAAGACGCCCGGCGGCGGAAACAAGATCGTCGTCTCGTCCTTGTTATAGCCGACGATGATCGGCACGTCCGCAGAAACTGCTGGCGCGTCGGGCGTGAACGGATCTCGTGGCAGGCTGCGTCCATCCACCACGGGTCCGAATCCCCCCACGGGCATCCCTTGCGTCACATTCTTCACGGCATCCAGCAGCTTTGACACGGGAAGCTTCTGGAGTTCTTCGACTTGATCGGGCTGGAGCTGCAAGGCTGCCATGAAATTCTTGGCCGATTTCGTCGCTGCTTCGCGCTTGATCCCTTGTAGCCCTGGACCGCTCTGAATGGCGGCTCGATGGAATAACCCTTTCGCCGCCGGCATGGCCAATGTTGCGGAGACTTTTCCGCCGCCGCCGGATTCCCCGAAGATCGTGACGTTGTTCGGGTCGCCGCCGAATTCCTTGATGTTGTCACGCACCCACTCGAGCGCCAGGACGAGGTCGAGTTGACCGACGTTCCCCGAGTCGGCGAATTTTTCTCCGCCCAACTCGGCGAGATATAAATACCCGAATGCGTTCAGGCGGTGATTCAGAGTCACAAGAACAAGGTCGCCCTTCTTGCAGAGTCGCGGGCCGTCATAGACCGTAGCGGAGCCGCTGAAGACGGAGAAGCCGCCACCGTGAAACCAGACCATGACGGGCCGCTTGCGCCCGTCGCGCAACCCGGGCGTCCAGACGTTCAAGACTAAGCAGTCTTCGCTCTCTCCGGTTTGTCTCGCCCAGGATCGCCACTCAGGTGTCGGCGGCGGAGGCACCTGAGGACACTGATCGCCGAACTGCAAAGCGTCACGCACGCCGGTCCATGGCGCTGGTGACACGGGCGGCATGAATCGAAGTGAACCTGTTGGCGGCGCGCCGTAGGGAATGCCTTTGAACACATTGATCCCGTCTTCGACGGCCCCGCGAACTGCTCCTGCTTTGGTCTTGGCGATGGGCGAATTGCTTTCGGCAGCAGTGAACGTGCCACCACCCGACAAAGAGCGCGCTGCAAGCGCTCCGCCAGCTAGCATAGAGGCGCGCAGCAACGATCGCCGGTCTAGGGTGAAACCCGCACTAGATTCCTTCGACTCGTCATCCTTCCCTTTCATGGTGTTCTCCCGTGTGCTTTGCTCACCTTCGCAGCTTCTAGGGCCTGCACCTAATTTCGCCTTTGGCCGTTTAGGCCAATCTGTTCGCAGTGTGCGCCTTGGATTCCTTGACATCCGCACGTACGTCGTCCGCCCAATTGAACGAACGCGTGACGGCCTTCTTCCACGACCGGTAAAGCTCTTCCCTTGTTGTTTCCGCCATTTGAGGCGCCCAGATATGTCCAGCTTTCCAATGCGCACGCAATTCCTCGAGATCCTTGAAAAAACCAACTGCGAGGCCTGCAGCGTAGGAAGCGCCCAGCGCTGTGGTTTCCTGGATCTCCGGTCGAACCACGGATCGGTTCAGAATGTCTGCCTGGAATTGCATCAACAGATCGTTTTCGATCATGCCACCATCCACGCGAAGCACGTCGAGCTGGATTCCTGAATCCATCGCCATTGCCTCGACGACTTCACGGGTCTGGAAAGCCGTTGCTTCGAGGACTGCTCGAGCCAAGTGTCCCTTGTTTGCGTAGCGCGTCAAGCCAGCAATCACGCCGCGGGCGCTCGTCTTCCAATAAGGTGCATACAAGCCCGAAAAGGCCGGGACGAAGTAGACGCCACCGTTGTCCTCCACGGATCGAGCCAACGTCTCAACGTCGGCGCTCTTCTCGATGAGACCGAGGTTGTCGCGCATCCATTGAACCAAGGCGCCTGTGATGGCAATGCTGCCCTCGAGCGCATACTCGGCCGCCTTGTTGCCGAGCTTGTAGGCAACCGTGGTCAGCAACCCGCTGCTCGAATGTACCGGATGAGCGCCTGTGTTCATCAGGAGAAAGCACCCGGTGCCGTACGTATTCTTGGCTTGGCCGGGTTGGAAGCAGGTTTGGCCGAAGAGTGCCGCTTGTTGATCGCCGAGGATTCCCGCGATCGGAACATCCTTAACCACCGGGAGCTGGGCGTACCCATACACCTCGCTGCTGGAATGAACCTGTGGGAGCATCTTCTTGGGAATTCCGTAGGCGCTCAGGATGTCGTCGTCCCACGCGAGGGTATCGAGATTGAGCAATTGCGTGCGGCTTGCGTTCGTCACGTCGGTGACGTGGATTCCCTCCTTAGCGCCTCCCGTCAGCTTCCAGACGAGATACGTGTCCACATTTCCGAAGAGCACGTCACCGGCTTCCGCCTGTTCACGCACTCCGGGCACGTTGTCGAGGATCCAGCGTATCTTCAGGCCGCTGAAATAGGTCGCGAGCGGAAGTCCCGTCTTCTTGCGGAAACGGTCTTGCCCGCCGTCAACCGAGAATTCGGCAACTGAATCTGCAACGCGGGTATCCTGCCAGACCAAAGCATTGCAAACCGGCTCGCCGGTAAGGCGGTTCCACACGATCGTCGTCTCTCGCTGATTGGCGATCCCGACGGCAGCCAAATCGTTTGGACGAAGACCTCTCTCTTCCATCGCAGCGGCAGTTACATCTTGCGTCCGCCGCCAAATCTCTTCCGGATCGTGCTCGACCCAGCCCGGTTTGGGATAGATTTGCTCGTGCCCCTTCTGCGCGGCAGAAACAATCCTTCCGCTCCGATCGAACACAATGAAGCGGGTGCTCGTGGTTCCCTGGTCAATTGCCCCGACGTACCCAGGCACAATTCACGTTCCTCTCGCGAGTCCCCATGCGGAACCTGCACGGGTCGCGCAGATATCGAAGGTCCTGCCTTCGACGATTTGACGCGCTTCGCCCAGCCCACAGAGTGCGATAGTAACTAACACTTGATACGAACTAATACAAGCAGTAAAAGGCGAGCTGCCGCTTGAATTCGCTCTAGTTGGAGGCATCAAATCGTTTACAGGGTGGTGGCAATTTTGACCACTTTTTGGCTCCTTAAGTGGCCTTACAGGCGCGCCAGGGCTATCGTTTTTCTCCGGGCACTTCAGCGGAATGGTATAACCGTCTGGCGCCCGCCGGGAGTACACGCATTTGGTAAGCTTGGAGGCCCGAGCCGACTCGCGCGCTTCGGGATCCGGGCCACCACTTGACGGGCAAGTGGCCGTCAGGAAGGAGAACGATGCGTCACACTCATCAAGGAATGCTGCTGGCGTCGTTCCTGCTGTTTGTTGCCGCGTTCATCGCTCAGCCGGCGCGCGCACAGGTTGACTTGTCCGGGACATGGAGCCAGACCGCGGGCCCCGATAACACCACGGACCCATACATCGGTGACTACACCGGTTTGCCCATCAATGATGCGGTGCGCCTGCGGGCGGACAGTTGGACGGCCGAAAAATGGGACCAGGAGCAGCATCAATGTGAACCGCACCCTGCCGACTATGCGGTGCGCGCGCCCGGTGGCATGCGCATCTGGCCGGAATCAGATCCACTAACCCAGAGCGTCTCCACATGGCATATCGCGTACTTCTTCCTGGAGAACCACCGAACGATCTATATGGACGACCGGCAACCTCCGCCCGAATACGCGGCCCAAATGTGGGAAGGATTTTCCACGGGCAAGTGGGAGGGCGACAAGTTGAAAGTGACGACGACCCACTTGAAAGAAGGATGGATTCGGCGGAACGGAGTCGCGCGCAGTGATAAGGCCACCGCCATCGAGTATTTCATCCGCCACGGTGATTACCTCACGATCGTCTCGATCGTGAAGGACCCTGTCTATCTGACGGAGCCGCTTGTCCGAACCGAACATTGGGTGTTGAACCCAGGCTACGCGCTTGCGCCCTATAGCTGCATACCGAAGCACGAAATTGAGGAGCCTAGAAGCTGGGTGCCCCACCACCTGCCCGGAACGAACGAGTGGCTCACCGAATTCGCGACGATGTTCGGAATACCTGTTGAGGCAACTCGCGGGGGCGCGGAAACGATGTATCCGGAGTATCAGCAGAAGCTGGCTACGCTGCCACCACCGCCACCCAAGCCTAAAGAAACCCGGGAGCCCAAGCGATGATGAGCGCTCAGACTGCGTGGAGTCCGGCGCGTGGGGCGAGAGCGATTTTTGTTCTTACTGCGATCATTCTTATGGCAGCCATAGGCCGTATTCCTGCAGAGCAGGATCAGAATGAGGGCAAGCAGGGAATTCACGTGCTGCACGCGCAGGGCCGCGTGTACATGCTGATCGGTGCTGGAGCAAACATCACCGTGCAAGTTGGCGATGACGCTGTCTTGCTCGTCGACGCGGGCGTGCCGCAGATGAGCGATCAGGTTCTAGACGCAATTCGGAAACTGTCGCCGAAGCCTATCGAATTCATCATTGATACCAGCGTGGATGAAGACCACACGGGCGGCAACGGGAATATTGCAAAGGCGGGCCATTTCAATTCCGGTCTCGTCGGAGAACAAGGGGGAGCGTCAATTGTTTCACACCTGAGCGTGCTCGACCGGATGGCGGCGCCGCCGGCGGGGAACGAGACTCCCATCCCGAAGGAATTGTGGCCCACGGACACGTACGACAATGACGACTGGGCGCTGTTCAACGATGAAGCTGTGATCCTGGAACATCCGCATGCGGCGCACACCGATGGCGACAGCATCGTCTTTTTCCGACGATCGGACGTGATCAGCGCGGGAGATATCTTCACTCCAGACCACTATCCGATGATAGAGCTGCCGAAGGGCGGCAGCATCAACGGGGAAATCGATGCGCTGAACCGCATTATCGACATTATGGTTCCGAGGGCGAACGAAGAAGGTGGGACATATGTGATTCCCGGGCACGGACGCCTGTGCGATCGCGCCGTCGTTACGAATTATCGCGACATGGTGACGATCGTTCGCGATCGAATCGAAGACATGGTGAAAAAGGGAAAGACGCTCGAGCAGGTGAAGGCAGCGAAGCCGACGCTCGACTATGACGGGATGTATGGCGCGGACACCGGACCTTGGACAACCGACATGTTCATCGACGCTGTCTATCGCGATCTCAGCAAAGCGAAAGATCAGCGGGGGCAAAAACCAGCGCACGCAGGGAATGGTCGATGACGAAGGGACGAGGCCCGGGTAACCGCGTCACATTGCTACTTGCTGTCGCGTGCATTTTGTCTCTCGCCATCGGCTTTCTCAGCCGGCCCGTCGCCGCTCAGGCGGGTGGTCCGGGGGCACAGCGTGGGCCCGCTCCGACGCCAAAGGCAGGGGCCCTGATCGATTTGAGCGGATACTGGGTGTCGATCGTGGACGATGAGTGGCGTTGGCGAATGATTACGCCAGCAAAGGGCGACTATTCATTTCTCCCGCTCAACGCAGAAGGGCGCCGAGTGGCAGGTATGTGGGATCCGGCGAAGGACGAAGCCGACGGGAATCAGTGCAGGGCTTATGGCGCCGCGGGAATCATGCGTTTACCGGTACGGTTGCACATCACATGGGCGGACGATAACACCCTTGAGATCGACACGGATGCCGGCATGCAGAAGCGCTTGCTTCACTTCGACGGATCGAAATGGAACGGCGAGGAGCCTCAGTGGCAGGGAGATTCGGTGGCCTCGTGGGAAAAGCAGGCGCAAGCCCAGGGATTTGGATTCCCCGTTCCAGCTGGCCCGGCAAGAATAGGGAGCCTGAAGGTCGTGACGACGCACATGCGGCCGGGATATCTGCGCAAGAACGGCGTGCCGTATGGCGGCAATGCAGTCCTGACGGAATATTTCGACCGTTTCGAACTGGATGGCGAACGTTACATGATCGTGACAGGGATTGTGGAAGACCCCCAATACTTGACCGCGCGGTTCATGACCGCCGAGCAGTTTAAGCTTGAGCCCGACGGTTCGAAATGGAATCCTACGCCCTGCAAAATTGTTCCGCCCGCCGCACCGCCAGTTGGCGCGAATGCTCCCTAGCAAGTTCCGCACGGACTCCGGCTGTTCAATCGAGCGGCGATTTAGCGCAGTTGCTTAGTTAGTTTTCGGGGGAGCGGGCGGGTTGATCAGAGCGCCGTCCCAGTGCTCGTCGGCTTTGCCGCCAACCATCCGCCACATGTCAAACCAGCTCGTCGTGTATTTTTTCGACGGGTCTCGCGGATCGGGATACTCTCGCGGCCTAACGACGATCACATAATCGCCTTCCGCCACCACCGCGACGATTTCCGTCTTCATGTGTTCTGGAATGGGCGTCGGTTTGCGCGTCGCCGTAAAGTACTTCACGACTCCGGCGAGTCCCGATGCCACATTGGGATTGTGCTGGATGTAGCGCTCCGTGATGTACTTATCGGCCAGATCCCAGTGATTCGCCTCCAGGAGGTCGCGCATGATGTGCAGAACGGCCTGTTTGTTGGCGTTCAGCGTCGGATCGGGACTGGTGAAAAGAGCTTCGGGGTTGGCGACGCCTACGACCGGCTCCTGAGCCATCGCAGGGACGCAGCCAAGCAATACTGCGAGCGAAGTCAACAGCACGATGCGTGTTTTCATGCGCGCTAAATACAATCTCCTTGGGGACCATGTCAAGCTCTTACTGTCGGGATTTACCGGGCGAGACGATCAGACACAACCTTTCCGCAGAACGGACATTGGCGTGTAGCCATGGAATCGTCTCACAGACGCAACTCCCATTGCGGCCACGGTAGTTTTGGACGATTGGGTTACCAACTTTCGGATGGGGGCAAAACGGCGGGATTACCGGAGGACTCACAGATTCCAACGCCGAGGTCAATGAAGAAGGCCCAGTAGCCATATGAAATCAAGTGCCGCCGTCCCCCAGGAAGTCCCCGTCTGAATCTCACAATAAACCGAATATCCACGGGTACGGGCCTGCTCGCTTTTGCCAATTTCGGCCGTGATCCACAAAAAGCGACCGGCGAGATAATGGCTACTTCTTACGGGCGGATTCGAACTTTTCCCACTCGGAGTCAGGTATATCGATCGCGTCGTTGAACTCTCCAGCGCCACGGAGCCACAATCCTCCATCGATCACCACGCATTCGCCGTTGATGTACTCGCATTGCTCGCTCAGCAAAAAGGCCGCGAGGTTCGCGAGTTCATCGTGTCGGCCAAATCGCTTCATCGGGTGATGGTTCTTCGCGCGCTCTTCGAAATCTTTTGACGCCATCAGGCGCGACCATGCGCCTTCGGTCGGAAACGGCCCCGGCGCGATCGCGTTCAATCGAATCTTGTAGCGAGCCCATTCGACGGCCAGCGACCGCGTCATCGCCAGCACTCCCGCCTTCGCGCACGCCGACGGCACAACGAACCCCGAGCCGCAATCCGCGGCTGCGTACGTCGTGACGATATTCAGGATGTTGCCGGGCTGTTTCGCCGCGATCCACTTCCGCCCAAGCGCAAGAGTGCAATGAAACGTCCCCTGCAGCACGATTCCGACCACGGCGTTGAAAGCGTTGGGAGAAAGTCTCTCGGTACGCGCCAGAAAATTGCCAGCGGCGTTGTTGACCACCGTATCGATTCCTCCGAACGGACGCGCGAAATACTTTTCCGCCGCTCCGATGGCGTTTTCCACTGCGTTGAAATCGCGGATGTCGGCGCAAGCGTATGCGGCGCGCCCTCCCTTTGCGCGCAGCGCTTCGGCAGTTTCTTTCAGCGGCTCTTCGCGGCGCCCGACCAGAAAGAGATTTGCTCCCAGCTGTCCAAATCCCAGCGCCATCGAACGCCCCAGACCCGTACCACCGCCCGTAATCAGAATCGTCCGATTCTTCAGTAAGTCGTTTTCAAACATCGACTGGAACCTCCCCAAGCTCCTCCCGCGCAATCGAGTGTGGTAACGGCAAGAACTCCGAGGTCAGCGGACTCTATGGTGTTTCGCCTTGCCACATGATCGTCAGGATCGATCCACCAGCGCTTTCCGTTCAAGAACAATTGAGCCCGCATTTCCGATTTGGACCTCTGGCTCGCGCATCATATTGTAGGTCAGCTTGAAGTGTGGTCTTTCCTTCGGATGTGCAGCAGCTTCTCGACCTCGGCAATGACGCTCCCGGATTCGTCCTTCACCTCGACCATGAACGTTCGCTCGATTCTTTCTTGGACATTCAAAGCTTGCTTGATTTCGCGGATCTGTTCTTCGGACAGTCGAAAACTGGCCAAAACTGTTCCGCGTCCGGGTTTTTTAAAGCGGATGCTCGCCGACTTGTCCCAGACAATGTAATCCTTCCCCAGATTTTCAATCAGCATGACCATAAAGAACGGGTCAGTCATGGAGTACAGCGACCCTCCGTAGTGCGTGCCAACATAATTTGCGTTCCACCAACGAAGCTTCATCTCCACGTCGATCTCTTTCCAGTTTGGTTCGAGCCGCTTTACTCGTATTCCCGCGCCCAGAAACGGCGCCCAGATATTCATAAGCATTCGCATGTGGCGTTTCAAAGCTGTTTTCACGCCACGTCGTCGATGGCCAGCAAACGGTGATTGGCGGCACGAGCGCGGTTGCTCGCTTGTGGGCCGGGCGCCATCGTTGTGCGTAGAGCTCTCGGTGGAGTCGGAGGAAACTGCAAGAAAACAGGATTGCTGGACGCAGAGCGGATCTTGGGGACTAACTGGAAGATGGGCCTTCGAATAACTGTCGTTCTGCTTGCCATGGCAGCTATCTATGTCTTGCGCGGGTGGCCGACCCTCTCGTGTCGAATGATTTCTCGCACCGCGATCGGGACGCGGGCGGATGATACCACACCCCGGTTAACGACCTGCAGGCTCGGACTGTACGACCGAATGATGCATGCTTGCCATCCTCCAGCGTTCGTCAGACTTCCTGCACATCACCGTACCTCGCCGATGCAATCGCTCGCGCTCCGATTCGATCGTGAACGATAAACGCGGAACCCAGTCTAGACGTTGGGCACGCGAGTGTTATGATGCGAGTCGCGCAAGGGCCACACTGTCGAGCAACAGAGAGGGTGCGAGGCATCGATGAAAATTAACAGGCGCAAACTGCTGTCGCTGATCGGTATTTCTCCGGCGATTTTGGCTGGCTCCCCAGCCGTGGGTGAGCAGGGCAAGAGAAAGCTCGCGCAGAAATCCGGCCAGGCCAAAGTCGAGACATTCAATCCCAAGGGTATGCCGCCGTCGGTCGACTTAATCCCGATGGCGCCGCGGCTGGACAAGCTCGATGGAAAGACGATCTACTTGGTGTCGGATGGTTTCGCGGGCGCCGACCGGTCCCTGAATCAAATCGCGATATGGTTTTCCAAAAACATGCCGAGAGTGACGACAGTGTACCGCTTGAAGGCAGGCGGCCTCGCAGGCGACGATCCTGCTCTTTGGGCGGAAATCAAAGCCAAGGGAAACGCCATGATTATGGCGTACGGCCATTGAAGCACGTGCACCCCAGCGACCGTCGGTCACTGCGCAACTGTTGAAAAGATGGGCTTCCCGACCGCACCTCTAGTCACGATCGCCTTCAAGGATCTTGCCAAGTCGAACGCTGCCAGCCGAGGCATGCCGCTCGAAAGAATCTGCTTCTTACCTCATCCAATGACGAACAAAACTGACGAGCAGATGTACGCTGTGCTCGAAGGAAATGATCCCATCACAAACAAGGCTCTGATGCCGGAAGTGATCGACGCACTCACGAAGCCCCTCACCGCGGAAGAAAAGAAGACGGGAACGATCAGCCCCGACGTCGGTCCGCCTACATACGTGGACACTGCTGACAATTTGCAGCGCTTCTACGCGGACGACAATCTGACGGACTTCATGCCCATCATCCTGCCAACCCAAGAAAAAGTGGACGCGATGCTCAAAGGCACGAGCCACCATCCGGATGAAATGGTCGGCAAACTGAGCCCTGCGATGGGCGCATTTCCAGCATGGTCGTTCAATGTACGGCAAGTCGCGATCAACGCGGTGATGGCGGGGGCGCAACCCGAATTTCTGCCAGTCATTTTGGCTATCGCGTCCACCGGACAACCCTCGCTTTTTAGTTCCACTTCGTCATTCGCTCGCATGGTTGTCGTGAACGGTCCCATCCGCGATCAAATCAAGATGAATACCGGCATCGGAGCAATGGGCCCGTTTAATGATGCGAACGCTACGATCGGCAGAGCCTGGACGCTCCTGTCGAAAAATCTCGGCGGCTGCGGCATGCCCGGACAGACCTACATGGGCAGCCAGGGCACTAGCCTCAACTACAACAACATCTGTTTCGGCGAAACGGAAGATAAATTGCCTGATGGCTGGAAGCCCATCCATGTGCAACGCGGGTTCAAGCCAGACGATAGTGTGGTGAGCATTTACAGCGGCTGGAGCCTCAACAACATTTGCTACTTTGCTTCGATTCCAATTCACGAGGTGATTAGGCACTGGCTGACGCACTTCTTCTCAACCGGGAATGGCTCCGCAACTCTTCTTTTGGATCCTACCGTCGCAGCGGATGTGAAGGCCCACGGTTATGCGACAAAAGAAGATTTCAGCGACTGGTTGATGAAGAACTCGAAGACTCCCGCGTGGCTGTACTGGCAGAGTCACCAAAAGGAAATGAAAGATGCTCAGGCCGGAGTCGAGCCGTACGCATCGTATCTGAAACTTGGCGATGATGCGGATCTGCCGGTCACGCGCTTCGTTAGGCGTCAGCGGCCGGGAGCAGCCAGCGGATCCATGTCCGGAATCGAAATCATCGTGCTCGGCGGCGAAACGAACACGTACTGGTTCGGCGGAGACTTCAGCTACGTGACCAGCGCGTCCATCGACAAGTGGCGTTAGGCGGCGGATTCGAGAATCTGTACTTCTATCGCAACCCTGAGCGTGTGGCTTCTCCCTCCGAGAATTACTCCGCCCAGCGGGGTCGCGTCCGGGAAATCCCGGCCGTAACCTAATGCCTAATAAACGCGCAAACCCGGACAAGTAGGTAATGGAACCAACTTCTCCGGTACGACTAATCAGAAGTTAGCCAAATTATTTGGGACCTCGTGGCTTGGGAGCGTATCATCGCAACGAAAAAAGCCGCTGGAGGTGACCGTGAAATCGGCCATGGGGTTCATCCTTCTTTTGATTGCATCTGTGCCCGGATTAGCGCAGAACGCGAAGCCCGGCCGGGAGACGTCTCCGGCCTCCGCCGCTCGGAAGCCGCGCGTCGTGATGGAAGAGATGTTCGTGCAAGCGAAAGATCCCGGCATCCAAATTTATGTCCGCAATAAGCTGCGGGCTCAAGGGGTCGGCGCGGACGGACAGAAGTGGTCTTCCGGAAAACCAACCTACGATCCCGCGAAGATCACCGTCCCCGTTCTGCTCATTCAGGCGGAATGGGATCAGGACCTCCCGCCCTACATGGCGCGCGCTCTGTTTCCACTGTTGGTAAACGCGCCGGAGAAACGCTACGTCATGATCGGCGAGGGAACGCACACGGTCATGATGGAAAAGAACCGCATGGAACTGTTCCACGAGGTCCAGGCCTTCCTTGACGAAGGCACCGCCAATTGACTGAACCGTGGCGGAGTCGGATCATTTTGCTCTGATGATTGCATAACAATGCCGGCCCCTTCGACCCGAGTAGACTGTGGTTGATTGGAGCTGGTTGCATCACCGCTATGATCGCGCTGCTTAATTGGGACCAACTTTTCGCCCATCCTTAAATATACATATGCTGCGCGGGCAGGTCCCCGCGTAGGAGAACCTCCGCGCTCCTCAAAGCAACTCTTGACTGAGTTCAGGTTCTGTTTTCAATTCGAGGCAATAAGGCGAACTGCGCCATTTTCGACGCGGATGAGATTTTGGCGAGACACAGGGCGCAGCGTTCGATCGATCCTCATCGCGCCGTGTTACTGGCACTTCAAGGCTATCGATCCCACTCGCCGCTTAAGGCAAACTGAACACGAACAGGCCCACGCCAGCCGTTTCGGCGACGTACTGTTTACCGTCCACTGCATACGTCACTGAATTCGACCGGCTCGAACCTCCCAGTTGTGTGTGCCACAGCAGCTTGCCCGTTTCGGCGTCGAGAGCAAAAAAATTGCCCCCGGTATCTGCCGAAAAGACGAGGCCGCCCGCCGTCGCCAGCGTGGCCGTCCACGAGTCGCCCACCATCTTGAACTCCCACTTCCTGTTCCCTGTGGTTGCCTCGAGGGCGCGAATCGCCCCGTATGTATCATCGCCGCCCATCCAACGTCCCCCTCCTCCTCCCCCTCCTACGACTCCCACGGAGTTGCCAGGCGCCATCTTGAGCTCGCCCTCGATGTAGTAGGCGCCGCTCTCGCGCGTGGGGACGTAGAAAAGTCCCGTCAGCGGGCTGTACGACGGGCTCGTCCAGTTGGTCGCTCCACTCAGGGTGGGATAGACGAGATTTCCTTCGACGGTGGGTTCGGTGTTGGGCAGTTTGATGGGACGTCCTTTCGCATCGAGTTTTTCGGCCCATGTCTGTTTGGCGAACGGAACCCCTACCAAAAACTCCCCCGTCACACGGTCGAGCACATAGTAGAAAGCATTGCGATTGGCCATGGCCACGAGCTTCCGGGGCTTGCCGTTGATCGTGGAGTCAAACAAGATCGGAATCTCGGCCGCATCCCAGTCGTGCGTTTCGTGCGGCGAGTACTGGAAGTACCACTTCATTTTCCCGGTATCCGCATCCACCGCGATCAGGGCACACGTGAAGAGGTTATCTCCCAACCGGCCCTCTCCGTTCCAGTCTGGAGCGGGATTTCCGGTGCCCCAGTAGATCGTGTTCAACTCCGGATCGTAGGAGCCGCCGTTCCAGGTATCGCCGCCGCCGTTAACCCAACTGTCGTTCGCCCAAGTGTCGGCGCCGGGGTCGCTCGGGCTGCGGGGAACCGTCCACAACCGCCACAGCTCTTTGCCGGTCTTAGGGTCATAGGCGGCGAGAAAGCCGGGTGCGCCGGATTCGCTTCCGCCGGTCCCGGTGATGATTTTTCCATCGATCGCCAGCGGGGCCTGCGTGATGGCATAACCGTCCTTGTTATTCGCCACGTGGGTCCTCCATCGCACGACGCCGCTTTTCGCGTCGAGCGCGACCAGGTATGCATCGATGGTCCCCACGTAGACCATATCGTCGAGCACCGCGATTCCCCGATTGGTGGGGAAAAGTCCGACTGCCACCAGGTCCCTTGGTACGACCGGGGTCCAGCGCCACAGCGCCTTTCCGGTGCGGGCGTCGAGAGCGGTCACGGTACTCGGCGGTTCCGTGATGTAGATAATTCCGTCCACCACAATCGGAGACGTTTCCACAATGCCCGCGGACCTCATCTGGTAGACCCACGCCGTCTTCAAGGAAGCTGCGTTCTCGGTGTTGATCTGCTTGAGCGCGGAAAAGCGTTGGGACTGGAAGTTGCCGCCGTAGGTCAGCCAGTTTTGCGGCTCGTGGTCGGAGTGCAGAAGCCGCTCATAAGGTACCTGTGCAAAAATTGACATCGGGATCAGTAGTGCAAGGGCTGCGACGACGTGTCTGAAGGTTCTCATTGGGCCCCCTTCAAGCTGGCAAGGTATGCGATTAGATCATCGAGTTCCGTGGCAGAGAGGTTGCTGTAACTCGGCATGACGCTCTGCTTCGGCTCCGTCTCGATCTTCTGCAGATCGGCCTTGTCGAATGAGTAGTAGCGGCCGCCGACGTCCCGCAACTGAATCGTGAACGTGTCTTCATTCACCCGTATGCCGGATACTTTGTGGCCGTCCTTCGTGACCACGTTGGTCAGCAGATAACCCGTGAACGATGCTCGCTCCGTCAGCGCCGTATCCACCGGTGGATTCGCACCGGGATTCAGGAGCATGTCGTGCAGGTACTTTGGCGCGCGCGAGTTGCCGATGCGGGTCAGCTCCGGGCCGGCTCCGCTGCCTTGTCCGGCAATCGCGTGGCATCCCGCGCAGCCATTCGTGGCGTAAACCGCTTTCCCTTTGGCCGGGTCGCCCTTGGCTGCCTCGCCGGAAGCCGAGCCGCCGAACGTGCGAACGTATCCCACGACCTGCCAAGCCCTCTTGTCGTTCAACGACATGA
>Ga0187872_10002327_pt1 | contig 16956 bp, 9 predicted proteins | sample June2016WEW_16_4_FD_132973 | JGI IMG/M metagenome (GOLD analysis project Ga0187872, IMG submission 132973) | Peatland microbial communities from SPRUCE experiment site at the Marcell Experimental Forest, Minnesota, USA - June2016WEW_16_40 | ecosystem: Environmental > Terrestrial > Soil >...
GCCAAGGGACAACGACTCGAGAAACCTGGCGCCACTGCGCCAACGGAAGGGTGTCACAGGCACGGACGAGAAAGAAGATCAAATCCCTCTTGACGCGGCCGACTTCATTAGAGATGTGCGAAAGAAATCGTACGTTATCGGTCCACGAATAAGCAAACTGCCTCGAACTCACTCAAAAACAAAGCGGCTGGCCAAATCGTTCAGATTCGGCCAGCCGCTTTTTGAAGGTTTCCGTTGTCGATCCGCGGCCGCCTCGCCGCGGGTACCAATCCTATCCTAGAACGTGAACCTCAGCCCGAATTGGATCAGGCGTGGGTTGACGTTCGTGTGGGTTATAGCCACATCCGACAGTGTTTCGATGGGCTCGAAACCAACGGTGCCAAAGGTGGCCCCGCCGGGATCAGCGAACTGCGGGTGGTTGAAGGCATTGTAGAAATCCGTGTGGAACTGCATGTTGACCCGTTCCGTAATTTTGGTGTTCTTCAGGATGGAGATATCCCAGTTGAACTGACCCGGGCCAAGTACGGCGCCGACACCGGTATTGCCAAAGCCTGTGGCTGTTGGGTCCCCGAAAGGTACGATGGGTAGCGGGCAAAAGCCGGCGAGCTTGAAGTAGCCTGTGCCGTTTGTAGGACTAGTACCCACTTTCGAAGTAATGGGGCCGGACGCAAGGATATTTCCATTGTTAAACCCCGAGCAGTACTGGGCCGTGTTGACTCCATCGAGATAGCTAGTGGTGTTCGTACCGTAAGCCCCCGCTGTAGCGCCGGCGTCGATGAACGTAAGTGGATCGCCTCCTTGCACGATGGTGATTCCGGAGAGATTCCAACCGCTCACCAACTTGCCCCCTATGCCTGCCATGCCTTTGCCGATAGGCAAGTCGTAGCTGTAGTTCAGGACGAAACGCTGGGGCCGGTCGAACGATACCCGCCCGTACTGCGCTGCCATATCCAAAGCGTTGTTGATGTTGGCGGTGTTGCTATAGAAGATCGTGGAGAGGTCCTTGTCCCAGGTATAGGCTGCCTGCATGGAAAGTCCATGGGAGAACTGGTGGCGCACCGTCACCTGCAAGCTATTGTAGTTGGAGAAGCCGTTATCGTCTGAGGCAGCCAGACCATCAGTCTGGTAGCCAGGATACGGCACGCGGAATTCCGCATTGGCGGCGGTGTTGCAGATCGGCGGGGTCCCGGTGCAGAGGGAACTAAATTCGTTGGTCGGTGTCGCCAGGAGCGCCGCATTGTGATTGTGGTTGTAATCCAGCAGGTTGATTCCGCTCGATCCGACGTAGCCAAGATCGAGGACCCAGCCGTGCGCGAACTCATATTGAATGCCCAGGCTGTATTCCCGGACCAGCGGTGTATGTACGCTGTTAGGGTCAAAGGGCGTGCTCAGGCTGGAATTCGCGCCCGTGGCCGGGTTTGCGAAACGGGCCCCAAAGCCAAGACCGAAATCCGAATTGCAATTCGGATCGGAGGGCATGCAAAACAGTTGTACCGCGGGGTAGGGTTGCGCCAGCGTGGCCGCCAGCCACCGACTGCTCGGAGGGGCGTAATCGTACGTGATGGCATATGGGTTCCCCTGCTCGTAGGCATGTACGACGCTATCCAGGCCGACGCGATTGTAGAAAATGCCGACTCCGCCGCGGACCACGAGTTTTCCGCCTGTCAGTGGCTGCCAGGCGAATCCGAATCGCGGAGCGAAGTTGCTATACGGGGTGTGCCCTTGGATAGAGTTCCTGTTATTCGCGGTGGCTACGCCGGTAGGCGGTGGTCCGAAATGCGCGGCGAAGTTGCTGGGCACCACGTACTGCTGAATGCTGGCAGGGTTCGTGAGTGCCGCCGCAAGCGAATTTGGCACGTCGGCGGGGGCCACCATCCGGTCGAGCCACACCTGAGTGAGCCTTCCGAGGCTGTCGCTGAGCAGTCCGTCAAACTCCCAGCGCAGGCCCATATTCAAGGTCAAGCGTGAGCTAACCTTCCAGTCGTCCAGCACATACGCGTCCTGGTCGTTTAGCTTGTAGAAGTGGATAATCCCGTTTTGTCCCGTGACGCCCTTCACACAGAACAAACATCCGACGTCCCACAAGGGGCCTGCGTTCCCCCCGGTGGCGAGCCCTGGTGCAAACGGGGGCGGGGCGCTGAGGAGACCGGCGTCAAGCAAAAGGCCTTGCTGAAGCCCCTGATCCGACAACGGCCAGTTCGTCCATTCGTATTCATAGCCCGCGCGGATGCTGTGCTTTCCGTGGGACCAGGAAATCTGGTCCGCCAACTGCACCTGGTTCGTCGGCCCTTCAAAGGGGAGAAGGCCCCCAAAGAGGGTCAAGTTGTCAATAATGTCGATGATGGTCGGCGGCTCGTAGAAACCGGGAACCAGCGGCTCCATCCCCAACTGGTCAGGCGAGCCGCATCCTTCCAGGCCTTTAAGTTTGCCAGCGTTGGGGCACCCACCCGGCGGCACGGCTACCGTCGCGCCGCCATTGTTGCGCTGATACGATATCCGCGCTTCATTCACGAAAGTGTTCGTCACGAGCGAGGTGAGCTTCGCAACGGCATTCTGGTTGCCCCAGGGTGTTTTCTCCGGCGTGCCCGGCAGATTCCCACCAGCGGTTTGGCCCAAGTACAACGTTTGAGGGTTCGCTGTGTAAAAGTACTTCGTGGTGAACGTCTGCTTGCTATTGATCACGTAATCGCCGTTGGCGATATACTGGTTCTCGCTGTAGAGAGCCGGAACGCTGATATTGCAGACGCCCGTGGTAGCGTTGCAAAACTGCTGGTCCGACGATGGAGCCGGGATGTAATAGTTGTTCGGCACCCCCGCGCCACTCCCGGTCGTGAGCTGAAAGATGCGGAGCCCCACGATATTGATAATTTTCGTAGCTTTTGCAAACGCCTGGGCGGTCGCGTCGCAGCTACTCGCGATGGTGCTGAAGTCAGGAACTGTGGCGGGGGTAATGCATGTCCCGCGCGAACCGAGCGCTGCGTACGGGTTTAGCGAGGTAGGCAACACCGCGCCGAACGTTCCGCCCTGGGGCGCTACTGCGTTCTTGCCGCGCGTCCCCCGATAGCTGAAGAAGAAGAAGAGCTTGTCTTTCTTGATCGGGCCGCCAACCGTGCCCCCGAACTGGTTTTGATCGAACACCTGGTGGGGCTCGGCCGACGTCTTGTCGTAGAAGAAGTCGTCGGCATTGAGAATCGAATTGCGGAAGAATTCGAACGCCGATCCGTGAAAGGCATTGGTGCCGGACTTGGTGTTGACGGTCACATTGGCCCCGGGGTTGCGGCCGTAGCTGGCGTCATACGTCGAGGTCTGGACCTTGAATTCGGCGATGGCGTCTGGGCTGGGAATTGGGATTCCAGTGTAGATCGTGCCGTCGTTGGCGCTCCCGGAGTTGGCGATGTTATTGATGGCCACGCCGTCCATCTGGAAGTTGTTCGATCCTGGATTGACGCCATTGGCGCTGATGTCCTGCGTGCCCTTGCCAAGTGACACCGCGTTGTCCACGCCGGCGTTGGTCCCCGCCGAAAGGCTCAAAATCTCGGTGTAGTTGCCGTTTGCCATGGGCAGGGCGTTAATCTGGCTCCCAGTGACCGTGGTGCCTAGCGTGGAACTTTCGGTCTGAAGCGTTTCGACGTTGGCCTCGACCGTGACAGACTCGCTAACGGCGCCGACTTCCAGCGGTTGATTCTGGGTCGACGTCTCGGTCGCGTTCACGGTGATGGAGGGGACCTCGGAGGTCTTGAAACCGGCGGCGCTAAACTTGATGCTATAGTTGCCGGGGGGCAGCAATGAGAACTTGTAGTTCCCGTCCGGGCCGGTAATCGCGGTGCGGGATTGGCCGGTCCCAATATTGGTAGCCGTCACGGTCGTATTCGGGACCGATTTGCCCGAAGGATCGGTAACGATTCCGGTGATCGCGCCAGTCCCGGCCGTTTGGGCTTGTACGAGGGACACGCAAAGAAACAGCGCGATCAAACAAGCGAATAGCGAAGCCACAAACTTTCGTCCCACAAACCGAGTGTTCATCACTCCCCCCTTAATTTCAGGCGCCCAGCATCGCGCGCAGCAAAGCACTCACAACAGGTGGACTTGGCGCATGTCCCGTGCACCGCTGACATTTTGATGGCCTCTTCGGCCCGGAGCTGTGAATCGCCCACCCACTGGAAATGTGGACATTAATACCCCAATGGCGCCCAGTGTCAATTTCTTTTTTTTGATTGTTTCTGTTACCGATTAGGAATATAAGGGTCGTAATTCTCCATGAAACTGCAACAAATACGCTATTTCATAGCTGTTGCTGAACGACTCAGCTTCTCAAAGGCTGCACAGCAACTGGAAGTTACGGTCCCGCCCTTGAGCCGCCAGATCCATCAGCTTGAGGACGAGCTCGGCGCGCAGCTCTTTGTGCGCGATCGTCGGCGAGTGGCCTTAACCGACGTGGGTCGTCAACTCCTGCGCGAAGCAAACGTGCTCATGGCTCAGGCAGACCGCGTTTCCGAGTGCGTTCGCTTGGCTAAGAAAGGCGAAACCGGCTTGGTGAGCATCGGGGTCGGCTTCGGCCTGGGAGAGAGGATCAGCCACGTGCTCATCGAGCACTCTGAGCAGTTTCCCACTGTCGAAATCCAGTGCAAGGACCTTTTTTCGAGTACTCAGGTGGACGCTCTTGTCCGCGGAGAGATCGACGTTGGCTTCTTGCGCCCTTCCATTGACGAATTCCACTTGGCCTACGAACGCCTGTTTGAGGAAGGGTTACTGGTTCATCTGAGCAAGGCTAATCCCCTTGCAAAGCGCAGGAGCTTGCGCATGAAGGATCTCGTCGGTGAGACCTTGCTGATCCACGATCGCTCCGCTTCGAGCGGCCTGTATGACAAGACATTTGAGCTGTATCGCAAAGCAGGCGTGACTCCACATGTCATCCAGTTGCCGTCAGAGCCTTCTCCTCACGGAGATGTCCAGACCATTCTCTTGAAGTGCCGCAAAGGCATTTTCATCATGCCCGATGAAGTTGCCTGCCACCCGCCTCCGGACAGCGAAGTGATTGCCTTGCCGCTCGATGAACCGGACGCCAGGATTGAGGTTCATGTGGCTTGGCGGAAACGTGAGCAGTCCGCCGTCGTCTTATCCTTCCTGAATTCGGTGCGCCGCGTCCTTCGCGACTGCAAACTGATGCGCCCCCCTGTCGCCGCGGGACAGTCCCTGTCGTCAGCACCATCGAGATAACGATTGTCCAATAGCGGCAGCGCCCCGCTCACGGCGAGCGCAGATGACAAAGTGCGAAGATTCGTCAATAAAATTTGCAAGAACGTCCCCCGGGCGATCGGCGTGGCCGTGCTGGCCAATCTCGACGAGCTGGTTCAAGGACGCACACCCTTCCCATTGAAGAATGTGTTTCGGCTGACAGGCCAAGAGCACCGATTCAGTCCACACTTCTCCGTGAGCAAACACTCATGATCGTCTTACGGAGAGTTGTGCAATAGCCTCTAGTGTGAAATGCCGAAACTTGACGAAATCTGCCGCTCTTGCGCGTTGTGTTGGTGCTGCGGCGATATCACGATCGAACGCCCAAGTCCTTCAGGAAATTAATGCGCAGCTAGTGTCCAAACTTCCCCACAAGTTCGACTTGCGCCAGAATGTGCCCTTTCATGGCCCGCTCGAGTTCGTCCTTGCTGACTCTGGGTTTGAGATTCATTTTGGAGTTCAGGGCGTACAGCTTGAAAAAGTAACGATGGACAGCGCCCCTTGGCGGGCATGGCCCGTTGTAACCTATTTTTCCGAAATCATTGCGCCCTTGACGCGCGCCGCCGGATAGGTCGCGCTCCTTCGGCACTCCCTCGCACAATTCGCGTATTTCGGCGGGAAGATCATAGATCACCCAGTGGACCCAAGTGCCGCCGGGGGCGTCTGGGTCGTCCATCACTAGGGCGAAGGTCTCCGTTCCTTTTGGAGGATCGTTCCAGGAAAGTGCCGGGGAAACATCCGGTCCATCGCAGGTGAACTTCCTCGGAATGTCGGTTCCTCGAAAAGCCGATGTCGTCAATCGAAGTCCCATTGTTTGGATCTCCCCAAGGTAATTCTGTTCATTAGTGGCCTTTCGCCAGAACTCTTCCGCCTGATCCCAGAGGCTCTATAGCGTGGAGGGATAGGTTTCGAGAACCTCGCCGGTCTCCCAAGCCGCCGTCCGCTCCAGAGGCTCGACTGCGCGAGTCTCATCGTAGTGCAGAATGACATCGAACTGATCCGGAAGCTGGGCATGGAAGTAGTGGCTCGCACGCTCCGATCGCGGCAGATAAATCACCCCGATGGCGCGCTCCAAGCGTGGCTCCCTCAAAGCGGCTGTGGCCTCTTCTTTCTTACCGAACTGAAGGAGAAAATTCGGAATACCGGTCTGGTGGAAGAGAGTCTCGTAACTCCCAGCCAAAGCAGGCCGCACATACTTGCGTTCGGCAGGAGTGTCCCATCCAGAAGCTGCAGTCACCGTTCCCGTGTGCGTGGTGAATCCAACGAGCGTCGCTTCTTTGCCGTATCGCTGGCGTACCAATTGTCCGAGATTCAGTTCACCTCGTTGCCCCATCTCCGTGGCGCGGGCGTCTCCGAGATGGGAGTTGTGCGCCCAGACAACAACCTTCGCCTTGGCTCCGAGATGGTGCACCAATGCATCCAAGGTCTCCGCCATATGGGTGTCACGCAAATTCCAGGAGGAGACTCGTTCGTGAAACATCGAGCGGTAGTACTCCTCTGCATTTTTTACTAGCCGTGCATTCTGTTCTGCAAAAAAGAATGCATCCCGGGCGACCCGGCCATCGCGCCTGGCCAGATCCGAAGCCCGCTGGCTCATTTCCATCCACTGGCTGATGACTTCGTCCTCGCAGCTCTTGTTCAGGCCGAAACTCGTGGCATACCCGTACGCCTGGGTGTCCTCGCCAAAGTTGTCGAAGCAAGCATACCGATAGCGCGCGCGGCGCGCAGCCTCGGGATCAACCTTGTCCAAGAAATCTAACACCGCGCGAATCGAAGCGTGCAAACTGTACAGATCCAACCCATAAAAACCAGCCCGGTCGGCGCGGCGGTGCTCGTTGTAATTGCGCAGCCAGCCGACGAAATCAAGAACGTCGGCGTTGCGCCACATCCACGCAGGAAATCTCTTGAAGCCCGATAGTGCGTCGATCGCGTCAACGTCATCATCACCCTCGAATCGCACGAATTGGTTAATGCGATATGCGTCCGGCCAATCGGCTTCCACTGCGACGGCGTTGAAGCCTCTTTCCGCGATCAGGCGCTTGGTGATCTGCGCTCGCACCCGATAGAACTCGTGAGTCCCATGCGTCGCTTCTCCGATCAGAACGAAACGGCAGTCACCAATGGCCTTCAGCAAGGGATCAAAATCAGCCATCTCTCCTTTAAGCGGGTGTGCCGACCGCCGAATCGCGCTTACGAGGTCGTGTTTGGTGCGCATTCTGGCACCTCTATTCTCGGGACCGTGAAGAGCTCCGCCGAACGATCCCTCCCAGCACTCTTCACACTCACCACGAGTCACCGACGCCCGCCGAGTGGTGTAGTCCCCGCATCGTGAAATTGCTTCTCACGGCGCTGCCGAGAAGCACTGTCCAGCAGTTCATTGACCTCGTCGTCCGACACTTGCGAGAAATCGTGGTAGAACTGGCCGACCCCGTAATACGGCTCCGGCATTTCCACGCAGACCAGTTCGTCAACCTCATGCCGAAGGCGTTTGCAGGTGTCCAGAGGAGCAACCAGTGTCGCAATGACGATGGCCGCAGGTTTCATTTGCCGTAATGCCTGGATCGCGGCCCGTACGCTCGACCCGGTCGCAATGCCATCATCCACGAGAATGACCGTCCGCGCGTGCACGTCGAGCGGCGGCCGACTCCCTCGATACAAGCGTTCACGCCGCTCCAACTCCTCTCTCTCCGCTCGCGTCACTAACGCAATGTCCAGGTCCGATATCGCTAATTGCTCCACGACTCTTGCGTTCAGAACCCGAACGCCGCCACTTCCGATGGCTCCAAATGCCAGCTCTTCATGCCCTGGCACGCCCAGTTTCCGCAGCACAAATATATCGAGTGGCAGGTTCAGTGTTGTCGCCACCTCGAAAGCGATCGGAACGCCACCCCGTGGGACTCCGAGCACAATCACATCTTCACGGTTCGCATATTTCCTGAGGTGCGATGCCAACCTCCGGCCCGCCTCTTGTCGATTTCTGAAGATCATCGGACTGCCTCAGCTTCTTTGAGCAATTCTCGCCGCCGATTCAGCAACAAGATTTCATTTCATCCTACTCATGGATCTACTTTTCGGCGCTCGATGACCGCCGGCTCAGTGAAGCGCGTCACGCTCCCCTGTGAGCGGGATCACATCGAGAGCGGCACCCGCGAGAATAAGATGGCGGTCGCAAGAACAGATTCCAGGGTCGTGCGCGCAGTTTCGAGGATTGAAGGAGGAGAACCAACGTGCGAGGAGGGAAAACGGCAATGCCCAGCGCCAAAATCGCATTCTTTCTCGTCACCGCCACATTTGCAATGACAACGTTCGCGGTGGGCGCGAAGGCGCAGCTTAATCAGAAGAGCGAGCCGGAACTTACGGCCCCGCTCGAGGCCTTGCGATCCGGGGCCGCCGAAAACCAGATTTTTACCGAATTGGTCGCCCATAACGAGCTTCGGAGCGCGGCGCTGCTCGAGTACACGGCCCTCAGAACCTATCAAGTGATCGATTTGGCGGGAAAAGTGCATGCGCAGGAAGTCGGGCGGATGGAGTACCGCGCGCCTGATAAGAAGACGTTTGTGACTATATCCGAAGAGGGATCGGCTGCAGTTCGTCATTTGGCACTGAATCCGCTGATCGCCAGCGAGATCGAAGCAGCAGCCGGTAAGGAGCATCACGATAGCTCCATCACCCCCGCAAACTACACCTTGGACCTGCTTGGTGAACAACAGGTGGGACCTTACCGTTGCTTCGTCGCGCAGGCGATTCCCAAACGGAGAGACAAGTATCTATTTGAAGGCAAAGTATGGATTGACGTTAAGGACTATGCCGTCGTCCGAATCGAAGGCCATCCCGCGAAGAAACTTTCCTTCTGGATAGAACGAGCCGACTTCGTGCGGCAGTACCAGAAGATCGGCGGATTCTGGCTTCCACAAAGAGATGAGACGTTTGTCCACGTCAGACTCTATGGCAAGCACGTTCTGACTATCGTCCACCAGGATTACGCCGTGATCGACAAGAATGAGTCCGTCCAGAACGTTGACGGTTTTTGAGCCTTGTTTTGGGCATAGATCCCACATACCAGCAGCACGGCTGTTGTGGGCGGATAGCTCCGTAGAGCTTTTTGGAGGCCAATGCTTTTGGATTGCGTCGCGAGGAACTCGCGCAGGGGACATTTATGGCAGCGAAGCACGTCCAAATTGAGAACGACGGAGAGATTCAGAAGCGCCTGGAAGCAGAGCGCACGCGGTTGCGCAAGATCGCTGGTCTGGACCGGCCCACCCACTTCCATCGTCCGACGGAGCGCGCGTTTACGGCTGAGGAGCGCAGCAAGGTGACGATTCTGTTTGGCGGCTTCACCTGGAAGCACGAAGAATTGATCCGTGCGGTATTCCAAGGCTGCGGGTATCGGTGCGAGAAACTGCCTGTACCGGACGTGCCTGCGTTCCAGATCGGCAAGGAATACGGCAATAACGGGCAGTGCAACCCGACGTATTTCACGGTTGGAAACCTTGTGAAGCATTTGCAATTCCTCGAGCAGGAAGGTTTTTCGCGCAAGGACATCATCGACAACTATGTCTTCTTTACGGCGGGTTCATGCGGTCCGTGCCGGTTCGGCATGTATGAGGCCGAGTACCGGTTTGCGCTGAAGAATGCCGGCTTTGACGGTTTCCGCGTACTGCTGTTCAAGGATAGCGATGGAATCAAGGCGGCGTCCGGCGAGCCGGGGTTGAAGTTCACGATCGACTTCGGGTTCGGCATGCTGAACGCCATGTACATGGGCGACGTGATCAACGACTTGATTTACCAGATTCGCCCGTTCGAAGTGAACAACGGGGAGACCGAGCGCGTGTTCCGCGAGACCGTGGATGGGCTCTGCGAGGATCTCAGGAATCGGGATCGGTTTGAGATCGAGGAGCGGGCGCCGAACTGGGCCAAGCCGAAGTTCAAGAACAACAAGATCCTGCGGAACACGTTCAATGTTCTCGGCAAGATGCGAGAGCATCTCTGGGGGAAAGACTATCTCCATGCTCTGGCTGCTGCTCGGGAAAAGTTAGACAGCATCGAAGTGGACCGGACCAAGGTGAAGCCGGTGGTAAAGATCACGGGTGAATTCTGGGCGCAGATTACCGAGGGTGACGGCAACTTCCAGATGTTCGAATTCCTGGAGCGCGAGGGCGCCCAGGTGCTGGTCGAGCCGATCGCGACCTGGATAGCATACCTGATGCACCAAGCGAAGGCCCGCGCCAAAGCTAAATGGCCGGTGAACCGTCCATACCGGAATCCACAATGGTGGGAATTGAAGAAGCACCTTGCGAATGACCTGGGATTGCGCAAGAAGCTGATGGGGATTGGCGTCGGCGAACTGATGTGGAACTACCTGTATCACCGAACGATCGAGAATCTCGGCGGGATTACGCACCACCTGGTTCCACAGAGGGAGTTAGCCGAGCTGGCACATCCGTTCTACAACCAATTTGCGCGCGGTGGAGAAGGGCACCTTGAGGTCGGGAAGAACGTGCACTACACGGTCCATCATCTCTGCCACATGGTGCTGGCGCTGAAGCCGTTCGGGTGCATGCCATCGTCGCAGTCCGACGGGGTGCAATCGGCGGTCGTGAACAAGTTCAAAGACATGATCTTCCTGCCGATCGAGACCTCAGGCGAGGGCGAGGTCAATGCGCACAGCCGGGTGCAGATGGCGCTGGGCGAGGCCAAGGCGAAGGCCAAAACAGAATTCGAGCGATCCTTAAAGTCTACAGGCAAGAGCCTTGATCAAATTCGGGAATACGTGGCGGAGCACCTGGAATTGCAGCGGCCGTTCTACCACGTGCCGCATCGCGAGGGGATTGCGGGCACGGCGGCGCAGTTCATCCTTCACGTGAACGATCGTATGGAAAAGAGCACCCGATTCCTGCATCGTACTCGCGTGTCGGGGATAGCCCTTCCTTATGCTTCGTAACCGATCTGGCAGTATGCGGCTGCCGGTCGCCTATTTTTCTCTCAGGAACGTGATCGGAGAGATCAAATGCACGATCATTTGACGGGACACGACCATCACACCCTCTTCCTGGTGGGGCTCGACGTCGGCTCGACTACCGTGAAGGCGACGGCGGTAGACGCTGCTACAGACCAGATTCTCTGGCAGGACTATCAGCGTCATGAAACAAGACAACCCGAGAAAACTCTGGAATTTCTTCGCCGCATGGAAGCAGAGGTCGGAATCAACCGGCACAACACGCGGATGTTCATGACCGGCTCCGGCTGCGGTGCGATCGCGGAACAGATTGGTGCGAAGTTTGTGCAGGAAGTCACGGCGGTATCGCTGGCCGTGGAGAAACTACATCCCGAAGTGTATTCGGTGATCGAGCTCGGCGGGCAGGACGCGAAGATCATTGTCTTCAAGGACGACGATGAGACGGGGCGCAAGAAGAAGATCCCGTCGATGAATGATAAGTGCGCTGGCGGTACCGGGGCCGTCATCGACAAGATCAATGCGAAGCTGAAGATCCCGGCGGCGGAGCTCGCGATGCAGGGCTACCATGGGATCAAACTGCACAAGGTGGCGGGCAAGTGCGGTGTGTTCGCCGAAACCGACGTCAACAGTCTGCAGAAGGTGGGAACACCGGCCGATGAGTTGATGGCTTCGCTCTTCGAGGCGATCGTGCTGCAGAACCTGAGCGTTCTAACTCGTGGACACACCCTGCGGCCACACGTTTTGCTGCTGGGCGGGCCGAACAGCTTCATCAAGGGCATGCGCGAGGCGTGGCAGGCGAACATTCCGCGCATGTGGAAGGAGCGCAAAGTTGCTATCCCCGACGGCGCGAACCCAGAAGATCTGATCAAGGTTCCGAAGAACGCGCAGTACTTCGCGGCCCTGGGTGCGATTGAGTTCGGCAAGAGCGAAGATGATTGCATCGGCTGTTACCAGGGCTACGACCAGCTGGTGTACTACATCGAGTTCGGCCGGCAGGAGGAAAAAGCGAAGTCCGGCGCAAGAGGCCTGGTTTCGAAAGAAGGGGAACTCGACGCGTTTAGGGAAACATACCGCCGGAAGAAGTTTACGCCCGCGACGTTCCAAAAAGGTCAGACCGTCGGTGGCTTCATCGGCATCGACGGGGGGTCGACTTCCACGAAGGCCGTTCTACTGGATGAGCGGGGCGACATCCTGTGCAAGGCCTACCAGCTCTCGAACGGAAATCCGATCCAGGACACGATCGAGATGTTCGAGAATCTGCGCGGGCAGGTCGAAGCGCAGAATGCCAAGCTCGAGGTCCTGGGCGTGGCCACCACCGGCTACGCCAAGGATATTTTGAAAGAGGTGCTCAAGGCCGACGTCGCACTCGTGGAGACGGTGGCGCATACAGAATCCGCCCTGAAGTTCTACAAGGACCCGCACGTGATCGTCGATGTAGGCGGGCAGGATATCAAGATCATCGTTCTTCACAACGGTCGAGTGAAAGATTTCAAGCTGAATACGCAGTGTTCCGCGGGTAACGGATATTTTCTGCAATCCACGGCCGAAGGTTTTGGCTTGAGGGTGGACGAATATGCTGATCTGGCTCTCTCCGCGCGGGCCATGCCGGTGTTTGGTTACGGGTGCGCGGTGTTCATGCAGTCGGACATTGTGAACTTCCAGCGACAAGGTTGGAGGGCCGAGGAGATTCTTGCCGGGCTGGCAGCCGTTCTGCCGAAGAACGTGTTCCTGTACGTAGCGAGCATCCCGAATCTCGCCGCGCTGGGATCCCGATTCGTACTGCAGGGTGGAACGCAGAACAACATGGCGGTGGTGAAAGCAGAAGTGGATTTCATTCACAACAGCTTCCGGGCAGCGGGAAAGAAGCCGGAGATCATCGTGCATGAGTTCTGCGGAGAATCAGGCGCGATCGGCGCAGCTGCTGAGTCTCTGCGCCTGTGGCGCAACGGGTTGCAGACTTCGTTCATCGGCCTGGATGCCGTTCGACAAATTCAGTACCGCACTACCCGAAACGAAGCGACGCGCTGCAACTTCTGCAAGAACAACTGCCTGCGCACCTTCATCGATATCCGGACAGCCGAGCTGCCCGAATCGGATCCGATAAACCTCGTCCCTATCAAGATCACGAAGGTTCCGCTGATGCATGACGAGCAGCGTCTGATCATCGCTACCTGCGAAAAGGGCAAGGTGGAAGATGTCAACCAGATGAAGGAAATCAAAGCTAATCTCGATCAGCTGCGAGACGCCCACCCGAATTTCGTTGATATGGCTTCGAAAGAAGTTTTCCGGCCGACGAATGCGAAGAGCGTGGCGGATCCTATTCCGACTCGAGCCTGGACGAAGGCGGCCAAGGAGCGCATTGCGTTGATGCGGGGCCGCAGCAAGCTACGGATCGGCATTCCGCGCGTGCTGAACATCTATACGTACGCACCGCTCTTCAATGCGTACTTTGAGAGCCTAGGGGTCGAGCCGGAAAACATCATCTACTCCGACTACACGAGCTCCGATCTCTACCGGGCCGGGGCGAGCCGGGGCGCCATCGATCCCTGCTTCCCGGCGAAGATCGGCATTTCGCATGTCTACAACCTGATCCAGGACAAGCATCGGAAGAAGCCGTTGAACGTAATCTTCTTCCCAATGTACGACGTGCTGACGTCGCCGCTGGTAAAGATCGTGGCGGCGAATGCCTGTCCGACCGTGACCGCGACCCCGGAGACCGTTAAGGCCGCGTTCACGAAGGAAAACGACGTCTTTGCCGAGCACAACGTCAAGTATGTGGATCCGGTACTGAACTTTGCGGATCGCAAGCTGTTCGCATACCAAATGCTACAGGCGTGGGAGCCGATTCTCGGACTGTCGGCGGAAGAGAACGATCGCGCCGTGGAGTCTGGTTACAAGGCGCAGACGGAGTATGAGACCAGGATTCGCCGGAGGGCCCGCGAGGTTCTCGACCAGCTTGAGCGGGACGATCGCATCGGGATCGTTATGCTGGGCCGTCCGTATCACCATGATCCCGGCCTGAATCACGAAATCCTGGATGAGTTCCAGAAGCTGGGCTATCCAATCTTCTCGCAGAACACACTACCTCTGGACGAGGACCTGCTGGAGCGCCTATTTGGCGAGGAGGTTCGCGAAGGAGTAATCAGCAACCCACTCGATATGTCGGACGCGTGGAAGAACTCTTACTCCTGCAGCACGAACCACAAGGTTTGGGCAGCGAAGTTTACCGCCCGGCATCCGAACCTAGTGGCTCTGGAGATTTCGAGTTTCAAGTGCGGGCACGATGCGCCCATCTATGGCGTGATCGAGGGGATCATCGAGCAGTCGGGCACACCATACTTCTGCTTCAAGGATCTGGACGAGAACAAGCCTTCGGGCTCGATCAAGATTCGCATCGAGACCATCGATTACTTCCTTCGGCGATATCGCGAGGAGGTCATCAGGAAGGGCAAGGCGGAGCGGGACATCGAGGCGCAACTCGCCGAGTACGAAAATCAAATGTGCGGGCACCTTGAGCAGGAGGCGCGATAACTACAACCCCCCCGAATCATTGTTATCGCCCCTATCGGGCACTTTCTCCACGTCTAGCGGACAATTTTCTCGGTCTCGATATAGCCTCCGATTTCAACTCCAGTTCTGAGCAAAACCATACGGCCGCCGCCCTCTCGCGTCAACCTCAAGTAGCCCTGACCGCGGTTGCGGGGCAAGCCCGGCTCCTTTCGCAGTTCTGCTGACCGCTCTGGCCTGCTACATGGCTCGACGCCGCCACTCCTCCCCACGGGATGGCGAACAAACGGAAGCCCGAAGCTTAGCTCTGGTGCTTCTGGTTGAAAACAGTGCGCGTCAGCCGATCCTTTCGCTCTTTCGGAGCGAGTCGGCCCGGCATGAATCTGCGTCCCGAAATGAACGCCGTACTATGCCATCTTTCCCAGTACTAATAGGGAAAAACTCTTCCTCGAACCATCGAACCAGGCCCCACAGAGTTCCCTGCGAACCCCGCGCGCGCAATTTGGTCTGTGCCTTAGTGCCATGCAATGAGGAGCATACGAGACGCCGTCAATTGGAGTGGACCGTGCACACTCAAGCGCAAAAGCGAAAATGTCAAGCAAATCAAAAACACGGAGAAGGCAATGAAGCTCAAGCATCTGTTCGTAACAGTGTTGTTGGTTTTTGGATTCGTCGGAATTGCAAACGCGCAGTCCACGCAAAATCAGTGGTTGATTGTCACGTCCTCGGAATCGGCTCCAAACGCGCTTCTGCTATCTGGCTGCACAAAGAATTCGGATAAGCCGAGCAGTAGCTGCTATAACCCGCTGATTTTTCTGTTCGATTTGGACATGCCTTCCGGTAGTAATTGGACGCGGCAAGCGGCCGTTCTTTCATCGGATGGCTCAAATGTTTTGTCTTTGACCAATTCCATCGGTTCGAATGATGGTGGAGTGTCTATCACGGTAAGCGAATCGAGCGGCGTCTATACCGTGACGGCGACGAACGAAGACGGCTCTGTTTTTGTTTTCAAGGCAACGGCCAAGGCCGATCCGATGTCGGGAACGTTCACGTCTTCGGGCGGTAGTTCGAACGACGACAGTGGCTCAGCCGCCATTTATAACGATGTGGTCGCTCCGAACGGAAGTTACCCCAACGGCGTCTTCGATCAGAACTACACGGCCTCGGGATCACCCTCCTCGACGCAGATCAGCGTGACGGCGAGTTTCGGAAGTTCGCCGGTCGAATCGAACTTTTCCCTAAACACAGTGACGCTGACGCCGGCTCACGTATCGGGAAAAACGGATGTGTGCTGGGTTACGACGAGCGGCGCATCTTACAACACCCTCTCGACCGCCGATGCTTTGGCACAAACCTACGGTCCTAGCTTCGTGACTGGCGATATGACAAACCTGATGCTTGGCGATGGGAAAGGCACTGTTCTGTATGTTCAATTGACGCCGGGTACGGATAGCGACGGCGCCTTTGCGGACGGCTCCAATCCTGATTCGAACTCGACGGAGTATGTGAGCTACTACGTTGTGGCGAGTCAGCAAGCCGGCTGCACGGGGGCATACGGCAATGATGTTCCATTTCATCGGGCAAGCCTAGTCATACCCAAGCCGATATTGCCGCTGCGATTCCGTTTTCGGCGCTAGCGATTATCGAAGCAGAAGCCGGGAGAGGGAAGCCTTTCGCTTTCTTCTCCCGGCGAGTTTTTCCGGGGAAAGGGATACCGAGCCCCGCAAACTTGGTTTTCGAGTCCGGCTATTCTATTCATCCTCGCGGCACATCTTTGATGCAGCATCTCAGTCGGGCAGATTAGTCTCCGTCGCGAGCGATGTGACTGGTTCGGCCCAGCGCTGTGCCGCGTCCCTCCGCAACAAGCGCCGCTGGATCAGGCCGAGTAGGAAAACACCCAGACCCACCACGAAGGGACAAACCGCCAAGAGCGCGAACAAGACCCTCACGGGCAAGTGAGTTGACAGCACCACGCCCCCAATCACCGGTCCGATCACCGACCCGATCTTCGCGATCGATGTGGCCCAGCCCGCGCCATTCGAACGAAACGCGCTCGGATAAAAAATTCCCGCAATGCTGTGCAGGCCAAAATGCGCACCCACAAGGAGCATAGTGAGGAAGAAATACATCACCAGAAACGGCGTTCCGCCGATTCTGCCTAGCCCCATCGTGAGGAGCAACGGCACGGTCAGCACGGGAAAGACGGCGATGCTGATCGCGCCGCGCGTATCCGTGAAGCGCATCAGCAGCAGTCCGCC